>Ga0315291_10009903_pt1 | contig 11680 bp, 8 predicted proteins | sample YL17G12_20_MG_FD_203070 | JGI IMG/M metagenome (GOLD analysis project Ga0315291, IMG submission 203070) | Sediment microbial communities from Yellowstone Lake, YNP, Wyoming, USA - YL17G12_20 | ecosystem: Environmental > Aquatic > Freshwater > Lake > Sediment | place: USA: Wyoming | collected...
GACGTAGAAGAGGTGCTTGTCGCCCCCGGAGAGCTCGGAGCCGCCGCCGCCGCCCAGGACCTCGTCGACGTACCACTGCATGCCACCTAGAGTTGATTTGTGTTTGATTTGAATGTTGACACAATAGAATATAGAAGGAGAACGAGTGAGCGAGGGAGGAGAGAAGAAAAATAGAAAAGGTGAGAGGGAAAGAAAAAACTCGATGAGGAAAAAGAAAAAAACTCCTCCCTACCCCACTGGTCCTCGAAGTTTCCGAGCGTCATGATCAGCCTGATCCCGTTGGACTTGGCCGCGGCGATCATCTTGTCGAGCCTCTGCAGCGTCGCCTCGTTGAAAACCCCCACGCGGGGTTGGATCGGGTTGGGCGTCTTGGTGCACTCGCGGCAGCCGAAGCCGTTGAGGTAGGCCGCGAGCCTGACGACGCGCGCGCCCTGGTTGGCCTGTACGCAGAAGAACTCCGGGATGTCCGCCTCGGGGAAGTCGGGCCCGTTAATGAGGTAGACGGCGTTGGTGCCGCCAAAGTACCACGGCTTCCCGCCCAGCGTGAACTTGGTCCCGGCGGTCTTGACGAACTCGGAAGAGACGGGCTTGTTCTTCGACGGGTTGCAGGCGTAGGGGTTGTTGTTGTTGTTGGTCGAGGCGTCCATCTGGGACATCTGCATTTGTGAAGACTGCTGCTGCTGCTGCTGGGTCTGCGCCTCCATCGCCGTGGGCTGCGAGGGCATGGTCATCGAGGAGGAGGAGGAGGAGGAGGAAGACGATGAGGCGGCAGCATCCTCGGCCGTCGCGCCGCGGCCGGCGACGAGCGCGGCAGCGGCGGCGACGAGCGCGGCAGCGGCGACGCGGCGGAGGAGAGAGGAGCGCTGCTTCTTGGCGGGCATCGATTCCACTGCAGGGGCGTGGACGCGAGCCATGATTGCTTTTGTCGTCTCGGAGAGAGAGACGCTGGGGTTGGTTTAGGTTGGGGGGTAGAAGAGGAGCCGGGTGAGGAAGGAGGAGTAGAAAGAAACAAGGGAGAAAGAGAGTCCTCGTCGCCTGGTCTGTGCTTGCGAAAAAGGGGGGGGGAATTCTTTTTTCCGAAGGCACGGGGTCTCTTGTTGGCCTCGTTTCCTAGGCAGAGCTCGTTCTCATACTGTTTTGACTCAGCGAGAACAAGGGGAAGAAAAGGAAAGGGGTCGAGCAAGAGAGCGGGGGACGGGAGCGAATGCGAGCATTTCGCTTTCGCCTGGAGCAGTTACATTGGCGCCTCGAGTCGAATGCGTCTGTTTTCTTTCTTTCGCGCCACTTTTTCACGTTCATTTTGTCCGGAGACGATAAGGGACATCACCAGCTAGCCTTGAGGGACAAAATGGCAAACAAAAGAAAACAAGAGAGGGAGGGACGAGGCCGCGACGGTTGCCTTTTTTTGCTTTCAATGGCGGCAGTCAATGTCGGCACGGCGCTAGCCATTTCGCATTCTTGCTCTCGCGTGCAGGCCTCTTTCACCAGGACGACAGCGCGGCACGGCGAGACAGAGAGCGATATAGATAAGGAACGTGTGCAGTGTTCTCGCTTCAAGGCCAAGGAAGAAAACACACGACAAAGCACTCACCTCGGAGAAGAAAAAGAAGAAGGAAAGTTTTGGTTGAGGTCGAGTTTCCTCTTTCGACGAAGCAAAGCAGCGCTCGGGTGAAACCACAACGCGGGCCATCGAAACTCTCAGGGAGAGGTCGATAACCTTCTTCTCTTCCTCTGCTTCATCCTCCCCGTCCTGTGCTTCTCTCGTTCTCCTCCTCCTTGAGGAAGAGAGGCTCACATCTGTAGCTCCCCATAGTAATCACGCGCTCTCAAAAAAGTGCCGCGTAGGAGGCAGCCAGAAAGCTTTCGGAAAGCAACACGTCCCCTCGATCGAATGACGAGCCGCCCTTCTTCTTCCCGCCAGGCCTCGGCCAAGGCCAAGGCTGCTGCTGTTACGGCTGCAGCTGCTGCAGTTACTGCTCCGTTCGAATACGATGACGAGCTCACGGAGTACGAGAGGGAGCGCCTGGCCAAGATTGAGGAGAACAAGCGCATCATGATGGAGCTGGGTGAGTGGATGTTTTTTTTTCGTTCACTTCCGACCTCGCCGTTCGTCTTTGCTTGTTCCAAAAAAAACTCAACCTACCTTCCTTCTCTTCCCCCCCTACAACAACAACAACGACGACGACGACGACGACGACGACAACGACAACGACAATGGCAACAGACATCCACACGCACGCCGCCGCCCTCGCGCCAGAGCCCAAGAAGAAGGCCAACTCGGGCCCCTCCCGCCGAGGCGTCGGCGCCGCCACGGCCCGAGAGAAGAGGTCCGCCGCGCGCGACCCGGACGCGCCGCGCCGCACCTCGCTGCGCATCAAGGGCGAGCAGGCCGACGGCAAGTACATCGTCGAGGAGAGGCAGGGCAAGCTCATCACGACCGAGGGCGCGTTCGAAGGGGGAAGGGGCAGCGGGTGGAGGCCGCAGGAGGGGCGGGCAGCGGACGACGTCGTGAGGGCGAGGCACCCGCCGGGCCTGGTCGCGTTCGCGTCGCTGAACCAGGGGGACGACGCGAGGTATCTGAAGATGCTCCGCGAGGCCGCCGTAAGCGGTGCTGGAGGAGGAGGAGAGGCCGAGGGAAACAAAAAAGTCGACGAAGACGAAGACGCTCCGATCCTGAAGAAGAGGGCGTCGGCGGCGTCGGCGTCGGCGTCAGGACCAGCGGCAGCGACCTCTTCCTTTGTGTCGTCCCTTGCCGCCGCCGCCGCCGCCACGCCGGCCGCCGCCGCCGCCGCCGCCGCCTCGCCCTCGACAGCCACGGCCTTCGCCGCCTCGACGCTCGCCGAGCGGGACGTGGTGAAAGTCGTCCGCGACGGCTGCGTGCACCTGGCGTGGCACCCGGGGGGCGGCTCCGCGATCCTGGCCTCGGCGGACAAGAAGGGCGCGGTGTCGCTGTTTGACGCCGACTGGGCTTCTTCTTCGAGCTCCTCTTTTTCTCCTTCCTCCTCGGCGGCGGCAGGGGAAGACGCGGAAGCGGCGGACGAGGCCGGAGTTTTGGAGTTCGCCCCTCACCACTCGTACGTCTGCGGCCTCAAGTGGGCCGGTGGCGGCAGACTCTTCACGGCCTCCTACGACGGGAGCGTCCGCGTGCTCGACCCTTCGTTCGGCGCGCCGCCGCCTCCGGGCAATAGCAACCTCGGCACGGCCGGCGGCGACGTCGAGAAGAACACGCGCGCTGCCTCGGGAGGGGTCTTCGCCCCGGCCATCCTCCACACCGAGGCGGAATGGTCCGCCTTCGACTGCTCCGACGACGGCCGGCTCGGGATCGTGGCCGACAAGGGCGGGGAGGCGCTCCTGTTCGACCCGAGGGCGGGGGCGGCGTCGGCGGTTTCGTCGGCCGCCGCTGCCGATGCTGCCGCGAACGCGACAGCATCGGCAGCCTCCGCGGCGGCTCCTCCTCCTCCCGCCACCACTGCCCCTCCCCCTCGCCCGACCTCGGCCCTGCCCAAGTGCGTCGTCGCGGCCTTCTCGCTGCACGAGAAGAAGATCAACACGCTCAGTATCGACTGCGCCGGGGGCGGCAACCTCTTTGCCGCGTCGGCGTCTGACGGCTCGATCCGGATCTTCGACCTCCGGAAGTTGGTCGGCTCCGCTTCGACCTCGCCCTCTTCCGGCAAAATCAGATGCGACCTGGGTGCGGAATCTGGCAAGAGGGCCAAGGCCGCCAAGCCGGTCATGGAGGGCGGGCACGCCCAGTCGTGCCAGGGCGCCTTCTTCGCCCCTGACGGCTCCGGCCGCCTCGTCTCAACCTCGCGCGACAACACCGTCAAGATCTGGTCGACGAAGATCAGCGGCGCGGACTCTGACGCCCTCGCTGCGCCCCTCGTCTCCATCCGCCACGACAACAACACGGGCCGCTGGATCACCCCCTTCCGCGCGGTCTTCACCCCGCGCGGCGACGGCGTGGTGGTGGGCGGCATGAGGCGCACGATCGACGTCTATTCTTCGGCCGACGGGAGGCAGCTCGCGGCGCTTCGCAGCGATTTCATGACGGCGATCGGGTCCCGCTGCGCGATGCACCCGGAGAGGGCCGTGCTGGCGGCGGCGACGGCGAGCGGGAGGGCCAACGTGTGGAGGAACGAGAAGTGATGGTTTTTCCCTTCTCCTGTTTCAAAAAAAAATGCAACAACGTCATCGTACAGAGCGCAGCCTTTACTTTTTGCTTTGAACCGGATCTCGCGAGGGAGAGACAAGGAAAGACAAGAGAGAGGGGGGGAGAGAGAGTAGGGAACTTCAGGTGCGCCGTGGTTCAGGTGCGGACCTTTTTAGCAGGGAGTACGTTTGCAAAATAAAAGCGGAAAAACTCAGTGCTGCACTTTTTCCTCTCTCTCTCTCTCCTTTTCTCTCTCTCTCTCTCTCTCCCCTTCTCTCTATCTTCTTTTCTCTCTCTCTCTCTCTCTCTCTCTCTCTCTCTCTCAACAGTCCTCATTTCAAATGTCAACCGTGTGGTTGAGGATGACCCCGCCGGACAGGCCGGCGAGCACCCCGCGGAGGCCCTGGCCCCTCACAAACCCTTTCCCGTCCGTGCGGGCGCGGACAAAGGCCTTGAGCGGCGCCGGCAGCGAGAGCGCGTTGCCCCCGCCGCCGACGGCGACGCCGCCGAGGCCGCCTCCTCCGTTCCTCCCTCCTCCTTTTCCTCCGCCGCCGAGCTCCAGCGTTAGCATCGCGACGCGGTCAGCAGGAGAGAGGTGCACCGCGATCCTCGCGCCTCCTCCGCCGTCGGACTCGTCGCCGTCGCCGTCCGAGTCGCCGCGGGCGCGACGCCCGGCGCCGCCGACGAGCCCCTTGCCGCTCGTCGCGGGCGGCGCGAACGTCCTCAGCCACCCGGGCACGCGGGCCGTCTCCCTCGCGACCGCCAGGTACGGGGCGAACTTGTTGAAGTCAAAGGCCACGGCCCCCTTCCAGCGCCCTCCGGAGGAGGAGGAGGAGGAAGAAGAAGCGTCTCCCCCTCCCCTTCCGCCAAACTCGGCCTCGACCCCGGCCGCCGCGACCGCCGTCGCCGCGGTAAACGGCGAGATCACGAAGCCGCGCTCGCGCTCGACGAGGTTGATCGCGGTCGAGTTGACCTGGTCCGCCTCATCGTTGAGCGTGTAGGTGCCCCACCCGACCGCGCGCCCGCCGAAGAGGCCGGCCTCGCCCTCGAGGCGCACATGGTTGCCCCTGCCGAACCACGTCGCGGAGCCGCCCAGCGCGCGTGAGTTTATCGAGTCGTCTCCTCCGGCCAGCGCGGAGAGCGCCTTGGAGGCCACGGCGCCGCTGACGATGCGCTTTTGCTTTTTCGGGCGCGAGACGCGGGCGATGGGGCTGGAATTGCCAAAGTCGAAGCCGACGAGGTAGGTGGTGGCGTCTGTGGTGTGGGTGTTTTTTGGGGAGGAAGGAAACGGGAAGAGGGTGAGTTCTTCTTTTTCATCGTCATCAATCGTCGGCGCTCCATCGGCGCCTTTTTTTTTCCTATGATCATCCTCATTTCCCTTACCGTCCGCGTTGCCCGCTTCTGCCGTCACGATCACGTCCGTGGGCTTGTCGGACCAGCCCTTGCTCGCCTTGATGTCGGCCCACGACGCGTCGGTCGCGGAGGCCGTCACCTTGAGGTGCGTGGGGCCCCTGGCGACGGCCGAGAGGTCGACGCGCCCGCCCAGAACGTTCGGCTGGGGCGGTGAGACGCTGGGATCCTCGCCCAGGGCGGCCGCGTCGCGGCCCTTGAAGAAGAAGCCCCTGCCGGAGAGCGTGGCGGGACCGAAGAACCCTTCGATGACCCGGGGCTCGTAGCCGTGCGAGGGCGGCTCCACGTCGAAAAAGGGCGGCATGATTGTTTTTTTTTTTTTCCAATGCTTTTCGCCTCGATCGAGGAGAGCAAAAGAGAGAGAAAAGTGACGACGCATCTTTCTTTCGACCCTCTGCTTTTCTCTTTTCTCTCCCTCTCTCTCTCTTCTTCTCTCTCTCAAACTCATCCTCCGACCGGGCCTCTTCCTCGAATTATGTCATCTATTTTTTTTTGGAAAAGGGCGCGTTCCTTACTATTATCCCAATCGAGAGGATTCACATACGACTAAAAAAGAAAAAAAGAGAAGAGAAAGAGCTCCCACAAACAAAAGCCTCGGCCCACCCTCGGTCTCGATCGCTCTTCCTCTCTTCCCGCTCCACCTCTCTCTCTCTTCTCTCCTCTCTCAAGCCACCTGCGCCCCCTCGGGCACTTCGACCCGCAGCCTCGCCGCAAAGTCCTTGACCATGAACTTGAGCCCCTCCCGCAGCGGCACCGTGGGCTCCCAGCCGAGCGCGGCCTTGGCTTTCGAGATGTCGGGCTTGCGTCGCGACGGGTCGTCGGCAGTGTTCTCGCGGAAGACGATCTCGGCGCGCGGGTTGACGACCTCCTTGACGACCTGCGCGAGCTCGAGCATGGTGAACTCGACCGGGTTGCCGATGTTGAAGGGGCCGGTCTCCTCGCCTGGTTTTGTGGCGGTGGCGGTTTTTTGTATTTTGTTTTGAAAAGAGTTGAGGTCGGAAGGAAAAAAAAAACAGTGAGTTTTCCCTCTTATTCAAATAGTTTTGAATAAGAGGGACCTTTCCCGCCGAGACCTCGACACCCCCCGCGAGAGCATCTCCAGCAGCAGGAATGAAAAAACACACCCCCAGAAACCACATGAACCTGAAAAAAAAACCCTCTCAAAAGACAAACAAAAAAACCAAAATATCTCTCGTACCTTCCATCACGGCGACCATCCCGGCGATGAGATCGGAAACGTACTGGAACGATCGCGTCTGCTGCCCGTCGCCGTACACCGTCATCGGCTGGCCCGTCAGCGCCTGCGCCACGAAGTTGCTCACCACGCGCCCGTCGTCGAGCGCCATGCGCGGGCCGTAGGTGTTGAAGATGCGGCACACGCGCACGTCGAGCCCGTGCTCGCGGCGGTAGTCGAAGGTCAGACACTCGGCCGCGCGCTTGCCCTCGTCGTAGCAGGAGCGCTCGCCGATCGGGTTGACGTTGCCCCAGTAGGACTCCGTCTGCGGGTGCTCGAGCGGGTCGCCGTAGACCTCGGAGGTGGAGGTGAGGAGGAAGCGGGCGCGGGTGCGCTGATGTTGGGGGTGAAGTTTTTTGGGGGGAAAGAAGAACAGAGAGCAAAAAGAGAAAAGTGAGTGAACGAAAGAGGGAGAAGAAACAAAGGAACCCAATTCTGCACCTCTCGGAACCGCACGCGCGCACACGCTCAGATCCAAGAGCATAGCAGCAAAAGAGAAAGAGAAAGAGAGCGACAGGAGCTCCCCAGAAAGTCGAGGGAAACAAAAAAAACAAAAAAATGCACCTTGGCCAGGCCCAGCATGTTCATCGTCCCCAGAAAGCTCGTCTTGATCGTCTTGATCGGGTTGTACTTGTAGTGGACGGGGCTGGCCGGGCAGGCCAGGTGGTAGACCTGGTCGACCTCGAGCAGGATCTTCTCGACGACGTCGTGGCGGATCAGCTCGAAGTTGGGCTTGTTGATCAAGTGCGCGATGTTGTCCTTGGAGCCCGTGAAGAAGTTGTCGAGGCAGATGACGTGGTCGCCGCGCTCGACGAGGTAGGTGCAGAGGTGGGAGCCGACAAAGCCCGCTCCGCCCGTGACGACGACGCGGTTCGACTCGACGCGAGGCTTGGTCTTAATGAGGGTGGAGTCGGGGCTCTTCTGTTTTGGTGGTGTTTTTTTGTTTTGGAGGGGAAGGAGGAGGAAAGAAGAAGAAGAGGTTGAGAAGAGAGGACGAGGTTGAGAAAGAAGAAGAAAAAAAAAAAGCGCGCCTCCTCTCTCAACTGTCAGTCAAAGGCAAGCGAGTCTATATCTTCTCCCCTCGTTTTCCGCTTTCTTCCTGTGCGTTTGGATTCAAAAGTCGCAGTGGATCGCAAGCGTGTCGGTTTAAGCTAGGTCTAGGAGGAAGAAGAGGGCGCGAGCGACGTGCTTCGAAGGCGCTGTGGCGGCGGGAAGGATGAGAAGCGCGAGTGGAGTTCGATCGATTGACGACGCCGGAGAAGCAAAAAAAGAGTTTTTTTTTCACTTTCTCTCCACACGACGCGCGCGCGATTCCAGTCGGTGGTGGAAAAGCCACCACGGCTCGCGAGCCTGGAGTTTCATTCACTCACGGCTTCCAGCATGGCGAACGAAACGCTTTTAAGGAGAGAAGACAAAGAAGGAGAGAAAAGAGGAAGAGAGTTTGCTTCTCTCGCGATGGATTTTGTGTCGACGATTTAGTCTCGACCTAGACCTCTTCTCTCCCTCTTATTTCAGTTTTTGGTATAGCAGTGTTTTGAACGTTTTCGTTTCTTGTTACAGAGTCACAGCGGCGCTTCTTCCTGTCGATTGAATGAGTGAATGCGCGAGTGAGAGTGGTGAGCGGGGGCGGCGCGCGAGAGAGAAATTTAAGTGAGAGCGAGGGATAAAAGAAACGAAAAAGAAAAAGTGGAAAAACTTCGAATCATCAGACAAATGCCTCGTTGCTTCGCTCTTCAGCACGGCGCCCATAGTGCGGGGAGGGTACGCCCGCCACGGCAGAACGCCGATAAACGGCAGACCATCCCCCCCCGCGAGCAACTCCGGCCTCGGACTCGTCATCTATAGTTGTTGTCGTCATCTGAAAACTGTTTTTCCTCCGTTTTGCTTTGTTTCGCTCGCTCGTCACGGTCTCGGGCTCGAGGTTTCTCTTTTTCTCTTTCGGACCACCGAGGAGCGCTTAACGTTTCTCATCTTCTCTTCTTCGTCTTCGTCTTCATTTTCTCTGCTTTTGCGAAACACACGCGCAGCGCGTTTTGCTTGTCGAGGGGATCGGAATTTCTGGCTTGAGTACCTTTGTTCCCTCTTTGCCGGAACAAAGAGGGACTCAAAGGATTTAGGTCGGCACGGGAAAAAGAATTTCCCGCGCCTTTATAAGCAATTTTCTAATCAGCTTCGATCAGAGGGGAAAGGCTCGTCATCTCCCAACGCGACAGCAGGGTTTGTTTGTGCGGCTTGCGTGTGTCTAGAGAAGAAAAGAGAGAAGAAGAGAAGAAGGGAAGAGGGGGGGGGGGTCTTCTTATCTCGCCACCGAACCTCAAAAAAAACTCTCTCCAACTCGTTTCTCACCGTTTGCTACTCTCCTACTCTTTCTCTTCGCGAGCGCTATGCTCGTGTGTCAAGTCACGGAGAGAGAAAGAGAAGAAAAAAGACCTGTGTTTGTCAAAAAAAGAAATAGAGAACAAAGAAAAATATCGTGAGCCAAAATTCGGCCGCAGTCAGGGAAAAGCAAAAACGTCTTTTCTCTTGCGGCCGACTCAACGGCGCCTTTGCTGTGCGCCCCCCCTTCCTGAAAAAGCAGGCCACGCCCTCCCCGGGAAGAAAGGAGCTCGGGCGCGCAGACGCGCAGGCCGCGAAGCTCCTCGATATCGAGGGGAGGGGAAGGAAAAATGCAAAAGGCCGGCCGGAAATGGAGAGGGGGGGCAAAAAAAAAGCGACGATGAAAAACTCCCTCTCTCTCTCTCTCGACACCCGGGCTCTTTACCTTTTGTTGTACATTAGAAGCGGACGGAGGTCCCCAAGGAGCCGTCGCTTCTCGACCTGTAAACGAATTGGAAGGAGAAAAGAGGGGAATCGTGAGCGAAAAGGGACGCCGCACAAGATGAAACCCTCTCGAGGATGAAAATGTTGTCGCGTGGGTCAGAAGCTGAATGGATTAATATTAGCCTGATTGTTTTGCGCACGGGGAGAAAGGGAGTTTACCCCCCCGCTCCCCGCTAGCCCATCTAATTATTGATCGTCATTCCCATAAAAAGCAACTGCTGTTGACGAAGAAGGGGGGAAAGAGAGGACGGGAAAAAGTGGCTGCCGTTCGTTGCCCGCTGTTTTTGCTCGGCCCGCTCAAAACAAAAGCTCCGAAAGAACAAGGCCTCCGGTATCAGCAGTTGCATCCTCATTAGAAAATCGGACGGTAATTCCATTTGTGATTGAGGTTATTCGTCACTGGCCCAAGGGGAAAAGAGGGGGAGGAAGGAAAAATAGAGAAGATGGGGAAAAGAAAAAAAGGTTGACGTCGGCGGCGGCGGCGGCAGAAAAAAAAAAGACCCGAAGAAGAAAAAGCGCGAAGCCGACTCAAAGAGCTCATTACTTCTTAGAGGTTAAAACAAATTTTAGACATCATATCGCGCGAACATGGCGAGTGTGAGGTCACCACTTTTAGCGCCGCGCGTATGGTCAGTGGATTGACAGATGTCGTTTAATCCTTGCTCCTTTTCGTCGATCGAATTTTCGGTTTTTTCGTCGTCGGGTCTTTTTTTTTCCTTTTCGCTTTTCGCCGCTGTCGTCGCCGTCGCCGCAGGAAAGGGGAAAGGGGAAAGGGGAAACAAACTCAAGACTTCAAAACTGCTCTGCTCTCAGGCACCGGGGAGTGTAAGTCCCCAGCAATATTATTATTCGCTTTTATGTGCTGTCAATCACTCAGGTCAGACGGCACTTCCTAACGTTTTTAAGCAGTCTTCACCGAGCAAAGAAGAGCAAGCCGAGTTTTTTTGTAGTGGGGGACGGAGCTCTCTCTCTCTCTCTTTCTCTTTCTCTTTCTCCCTCTCTTCTTCTTACTCACCTTTTCTTCGAGCCGCGAAGAAGATGCTATCGTCATTGGGGTCCTGCGTTTTTCGGATGAAAAGAAGGAGAAGCGCGTGAGATCTTTTGGTCCCTCTCTCAAAGAAAAATGAACGAAAACATCGAAAAAAATGTGATCGCCGAGTAAAATGGCACCGGGCATCGCACGGATAATAAAAAGCGAATGCCGGCTTCCTATCATGGAAGGCAGAAGCGGGAGAGAACAAACCCTTCCTCGATCTCAGCGCGACTGTGAGCAGCAGGTGTCAGCGGCCCTGGTCCTCAATTAAGAGGGGGCCTCCGCCGGCCGTGGCAAGAAGGCTAGTAGTTGAAATTTTCCTTCTTTCGAAGAGCAAACAACCCGAACTGGGGAGAGAAAAAAACGCACCTTGAGAAAAATCGCTCGTCAATCCATCTCGAAACAATCAAGCAGCCGCAGAAGAGGGAGAACAGGACCTGTCTTTTTTTGTTTTGAAAGAAACACAGAAAAAAAATGTCAGGGCAGAGTTGACACGGCGCCAGAAAACTCAACGAAATTATCAAATGGGCCGCAACACGTTAGCCGCCCTGGCGCGCAGCGAAGCGCGGGGCTCGGTTCTCGCACGCGTAACAGGGACGGCATAATCAATGCCACTGAAGCTCTTACCCTCTCCTCTTCTTATCTCCCTCTCCCAGGGGAGAGAGAGAAAGAGAGGCGGGAAAGAAAGGCGAAAGGGCCGTCCGGGGTAGATAGCGTGCTTGTTCAATTTCGTGTTTTTTTCTCTCTTCTTCTTCTCGACCTCCAAACGACGAAAAAACGAAAAAGATACTTGCCTCCCTTTTTTTCCGTCGCGCTCTCTCTTCTCCGTCACGAGAGATGAAGCTGATGCCGCTCTGTGTGTTTTGAAGTTTCAAAATCGAAGTTTCAAAAAGTGTACCAGCGAGACAGGTCAGCGGTGGGCCGTTTTTGGGAAAAGAGTTTCGAAAAACTCAAATTTTCGTTTGCAGCTCCTCTGCTGGTTTAAAATCTGGCAAGCGCAACCGACCCCCTTTACGTGAAAAAGAGCCGCACG
>Ga0315291_10009904_pt1 | contig 11679 bp, 9 predicted proteins | sample YL17G12_20_MG_FD_203070 | JGI IMG/M metagenome (GOLD analysis project Ga0315291, IMG submission 203070) | Sediment microbial communities from Yellowstone Lake, YNP, Wyoming, USA - YL17G12_20 | ecosystem: Environmental > Aquatic > Freshwater > Lake > Sediment | place: USA: Wyoming | collected...
GCTCGCGGGCGTAGACGTTCGACAGGTGCACCTCGACCGCGGGCAGCCCTACCCCGACGAGCGCGTCCCGCAGCGCCACGCTCGTATGCGTGTACCCACCGGCGTTGATGAGGACGCCGTCGGCCCATCCCATCGTCTCGTGCAGCGCGTCAATCAATTCCCCCTCATGGTTGGATTGCACGATACGCACCTCCGCCCCGCGCGCTGCCGCCGCCTCCCGCAGCGCTGCGTTGATCTCGTCCAACGTCACTCGGCCATAAACCTCCGGCTCCCGCCGCCCCAGTAGATTGAGGTTGGGACCGTGCAGAACGAGCACCCTGAGATTGGAAATTGCGGATTGCGGATTGCGGATTGCGGATTGTGATTCGCCATCCACGGTCTGCGAATGGAGATTGCGGATTGCGGATTGCGGATTGCGGATTTGCGATTCGCCCGCTGCCGCTTCCAGATCCGCGAAGAGGTCCGCATCGCCGATGATGGCGTGCTTGATCAGTTCGGCCATGCCGGAACGGGTCTCCTCGACCGGCAGGGTGGCGAGCACGTGAGGATCAATGACGACCAGTGCAGGCTGTTTGAACGTGCCCACCAGGTTCTTGCCCTGGGGCAGGTTGACACCGGTCTTGCCGCCCACGCTGCTATCTACCATCGCCAGGAGCGTGGTGGGCACCTGCACCAGGCGCACGCCCCGCATAAAGGTCGCCGCCGCGAACCCCGCCGCGTCGCCGGTCACGCCGCCTCCCAGGGCCAACACCGTCCTCTCCCGGTCCAGCCCCCCGGCCAGAAACTGCTCGTACAATCGCGCCACCGTGGCGGGCGTCTTGTGCTCCTCCCCATCCGGGACCGTACAGGCAAACGACTGCCACCCCGCCGACCTCAGGGCCGCTTCGACCTGGCTGCCGTAGAGCGGCGCAACGACCGGGTTGGAGACGACCGCCACCCGCCCCCCCTCAGGCACGCCTGCCGTGCCCAACAGGTCTCCGACGTGTGCCAGCAGCCCGTCGCCGACGTAGATACAATACTCGCCGCCAGGGTAATGGACGGGGAGTACGATCGTGCCTGCGATCTCCACCACCCGCGCGGCGGCCTGCTCGACCGACAGGTGAGTCGTATCCACCTGCCACGGGATGGTCGCGTAAGCCGGGCGGCGCGCTTCCAGCAACCGCTCGACCTCCGCCCGCGGGTCGGCCACGTTCAGGAGCGGCCGGCCTTGAGCCTGCGTGGGCAAGCGGTCGCCGGTGGGTACACCGGTTGCCCCCCACTGACGTGGGGGGCTTGCCAGCGACCGGCCGGAGCCGGGGCCTCCATCCAACCGCCACAGGATCTCGTCCACGTCGCAGGTCAGGCACACTACCATCCCGCTCCCCAACAGCGACGCCCGGTTGGCAGCATCCAGCAGTGTCCCGCCGCCGCTGGCGATCACCAGCCCCTCCTGCGCGCTCAATTCCTGGCACAGGGTTGCTTCCATCTCCCGGAACGCCGCTTCCCCATCATCGGCAAAAATGCGCGGGATGGACTTGCCCGCCCGCGCCTCGATCTCCGCATCCATGTCCACGAACCGCCGCCCCAGCCGCCGTGCCACTTCCCTGCCAACGGCCGTCTTGCCCGTGCCCATAAACCCCGTCAACACCACGTTGTTCATCCTACCATCTCCACCTCAAGCCCCCTCGACTTCTCCCACCCCTTCCCTCCCCTCCCTTCCTCCCTTTCCCTCCTTTTCTTCCAGTCCCCCCAAACTATCCCCCCCATACTTTTCCACCACCGCCTCCGCCAGCACCCACGCCACCATGGCCTCCCCCACGACCGCTGCCGCCGGCACCGCGCATATGTCGGCCCGCTCGTAGCGGGCCGTGGCCTCTTCCCCTGTCGCCAGGTCCACCGAACGCAGCGACGTGCGTACCGTCGGAATGGGCTTCATCGCCGCCCGCACCACGATCGGCTGCCCGTTGCTGATCCCCCCCTCGATCCCCCCCGCGCGGTTGGTAGAGCGGGCAGGAATGCGGAATGCGGAATGCGGAATGCGGAATGCGTGATCCGTAATCCGTTCAAACTCGTCCTGCACTTGCGTTCCGCGCCGCCGCGCGTTCTCGAACGCCGGGCCGATCTCCACTCCCTTGACCGCCGGGATGGACATGACCGCCGCCGCCAGCCGTGCGTCGAGCCGCCGGTCCCAGTGGACGTGGCTCCCCAACCCCACCGGCACCCCCGTGGCGGTGACGACGAAGATGCCCCCCAGCGAATCGCCCGCCTCGCGCGCCTCGTCAATCGCCGCCCTCATCCGCCCGGCCGCCTGCTCGTCGGGGCAGTGCACGTTGCTCGCTTCCGCCAGCGCCCACAGTTCCTCCGGCGGCAGGCCCGGCACGGTTGCCACGACGCCCCCGATCTCGGTGACGACGCTGCCGACGGCAACATCAAAGACCGCCAGCAACTGCTTTGCCAGCGCCCCTACCGCCACTCGCGCCGCCGTCTCTCGCGCGCTGGCCCGCTCCGCCACCGGGCGCGCGTCGTCCAGCCCGTACTTGACCATCCCCGCATAGTCGGCGTGGCCCGGGCGCGGCACGCTCATCTGTGGCAAGTCCCCCGCCGCCCACCGGTCGCGCCAGTGAACCCAATCGCGGTTCTCAATGGAGAGCGCCACCGGCGCTCCGGTCGTGCGGCCCGCGATCACCCCGCCCAGAATCTCCACCCGGTCCTGCTCGATCTCCATACGCTCACCGCGGCCGTAACCCGTCTGCCGGCGGGCCAGGTCCCGGTTGATCCCCTCCACGTCCACCGCCAGCCCGGCTGGCAGTCCCTCCACGATGGCCGTGAGGCGGGGGCCGTGGGATTCCCCTGCGGTCAGAAATCGCAACACGTCACCTCCTCAGCACTTGCTCACACGCCTCGCGCATCAGCGCAGCGACCTCGCTGACGTCAAAGCCCTGGTTCGTCCACAGGTCGAACGCCAGCGCCCCCTGACACACCAGCATTCCCAGCCCGTCAATCGTGGGCGCGCCCGACCGGTGGGCCTGCTGCAACAGGCGCGTCTCCAGTGGGTTGTAGACCAGGTCACACACGGTCAGGCCGGCCGGGATGGGCACCCCCTCGGGCCAGACGGAACCTGCTGCGCGCGGCCACATTCCCACGGTCGTCGCGTTCACCAGCAGGTCCGCCGCCCGGGCCGACTCGACCAACGCCTCCTCCGTGAGCGCTAGCGCCTGCAGGCAGGCCGCATGTCGGGGGTGGCGGCCCAGGTCCGCGACCAGCGCCTGCGCCCGTTGCAGGGTGCGGTTCAGCACCACGACTCCCCCGATCCCGGCCCACAGCAGGCCGTAGACCACCGCCCGCGCCGCGCCGCCCGCCCCCACCACGACCGCCTGCCCCCCATCCTCCGGCTCGAACCCGCCCTGCCGCAACGCACCGATAAAGCCCTGGTCGTCGGTGTTGCAGCCCACGATGAGCGGTGCTCTGTCCGTGTGTTGCCCAATGACGAGCGTGTTGACCGCGCCGAGTTCGCGAGCGTTGACCTCGATCGAACTGAGCGCGGGCATCACTGCTTGCTTGTGGGGGACCGTCACGTTGGCACCTCGGAACCCCAGCGCGGCCAGCCCCCTGACAGCCACCTCGACCTGTCCGGGCCTCACCGGCAACGGGACGTAACGCCAATTCAGGCCCAGCGCGTCGAAGGCCGCGTTGTGCATCACCGGCGAGAGGCTATGCTCCACCGGCCACCCAATCAGTCCGACCATTTGCGTGCGCCCGTCAATGGGCATTGCTGCTCCTCGGTTTGTATGAGGATCAAGCGTGATTCGTGATTCGTGTTCCGTGTTCCGTGACCAGGCATTCATATCACACGCAATACGCAACACGGGATACGCACCGCGCATTATGTGTTACGAGTGGACACTACTGCTCCCACGCTCCGCATGGACTCGACGAAGCCGGGGAAGGAATCGGCGATACAGTCCGCGTTCTCGATCACGACCTCCCCTTGCGCGACCAGGCCGGCCACCGCCAGCGCCATCGCCAGCCGGTGGTCGCCATGGCTCTCGACCACCCCGCCATGCAGCGGGGTCGGCCCTTCCACGACGAACCCGTCGGGCAACGGCTCGATGCGCGCGCCCAGCGCCCGCAGTTCGGCCACCGCCGTCGCGATCCGGTCGCTCTCCTTGACCCGCAGTTCGGCCGCGTCGCGCACGACCGTCGTGCCACACGCCTGCGTGGCAGCCACCGCCAGCACCGGGAACTCGTCAATCATGCGCACGACCCGCTCGCCGCCAACCTCCACGCCTTGCAGGTGCGAGGCCCGCACCGTCACGTCGGCCACCGGCTCGCGCCACTCCTCCCCTCTCCCTCCCAGGAAGAGGGGGCCGACCGCAGGTCGGTAGGGGTGAGGGTACTCGCGCTCGCCGTCCACGGCCACCCCGGCCCCCATCGCCCGCAGCACCTCCAGCAGCCCCGTGCGCGTCGGGTTGACGCCCACCCTCTCGACCGTGACCTGCGAGCCGGGCACTAACGCCGCCGCGACCAGCGGAAAGGCCGCCGACGACACGTCCCCCGGTATGCACAGCGAGAGCGGCAAGAGGGATCGGGATGGATTCAGCGTGACCGCCAGCCCGGCTACCTCGACCCCGGCCCCCATCGCCGCCAGCATCCGCTCAGTGTGGTCGCGGGCGGGCCCCGGCTGGCGAACGGTGGTGGGGCCAGCGGCCCACAGCCCGGCCAGCAACAGCGCGCTCTTGACCTGGGCGCTGGCAACCGGCAACACGTGGTCGCAGCCGCGCAACGGCCGCCCGTGCACGAGGAGCGGGGCGTGCCCATCCACCATCTCGATCTCCGCTCCCATGCGGCGGAGCGGTTCGACGACGCGCCCCATCGGGCGGCGCAACAACTGCGGGTCGCCGGTGAGAATGCTCTCGAACGGCTGGCCCGCCAGCACCCCTGCCAGCAGCCGCATCGTCGTCCCCGACCGTACACAATCCAGCGGCCCAACAGGCGCTCGCAGCCCGCCCAACCCCCGCCCACGCACAACCAATACCACTCCTCCCCCCTCTCCCTCCCAGAGAGAGGAGCCAGGAGTGAGGCTCCTCCCCTCTCCCTGGGAGGGAGAGGGGCCGGGGGTGAGGGTGGGCTCTCCCCTCTCCCTCCCAGGGAGAGGGGCGGGGGTGAGGGTGAGGACCCCCAACTCGACCCCCAACCCCCGCACGCAAGCCACCGTCGCCAGGCAATCACCCGACGGCGGAAAGCCGGTGATCCGGCCCTCCCCCTCGGCCAGCGCCCCCAGCAGCACCGCCCGCTGTGCGATGGACTTGTCGCCCGGCACACGCACCCGCCCGCGCAGCGGCCCCCCGGAACGCACCACCAGCCGGCTCACACCGTCCGCCCGACCGCCCCGGCCACTGCCCGCAGGCTGCGCATGAGCGCAGCAAAATGGGCCGGCGTGAGCGCCTGCGCTCCGTCCGAGAGCGCCTGCTCGGGGTGAGGATGCACCTCGATGAGCAGCCCATCGGCCCCGGCGGCCACGCTCGCCCGCGCGACCGGCTCCACCAGGTCCCACCTGCCCGTGCCGTGGCTGGGGTCCACCACTACCGGCAGGTGGCTCAGTTGCTCGAGCAGTGGCACGGCGTTGATGTCGAGCGTGTGGCGGGTGTACGGCTCGAACGTGCGGATGCCCCGCTCGCACAAGATAACCTGGTCGTTGCCACGGGAGAGAATGTACTCGGCGGCCATCAGCCACTCCTCGAGCGTGGCCATCATCCCACGCTTGAGGAGCACCGGCCGCCGCGCCTCCCCGACGGCGTGCAACAGTGCCGTGTGCTGCATGTGGCGCGCGCCGACCTGCAGCACGTCGGCGTACTGGGCCACTAACGGCACCGTCTGGGGGTCCACCACTTCGGTGACGACCGGCAGGCCGGTCTCCTGGCGCGCCTCGGCCAACAGCCGCAGCCCCTCCTCGCCCAGGCCCTGGAAACTGTAGGGGGACGTGCGCGGCTTGAACGCTCCCCCTCGCAGCAGGCGCGCCCCTGCCTGCTTGACCGCCCACGCGGTCTCCAGCAACTGCGTGCGGCTTTCGACGGCACACGGGCCGGCCATGACCACCACCTGTTCGCCGCCAATAGCCACTCCACCGGCCGTGACGATGGTGTCCTGTGGATGGAAATCCCGGCCGGCCAGCCTGAAGGGCCGCAGGATGGGCAACGTGCGCTCCACGCCGCCCATCCGCTCGAGGGCCTCACCATCCAGCAGCCGCCCGTCGCCGATCACACTGATGACGCTGCGTTCCTGGTCTGCCGAAACGTTCACCGGGTAGCCCCACCGCTCGAGGCGGGCGACGATGTCGGCGACCTGGGCCTGCGTCGCGCCCGGCCTCATCACCACGATCATGCTCTATTCCTCCGTCAGGTCGGGCCGCAGCACCCGCGCCCGTCCCAGGTACACGTGCCGCACCTGGTCGGGAGGGAGGTCGGTGTTCCAAAGCACCAGCACCCGCACGCAGCGCGGCAGGCTGCCCGCGACCGCCATCTCCTGCGCACACAACAGCGGCACGTTCGTCCATCCCATGTCGCGGGCGGCGCGCGCCGGGTAGGCCGCATCCAGGTCGTCCGTCGCGGTGAAGAGCACCGCGGTCACGTCCTGCACCGACACAGTATTGGCAGCGACGATGTGCTCCAACAACTCGCGCGTGGCCGCCACGATCGCCCCGGCCTCGTTAGTCTCGATGCCGATAGCCCCTCGAATCCCTCGACACGCCATTCCAAGCCCTCCTCATAGAGTGGACGCGAAGATGATAACACACTCTGGGAGGCTGGTCAAAGCCAAAGAAACCAGGTTTTGTCGCTGCGGATACGCAAAAACCTGGTTTCTGGCACTTGAGCAACCGATTTTGTGTTCCACCAAGACTGTGCTATACTGCGACCAGATGTGATTCTAGCAATCTTCGAGTTTAGTCTGAGTTGCGGCAACCGGTAAAGGAAGGGATATGATGACAAGACCTCTTGTGTTGGACTCGCTTGAGATTCACCGATTCAGGGTATTTCGCCACCTGCAGATTGACCGCCTGAAGCAGGTCAACCTGATCGTTGGGAAGAACAACGTTGGGAAGACCTGTCTATTAGAGGCCCTGCTGCTTTACGCCAACAGGGGCTCTCTACTGACGATGCGCATGGTCCTGGAATCAAGAGATGAAGCCAAGCGTCTCTTGACCTCAAGTGAAGGAGACGCAAAGGGCCGGTCCATCAGATACTTGTTCCACGGGCGCGGGGATCTGGAAGATCAACATGAGCCAGTCCAGATTGGGCCTATCGGTTCTCCACCGGACATGCTTTCAATTGGCCTGATCTGGTTCAGGCAACAACTCGATCAGCACGGACGACAACAGTGGCAAAGAATTCCACCCGAAGACTACGACGCGGGAGGCCTTTTGCTCCCTGGTCTCAGCATCGCACTGGGCGCGCAACCAGTACTGAGTTATCCGCTCCATATAGACATTCCAGACCTTGATCGCGTTGTCCAGTTGAAAAAACCTAGGCAGATTTCTTCTATTTTTGTCCCTGCAAACGGCCTGGGCCGAGAGCAGGTCAACCTGTTATGGGACAAGATTGCGCTGACCGATCTCGAACGGGACGTGCTCGCCTCGCTGCACATCATCGCTTCCGAGGTGGAACGGGTCAATCTGGTGGGCAGCCAGGAGGGTGATAGGGAACGTATCCCAATGGCTAAGATCACAGATTTTGATGATCCTCTACCGCTCCGTAGTCTGGGGGAAGGCATGAATCGCCTGTTTGGCGTGGTGCTGGCCTTGGTAAACGCCAGAGATGGAATGTTACTCATAGACGAGATTGACAGTGGCCTGCACTACTCCGCGCAACCAGACTTGTGGCGCCTGATCTTTCAAGTGGCGCGCCGCCTCAACGTGCAGGTCTTCGCCACCACTCACAGTTGGGACTGCGTGCAGGCTTTCCAACAGGCGGCCCAGGAAGACGGCCAGGGAGATGGACTGTTGATCAGTCTGCGAGAAAGAAAGGATCAGAAAGGCCAGGGCGTTGCCGTGCTGTTCGATGAACGCGAGTTGGGGATCGTAACCCGTGAACAGATCGAGGTGCGCTGACCATGGCTGAGAGATACTTGCTCGTGGAAGGCAAAGACGATGAGCACGTGTTCTACCATCTATTGAAGCACCATCAGATCCCTGAATGCTTCGAGATCAAGAACAAGGAGGGCATTGACAACCTGCTCGACACCCTCCCCACCGAACTCAAGCGCAGTAACCTGGAACGACTGGGGATTGTCGTGGATGCCAACATGGACATCGCGGCCCGTTGGAGGATCCTGCGCAACATCCTAGCCAGTGCTGGTGACGGGGACGTGCCGGCCAGCCCAGATCCCGCCGGGACCATCATCATCCTCGAACAACCGGAGCGCACACTGACAGTTGGTATCTGGTTCATGCCAAACAATACACTTCCCGGCATGCTGGAGGACTTTCGCGTTTCTGGTTCCGCCAGACGACCCTCTCTGGAATTACGCTGAAGAGTGCTTGCAGGGGATCCCAGAACAGGGCCGACGATTCCCGGCCACCCACCAGCCCAAGGCTCACATTCATACCTGGCTGGCCTGGCAGGAAGAGCCAGGTACACCGATGGGTCTGGCGATAACCAAGCACTACTTGAATGCTGACACACCCCACGCACATCAACTAATGAACTGGATTCGGCGGCTCTTTGACGCTCGAGTCTGAAGTAGTGAGCAAGAACCCCCATAGCACCACACCTCATCACCGCCTAAAGCTAATCGCGGTCAGAAGGATTCGTCATGGGCATCTGGACGATCATCGCCGGTATAGGAGTCGTCGTCGGCATCGCCGCTGGCGTCGTGCAGGTGCTGGACTATCTCCAGAAGCGGCGCAGGAAGAAAGGTCAGGCCAGCCAGGAACCCCGCCCCTCACCACCCCCACCTCCCCCAGCCATTCCCCACAACCTGCCGTCCCGCACGGACTTTATCGGCAGAGCAGCGGAAAAGGCCCGGGTGTACGAGGCGCTGCGGTCACGCCCCTACCTGGCCAGCATTGACGGCATCGGTGGCATCGGCAAGACCGTGCTGGCGCTGGAAGTAGCCCACGAGTGCCTGCGCGCCAGCAAGGGGGAAGGCCCTACCGATGGGATCCCCACCTTCAGCGGCTTCATCTGGACCACGGCCAAGGACCGCGATCTCACCCTGAACGCGCTGCTCGACGCCGTCGCTCGCACCCTGGAATACCCTGGTATCGCCCAGCAGCCGATCGAGGACAAGCGCGCCGCGGTACGCAGGTTACTTCAGGAAAAGCCCTACCTGCTGATCGTGGACAACCTGGAGACGATCACCGACGAGGGGGTACGCGACTTCCTGCTCGACCTGCCAGAGCCGTCCAAGGCGCTGATCACCACGCGCGAACAAAAGTTGCGCCACGTGTGGGCCATCTCGCTCAAGGGCCTGACCGAACCGGAGGCATTGGCCGTCATCCGCAACGAAGGCCGACGGCTGGGGTTGGCGTCCCTGGAGCACGCCGAAGACCCGCTGCTATCGCACCTATATCAGGCCACGGGCGGCGCTCCGCTGGCGATCAAGTGGGCGGTGGGGCAGATCAAGCAGAAAGGGCAATCGCTGGACACCGTCCTGGAAGCCCTGCACGAGGCCAGGGGCAGCATCTTTGACACGATCTTTGCCCGTTCATGGGGTCTGTTGTCTGCCAGCGCCCGGCAGGTGCTCGTCGTCATGCCCGTTTTCGCCACTTCAGCCTCGCGGGCGGGGATTGAGGCGGCCAGCGACGTGCACCACTACGATCTCGACGAAGCGTTGGGCCAACTGGTCGAGATGTCGCTGGTGGACACCACGGACGAACTGGACCTGGCCCGGCGGCGGTACAGCATCCACCCGCTGACGCGGGCGTTCGCTGATTCCAAACTCCAACAGGCACCAGAGACTCACCAGGCTGCTCAGCGGCGACTGGCAGACTTCTTCCAGTTATACACCAGTAGGGGCGAGAAAGGTTGGCAGGCAGAAGAATTCCCTCTTCTGGAAACCGACTTGCCGAATATACTGGCGACTATTCGGTGGTGCTGGGAACAAGGGCAGGCTCATCTTGGTATGAATATCCTCTACCAGGTCGCTCACCTTATGATCCATCGTGGCTATTGGAATGACGTAATGGCCCTGAGTGAACAGGCTGTTACATTGGCCGCTGAACTGGGAGATGAGTTGAGTGCCGCGCGATTTCAGGTGTGGCCTATTAGCTCGATCCACCGTCACCAGGGTAATTTCGACTTAGCCGAGGGGCCTGTAACGTCGGCATTGGCCGTGTTCGAGCGGCTTGGCAACAAGCAAGGGGTTGCCAGTGCAAAACGCTACTTGGGCCGCATCGCTCAGGGACGTGGCGAGTTTGACCGGGCAGAGCAACTTTTGAGAGAGGCCCTGACATCCTGCCAGGCGATCAAGGACGAATACGGTACCTATGTCGCAACCGCCAGCCTTGCAAGTCTGGCACTCCAGCAACGTGATCTGGACACGGCCTGGGCATTATGCAATGGCGCACTTGCATCAGCCCGTCAGTTTGGCGATCCAGAATGTTTGGCACGAATCCTGCATGTCATGGGCGGTGTAGCACAAGCACGTGGCGACCTTCAACAGGCCCGGTCATTTTGGGAAGAAGCACTAATCCACATGAGACGGGCGAACCGCCTCGACGGGATCGCGGACTGCCTGCTCGCGCTGGCCTGTCTCCACCTTGAGATGGGGAGAGAACAGCCAGCCCGGCAAATGCTGCTAGAAGCCCTTGAAATCTACCGCAGGCTGGATATGCAATCGAGAATCCAAGAGATCGAAGCACTCCTTACTACCTGGGCCTAGCGACCAGGCGAGTAAGAAACCAGGTTTTTGGGAAAAACCTGGTTTCTCAGGACCTCAGGGGCGAATCATGCCGTATCGCAAGATCGAGTTCCGTGCCGGTCATTACTACCATCTGTACAATCGTGGCATCAACCGCCAGCCTATTTTCTTTTGCATTGAGAACTGGGGCTATTTCATCAAACGCCTCAGGCATTACTTCCTGCCCGCACTGATAGATATCCTGGCCTACTGCCTCATGCCCACACACTACCATCTGCTGGTCTACCTGAATACCGACGACCTGGCCGCCCGGATCATGCAGCCCTTCGGTCTGTCTTACACCAAGGCTATCAACACACAGCAGGGACGCGTTGGCCCACTCTTCCAAGGGCCCTTTCAGGCTGCCTGGGTGGACAAGGATGAGTATCTGCTGCACCTATCCCGGTATATCCACCTGAACCCGGTCACTGCCGGTCTGGTGACGCAAGCAGAGGAATGGACCTTCTCCAGTTATCGGGATTACATCGGCCTTCGCGCAGGCACCTTACCAGTGCCTGGCGTTGTCCTTTCGCAGTTTTACTCGCCGCAGGACTATAAAGCCTTTGTAGAATCGTACCGCGACCAGGATTTCAAAGTCGTTGAGCAGCTGTTGTTTGATGAGGGCTAAGAAACCAGGTTTTTGGGAAAAACCTGGTTTCTAAACTGTGGTATAATAACGCGCCATAACGCTGACTCAGGAGGCACTCAACCGGATGGAGAAATCGAAGACTCGACGCGTCATCTTTCAACCCGCCGCCTATAAAGGCTTCCAGCGAGGCATCAACCAGATGGTGGACGTGGTGC
>Ga0315291_10009906_pt1 | contig 11679 bp, 9 predicted proteins | sample YL17G12_20_MG_FD_203070 | JGI IMG/M metagenome (GOLD analysis project Ga0315291, IMG submission 203070) | Sediment microbial communities from Yellowstone Lake, YNP, Wyoming, USA - YL17G12_20 | ecosystem: Environmental > Aquatic > Freshwater > Lake > Sediment | place: USA: Wyoming | collected...
GGCGATCGAACAATGGACATCAGTGGCGGCGCGGTCATCGTCGCCACCGGCGGCGCACCCTACCAGCCGACGGAATACAGTTATGGGGAAAGCAACTCGATCATCACCCAACTCGAGTTGGAGCAGAAGCTCGAAGATCCCCAGTTCGCCGCGGGCTTGAACGAAGTGGTGATGATCCAGTGCGTGGGCTCGCGCGAAGAGGAACACCTCTACTGCTCGCGGGTCTGCTGCCAGGAGGCGGTCAAGAACTCGCTGGCCATCAAGCAGGCCAACCCCAAGGCCCGCGTGTATGTGCTCTTCCGCGATATCCGCACTTACGGCTTCGACGAGATTCACTACCAGCGTGCGCGGGAGGCGGGCGTGATCTTCATCCGTTTCGATCCCGAGCGGAAACCCGAGGTCGACCTGGCGGACGGCCTGTGCGTGACCGTGCGGGACGACGTGCTGGGCCGCCCGGTCCAGTTGCGGCCCGACCTGCTGGTGCTCTCGGCTGCGATCAGGCCCCATGCCCAGGCGGAGGCGGTCTCGCGGGCGCTGAAGGTCCCGCTGACGGCCGACGGCTTCTTCCTCGAGGCCCACATGAAGCTCCGTCCGCTGGACTTCGGCAGCGAGGGGATCTTCCTGGCCGGCCTGGCGCATGCGCCGAAGTCCATGGCCGAATCGATCAGCCAGGCGAAGGGCGCCGCCGCGCGGGCGGCCACGGTGATCTCCAACCCGGTGATGTATCGCTCGGGGGTCGTCTCCGAGGTGGACCAGGCAAACTGTGCCGCCTGCCTAACCTGCGTCCGCTTGTGCCCGTACGACGTGCCGGTGATCGGCGAGGACGGCGTGGCGTACATCGAGCCGGCGAGTTGTCAAGGCTGCGGGGTCTGCGCAGCCGCCTGTCCCCGCAAGGCGATCACCACCCGCCACTACCGCGACGATCAGATCACGGCCAAGGTCGACGTGCTCTTCGGTGACCCACAGTTCGAGGCCGCCTGGCGTGATGCCGGCGTGCCACTGGCGTGACGGCAGTGCCACCCGCCGCAACGGGAGGAGGAACTTGAAACAGGATCAGACGGACCAACCGTTCGAACCGAAGGTGGTCGCCTACTGCTGCACGTACTGTGCCTACACGGCGGGCGACCTGGCCGGGTCGATGCGCCTGGAATACGCCCCCAACGTCCGCGTCGTCAAGATCCTCTGCACCGGCAAGATCGACGTCATCTTGCTGCTGCGGGCCTTCGAGGACGGCGCGGACGCCGTCTACGTGGCAGGCTGCGCGCTTGGGGATTGCCATTTTCTGGAGGGGAACCTTCGGGCGCTCCAAACCGTCCGTTATACGAAGAAACTCATGTCCGCGCTCGGCCTGGAGCCCGATCGGCTGGAGTTCTTCCATGTTCCCGCCTCCGCCGGTCCACTGTTCGCCCAGCGGGCCGACGAGATGACCGCCCGGGCTCGGAAGCTGGGCCCCAATCCCTTGCGGAAGACAATGAAACAACTCGCGGGCGGGAAGCTGGCCAAAGAACCAGACGCACATCCTCCGCTGCCCGAGGCCAAGCTCGGAAAACTGGTCCGTCACTCGGAGCACCGGTCCTAGGTAAACTTGGGGAAAAAGGGGACAGGTCCAATTTGTGCGAAGCACCCTTCGGGCCGTTCCGGCAAATTGGACCTGTCCCCTTTTTCCGCTTGCGGTTTAGCCGTTGGAGCACCAGCATGATCGTCGCAGAAAGAAAACCCCTCGAACAGATCGAACAAATGCTCGAGGGTTTCCAGAAGATCCTGATCGTCGGCTGCGGCACCTGCGTGGCCGTCTCCATGGCTGGCGGAGAGAAAGAGGTGGAAGAGCTTGCCGCCCAACTTCGCATGAGGGGCAAGTTGCAGGGCCAACAGCGGACGATCGACGAGATCACCGTGACCCGCCAGTGCGACAGGGAGTACCTCGAGCAACTGGCCAAGTACGTCGACCAGTACGACGCCATCCTCTCGGCCGCCTGTGGGGCCGGAGTGCAGTTCCTGGCCGAACGCTACGACGGCAAGATCGTCCTGCCGGCGCTCAACACGCTGTTTATCGGCGTGGCCGAGGGGCCCGGCGTCTGGACCCAGCGGTGCATGGCCTGCGCAGACTGCCTGCTGGACCAGACCGGCGGCATCTGCCCGATGACCATCTGTGCCAAGAATCTGCTGAACGGTCCCTGCGGCGGAACCGACCACGGCAAGTGCGAGGTCGACGGCGAAAAGGACTGCGCCTGGACCCTGATCTACAACAGGCTGAAGAAGCTCGGCCGCCTGGATTACCTCAAGAAGATCCAGCCGCCCAAGGATTACAGCGTGATGATTAAGCCCCGCCGATACACGCACGAAGCGTTTAAGGAAGCGCAGCAGGAAGGGGCCAATTGAAAATTGACAATTGACAATTGAGAATTTGCAATTTTGCCCCGCTGGACACATTTCAACCATGTTGACGGCCCTGCCGCCCTTGACCCCTCAACTCTCAACCCTCAACTCTCAACCGAGGAATAGCCCGATGGTCGCCGCCTTCAAGCAGGCGTTCGCCGAGAAGGATTTCGTGGTTACCGCCGAGGTCGGCCCGCCCAAGGGGACCGAGATCGCCGAGCTGGTCCACCACATCGATCTCTTGAAAGACAAGGTGGACGCTCTGAACGTGACCGACAACCAGAGCTCGGTGATGCGGATCAGCTCCCTGGCCGTCTGCCGGCTGATCCTCGATCACGGCGGCGAGCCGATCCTGCAGTTGACCTGCCGCGACCGCAACCGCATGGCCTTGCAGTCGGAGCTGCTCTCGGCCTGGGTCCTGGGTGTGAAGAACGTGCTCTGCCTGACGGGCGACTACGTATCCGTGGGCGACCATCCCCAGGCCAAGCCGGTGTTCGACCTCGACAGCGTGCAACTGCTGCAAACCGTCGGCCTGATGAACCACGGCAAGGACCTGGCGGGCAACGAGATGCAGGGGGGTACCGATTTCTTCGCCGGCGCGGTGGTCACGCCCGAGGCCGATCCCATCGAGCCGCAGATGCTGAAATTCGAGAAGAAGATCGCCGCCGGCGCCCGATTCATCCAGACCCAGGCGATCTACCACCTGGACAACTTCAAACGCTTCATGGAGCAGGCCCGTAAGCACGACGTGAAGATCATGGCCGGCATCGTGCTGCTGGTCTCGCCGGGGATGGCCCGCTACATGAACAAGAATGTGCCCGGCATCTTCGTCCCCGACGAGCTGATCCAGGAGATGGAGGCGGCCGAGAAGGGCAAGAAGATCGAGGCCGGCATCCGCATCGCCGGCCGGATGATCCGCCAGTTGCGCGACGGGGAGGTCTGTGACGGGGTGCACATCATGGCCATCGGCAAGGAAGACCGCGTGCCCGACATCCTCAAGGCGGCCGAATAACCAGGTAGGGAAACGGACACACCGCTTCTGCTCACATTCCGGAATGTCCGTTCTCCGTGCACCTCAGCGCCAGACGCTGATAGTAACCAGCCCAGGTTGCCGAGGTCAAGCCGGGTGGGCTTGGTCGAAACTCAGCGGAGCCCCATTTCTCTCATCTGCCCCCTTCCTGCGACGAGGCTTTACTGTTCGTGCAAGACGTGGTAGCATGAGGAGGTCCATTTGCCCGTGTTCCGGATTGCCTGGCCAACAAGACAATTGTGTTCGCTGAAGCGAATGGGGTTTCCATGTACGAACGATTCACCGACCGCGCCCGAAAGGTCATGCAACTGGCCAACCAGGAGGCCCAGCGGCTGAACCACGAGTACATCGGGACGGAGCACATCCTGCTGGGCCTTGTCAAGGAGGGCAGCGGGGTTGGGGTCAATGTGCTGAAGTTCCTCGGCGTGGATCTCCAAGGGATCTGCGCGGAAGTAGAGAAGCTCGTGCAGAGCGGGCCGCAGTCGGCCGCCAAGGACAAGCTGCCCGCGACGCCGCGTGCCAAACAGGTCATCGAGTCTGCCATTGCCGAATCCCGCCGTCTGCGCCACAACTACGTCGGAACGGAGCACCTGCTGCTGGGGCTGGTCAGCGTCGAAGAGGGGGTGGCTGCCCAGGTGTTGACCAACCTGGGACTCCGGCTGGAAGGTGTACGTACCGAAGTGCTGAACCTGGTTGGGAACGACGCCGACGCCGTACTGTCGCGGGGCGCGCACCAGCCGCAAGATCCCCTGGCACAGGTGGTGAGTGACCTGGCCACCTCCGGGCCAAAGACACCGACTGAACGACCGCCGCAGCCGGGCGAACTACCCTTCGACCCAACCAAGATTACCCGGCCCGATCGGGCGTTGATGAAGTATTACGTGATCATTTCGCTGTTGACCGGCCCGGCGTTTCCCATCACGCTGCTGCCACTGCTGTTCAAGTACGAGACGCTCAAGTACCGCTTCGACGAGAGCGGCGTCTCGATGAGCTGGGGAGTCCTCTGGCGACGGGAAATCTATCTGACCTACCGGCGAATCCAGGACATCCATCTCACCCGCAATATCATCCAGCGCTGGATGGGCCTGGCCACCGTGGCCATCCAGACCGCCTCGGGGAGCGCCGGGCCGGAGATGAGCATCGAGGGAGTCCTTAATGTTGACCAGTTGCGAGATTACCTCTACGCCCAGATGCGCGGCGCGCGGGGAGACACCGAGACCAAGTCGCCCGGACCAACCTTCGGTTGGTGCCCACCTCCGGTCGGTGCCCGGGGGCCATCGGGCGAGGTGACCGGGCCGCCGGCCGAGGCCGACGAAGCACTGGCCCTGTTGCGCGAGATCCGCGACCTGCTCGGCCGGCTTGTCGCGCGCCGGGGGGACCAGCCATGAACGGCCGCGTCGAACACGTCACGCAGTGGGTCTACCGCGGCATCTGGGGCGTGCTGACCCGCTGGTTCCGCGTGCCCGACCGGCCGCCGACGCTCCCCACCCGCCCAGGCGAGACCGTCCAGTCGTTCCGCCCGGCGGCGGGTTTCCTGCGGTATCTGAAGTTGCAGTTCTGGATCGCCCTGTTCGCCGTCGACGTGCTGATCTTCATTGCGTGGCTGGCAGTCACGATTGCGGTGCCGGTGGTCGGCATCATTCTGGCCCCCGTGGCCCTGGCCCTGGCCGTCCTGCCCGACGTGGTCGCCTACATCGCCATCCACCTCCGCTACGACACCACCTGGTACGTGATGACCGAGCGGAGCCTGCGGATCCGCCGCGGGATTTGGGTGATCCACGAGACCACGATCACCTTCGAGAACGTGCAGAACGTGCTGGTGCGGCAAGGGCCAATCCAGCGGCTGTTTGGCATCGCCAACGTGCTGGTCGAGACCGCCGGCGGCGGGGGAGACTCGTCGCAAGGAGTTCATGGCACACACTCGCTGGCGGCCCACCGGGGCCTGATCGAGGGCATTGCCGACCCGCAGCGGATCCGCGACCTGGTCCTGGCGCGGCTCCGCCGCTCCCGCTCGGCCGGGCTGGGCGACGAGCCGCTTGCCGCAGTCGAGGCCGCCCCCGCCTGGAGCGCAGACCACCTGGCGGCGCTAAAGGACATCCGAGATAGCATCCTTGCGTTAAACGAAGTTGCACGATTCCGGGAGTGACTCGTTTAGCCGCCGCGGCCACGCGGCGGTAAAACAGACTCGTGGAGAACCACTTTGCGCAACAGAAACTAACCAGGTCAGGAGCCGGTGAACCGATGACGACTCGATTTCTCCTCGCGCCGTTCTGCTGTGTGTGTCTGCTTTACGCCGCACCGGGGCCGGCTGCCGACCCACAAGTGGGTACCCCGGGCGGCCCGCCGCAGAGGGCCTGGTTTCCCAAGGCGCCGCCGCTGCCGGAGCCTCAAGGGCAGGTCATCCGCGTCGACAACGTCGAGCAGCTCTTCCAGGCCGCCGGAGACGTCAAGGCGGGAGGAACCATCCTCCTGGCCGACGGGCAGTACATGATGCCCCGCTACTTCGAGCTGCGGACCGACAACGTGACCATGCGGAGCGCTTCGGGCGACCGCGACAAGGTAGTGCTCGACGGGGCCCGCAGCCAGCACGGCGAACTGGTCGGCATCACCGCCTGCTCGGGCGTGACCATCGCGGACCTCACGATCCAGAACATCAAGCACAACGGCTTTAAGCTCAATTCCGACAAGAATGTGCAGCAGGTGACCATCTACAACTGCGTGATCCACAACATCTGGCAGCGCGGCGTGAAGGGCGTTCGGGTACCCCAGTCCCACCCCGCCGTCCGCCCGCCGGCTAACTGCCGAGTGCAGTATTGCCTGTTTTACAACGACCGGCCGAAGCGGTTCACCGACGACCCGGCCGACACGCCGCAGAACTTCGGCGGCAACTACGTGGGCGGCATGGACGTCATGTACGCCGACCGCTGGACGATCAGCGACAACGTATTTATCGGCATCCGCGGCCGGACGGGCGGAGCCCGCGGGGCGGTCTTCCTCTGGCACGAAACGCAGGACTGCGTCGTCGAACGGAACGTGATCGTCGACTGCGACAGCGGCATCTGCCTGGGCAACTCCTATCGGCCGGAGGAGATCAAGGTCCACTGCCGGCGCTGCGTGGTCCGCAACAACTTCGTCACCCGGGCGCCGGAAAACGGCATCCTGGCCGACTACACCGAGGACTGCGTGATCGCGCAGAACACCGTCCACGATCCGGCCAGCCGGCTGCAGCGTCTCATTCGGCTGGTGCACGACAACCCGGGGTTGCTGGTGGCCAACAACCTGCTGAGCGGCCCGCCGATGCGGATCGAGACCGATAGCAGCGTCCGCTTCCAGGACAATGTGACCCGCGAGTTGACGACATCGTTTGTCAGCCCGCAGGAGGGCAACCTGCATTTGAAGGAGGCGGTTCCCGGCGTAGTGGACCTCGGCAAATTCATCCCGCAGGCCGCCGAAGACATCGACCGCCAACCTCGCCGCGATCCGTGCGACGTGGGTGCGGACGAGCAGGCGGCCCCCGACTCCCTGAAGTGATCAGGGGCCGCCCTTTCTCATCGCTTCTCGTTCTGGCAAGCCGTTGCGAACGAGGTTCTAACTGCCCATCTCAGAACCTTCTCCCCTCGCCCCGCTTGCGGGGAGAGGGGCCGGGGGTGAGGGGGCCTGGAATCGGCCCTATGCCTTCCGCCTCCGGCGCCACCATACGCCGAGCAGTGGGACAACCAGGCCGGTGGCCGACAGTACGAGGGGCCTTACCCCGCATTTCTCACCAACACCCCACGTTGGATCACAGCGTGCCACTGCTTCGCAGAAGCAGTGCGGGGCGGAACCCCTCAACACTGCTTGCCTTACGTCAAGCAGTGGCACACTGTGGTGAGAAATGCGGGTTACGCCTTGTTTCGCCTCCTGAGATAGCCGGCCAGGCACGCCAGGCCGAAGACCGCCAGCACGCAGGTGGAAGGCTCGGGCACACCGACGATCGGAGGCGTGCCCAACAGCGCATAGTTGCCGACCACCGCCTCGCTGAGCGGATCGCGCGACTCTGCGTAGAGGAACAGCTCGTGCCCCAACCACTTGGCACCGTCTCCGACGAAGATGGGGTTCGGAATCTGGCGTGCGTCACCATCCAGCACCAAAGTCAGCACTTGCCCGTTGTCCAGCATCATCGCCGGAACGTCGAGCCGCTCGAATCGTTTGGCTGCCATCAATCGATTCAAGGTCTCCCGATTCAGGTCCGCCAGCCCAAGCCCCATGTCGTCCACCATGGCCAGTCCTATGCCCATCAGCTCGGTCGGCATGGTCTGCGTGGCGCCGATCTGGATTCCCTGGGCCACGATCGTTATCGGCCCTCCCATATTGATGCCGCTCTCAGACGAACCACTTCCGTCGTCAGACGCCATGGCGACGCCGGTCACGGTCTGATTCCACTGGTGGGACCACAACACCGGAGCGTTCGTCTTGGTGCCGTCCGGGTGCACCACTTGGGCCGAAATCACGCTCCAGTCCCAAACGTCCTGCTCCACGCCGACGTGAATCACGTCGCCGGCGGGGAAATCGCCCCCGTCGGGATTGCTCCAAATGTGCAACAGGTCGTTCTTCGCATCGGCGCCGCCCGTCGACGACGCTGAGTAGTTGTTGAAGTGGTTGCCGGTTGAGCTTCCATCGTAGTGGAAAACGGGGTTTGGGTTACTGGTGCCCCGGGTGCGGATCTCGAATCCGTGGGTGGGATTCCCGGCGGGGTTCTGGTAATCCCAGTTGACCCCCAGCGTCTGGTACCCCATGCCGTAGGTTGAGGTCGAGTTGAAGTTGATCGGGGCCGAGGTCAGCCGCCAGCCCTGCGTCACGTCGGAGCCGTTCCGCTGCGCACCGGCCGGCCTGGTGGCGGCCCAGGTGTTGCTGCTCGACTCCGGCCCGGCACTGATCAGAATGTCGGGCGTCCCGCTGCTGATCTCCGAGAAATTCATGTTCCGGCTGCCGTAGATGTACTGATAGGCGTCCAGCTCGTCGTGGCTGAGGATCTGGTTGTAGGCCCCGCGGGGGACCCAGCTCCGCATCAGTTCGTTGTTCTGGTCGGCCTGCGCGACGGGGGGCGGCGGCTCCACGTCGTAGTTCCGGCCGCTGGCATCACCCACGTCCGGATGGTGCAGGCCGACGGCATGGCCGATCTCGTGCGCCATGATCGAGCGGATGTCGCCGAAGTTTTGCGCACCGCTGTTGCGGAGGTACGAATAGTTCGCCCCATCGGCCGTGAACCAGGCGAAATCCCATTGGTTGAAGGCCAGGCGGACCTGATTCCGGATACGGCTGTCGCTGGTAAAACTCGCGTCGAATCTGTAGGTTAGCGGGATCACGCTCCCGCCAACCGGGTCCGGATCCCAGGACGCGTACTGGTTCGGGTTGGTCGCCATATCGACGAAGCCGTACGACGGCAGGCTGTAGACCGCGACTCCGCGGGCGGGAGACGCTGGGAAGAACGACAGAAGCCCTACACACAAGAGGACTGCCACAAGCTTGACGTGTCTAAGAGACATAGTTTGTCCCTCCTTGATTGGCTGCACGAACGGCCCGCATGGGTCGTAGATTCCTCGGGACCGCGTGCATATGGCCTGAGCTAACTGGGTACACAGCAGATCGCCTCTGCCCGGATCCTCCGTGCCTTGCTTCCCCCCGCAGCTAGCGTTCGCCCGGTCAACAGCGGATCCCTTCCCATCCGGCCAGCAGGCCGGGGGAAGTCGCCGTTTTTCTTCCCTGTCTCGGGCGAATCGGCGTTCTTCCCGGCGACTCAGAAATCGCTGCCTCATGGTGGCGTCGTGCAGAATCCGGGATTTCTCCCTGGGGCCCTGCCGTCTTTAAGTGCCTTTTCCCCAAAACCTTCTGAACCCGGCAAGGCTGAGCAGCCCGGAAGTCAGCAGCCAGACCGACGAAGGAACAGGCACCGGCAGGATCCCCTCGCTGTAGACGATCCTGAATTGGTCTCGATCGGGAAACGCGGGATCGATCTCGATCGACGGATCCAAGAACGCGTAGGTATTGTAGTAGCTGCCCGGCGGCTGCGCATGAGTATATACGTAGATGCTGATTGTCTGGGCCGTATTCACGGGAAGATTCAGGGTCTGGCTCTTGTCGAACGAGAACACCCCCGTGTAAGAGCCATAGGCATCATAGTTGTCGGCCTGCCACTGCCCGCCAGGATGGTCTATCCTGGCGAAAGTGTGCGAGATGAAGCTGCTGTCGGTACCCACTGAGACCAACCCTGAAGCGGAGAGAACCACCGGCACAGATTGGGGCAACCCTGGAGCCAGGGGCTCCACGGCGAATTGATACCTGGTCTGCACAGTGCTGGTAGCCCCGAAATTGCCTTGACCGAGATCGATCTGAAGACCCGCTTCGGCTGAGACGGGCAGGACATTGGTGGCCCGGGCGAAGGCGTCTCCGCCCCCGCCGCCAGGCACGTTAAGATGTAGCGCGACCGACTCGGCAAGATACTGATCCGTTCCTTCTTCCGCGGTCCCGAAAATCCCCGCATATTCCAGAAAAGTCGCCGGGGCAAGCGAGTTCGCGCTACCGGGGACGGCAAGCCCCAAGAAAACGGCAACTACCATTGCCGCCAGCACAAGATCGGGTCTCCTAGACTCCCAGACTCTCTTCATGGCACTTACCTCCGTTTAGACTGTCCTGTTGAGCACACGCCGTCTGACCTCTGCCTGCTTCCGTCGCTTGTCTTCCCCCGATGTGGCATCCGCATCCCAAAAAGGAGCGCATCCCGTTCAACTCGTCCATTTACCTTTTTCTTCGGCGGCGGGCGTAAACCACCAGCCCCATCAGTCCGGCACCGACGAGCGTCACGACGGTGCCCGGCTCGGGAACCGGCGCGTGCACCGGCCCGTGGGTAAACACGCCCGCGGGGCCCGCCACCGGCTCCAGCCAATTGGCGCCGATCCAGTTGTCAGGCAGCCGTTTTCGTATGGCGGGCTAACGCTGTCTCCCGGCCGCGGGGATCAAAGACATTGCTGCCCGTGCCCGACGGATTGAGAGCGAACGAGAGGTCATCCTGGCGGACGACCTCTCGTTCTCGTTTCCCGTTTCCAACGGGCCCGTGCGTTTAGCTATTCCTCCGCCGGCGGGCGTAGGCCACCAGGCCGATCAGGCCGGCGCCGACGAGCATCACTACCGTGCCCGGCTCGGGCGTGATGATGAACGCCAGGTCAAGCGACTGATGCGTGATGGGGTCGACCAAGGGTCCTTCCCACCGGACCGGAAGAGCCCCCGGTGGCTCGATAAGGTGACCCCAGAAGGCGTCGTCCTCCCATTGCACCCTCGAGGTCTTCCACCCGAGCAGGCCCTCAACCCCGGGCTTGAGGGTCACCGAGGCGTCCAGCCAGTATGTGATCGGTCTGGCCGTGGTACCTTGCTGGGGAAATGGCTTCTCGGGGAAATAAACGTTAAGCAGCCAGGTACCAAAGTGGTCTGGGAATGGAGTAGGCTGAGGATCTTGGGGCTCAAGCCACCCCTGCGGGCTCTGCCCCCACGGAGCGACCCTGAAATTCCTTGTCACCAAAGACCATAACTCATCCCCGGGCTTGCTGGGGATGGTCGGAGGGTCGCCGGGGACATTGCTGTGAATACTGAGGCGCACAGACTCAATCGCGTCCTTGGGCTCGATTGGCACGGGCTGGGTGCCCGTCGGGAAATACACCAGCCGATCATTCTTCACCGAGAACCAGATGTGGGCGTCGGTGATCGGGATCGGTTGCGAGCACTGGAAGTCGTCCGCCAGGACCTTGGGGTACGTGAAATTGACGTCCCAGGAAGGGGGTGCAGTCCCTAGGTTCGGCGGTTGAATCCACTTCCAGTTCCCATCGGTAGGATAATCGGCCGTCGCCGGGGCGGTGAGGAACACCAACGCCACAACGGCCATCAACGCTGTCAACACATACTTCATTTTCGTACTCCTGCGGATTCGGGCGGGCTCGTCGAAGAAGTCCTCGACGGCGGCGCCGCCCTCTACCTGATTGACTAAACGCAACAACACCTCCAGCCCGTTCCGGCGTTTTTCCTCCCCCGATGCGGTGCACGGCACCTCGGGAAAAGGTGCCTTCAGATCCGGACGAAAGACCGTCTGCCCGCCTGTTCCATGTCCTTGCCTGGGCTTCAACGGCGGCGGCTTCCGTCACTTCAACAAACGCTGCCTCCTGATCACCGGGAAAAAGGGGACAGGTCCAGTTTGTGCGAAGCACCCTTCGGGCCGTTCCGGCAAATTGGACCTGTCCCCTTTTTCC
>Ga0315291_10009910_pt1 | contig 11675 bp, 8 predicted proteins | sample YL17G12_20_MG_FD_203070 | JGI IMG/M metagenome (GOLD analysis project Ga0315291, IMG submission 203070) | Sediment microbial communities from Yellowstone Lake, YNP, Wyoming, USA - YL17G12_20 | ecosystem: Environmental > Aquatic > Freshwater > Lake > Sediment | place: USA: Wyoming | collected...
CGGGGAAACCGGCGTGCCGACGGTCCTCTGCCCCGAGTCCCTCGAGGCGAGTCCGAGATGACAAACGGAATCCGGAAAATGCGCGTGGTTCCGGGCGGCATATCCTGAGCGCCGGTTGAATATTTTTCGGGCGGGCGCTATCATGGAGGGAGAAAAGGAGAATCGCCATGACGCGCTGGTATCGATATCCGGCCTGGGCCCTGGCCGCCCTGGTCTTTTCGCCCCTCGTCCTGACATGGACCGGCTGCAAGTCGGTCTCGGACGAAGAGGTCAAGAACGCCATGCAGGTCGAGATCCTGGACACGATGTGGGTCGACAAGGAATTCAAGCAGTGGCCGCATCCCAAGCTCGTCCTCGTCCCGGCCGTGAAGTTCCGGATCAAGAACCTGACGGCCGAGCCGATGAAGTACGTCAGCTTCAACGGCATTTTTAAGGAAAAAAACGCCGCTGAGAATCTGGGCGACAACTTCCTGGCCGCCATCCGCAAAGCACCCATCCCGCCGGGAGGATGGAGCGACCCGATCACTCTGAAGTCCAACTTCGGGAACGAAGGGACGAGCCTGGCGACCTTCAAGAACAACCCGGCCTGGAAACCCCTGTGGGTCAAGATCTTCGCCCAGTGGAGAGGCTCCCGGCACGTCCTCCTCGGCGAATGGCCGGTCTCGATGCGGATCGATTTCAAAGAGCCCGAAGCGCCGGTGATCCAGGGTGGGAAAAAAGCCGAGGACGTCAAGAAGGACGCGACGAAGAAATGAGCGGCGGCCGCCGGTCCGGCGGCGCATCGTTTATTTATTGAAGCCGAGCGGGTCGGGCTTGAGAATTTTGATGTAGCTCTTTTTCTTGACCGTGTTTAAAAACTCGTTGACTTTGACCGTTTCCTTGGCCGTATAGAGCTTTTCCTCGATCGCTTTCCGGGCCTCTTCGAACGGGCGGACCCGGCTGTCCTTTTTATCTTCGAGTTTGATCAGATACCAGCCGGCCTTGGCCTGAACCCAGGGCGAGATGTCGCCCTTTTTCAGCTTTTCGACCGCCTGGAGAAGGGTCTTGTCCATCTCGTTCTTTTTAAGCGTCCCCAGGTCGCCCTTGAGGTCCTTGAGCGGTTCGTCCGAATACGCCGCCGAGACGTCCGCGAAGTCGGCGGAGGCGATTTTTCCGTCGACCTCCTTTTTCTTGTCGTCGAGGCCGGCCGCATCCGCGGAGAGATAGACGGCGCGGATTTTGTACTCCTCAGGGTCGGTGAAGTCCGAGGCGTGTTTCTTGTAGTAATCCACGATCTCGCTTTCGTCCAGGGCGAGCGAACGGCTCACCTCGGAGGCGATCACGGTCCGGCGGAGCAAGTTTTCCTCGACCTGCTTCCGGAACACGTCCCAATCCATCCCTTGGTTTTGGACGGCGCGCTTGATGTCCTCGTCCGTCTCGAGGTTGTACTGTTTCTTAATGCTCTCCATGTAGCCTTTGACCTGGTCGGTCACGTTGAGGTTCTTCTCCCTGGCCAATTGAAGGATGAGGAGGTCGGTGATCATCGCATCCATGAGATCGGACTTGATCTGGGCCAAGACCGTGTCCAGTTGCTCGCCCTGGAGTTGGGCCCGGGCCGCGTCGACGCGGATTTCGTATTCCTTCTTGAACTGGGACAGCGTGATGATGTCGTCGTTCACGATCGCGACGATCACTTCGACGATCTCCTGGCCGAGGCCGAGGATCGCGACGAGGCCGAGGAGAATGAGCCCAAGTTTTATTTTTGTCTTGGTCATAGGAATATCCTTTGATAGGAAAATGGCAGGTTTTCGGGAGAGGCTTTCCAGTCCATGGACGTTTTAAGGTCCTCGAGATGGGCCGCGACCGCCTGCTTGTTTTTTTGGTCCAGGAGCTTGGCCCGGATCGCGGGCGTCGCTTCCTCGAGGGACTCGAGGCGGGAATCGAACTTCTTGTCGACGCGGAAAATATGATAGCCGTACGTCGAGACGACGACGCGGCTGACCTCGCCTTCCTTCAGGGGAAAAATGACCTTTTCGAGCTCCTGGGGAAGCTGCCCGGCGCTGAAAATCCCCATGACGCCGCCCTTGATCGATTCGGGCCCGGCCGATTCCAGGCGCGCGGCGCGGCGGAACTCGTCTTCGCCCGTGTTGATCAGCCGCTCGCGGACCGCGCTCGCTTGGCCTTCGGTCGGAAGGAGGATCTGGCTGACCTGAACTTTTTCAGGCTGGAGGTAATCGGCTTCATGAGCGTTATAATCCGCGGCGATCTCTTTAGCGTCGGCGGTGATATTTTTCGCGATCTCGGCTAAATATTTTTCGACCAGGAGCCGGTCGAACAGGGTTTCATCGGGGACGGCCGGCGGAGCTTGAGGATTATTGTCGGCCTCCATGGCGCTCCGTAATTTCGCCAGGTAGCCGTTTATTTCAGCATCGGTCAAAGTCAGCCCCTTGTTCTGGGCGCGCTTGAGAAAGATCTTCTCGTCGACAAAGCTGTCGAAGAGCCGGCTGAGGGCGGGGGCTTCGAGACGGTCGTTTTTTCCGCCCATGGTCGCCCCGACATAAGAGTCGAAATCCGCCGTCGTGAAAGCCGTCCCTTCGACGTCGAGAACCACCCGGCCGCGTTTCTGCCGATTCCGGCCCGAAGTTCCCTCGCCGCCCGGCCCGGCGTTCCGGCAGACGGCCGCAAATGACAGAATGCCGCAAATCGCTCCGAAAAAGAGAAGGTTTCGGCCGACACGTTTCGCTCTCATCTGTTTGATAATCAATCTATTATATTCTAAACCTATAACTCCTTCAAGACGGCGAGCGTTTCACGGAGGACGTCCTCCTCTTTTTTCCCCCGCAGGGCAAGGCTCATCACGCCCTGGGGCGTCATGGAACCGGCGTAACGATTGAGAACCGAAGTCATGCGGCCGAGCTGGACGGTCGTCGACGGCAGGAATTTGAAGACGACGCGGCCGTCGACGCGGTCCACGGCCCGGACCTTCAATCTCTGGGCCAGAAACTTGACCCGGCCGATCTGGCAGAGGTTGAGGACGCTCCGCGGCGCCGGGCCGAACCGGTCCGTGATCTCGTCCTGGAGGACGTCGATCTCGTCCAGGCTGGCCGCCGAGGAAATCCGTTTGTAGAGGTTGAGCCGGACGTTGACCTGGGGAACGTACGATTCGGGGATCTGGATGCCGACTTTGAGGTTGATCTCGCTCTTGACCTCCTCCACGGCCTCGCCCTTTAGCTCGCGGATGGATTGCTCGAGGAGGCGGAGGAAATAATCGAAACCGACGGCTTCCATATAACCGTGCTGATTCGCGCCGAAGAGGTGGCCCGCCCCCCGAATTTCGAGGTCCTTCATGGCCAGCCGGAACCCGGAGCCGAGTTCGCTGAACTCTTTTAAGGCTTCGAGCCGCCGCTTGGCGAGCGGCGTCAACTCGTTGAACGGCGGGACGAGGAAATAGGCAAAGGCTTGGCGCGACGAACGCCCGACGCGGCCGCGGAGCTGATAGAGTTGGGCGAGGCCGAAATGGTCCGCCCGGTGGACGATCAGCGTGTTGACCAGGGGAATGTCGATACCGTTCTCGATGATCGTGGTCGAGACCAGGACGTTGTATTTCCGGTCGATAAAATCGATCATCCGCTTTTCAAGCTCGGTGGGTGGCATCTGGCCGTGGATGATCACGACCCGGGCTTGAGGCACCCACTTCTCGATGAGCGAGGCCATGTGCTCGGTCTCATCGATCTTGTTGAATATGTAATAGACCTGTCCGCCGCGGGCCAGCTCCTGGCGGACCGCGGCCGTGATCAGTTTCGGGCTGAACGTCGTCACGGCGGTGTGGACCGCCAGCCGGTCCTTGGGAGGCGTTTCGATGAGGCTGATGTCCCGCAACCCCGTGAGCGAGAGGTTGAGCGTCCGCGGGATCGGCGTCGCGGTCAGGGTCAGGACGTCGATGTTCGCCTTGATCTGCTTGATTCTCTCTTTGTGCGTCACCCCGAACCGCTGCTCCTCGTCGATGACGAGAAGGCCGAGGTCGAGAAACGAAACGTCCTTGGACAGGAGGCGGTGGGTCCCGATCACGATGTCGACGCGACCCGCTTTCAGGTCTTCGACGACCTTGTCCTGCCGGGCTTTCGTCTGAAGGCGCGTCAGACCCTCGACCCGCACCGGGAAAAGCAGGAGCCGGCTCGAGAACGTCTTCAGGTGCTGGCTGGCCAGGACGGTCGTCGGGCAGAGGACGGCGACCTGTTTTCCGTCCATCACCGCTTTGAACGCGGCCCGCATCGCGACCTCGGTCTTTCCGTAGCCGACGTCGCCGCAGAGCAGCCGGTCCATCGGCGCGGGCGCTTCCATGTCGCCGCGGATCTCGCGGATCGAACGGAGCTGGTCTTCGGTCTCTTCGTACTCGAACGTTTTCTCGAATTCCTCCTCCCAGTTCCCTTCAGGACTGAAGCGGAAACCCTGGACGGCCTTCCGCCGGGCGTAAAGGTCCAACAGTTCCTGGGCGAGTTTATCGACGGCCTTCTTCGTCCGCTCCTTGGTCTTCTGCCAGGCGTTCGTGCCGAGCTTGTCGAGCACCGGGGCCGCGGCCCCGACCTGGGCGTACTTCTGGACAAGGTTCAAGTCCTCGACCGGGACGAAGAGCTTGTCATCATCGCGATAGCGGAGCTCGATGAACTCGCGCGCCTGCCCGTCCATGTCCATCCGGACGAGGCCCTGGAAAATTCCGATCCCGTAGTCCACGTGGACAACGGGGTCCCCGGCCCTGAGGTCTTGGAACTGCGTGAGCGACGGCCGGACCGAGGGGCGGCTGACGACGACTTTCTCTTCGGTGAAGACGTCCGTTTCCGCAAAGAACACGACTTTTTCGCGCGGGGAGGCAAACCCTTTGTCGAGGTCTCCGAGGACAAGCAGGACCTCGCCGCTCGTCGGAGATTCGAGCGCGGTATCGGCTTCCCGGCAAACGATCTGACTCTGCTCGAGAAGCGTCGCGACCTTGCGACGGATCGCCGGGTTGGTGAGGAAAACCGTGCATTGCTCCCCGTCGCGCTCGAGCCGCTTCAGGTATTCGAGGAAAAACGGAATCCTGTTGTCGAACCTGGGGACGGACTGGAACGGAACACGAAAAATCCGCTCGCCGCGCTCGAGGCCGAACTCGTCGAGGCGAACGGCCCGGTCGCGATACTCGTCCCACGCCCGGAGCGACGAGGCGTCCGGCGCGCGCCCCGCTCCGGACAGTTCGCTTTGAGCCTGGTTCCAGCCGTTCTCAACTTCTTCGGGCCGGTCCACGATGAAGACGGCCTCCTTGAGAAAATGGTCGAAAGAAACGGTCGGAGCGTCCGGCGCCGACGATTCGAGAAGGGAGGGAATGAGCACGGTCTCAAGCCGCCGTGTCGACCGTTGCGTCGCCGGGTCGAATTCGCGCAGCGAAACGACCTCGTCCCCGCTGTATTCGACCCGGCAGGGCGCCTTTTGCCAGGGAGAATAGATATCGACGACCGAACCGCGGCCGGCGTATTCGCCACGGAAAGCGATCAGGTCTTCGCGCGAATAGCCGAAATCCGAGAGTGTCCGCAGCAGCCGGTCCCTCTCAAAGAACGTATTCTTTTCGAGCCGGACGAACAGGCCCGCGAGCCGGTCCGGAGCGGGGAACGGCGCGAGCAATCCGAAAAGGTCGGTGACGACGAGGGCCGGTGGATGAACGAGGAGGTCACGAAAAAACCGCATGCGGGAGGAGGTCACCTCGAGGGACGGCGCGGTCGACATAGGGATCGTCTCCGCGGGCGACGGCAGGGCTCGTGCCCGTTTCGGCGAGCGAAGCTGCGTCAGAAAAAACGCGCAGCGCTCCTCGAATCGGGAGGGTGAAAGTTCGGCCGGCTGGATGAAAACGACCGTCCGGGAGAGGGCGGCGGTCAAGGCCGACAGGAGGAACGGTTTGGCCGGTTCGGCGACCCCGGAAACGGAGATCCGGGGGCCGGCGCCGGGGGGCGCACCCACGGGTGTCGCTTCGAGCGTCCGGACGAGGTCCCGAAATTCGGGAACATTTTGAATAAAATTCAGGCCCATGGCGGCAACGTGTGATTATACCCCGACTCGCCGCTTAAGGAAATTATGGGGAAAGCGACGAGCCTGGAGGGAACAAAGCTTTCAATCGATACGGTACAAGACGTACATATAATTCCGCTCGGCGAACCGCATCACTTCGCGGTGGGGATATTTCTCCAGAATTTTCCGGCAGAAGCTCTGCTGGACTGGGTCGTCGACGTTGCACCAGAAGTTGAAATGAAAAAATACGCCGCCCGGGAAGCGCGCCTTGAGGCCGCTCAGTCCTTTGTCGTCCTGGGCCGAAAGGATCGACGCTTGCGCCGCGCTCCGGCCCCAGAATAAGAACATGTTGGGGTTGTGGGTAAAGACAATGCTTTGGGGAGGCAAAGTGTCGGCCATAGACTGGGCATAACGGTGGTCTGCGCGGGCCGCCCAGGCTTCTTCGCCGACCGCGTGAACTTTGGGATAGAACATGATGAACGCCACGACGATGACGGCCGCCGCAAACGGCAACGGCAGCTTCAACACCTTTTTTGCCCAGGTATCGGCGCGCGCCAATCCCAGGCCGGCCAGAAGGCAGAACGGCGGGTAGGCCATGAGCGAGAACCGGATATCGGCGCCGTAATAATAGCTGCCGGCATAGAAGAAGAGAAACACGCCCCAAAACAGGACAAACCAGAACAGGATCATGAGTTTTTCTTTGAGGAGCTTTCGGGTCGCGAGGGCCACCGCGAGAAACGCCGTCAGCAGCACAGGAAAGTCCTTATTGTTGAGAAAAAAGAGCCCGTTCGTCATCAGGTTGGGCCGGACGTAGAAGATCGAGAGTTTGTCCTGGTCCGCGCCCCATGGATGGCCCTGAAAGCCATAAACATGAAAGACATGGGCGAAGAGAAGCGTCCCGACGATCGGGATCGCGTAGAGCAACTCCGTCCTTTTCAACGGTCGCGGGCCATCGATGAAGGCCATGATCCCGAGCAGAGGAAAAATGAGCATCGATTCCAAGCGAAACTGCGCCGCGAAACACGCCGCGACCGTGGCTAAAAAAAACAGCCGCAGCTTGCCGGTCCTTAAAAAGACGAGGAAGACGAAGACCGTTAACGCGAGAAAAAGCGTATTCGCCGGCTCGGCCGAAGTCGTGTTGGCCCAGAGAATATTTTGAGGGACGACCGCAAACGCCGCCGCCGCGCAAAGGCCCGGCGCCGCGCCGCCGCCGAGGACGAATGCGATTCCGAAAAGGACGAGGGCGGTGAGGGCGAAGACGATGTTGTTGATCAAGAACGACAGGTTTTCGCTCGTCCCGAAAACCCGGTAAAACAGGCTGAGCAGAAACGGATAAGAGTTCGGCTGTTTGTTATACTCGCCCTGCTCGGCGATGAGGCGGCCCTTTTCGATGACGCCGAAGTTGACCATTTCGGCCTTGTGCGCGGCGGCGATGCTCTGACCGATATGGAGATAGATGTTCTCGTCGTAATAGATCCGGTGCGTCCGCGGCGCGACGAAAAACGCGAGGGCAAAAGCACCAAGGCCCACGCCGGCCGCGAGGACCCGGCTCATTTTCGGGACGGAGCCGAACGGCCGGAGAAGGTCCTTCAGGCCTAAAATGAAGAGAACGGCCAGGGCGACAAACGCGATGTCCAGGAATAGGGGCGAAAGCCTCTTCAGGTCTTCAAGGATGCGCGGGCGCCCCTTCAAAAACTCCCAGGCGTAGGCGGGGCCGAGGACAAGCGTCAGGCCGAGCGCCGGGAGGGCGCGCTTCATCCTTTTCCCACCAGGAAATTTTCGATGGCCAGGTATTCGAAGCGGCTTCCCGCAAGCAGCGCCAGAGCCTCGTCGGGGTTGTTGATGATCGACTCGCCGTGTTTGTTCATACTCGTGTTGAGGACGACGCCGTGCCCGGTGAGTTCTTTCACTTTTTGGAGGAGCCGGCCGAAGCTTGAGCTCTCGTCCGACAGGATTTGGGGACGGCAGGAATGGTCGGCGTTGATGACGGCCGCCAGGCGGTCCGCGTAGATATCCTTGATCTTGTAGCCGACGGTCATGAACGGATTGTCCACCCCGTTGTAGTCCTCGAGCATCTCGGCCGCGTCCTCGGCGAGCATCGTCGGGCAGAAGGGCTGATACCAGACGCGCTTCTTCAAATAGACGTTCAGCCGGTCTTTGATCGCCACGCTGTCGGCCCGGGCGAGAATGCTCCGGTGGCCGAGCGCCCGCGGGCCGTATTCCATCCGGCCCCGGAACCACAGGACGATCCGGCCGTCCCGGATGAGTTCGGCGACCCGGTCTTCGATCCGTTCGACCTTCTCATGAGGCAACCCGGACGTTTTAATCGCCCGCTCAACTTCGGCCGACGAGTAAGACGGTCCGAGGAAGAGGTCGGGTAGAGGATAGCGGGAGACGTTTGCCAGCGTCTGTCCGGCGCGGAGCGCCGCGCCGAGGGCCAATCCCCCATCGCCCATATGGGGAAAAACGTAGAGATTTTTCACCGCGGGCGAATTCTTGAGCAGCATGTTGACTTTGATATTGGACGCGACGCCGCCGGCGTAAACGACGTCGGACATGCCCGTCGCGCGGCAGGCGTTCTCGACCAGCTGGAGGATCGTGACTTCGAGGACGCGCTGGGCCATATAAGCGAACTGTTCGGCGGGGTAAAGATAAAGCGTCCGGGCGAGCCTGGCGTGCATCGTCCAGGAATGATGCCGGGCCCGAATCGCAAGGCCGTCGACTTCGAACCAGGAGAGAAGCGGATTCTCTTCGTCGGGCACGGGGTATCCGAAGCTCGCCAGGGCCATGACTTTGCCCTCGTCCTCGAGCTCGCGCATATTAAGAAGGTTGGTGACATGCTCGAAAAAGAGGCCGAGAGAGTTTTTTCCCGAATACGTCTGAAGGATCTTGACCAAGGCGCCGTCGAACGTCCCGATGAGGCCCGAAAGTCCGTCCCCGATCCCGTCAAGGCTGAGGACGAGCCCGCGCGAAAAACGGCTCGTCGCGACCGCCGCGGCGGCGTGGGCATCGTGGTGACCGACCCAGACGAGGCGGGGATGCTCGAAGCCGAGCCGCCGGAGCTCGCGGCCGACGGCGGCTGAGCTCGCTTTTCGCGACAGGGCGCCGGGCCCGAACTCGGTCAGGACGTATTTCGCCCTTTTACTGAACCGGTTGAACGGGGACGGCTCGACCTTTCGCCTCCGGATGAGATAATAGCGCCGTTTTAGGGCGGGAAGGACGCGGGTCAGCGTCTTGGCGAAATCCGAGGTGGAAATCGCCACGACAGAAATTTCGGAGGGTGCGAGGCCGGCGAACTTCAACGCTTCCCGGATCGATCGCGCCGGAAATTCGACATCGAGCTTTTTCCGGGAGAACCGTTCCTCGTTGGCGGCGAACAGGATTTCGCCGGCCCGGAGCAGGGCGGCCCCGGAATCGTGCCCGTCCCAGACTCCGAGAATGACGTGTTCTCGTTCCGCCATCGTCATCCCGCCGTGATCACCCGGGCCACCGTTTTGAGCGTCCTCGGTCTGAAATAAAAGGCATGATAGGCCTTTCGCCTGAGCGTGTAAAGGTCCTCGGCGGAGAGCCCGGGCACGTTGAGGACGAACTCGGACTGGCGGAAATGCTCCCACGCCGCTTTACGAAGCAGGCCGGCTCCCTCCGCCTCCGCAAAGAGCGCCGACCCGGGAACGGGAACGGCGGCATAGAAATGGGCGAAATCGAGCGGAAGACGCAGGGCGAGACGAACCGTCTCGTTCGCCGTGGCCGCCGTCTCACCGGGGAGGCCGAGCATGAAATGCCCGGCGACCATGAGGCCGGCGGCTTTCGCCGCCCGGACCGACTCTTCGATCCGGGCGCGCGTGATCTTCTTCCCGGACCGCGCGAGAATGCCGTCATCGGCCGATTCCAGGCCGAAGCTTACCATCCAGCAACCGGCTTTTTTCATAAGCCGGAGAAGCTCCGCGTCCACGGTGTCGACGCGGCTGTTGGCGACCCACCGAATCCGTAAACCGGCCCGCACGAATTCGTCGCAAAGGCCCCGGACGTGGTCGCGAACGAGAGTGAACGTGTCGCTCCAGAAAAATACGTCCCGGACGCCGTAGCGCTCGAGGCTCGCCGTAACCTCGGTCAAAACGCTTCCCACGGACCGCAACCGGGCGGCGGTTCCGTAATAAACGCGAGCGTTGCAAAACGTGCAGCCGAACGGACAGCCGCGAAGCGTGTTGATCATGATGAATTTACGGCGGGATACGGGAAGCCGGTAGCGGCTGAGGTCGACGAGGTCCCAAGCGGGAAACGGAAGGTTGTCGAGGTCACGGACGAACGGCCGGTCGGTTGCGGAAACGACGGCGGCCGAAGCCGACCGGCCGGTCACGCCCGCGACGCGCAAGGGGTTTCCCCCGGAGGCGAGGGCGGCGACGAGCTCGCGGACCGTTTCCTCGGGCTCGTTTCTAACGACGAAATCCGCCGCCCCGCCGGCCAGGTCCGAGGCGTACATCGTGGCGTGGATCCCGAAGACGACGACGACCGTCTTCGGAGCGTGCTCTTTGATCGCGGCAAGAATCGCGAGGTCGCTTTCGATCGTTTCGGTGCTTACGGCGGCGACGAGGATGTCGGGCCTTTGTTCGGCGACGACGGCCAGAAGCTTATCGTCCGTGACCCTCTGCGCCGGGCAATCGAGGACCCGGACCGTGTGGTCCGTCCTCAAAATAGCGGCCAGCATGGCTAACGAATACGGCGGCCAGGGCGTGGCCCAGAAGCCAGCCTCCTGGGTGCACCGTCCTTCGCGATTGAACCCGCCTTTTTTATAGGGTGGATTGATGAGAAGGATATCGAAGGCCATGAGCGTTCAGAAATAGAGATATTTGACCATGGAATAGACGTAGCGGAGCCAAACCCGGCTGATCCGGATGTGCGACGTTCCGAATCGCCGCTTGTGCTCGTGCGACGGGACCTCGGCAAGGCGATAGCCTTTCTTCAAGGTCTTGATCACCATCTCCTGTTCGATCGTCGTGATCCGTTCCCGCAGGCCGAGCGAGCGTAGCACCTCGGTCCGGATCGCGCGGAAACCGTTCTGGCTGTCGCTGATGCGGACCCGGAACTTTCGGCCGATGCAGGCCGTGATGAACGAGCTTCCCATGAGCCGCATGAACTCGTCGAACCCGCCGTGGAGCTCGCTTGACCCGCCGAGGAGCCGGGAGCCGGTGACATGGTCGGCCTCGTCCTTGAGGATAGGCGCGACGAGCCGGGGAATATCGGCCGGGTCGTGCGAGCCGTCCGCGTCTATAAAAACGGTTATCTTATTCGATATCAAGGGGATAGCCGCCCTCATCGCGTCCCCTTTCCCCCGGCCGCATTCCCGGACGACCGTCCCGCCCGCCGCCCGGGCTTCGGCCGCCGTCGCGTCGGTCGAACAGCCGTCGATGACGATGACTTCGGCCGCGTACTCTTTCGCTTTCGCGACGATCTCGCCGATCGTCTTCGCTTCGTTTTTCGCCGGGATGACGATAGAAACGAGCTCGAATCTGTTTTGACCGACTTCCGGGCTCATGTCAGATGACCTTGATTAGATCGTTTTCATGCTAGAGGGAACGCGGGACGATGTCAACCCTGGACGATCGAACAGTTTATATCGAAGCGGGTCACGGGTGGCGGGGAGATGCTCCCCTGCTTCGAATCTT
>Ga0315291_10009911_pt1 | contig 11673 bp, 18 predicted proteins | sample YL17G12_20_MG_FD_203070 | JGI IMG/M metagenome (GOLD analysis project Ga0315291, IMG submission 203070) | Sediment microbial communities from Yellowstone Lake, YNP, Wyoming, USA - YL17G12_20 | ecosystem: Environmental > Aquatic > Freshwater > Lake > Sediment | place: USA: Wyoming | collected...
CAACCAACCAAGAGACAAATCCTAACTAACTATTACTACTGATTGGTAGAGATGTAAGTGTATGGGTAGACTCTTCCCATCATGTAGACCCTGCTGATATAAATGGGTAGACTCTTCCCATGTCGATATGTATGGGTAGACTCTTCCCATATGTTTAAACATAGACAACGTGCGTTGTGCTGTTTGAACGGGATGTGTTGTTTACATAGTCGTGATGTAATGTTGGGTAGAGTCTTCCCGTGTCGATAGCTTTATATGTCTTGATGTCAATAGTATCGATAGGTTGTCGATATGTTGAGTGATGCGTTGCTGAAATACTTCTGCACAATTGCCATCGAGATTGCAGGCAGTGTAGAGGAAGATAGACTCAGGATTAATTTTGTCACACATGATGTTCGTGTCCGTGATTTGTATATGAAGAGTCTGAGGAGAATCGGTATCGAGGGAGCAAGTGTTTCTATTATTCAGGATTCTAAGCGTGATAGAAGTTGGAAGGATAAATATTTGGTCAGGATTTCTGGGCGTGAGAGGTTTGCGGTAATCTTAAAGAACTATCCTTTTAGCACTGACAAGAGACGAATGATTGAAAGGATGTTGAAGAAGAAATAGTTTGCGATGATTGTGTTCTAATATATATTACATGGTCAATTGGATTACGCTGTTATATGTGTCACTCTGGAAATGCGGACTACTGTTGACTCACAACATTTTTTGGACAGGTTGTATATTTAAAGACTGGCGGCAAAGTTAGTTTTGTTCCAGGATTTCTTGGAGCAAGGCAATTGGGATGGGTGAGAGAGTGTGTGCTGATGTCCGAGTGACCAGGAATGCAAATCGATTGATATCATATTTGAATTCGTGTGATTCTAATTCTTGCCGTGAGCGAAGCTTCACGGTTGCTTCAAAGGTTTTACAGATTCCGAAGGCTACTCTCTGGCGTGTAGCTCGAAGGCTTGAGAAGGATGGCGTTCTGAAAATCCAGATGATGGATAAGAAGACCTGCAACATGATGGTGTGCACGTCAGAGGTTTCATGTTCTCCCGTAAACGGATTAGTCCGAGAGAAGACCTATGGGTCAGTGATGGGGGAATAAGGAGAAGATAGCTATGGCTATCCAAGTTCAAGTGAAGGAAAGTATCGAAATCAAGCAAGGGATGCATCAGTCAAGGAGATAATATGAGGAAAGGCAGTTCACATACTATGGAATCCAGGATAAAGATGAGGGCATCGCATTTGGGAATGCGATGTTCACCTGCAACTGAATTCAAGAAAGGCATGAAACCTTGGAGCTTTGGTATGACAAAAGAGATGAATCCAATTTTGAAGCGGATGGCAGATAATCGCATTGATGATGGAAATCCGAATTTCAAAGGTGGTCGTGACCGTTCTTATGCAAGAAGGGTTGCATCAAGGGTTCTTAATGAAAGGGTCTGTTCGATGTGCGGGTCTCTGTTGCATATAGATGTGCATCATAAAGATGGAGATGAGCGGAATAATGTTGCAGATAATCTTGAATACATGTGCCGGACTTGTCATATGGATACTCGGCATGATGTCATGACTGTCTTTAAGTTTTCTTGATTGAGTCCAAACACAGGCGAGATTTCGGATGTGAAATTGGAGACACGTGGTGATGCAGGATATACGTATCTTGACATAATCGTGACCGTAGACCACGAGAAGAAGAGCGATGGAAGTGCACTGACAATAAAAAAAGGCTTCCCTGCTACAATTTCACTAAAATCGGGACTTGGTAAAATTATCCAAGATTTCGGTTGTCCGAAGGTGGAGCTTGAGAAGAACACAGGCAAGAGCATTGACGTTCAGAAATATCTGAGGAAGGGTGCAAAAGTGGAATACATGACCAAGAACGTCAAGTCTGAAGGCGGTGGACAGTTCGCTGAGATAGTCGAGGATACGCTTAAGCCTGTCTGAGCTTGTGCAAAGTTTGTTTGATTTGAAGAGACTGGATGGATGCATTGGAGAGCCTGAAGGTGCTTGTCGCCTTCTTTCGCTGATGCATTCATCCGCTCATTCTTTCCTTTACAGTTCAGTGGTGATATGGTGGAAATGTGTGTGCTGATGTTGAGAAGTCTGGGAGTGGTGGACAGCAGAAGGACATCGGAAGCTTTAATGAAGCTTCTGCTCAGGAGGCTGAGGCCGGAGGCATCTTTGTTTTGGTTGCTGGCGAAGGTGGACAGCCTGTTGTTGCCGCAGGTGGGATAAATGTCCAGGTCGTGGATAAGGTTCGAAGGAAGTTACGTGGGTCTTTCGAGATGCCAGTCATCAATGCGAGACCTGCTTCAACATACATCGTGGAGAAGGTGCAGACTGTCTGGTCTGAGCAGAGGAATAGTTTACACTTGAGTCATGTTCCGCTTTTCAATATAAGCAAGGCTCATCTGCCCAGGGATTCGAGTTCTGTTTATTTCATCGTGGATATGTTCAGCCTGATACCAGAGGTCGGGACGCAATCGCTATCTATCCGTGAGTTCGCTTACAAGGAGAGGAAGGATATAGTGAAACAGATGGAGAATATGGGATGGGTTCCGAAGGATACCGACCCAAGGTCTATACGTTTGCACAAGGCTGAGTTCATGATTGACCCGAATGAGTTCTTCCGTGCCAATCTCGGCAAATGGAAGGATATACTGGGCATGTGGGTCACGGAGAATCTGGACAAGGACGAGAGGCTCATAGACTCCTTCAAGGCTACGCAGATTCCGTTCATCAAGGGTTCTCCTGGAGACTGGATGCCCTATGCGAGCCACAGTTTCTGGCTAACAAACTCAGGGACAGGCAAATCGACATTCTGCGAAATTTCTGGTAGGTCTCCGTCAATTGACTTATCAATTGCTGGATTGTATGGCGGAAATTTTGATAATTATAAGCAACAGCAGGTAGGGTCGCTTGCGGGTTACGGAATGTTCCTGATTGACGAAGTGGAGCAATTGAGGAAGTATGAGTATAGCTCGCAAGTGGTTTTGAGTCTTTTGACATATTTGGAGAAGGGTAGCGTGACAAGAGATTTGAAGATACCGATAACATGCGAGGGTAAGAAGGATGTCATCTTCGCCAGCAACCCCAAGACAAATGACCCGCTTGATAGCGTTTACGAGTTTTTGAACATTTTGCAAGGGGATAGTGACCCAGTGAGGATGGGTCGCAGGATTGCGTTCTTCCTCTTCGGGAACGACTTTAAACGTATACGGATTGAGAGACCGATACCAGCATTGAGAGCCATCGTTCCAAAGCTTATACAATATTCCTTGCTAAAATATTGGGACAAAAAAATTGTAAGAATTTTGAAAAACAATATGCAGTGGGTCAATGACGTGGATAAACGCTACATCGACATTCAGCATACATTTGAGTCGAAATCGAGAGCGTGCCCCAACAAGAAAATAGGCTCGTTCATTTTAGGGTTGGGCTATGGACTGCACAGATTAAGGATGTCGGCTCTACGTATATTGATTCTTGATAACCTGGACAAAATCGTTTCAGGCTTGAATGGAGCCGATGGCTCTCGGTTTACGCTAAAACACGTTTTGAAACTGGTGGCTGAAGAGCGAGAGATGGTGTTCATGCGTCTGGTTTCACATAACCTTCGGTCTGTCGATAACTTGATTATAGAGGTTGATAAGCTCCAGCCGACTAAGGAATGTGCTCATGGTCTGAGGGTCAAGTTTCCTCAGATGTCTTATCAGGAAATGGCTGAACTGCTATCGGTTTCAAAGGCTACAATTGTTAGGTGGTTCAATGCAGAAACTGAGAAATAATGAGGGGTCAAAATTGTGAACCGATGAACCGACACGATATATATATTGGGGGTAGTCAAAAATAATATTGTGTCGGTCAATCGGTTCATAACGCCGTTTTGCTGGCGATGCATAGCGGTCAAAAATGAACCATTCGTGGTATCAAATGGAACAATATTTGTTCCATTTCATGATATATGGAACAATATGTGAAACAATATGGTAGAAGTGAAACAAAGAGGTTCGTCAATAGCGGGAGGGTATCGATATGGAAAAGTCAAAGTTGAATGGCGTAAGGGTTCGTGTGACCAATATGAAATCTGATGTTGATGCGAGCCTTGCTCAGCTTAATTGGATTCGGAAGTATAACAGGAGAGCTGACATCGAGAGGATGTGTTCAGTGATTGACAGGATGCTTAGACATGCATTACACAAGGCTGATGAGCTGAATGAAATCTTAAGGTAGGATTTATGGATGAGCTGAGGTTTGACCAGGAGATGGCGAAGCTGGAGTATGCAAGGCAGAGCCGAAGGCATCTGATTGTGACCAAGAGCACGGCGAACTTGCGGTTTACTGTTCCGCTACTGGGATGGCATGTCATGTTCTGGCTCTCTCGGAATCCTGATGTGAAGACTCTCGGAATCTCGAACCTTACGGAAGATGGGCAGTGGTGCGCCTTTTTCGACTATGATAATATTTTCCACTATCGTGTAGTTGAGGAGATGCGGAGGCTACAACGAGATAAGGACTTCCAGTTGGGGACAGCGATAGTCCTGACCACCAAAGTGTCTTTCAGCAATTCTGGTGCTGAATATGGGTCTTATCACTGCATAGCTGTTGCTAAGTGGAAGTCCTTGTTCGAGCTTCAGGATATGCTAAGGCAGACATCTGTTGATGAGCAGTTCATACGAGTCCCAGAATATTTCAATGGACGCTATAATGTCCTGAGAGTCTTCCCGAAGGAAGGTGTTGATGGCAGGAAGCTTCGAGATGTGCCTATCGTGAGGGATGTGTTGCACGCTGATACAAATCGAGAGATGTCTACGGCTCACACGCTTTTCATGGAAAAGTATTATAGCATTCCTCATGATGTCTTTCAGGGTCGGCAGGATGGGAATACCTTGTTGAAGACCGTGAGATATTTCACTACCGAAGGTAGCCGTAAGCAAGAGGTTCTGAAGAAGCTTGGATTGAGAAGAGCCTGACATTTTGTCAGAAACAGTTGGAGTAATAAAGGGCAAGATTCAAAACTTAAGTGAGAGGTTTGAAGGAAGTGATTGAATGAGAGTTCCAGTTGCATCATACGAGGCTGACAGAATCTGGAGTAGCATGCGTGAGGAGCATGGAATCGATATGAGTCAGCAGTTGTCGCCGACAATGATGGAGCAGACGCTTACGACTGCATGGAGGAGCGATAGCAGGCTGAAGAATCTTGGTGAGGAAGGCAGGAGGCTTGTCCAGCAGGAAGCTATGAAGGAATGGGGCGGGATTCCGAGAGAGGTGCACAATGAGCAGACTATGTTGCTTCGTGAGCGTGGACTCATCGATGCTAATGAGTATTACTTGATAAGTGAGTCTCAAGGATTGACTCATGAACAGGCTGAGTCCAATTATAGGAAATTCTCTGGCTCTGAGGATGCTATCTTCTGGATGAAAGAACGGAGACTGCTCCGCTTTGGAGAATATAAGAAGCTTCTTGATGCGAAGGGTATTTCATATTCCACTGCTTGGCGTAGATGGCGTGTGTGGGAAGACAAGAAAGGCATAAGGTCTTTACCGCCTTCGATGAAGAGAAATCTACCGCCAAAGGATAGGCAACCGTAGGTATCTGGAAATTGAGGTAGACTGGAATGAGAGGAGTCATAGGAGCCAAAGTTATCAGAGAGCAATGGGGAAACTATATCATCCGAATAGAATGTGTTGATAGAGATACCGCAGAAAAGATTGTAAGAAAGATGAGAATAGTGGGCTTGTTTGCTACATTTAAGGAATCTTGTGATGAATGATGGCTCGGAGGAAATTCGATGTCTCGACTGTGAAGACACTTTCCACTTTTGGTCTTGGTAAGTCTAAGGCTGACAGTGCTGTCGAAGATGAGAAGCTCAGGCAGGAAGAGATTGCAAGGGATATGATGAATCGGCCTCAGAGGATTCCATCATCCGACCTTGGTCGGGGATTTAGCATGGAAGATGGGATTGAGCCTTGGGAAATCGCTGGAGATGCTCCTGTCTTTTTGATATGTCCGCAGTGTAACGGAGATGTGGAAGAGGTGACTGAGCCTGCTTTTGCCTGGAAGCCTGAAGGTGAGCTGGTCGCTGGCAAGGTTCCAGAATTCAAGTCTGCTTTCTGCTATTGTCCGAATCCTAAATGCAACGGAATTAGATATTTTATGGTCGAGCTTATGAGGATGAAAAGCTGGAGAAGGGGGATTTGAGCCTGTCATTCTGCCAGAAACATATTGGTTAATAAAGGGTCGTGGGGAAGGTATTTGTATGAAGAAGCTGGCTTTCCTTGTAGGTATATTCTCATTTCTGCTATTTGCAGGTGCGGCATCAGCTACATCATGTTATCAGGAATTCACGAATCAGGCTTCGATTTGCGGTGGAGTGGCTGGTGGTTCGTATAGTTCAGATGGTGGATGGGCTGGTTGTATTACGCTTATGTATGACGGCAACTGGACTACTGGTTGCTTTGGATATTCTGACAGCAATTTCTATCCGACCTATGTCATACCGCTCAATCTGAATTCGATAAACACGAATATTACAGTGGCTTGCCAAGACCAGGTATTCAATGCAGGTCTGATTCATACCTATGATTTATCAGTTCCTTCTGTCTGCATGAATGCGACATCAGGGAATCTGAGCTTTAGATTATATACCCAGTGGTATCTTGTGAACACAACCGCTATATCTTGTTATGCTTACGATGATAATTGGGTATTAGTGGCAGATGTGGGAAATTCAACAGTAGATTGCTCAGACCCAGTGGAAGAAGGGATAACATGGGATATAACTCCTTCAAATAATACGATAACGACTTTCGTTTCACCGACACCAGGGAACGGGACACTCCAGACTAATGATTGGATTTTTATAAATGTGAGCGTAACAACTTTCGCATCAAGTCTGTCAGGATGCACTTTGATGATGGATGGCATGAATCAAAGCATGGCTGTCAGTGGTTTGACGTGCTATATGAATGTGTCTGTTCCATCAGATACGACACATTCATTTTCCGTTTATTCCAATGACAGCAATGGCAATATGAATGTGACAGAGGCAAGGACAGTGAGGATATATACTTCAGTCCTTTGCTATCAGGAATTCGCAAACCAGTCAGAATCTTGTGGGGCATTGTCTGGAGGCTCATACAGTTCAGGTGGTGAATGGGCAGGTTGTAATGAGAGTATGTATGATGGCAACTGGTCGACAGGTTGTTTCGGATATACCGAATCATATTTCTATCCCACTTATGTCGTGCCACTCGATGCAAATAAATTAAACACTAACATCTCAGTGGCTTGCAGAGACCAGGTGTCTGACCCAGATTTGATAAGCTCGTATAATCTGACGATACCTTCGGTTTGTCTGAATGCATCGGATGGGAATCTGAGCCTCAGATGGTATTCATTGCATTATTGGAGCAATAATGTCAGCACGATAAGTTGCCTTGCATATGACAGCACTTGGACGGTCATTGCGAATCTCGGTGAGAATCCACCATATACAGCAGATTGCTCAGACCCAGTGGAAGAGGGGATATTATGGGATTTAATAGCGAATATTACGCTTAACGAAACATATAATCTCACATGGTTCAGTCCAATGAATAATTCTTTGATAACGAGTGTCAATCAGATTTCATGGGGATTGACAGCAGAAGAGATTCCGATATATTGCTATCTAAGCATAAACGGAACAGGGAACATATCCATGAGCATAGCTGGAAATAATTGCACATACACATCGACAAGCCTTGCCAATGGAACATATTGCGGTCAAGTGATGGCATCTGGTATGATTGGGAGCAATGTCTCCAGCGTTCAGTGTGCTACGGTGATTTTCGGTATTCCATTTATGCCTTCTGGTATGACGGGTCTGCTGACTGATTCTGGGACAGGTCTTGGTGGATTCCTTAATTCGGTGACTGACCCGATTGTCAATATAGTGCTTGGGCTTGGCATGGTGGGCGGCATACTTGCTGTCCTGTATGGCCTGAGCAGTGCAATCAAAAGGGCAATAAGCGGTTCTGCTCAGCCTGTCGGATAGCTGACATTCTGCCAGAAACATGCTGATTAATAAATGGTTGCGGAGAAATGATTGCTATGAAGCTATCTCTTTTGATTGGTCTATTCGCATTCCTGGTTTTAATAGGCTCAGTGGGTGCGACAGATTTTGCAACATATGCTCCTATCGTTGATTATAACTGCTATTCGGGGGAGAATTACAATGCTTCCATCATAACATGCACGAGGGCGACTGTTGCAGATTATAATAACACTATATCTGTCGGAGATGATGTATTTGTCTATAATACGGATTTGAAAGGGATATTCGTCTTTGACAATGATATTGGTGGTGGGTCTGTCGTCAGTGCACAGTTCTGCGGGTATGTCAACTATGGGTTTTGCGACCAGATTGGGAATACATACCTTCCTTGCAGTATCGGTGACATCAATGCGAGCCATATAATTGTTCCAGAGGATTCTCTGAATGCCTCATATTGGAATTCGACAGCTATAGGGGATGTGAAGGTTTTCCAGCAAGGCTATCCTCCAGCTAATCCTCATAGTGTGCCTTTCGCTTATATCTGCATAAACGTGACTGATTGGGTTCATGATGATATCGCCGATGGCAGGAACAGGACGGCTATAAGGCTTTCGCCTACTGGTCATGATAATAGCCTTAATGCTAATTTCCTTCGTATGCCTTCGAGCACTGCTATTAGCAATAGGCCATATCTTCAGATAGGGTATTCCTCTACAGCCAACTATAATAATGCTTATCCTTTGTGGGATGCCAACTGCTATTCAGGCGGGAACTATGATTATGGATTCGTGAACTGTTCGACATCCGGCAATCCAGAGCAAGGCGGAGCTTATGCGAATACGATAAGTCCTGGGAATGATGTCTATGCTTTTTATACAGACGAAAGGGGGCTGTTCGTATTCAATACCAGCCTGCCAGCAGGGGCAAATGTGACGAATGCATCATTCTGCGGATATGTAGATATGGGATTTTGCAATCAAATTTGTAATACATGCCTTCCTTGTGCAGTCGGTGACATAAATGCAACGCAATTCATACCTTCCAGTTTATCGAATCCAAGCATAAGCGATTATAATGAAACAGCAATATCAGGTTCTAAGATATTCCTGCCAGCACAAACCAGCCCTGTTGGAGTTCCATATGCTTATGTCTGCATAGACATAACAGATTGGCTTCAGAATAATACGGCTAACAATAGGAGCGAGACAGGAGTGAGGCTTGCCATTACACAATATCCTCTTGTCAATCAGGCGAATTTCTTCCGTATGCCTTCGCATTCTTTTGCTGACCCATTGAAGCGGCCTTATATCTATTATGAATGGGAAGAGGCTTCACCAGAGCCTGAGCCTGGACAGTTGACTGGCATGGCTTTGACGCTTTCAGATGCAGGGACAGGTCTTGGCGGTTTCCTTGATGCTATCAATGCTCCTGTTGTCCAGTTCATCCTTGCTCTTGGGTTCGTTGGTGGGATACTCATCGTAGTGTTCGGCTTCGTAAAGGCTATCGGCATGTTGGGGAATTTAACAGGCGAGGCGGGTGAGCTATGAAGCGACAGAGGTTGCCAAAGGGTTCTTCGAGGAAGAAGGAGAGTAGGCTTATAATCGCACATGTTGTTGCCATGCCTACGAAGCATCATTCTGCAATTTATAATTATCTGCATGAGGCTGGTCATGACATTGAGAGGTTCGATGCAAGTGCTCATCGCTATCTTGATGAGCTTGGTCATAAGATGAAGGCTGAAGGTCATAAGATTCATATGGTATATGATGTCCTCAACTCAAAGGATAATTATGCTGATTTCAGGCTGATGCCTGGAAGGAATCCTGAGCACAGGCGGGTGACGATGGAAGGTGCTGAAAGTGTGATACATAAGATGTATCCGCAGGCTAAGATAGAATGGGGATTAGACCCAGGGGCTAAGGTTCCTCTGGAGAACACTTCAATCATCCAGGATTTGCGTGTCAGCAATGTGAGCCTCGGTGATTTAATCACTATAAATAATGCCCTCATGCAGTATGGCGGCGGGTTCAAGTGATATGCTCAAGGAGCTTGATGCCTGGAGCAAGGAGTATCTGTGCATAGGCGTTGAGCATCAGGGCAAGGTGATAATCCCGAAGCATTATGAGGTTGATGATGGGCTACATTATTCGGCTGGTATATGCCCAGGGTGCGTCACGGTTCATAAGCGGATGGTTAATGTTGACAGGTTTGCATTTGGGGCATTCTGCAATGGAACGCAGGTGAAATAGCTTCCTGCCTTCCGCAGAAGATGATAGGGGACTGCCATGAAAAATTGAAGTCGATTGCAGTCGGCTTCTGTTCATAATGGGTGGTCTCCTCTTTGTATATACTACCTATCGATAGGTTTAAAAGCGGAGATTCCAAATATTGTTGTGGCAGATTTTCATCTGATGAATCTGACATTCTGCCAGAAACGCTATGCTTAATAAAGGGGCAAAAATAAGTTGTTCAATAGAGGGAGCTTCGCTCCTTCTTCATGGTGAGATTATGAAAAGGATGAGACTCAAGAAACAGAGAAGCTTTGCGGTTCTGTCAGGCAGGAAACGGCTTGGCACTGTTACCAGCAAGGAAGAGTTCGATAACCTTCTTGCGAAGGTCGACAGGAGCAAGCATAAGATTAAGCTGAAGGACGTGAGTGAATGAGAAGGTCGAGGCTAACAAAGGGAAGAAGTTGTTCGAGGAAGGAGAGGCTTCTTCTTGAGAGATATGGCTCTGTCAAATTCAAGTGCGTCAAGATGAACGAGCATAAAAGTGAGCCAGGTATTCATGTGTTCAATCCTAATGATACGGAGCTTATGGATGCGAAGCATGATGCTGTCAATAAAGGGTTTTCAACGATATGGGTTCATACGAAGAAAGGAAGGTTCTTAGGAGATGATTGAATGAAGCGTTCAAGATTGAACAAGGGAAGCGGTTTCATGAAGAAGCATAGGCTGAAAAATGTTCATGCTTCTGTATCGACTATGTCTCTTGCTACTGCTCCGAAGGGATTTACTGGAAAAATAAAATATGTAAGCATGGAGCCTTCTGGTATGCAGTCTGTGATTATAGGCAAGGGTGATAAGCCAAGTTCCAAGGATAAGAAATTTGTTATCGAGAACTTTGGCGTGAGACAGCTTGCTGGAGCGACTGATAATTTCAAGGACAAGGATGTCGAAATAACTGTTTACACTGGGAAGGAAGGTTGGGACAGGAATATGATTGTCAACTTTTCTGTTGTCGGTGAAGAGGAATTTGAATGAAGCGTTCACGTTTGCATCGGGGATTGCATAAAGTCAAATCGCATAGGATGAATTTTGTCGAGGTAGAATGGGAGAATGCTATCCCGCCAATGAAAGGCATGCATGGCATAGTGATTGGCAAGAATGAAGTCAAGAAGAAGGGAAATGTTCTTTCCGTCCTTAAGCTGAAGCGTGATTATCATAAGGAGAAGGTCGGTTTCTACAACAGGGAAATCAAGGAGCTGAAGAAGCTATGAAGAGGTCAAGATTGAAGCGTGGGTCAAGCTTATCCAAGAAACAGAGGCTGACGAAGGTCGTCTCTGGTGATGCGAATATAAGGTCTGAGGTTGAGAAGTTTGTCCGTAGCGACTATGAAGGCACAATGCCTACGAAGAACGAGG
>Ga0315291_10009912_pt1 | contig 11673 bp, 3 predicted proteins | sample YL17G12_20_MG_FD_203070 | JGI IMG/M metagenome (GOLD analysis project Ga0315291, IMG submission 203070) | Sediment microbial communities from Yellowstone Lake, YNP, Wyoming, USA - YL17G12_20 | ecosystem: Environmental > Aquatic > Freshwater > Lake > Sediment | place: USA: Wyoming | collected...
GCGTGTTGCTTGCGCTTTACTCCCTCAAAACCATTGGCGCGAAACCACAAGCAGCACAGGAAGGGTTGATCGTCCAGCTGCTGACACGCGTGATGAGCAAGGAGAAGTGCGCGCAGGTACTACCTCTGTCAGGCTTCTTGATCATCCTCTTGTGGTCCGGATGGAAATTGTTCGAGAAGGGTGAGACGGACCTGCGGATGGAGGATTTCATCGTCACGCTGTTCGGCTTGTCCCTCGTGCTCTACTACTCAGGACCTTCGAAGTTCATGATGCAGAAGGACTTCATTGTCCTCTACCTCATGTTCATGACTATCGTCTTTGCCGTGATATGGAAGCTGTACGTTATCATTTCCGGCGAATCATTCAATGAGCTGACTGCCCACTTCGAATATTTCTTCATCACTCAACCGACCGTTAGCATACTGCGTTTTTTCGGAGCGAATGTCCACGGCGAGCTCGACGTTAGTGGTCACGGGTTCTCGAACATAATCACCTTTCCGTTTGAGGGGCGGACAGTAAGACTGGGTTTAGGATCAAGCTGCAGCGGTTTGTACTCGGCGGGATTGTTCTTCTCAGCATTCATGGCATTCGTTCTGGTCAGATATAGACGAGTGGATAGGTACATCTTTGGCGCGCTTCTCGCGGGTTTCGTTGTCACATGGTTCTCCAATATCATCAGAATGGTAATCACAATCTCAGTCGGATCGGCTATGGGGTATCCAGCGCTTGCGTTTGTGCACAGCTACCTAGGAATCATCATATTCGTGGTGTTTGTGGCAGTATTCTGGGTTCTCATAGTCATCTGGTTGGACAAAGTGGAAGCCCGACGAAGCGCACCTACGTCCGAGAAACCTCCTCAGGCTTCTGATAACTGAATTCGATTCAGGAATACCAGGGAACAAGTGACTTTAGAAGAATGTGTCCCTGGCACCAGTAATCCTCTTTTTCTCAATCTGCGGCAAGATTCTAGGATCCTTCACGGCCTTGACCAATGGAATATTCTTGGCCTCCTTCATCAAATCGCTAAACACTGAGTTCTTGATGCTGGGGATTATGAGTTCTCTCTCGATCAACGCCCCGTAGTCGACATCCTCATCCGACGTTCCCACTGAATCCTCCTTCGGAACAGAGAGGATGACCGGAATTGCGTCTAGAAGAGGCATGACTTCCTTCTTGACGGAAGAAACCGGCTCAAATGATCCAGAAGCCACAGTTGACGCATTAGGTCTCGTAACACGCGTTGGCTGCGGTGCAGTTTGATTGTACGAGGAATGCGAGGCAATCCTTGGACTGTCGATTTTAGCTTCGTTTCGGGTTCGAGCCAAAGGTGGGGCAGTTCTTCGACCGCGTCCGTTGCTCAGTCTCTCGGTATCCCGTACAGGATGGTTGTGTTGCACAATGAATGCTATCGAGACAATCAATCCGACGGCAATCATAGAGATGAGGCCGAAGTTCCCCAATGGGAGCCCGCGGACGGGATTGCCGGCAGGATCATGGGTCCCTGACCGCGCCTGCAGCATGACATGATTGCTTTCGGCGAGATTGCCGACAGAGTCTGTTGCCTGGATGAATACTGTCATGCCATCCCACAACATGTCGTTCGACAGGTTCGCTCTGAAGATCGACCCTGATTTGTCCATGGGTATTCTCTCAAACGACCCATTCTGTAGCTCAAAGAGAAGGAACACGCGCTCAACCACGAAGTCGTCAGTGATGTTCGCCTGCATCTCGAACGTGGATCCAATCTCGTAGTATCCGTTGCATTTCTGTACAATCACGGGCGGAGCTCGGTCGACATATATCGAGATATTGAACCACGAAGATAGCCCCACGGAGTCCTCCGCAGTGAGCGTAAGAACATGGTAACCAGCGGTGAATAGGCGCGTGTCAATCGAGTACGGACGGGCAATGGATGTCAAATCGCCAGCATCCATCGACCATCGAACAGACGATAGGCTTATGTCTTGGACACTCAGACTCAATTCGCGACCCGCAGGGATTGCCTCGCCTGAAGCCACGCCCTCCACTCCAAGGATAGGAGCGGCGATGTCCATTGTGTAGGTAACAACTACTGCCCTGCAATTCCCCGCCTTGTCGTTTGCCACTATCTCGACGGAGAACAACCCATTGAATGACAGGCCATCAAGAGGTATCACTACATGTGATCCCGTAGTCTGACTTTGGTTATTCAGGATTCTCCAGCTTACGGTTGCGAGGTGCGACTCCGTGACATCGATGACGACCTGATCCTTCGATCCTACGAATGTGCCGTTCAATGGTGCAACGAACAGATTCGGAGGAGTATCATCGACTGAGAGAATGACCTCTAGTGTGAACACGCCACCTAGGTTGTTCGACACGCTAATCATGATGTCGTGCTGGCCCTCAATCCATCCAGATGTCGATATCTCGTAAGGTGCGGAGACCGTATGAGCGACCTGAGCCTCTGTCCACACACACATGATCTCTCCAAGTCCGAAGATCGAGAGAACGATTGGGGTCCCAGAGCGAATGACCGTCTCTCCAGACGAGTCTTGCCTGGGACTAACTAGCACAGCGGTGACGGAACTGTTCACGATTTCGAAATGAAGCGTGTTGGAGGAGACATGTCCGACTTTGTCCTTCGCGCTGACAGTAAGCTCGTGAGTCCCTTGACCCAGACCATGCGTCTCTACGAAGTAGGTCATGGCCTCGGATGTTGAAAAGACGAATGAGGACTCCACATTGTCCAGTGAATAATTCATGCCGAGCAGGTGCGTGTCCGAAGCATTGACTTTGATCCTCCAATCGGTAGGAATCTGTGTTCCATTTGTCAGACCGTCGAATTCGATTCTTGGCGAGGTCGCATCAACTTCAAACATGACAGATGTGCGCACAGTGATCTGATCGTCATCTGTCACCGAGAGCCTCAGTTCGTGAACGCCGTCTGATAAGCCCGAAGTACCGACCAGGGCTACCCAAGAATTTGGAGCATTAATTGTCAGAAGGAGGGGTTTCCAGTCCTGCGCTCCATCAATGGAATATGAAGAAGCAGTGATCTGTCCGTCGTCCACCACGACAACGGTGACACTGCTGCCTGCCGAGATACAGGAACCATTCCCCGGTACGGTCGAAATAGTAGGTGGGTTGACAGAATCGTAGATAGAACTCAGCTGGAATGTGCGCTCGATTGGTTCGTATATGCCCAAATCGAAGAGAACGCTTACTTCGACGGTCTCGTTGGGACCAGAAAACAGTTTCGTTGGATTCACAGACCAGTCAAACCGAATGCTGCCATTGTGGGAATGCGAGTCCGAGAGAACATATTCGTCGAGAATCATAGCGACCTTCCTCCCAGCCACGGTCAGCTCGAGAGGAATACCACCGCTCGGGCTCAACGGCTTGCCTTCGACGTCGGTGAGCTTTCCCGTCAGAGTCACGGTCGCAATCTGCGATCTGTACTTCAGTTCAAGGACATCAGGAGAAATCTCGAGCCGAACAGGTATTTGCTTCAGGGATGAGTTTGATGCCGAATACTCCATGAAGTTGCCTGAAGGATCGGAAAGCCTCATCCTGAGGTCGATAGCCTTCGTGGTCGCCTGTGTCTGGATGGATGCCGCGTATTTCCCTGAGCCGAGAGGAGTCACCGTCAGGTTCTCCCAAGAACCACCAATTCCAGGACGCCAGCTGACGCTCGCTGAAATCGAGGAGCTGTCATCAGAAGCGCCGAACAACATGTTGACTGTCTCTCCAGGAACGAATCGCTCGGGCATCTGGAAGTAGTTCAAGCGAGGAGGGTTCCGGTCCGCTGAAGGCACGCTGAAACCAAGATTTATCACGACTTGGTTGCAGATCTGAGAAGAAGTAATCAAGTTGATCGCTGCGACATATGAGCCCGGACCAGGCAGTGAGATCGTGCGTATTCCATTCAGAGGGGCTGATATCTCTTCTAGCTTGTATGCACCAATGCTCTTCCCGTCGCGAGTCACACTCATGGTCGGAGTTGAGAGTCCGTTGATGCGCGCACCTGCTTGATCCACCAGAAGAGGATGGAAGAGAACGAGAGTTACGTTCGTGTTAGATGTGAAGACTGAAGGATAGAATGGCCCGCTGCCTATTCGCTCCGTTATCGAGCCAGCAGGAAGAGGTATCAAGTAGTTCCTATCTGGAAAACTCACAGTCGTATCTGATGATGCAGCGACCGTATGGCCATAGTCCGGAATGTACAAATCGCGCTCCATGTAGTTTTCGAGAATGCTTCCCGGCCAATAGAGTTCCGAGAACACACCTTGGACAATTGTCTTCCTCGTGATACCCGTGAAGAATCCGTTGAGCGACGCGCCTGTGACTCTGCGCTCGTAGAACGTTGCATCTGCACCCATAGCTCTGTGAGTGTCCCAAAGACCCCAAATCTCTCCGATCGCCCCGGGAATGTCGTACTTCGTCTCGTGTATCGATGCTCGGTCTCGCGAGATGCAGAGACTGAGCGGAGTCGAGGAGTTGACTCCGTCGAACTCCCATGAGAGAAGATACTGAAGATCAGCGGTTGCTTCGATCCTGAACTTCGTAGAAGTGGAGTTGATCCACTCATACCAGCGCTGCCAGTTGAGAGCCATGAAGTCCCACATTCCGGATGAGTAGGAGAACCCAGCAATCGAAATCCCTATGGTGGCGGCGGTATCCGAGATGTAGATGTTCCTCGACAATGGTAACGAGAACAGCGCACTGCCCACCTTCGAATAGTCGAAATCGTGAACGTGGAAGGACACGTTGTTCTCCTCACCAGCGTATCGACAATACATCCGGAAGTCTTTGGCGTATATCGGGTTCCCGTCCTCCGTTCTGAGATCTAGCGTCATCTTCCTAGCATTCGACATGCTGAGGTTCAGGGTCCTGTCTTCCCCCGGAGCCAAAGAGACGACGCTGGATAGAATGTACGGGTCTGAATAACTGTATAGGAGCTGATGTCCAGCTGCATGGACCGAGTAGTTGCCGGCAGGCAGTATGAAACTTGCCGGTGGGACTGGCGTCGACTTTGCCCAAGTGCCCGTGGAGAATGCTGCATCAGGCACACTGTAAACCCAGACTAGGCCGCCAGAATCGGAGATCTCATATCCGGAAAGACCGAGCACGTGTACATTCAATCGAGTCAGTATTGCGAATCCGAATGGGATTTGTATCTCGCGAGAGTCACTCCTAAGAACAATCGAACCCTCGTAGTATCCCTCTACGGGATTCGAGCTCGGAATATGCACCTGGAGACTGATCGAAGCCGCTCCAAGGGACGGAATATTGACTGAAGTCGGTTGGACAGACGACAGGTTAGTCCAGATTCTCGCCCCGATAGATCCGTTATAGGAGAGAATTCGACAGTCTGTTATGCTCAATGAGAAGATAGCATCAGTGCCACCGTTTCGAAGCGAGATCGATTTGCTGGTCTCCGTTGCGAGACCATAGGAAACTACTGGTTGAGTCGCGAAAACGTCAGTATCGGCTGATGTCGGAATCCAGAGTCCGCCAGCACCAGCGTACCACAATGGCGCATCAACAGAGCTGACACCTGTCACGAGGGCCGATTTCACCTGCGCAGGCGTCAATTCCGGATGTAGCTGAAGCAGAAGCGCTGCCGCCCCACTCACATGAGGTGTAGCCATTGAAGTCCCGCTCATCGACAAGTAGCCAGATGTGGAGGCGAACATCGCGTTAGAATATGGGACGGTTGAGACTATTCTGACTCCTGGCGCACAGATTTCTGGCTTGACCAGCAGATCTGGAGCAGTGCCCCGGGAGCTGAATTCTGCCAGTGCGTTTCCCGAGTCAATTGCGCCGACGGTTACTGCTTCTGGAACGATTCCGGGCGAGGCGACGGTCCCAAAGTTAGGGCCGTCATTGCCGGCCGCGATCACCACGACTGCCCCCAGCTCGACTGCCTCTCTGACAGCCAGGCAGAGGGGGTCGTTGATTTCCCCTGAACCACCTAGGCTCATGCTAATGACATCTGCATGGTCGCTGTAGTTACCGTCACCGTTGGGATCAATTGCGGCCTGGATGCCTGATATGACCATGCTCATCTGTCCGGAGCCATCCGCCCCGAGCACCTTGTACGCGAGTATGTTTGCCTCAGGGGCAACTCCAGTCATGCCGCCATTCGCTCCTATGATGCCAGCGACATGGGTGCCATGGCCATTGTCGTCCATCGGGTCCGAGTCCTTGTTGAAGAAGTCGTACCCGCCAATCACTTTGTACCCCGAACCGAATCCAGCTCCGAGATCGGGATGCATATAGTCGACGCCAGTATCCACAACTGCAACGACGACTCCGCTGCCCTTGACTGGAACTCCTCCGGAGTCAAGAAGACTCCACACTTGATCGGCTCCGACTTGTACGATGTTCTCCGAAAGCATTGCCTTGACAGAAAGGTCAGGGTAGATTTGGATCGATGAGTCCAGGTCGAGGAGCTCGCTGATCATTTCGGTTCTGATGTGAATCGAGGCACCACAGAAGGGTAGAGAGAACTCACTTCTGAAGCCCTGGTCGATGGATTGCATCATGTGTTGGGCATCGGAAGCTGGCATTCTCTCATACGCAAGCTTGGATAGTTTCTTGTGGGCGCTCTCTGAAGGAGCCCCCTCACCAGTTGACACTATGACATCAACATAGCCGTCGGCGCCAGAGTAGCTCTGCCAATCCCTTCCCTCGGATCTCCAGTTCGGCAGTGAATGCGATGCATTTGCCTCTTTGTGATCTGCCTTCGGCTGACTTGAATTGGCAGGGGAATTGCCTTGCGAGCCTGCAGATGCAGTCGATGGAAGAACACCCAAGATCAGAAGGCACACTAGGGCTATGACTAGAATCGTTCCCTTCAGACCCGAGACTGCAGAATTCATGAGCCATACCGTTCCGAATGCCTAGACAGAGTCAAGGTCACCCTTGAGCTCGCAAACGACACAAACTCCGTGTGTGAAGTATATATACGATACTCCTTCGCTATCAGTTCTAGAAATACAGTCTGGCTCTAGGAATTGCACCCCATCCTTGAAACTCTAGAAAGAAGGGCATGCTATAAGTCTATTCTGTTTGATTCTATCGCTACTGACGCACAGGTATTGAAATCTCGAGAATCTACCCCGCCAGTCACCTTGGACTCCCGTCCGAGCAAAAACCGGCCCTCAGGTCTGTGGTCGATCGTTACTGATCCTTGCGTCCGGTACCAAGCGCAACAAGAGCCACGCATGCCACCAAACCGGATGCTACGAAGAATCCCAAGAGACTCCCCAGTTCGGGTATGCCTGCAGTGAATTGGAGGTTAATCTGGATGTAGTAGTCAGTAGTCGCCTCCTCCTCCGGACTCACAACTTGCTCAGAGTTGTAGGTAGCCGTGACGACAATCGTGTCTCCAGGTTCCCATTCGGGTCCGTCGAAATAGTCCGAGTAGTATCCTCCGTCACCAGTCACCACATCGTGAGTCGTTGATCCTCCGCCCGAGTGCTTCATTTCAATAGATACGTCTGCTCCAACTATTCCGATTCCCCCGGCATCCTTGACATAACCATCGACAACGAAAGGGTTGTCATCCGCAGCTAGCACTCTCTCGGATACAGCTGACAGAGCGACAAGGGCAAAGAGAAGCATGAGACATACAGTGACCAGCAACCTGCCGCGTAACCCAAACCTGACAACCGGAGCACAATCCAAAGCGAACCACCATTTGTCCTTGATCTCGACTAGGCTACCCGCATGTGTGAGAGATATGACATGCAGAGCGTCTGATATATTCTTTTCCATCAACCTTATGGCTTCATCATCGGTGGGTCGGCTGGACCAAATCTGCCGCATGGAGACCCGGCTGGAGGTCTTAGAATAGCGGAACGGATTATTCCGCTGTTCTGTCCGATTGACTATCTCGGCCTACTTCTACGAATGCCCATCACCGTCACTGTGACCAAGATAGTCAGCGAAACGGCTAGAAAACTGCTGAATTCAGGAATGACCAATGTGCTTATGGTGACATCTATGTCCTGCAGCTGCGTCCCGAACTCATCAGCCGGGTGGTGGAGGCTCGATCCCGTGTCCGTCCCATAGGTGGCTAAGACATCGACGAAATCCTCCGTGCTCCATTCTGTACCACCAAAGAGCACAATGTAGTAGCCACCTCCGGAGGTCGTAACAACATATGCAGTGCGCACGACATCATCCAGGGTCATGATACTCACCGTGACGGTTGCATCGTCGACTGGTTGATTCATAGAATCGTTCACATATCCATCCACTATCAGCTCATAACCGGCATCGGAGGCGACCCCAATCGGCATTGACCGGGACTGAGACGAGTCATGACCTGCATAAGAACAGAGGAGGGCTGCAATCACTACCACTAATGCCAAGATTATGGGCACACTTGGCAATCTCCGCGAACACTCTCTGCGCGGCCGGCAATACATGAACGTGGCGGTCATTCTTGAAATCAATTCTTGGTCGACCATGGGAGCTGCAGCACCCCCTACGAGAGATCTTAGGAAAATAGTTTTTCGGGGCGGCTAGAAAGCGCCGCCCAATTCGAATAGTTTTCGTTCTTATCCAAAGGTCAACAGACCAGGACCGTTGGTCAGCAGGTTGTAGCTGTGTCCCGGACCCACGGTGAAGTCGCCTGCCGGAGCCCCACTCACGTACATCCAGGTCGCTTTGGTCATCTTGTCGGTGTACGTGATCGCCATTCCCTTGCAGCCCGTGACTTTCGATAGCAGCTCGCTCGCCTTCATCGGTTTCAAGGCGGTATAACCCACCAGGTTCCAGCCTTTGGCAAGACTGACCTGTACCGAATCGAGCAAGTCGCCCCTCAATGTGAAGGAACAGTCCGCGTTCGTCAGGATCTGATAACCTTTGCCCACGACGATGTCAAAATCGCCTACCGGTGCATTCTTCACATAGGGGACCAGCTTCTTCTGCGTCGTGTCATACCACGCTATGGCAGTGGCGTGGGACCCAATCTTCAGGAGCAGTGCGTTTGCCTTCAGACCAGCGACATGCACTGGCGTGGACCACATGTTCCAGCCTTTCTTCAGGGCGAACGGCCACTCAGGATCGATGCCCACAATCACAACGCCGAAGGAAACCTTCATCACAATCTGAGGTCCCAATGGGTATGCTGGAATTGTGATAAAGTCGGAGCTAGAGTTGGTGGGGATCAGGTCCACATATTGGGTCGCATTTACCCAGTACGTTCCTGGCAGAACATCCGCAAAGCTGTACCATCCTGAGGGGTCGGGCAGACCGTCGCCCGTTACATCGGATGTAACGATTCTGGTGCCCCAGGCTGTCTTTCCCTCTAGGGTGATTGTCTGGGTCTGTAGCCCGTACTCATTCGGATTCGCTCGAGCAAAGGATCCGTCCGGCCACGCATCTCCAACCCCAAAGCTATCCATGAACTTCCAGCCCTCGATCCTCGCATAGCGCAAATTGCCTATCTTCACTGGATCTAGCGTCAGCGGAGCTGCGTACTGCGCATCATGGTGTCCGTTCGGATCGGTCGGGAATGGCGGTCCGATACCCTGCAGACTCGACGGGGTGGTGGTCATCTTCCAGATATTGGTGTCTATGACTTCCGTGACCTTGTACATGCCAGGAGGCAAGTCCGCGAACTCATAGTATCCGTTCTTGCCACCAACGGTCGCAGTCGTGTACTGCATCTGGTGCGCCACGTCCGGGTATGCATAGTATGTGTCCGTCTGGAGGTCTTTCCTCCACAGCTTGACGATCCATCCGTTCAGCCCAGGCTCGGTCTCTTCTCCGGGATCCCACACACCATTGTGCATCGGTCCCTGTTCGCTGTCCGTCCAGTCTTGGATACCATCGCAGTCCTTGTCGAAGAACTTGATACCCCAGATCTTGATCAGCGGGTAGTTGCCGAACTTTGCAGAGCCATCACCAGCACCATCACTCACAATTATGTTATGGTAGTGCGGCTTGTAGCTGTTGGGATCGCTGGGGTCTTGGCCCGGTTGTAGGATCAGCTTCGTCGTTCCCCAGCCGGTCGGGAGCTCCTCCCAGACCTCATAGATGCCCGGCTTTAGGGTAAACTTGTACCAACCATGCATGATGGCTGGACTCGGGGAGCCCGGGCCGGTCCAAGGCCCTGTCAGAGTTGTTGCGTAGTCATCGGCATCTGGACCGGGGTACAGGTTGCCCGCATAGTCCACGCCCCTAACGCGTATCTCCTTGCCGTCGAGGCCTTCCTCTTCACCAAGAGCACCGCACTCTACGACGTCGTTCGGATTCCAGTCGAGCCACTTGTAGCTCTCGATCCACCCAAATTCCGCTAAGCCGAAGTTGTGCTCGGCCTCCTCACCGGCGACCAGATTCTCGGTCCACCACTGATACTTGGTGACGAACCACTTTGCGCCCTCACCTGGAGTCACGAGACTCACGTCAACTACATACCAGCCAGGGTTGAGCGAACCGAATCTGTAGTATCCCGGACCATAGGTCGAATCGTCCTGGGTGATCATCGATCCGTAGAAGTCCTTGTTGATCGGGTTGCCGTCCGCATCGTAGCTGGTTCCGTCCCATTCCCAAAGCGTGACAATGATCCAAGTCCTGGTCATGCCATACTCTTCCGAATAGTAGTGACCGCCCGAATCCATGTCCCTCACGCCATTGTACATGCCGTACGGGAAGGTAGTGCTGCTCAGGTCCTTGTGCACATCGTCGAACGCGATGCCCCACATCGCGCCGAACCGTATCACAGATGCACCGGCGTGGTCTTGGACATAATACTCCGGCGCGTCTGGGTTGTGCCAACCATAGGCGGTTACTGTGTTCACGAGCGGGTTCGGATCATCATCCTGGACTTCGTACGTGTAGTACCTCGTGTCGATTGGGTCGTCCGGTTCCATGTATCCTGACGCAAGCCTTGCGCAGTAGTACGGGCACTCGAGTTCATCGGGTACTGCTGGGTCGAACAGTATCTCCGGCACAGGCAGCGTTGGATCCTCCGGCACGAGGCTCGCGAAGTGGTCCTCCAAGAGGATCTTGCTCGGGTCCGTTATATCCCTAACAATCACGTTGTCAAAGTGCACATGAGTACCGTACGCTTCGTCCCATGCCCACAATCCAATCTTCTCACCCGTCTGAGGTGAGTAGTCGGTGTACGCAGACGTCCAAGAGCCGCCATCGACAGAGACGGCTATGTGTGTGACAGACGAACTGTCATAGACTTTTGCTTTGAGAGTGTGCAAGCCCGGGCTAACAGGTGTCGTGTAATATTGACTGACCACGACAAGCTCACTGTCAGTGATTTCAAACACAAACCAGCCGTAGTACCAAAGGCCCACGACGTAGCAACTGATCCCCGAGGAGGACTCGCTATATCTGAAGGCCAAGGCGCCGCGCCAGTTAGGTTCGCCGGTACTATCCATCTTCACTTCATATATCAGGTCAGAGCCCTCGAACGTGTTGTGGGTTGTGATCCCATAAGTGAGAGCATGAGTGGGCTCATGAGTATCAACACTGTACTCCCCCTTCTCGACCGCCCAACAACCGCCTATTTGAATTACATATCCCTGGTAGTCTAATACTCCGCTCGTCAAAGGAGTCCAAGAGGTCTCAGCGAAATCGTCCCAGTAGAACCACGACAGGCCGACATCGCCCGTGTTGTCGACGTCGATCCTGTACCTGACAACACCCGAAGTGTCAACT
>Ga0315291_10009913_pt1 | contig 11670 bp, 9 predicted proteins | sample YL17G12_20_MG_FD_203070 | JGI IMG/M metagenome (GOLD analysis project Ga0315291, IMG submission 203070) | Sediment microbial communities from Yellowstone Lake, YNP, Wyoming, USA - YL17G12_20 | ecosystem: Environmental > Aquatic > Freshwater > Lake > Sediment | place: USA: Wyoming | collected...
GCCATCGCCCCTACAAGATCGGCAGGAATCGCCTGATCTCACAGTCGGCGACCCGGCGGCGGTGGGCTGTGGGCGCTGCCGCCCCTCTCTCATCGATTCAGATCAGCCCCAGGTCGCTCGGCTCCGGCCAGCCGCCGTAGTAGGCCCCCCATCCCAGGAGCACACCCAACGCAACAAGGACGGAAGCCCCTGTGAATACGAAGAGCTCCACGCCACGAAGCCGGGGAGCATTTCGGCAGAGGTAGGCGGCCAGTAGGGAGCTGAGGGCGAACGCGGGCAGGGCCATCGGCACGACGGCCGCCTCGATCGAATCAATACCGAGGACGAGTCCGAACAGAAGGGCCGCCGGCAGCGCCGCCAGGGGAGATCCCCTTGAGGCCGGTGCCCTGTCGCGCCACACGACGATAAGGAGGTAAGTCGGGAGTGCAACAACGCCGAGGTACCAGATATAGTGGCTCAACTGTTCATCATAGAAGTGGATCAGGCCGGGCAGCGCGCCACCGGTGTCTTCGGTAACCTGGTGGCCGATGGAGTTGCCCGCCAAGTGCATCCCTTGCCCCTGTGCCCAGACAAGAGCGATGAGGAGCAATGGGAAGATCACCAGGGTGTCCACCCTCACCAGGGTTCGACGCACCAGGAGCCATACGAGCACGAAGACGACGAAAGGGGTTGGGGTGTCCAGCACGTCACCCCATTCCATATCCGTACGTAGTGGGAAGTCCTGGTGGAAGACGGCGGGCGCAGTGAGAAAGAACGCGTAGGCGATGGAGAAGGCAGTGAGAAGCGGCCAGTTTCGCTTGCCTAGCATGCTTCCTCCTTCCAGCAGTGCTCATCGCGCGACGCCATCTATGCTACCGCCACGACTCTGTTTCCACCAGCAGCCACGCGCTACCTGTCAGGCTACGCCTCCGCTGGTGCCCGCGGCCATCCATCGGAGGCCCGCCGAGCGCCGGCCTGGTCTACGTCTCCCTGTGGGCCAGCCGCTACTTCTTCGCCGCGGACGGCCGAGCGAAGCGACTGCTCGCGGCTCGGCCTGCGCGCGGTTGAGCCAGCCCTCCTGCGAGAGAGCGGCCAGGCGTTGAGGCGGTAAACGATGCTGTGGTGCCCTAACCGGCCTTGGCGCCCAGGTAGGCCTGGGCCATTTGGGCCAGGACCTCGTTTGCCTCCTCGATGAAGGCGCGCACCACGTCGCCGGCGCTATCGAGCCTGTGGATGAGGCCCGAGATCTGGCCGGCCGGCATGAAGCCGATCTCGGTGTCACCGCGGCCGATGGCTGCTTCTAGCTTGTGGCCGTCCACCATCAGTTGGAAGGGGAATGGCTTTAGCTCATTCTCTCGTCCAACCCAGTCATCGGCGTACTTGTTGCGGATGACCCGGCAGGTCTTGCCGGTGAAGGCCTTGGTGACCACCGTGGCCTCCTCGCTGCTCTCGACGATCTTGTTCTTATAGTTGAGGTGGCCAAACGCCTCATGGGTGGCCACAAAGCGGGTGCCTACCCAGATGCCACAGGCCCCCAAAGCGAGGGCGGCCACCAGGCCGCGGCCATCGGCGATGCCGCCCGCTGCCACTACCGGCAGCGGCTTGACGGCGTCCACCACCTGAGGCACAAGCGCCAGGGTAGCTATCCGGCCGGTGTGGCCGCCACCTTCGTGGCCCTGAGCGATGACAATGTCGGTGCCACCCTCGGCGCAGCGGCAGGCGTTGCGAACGTTGCCTACCACCGCTAGCACCTTCATGCCGCGCCGGTGCATATCCGCCACATAGGGCGCGGGGTTCCCCAGGCCCGAGGCGAACACCGGCACTCCCTCGTCGAGCATTGCCTCCATCTGCTCCTCCAGGCCGGGCATTCCCTCCGCCAGGAGGAGGTCCACGCCGAAGGGCTTATCGGTCATGTCCTTGACCTTGCGGATCTGTTCCCGCAATGCAGCGGGCGTGAACATGGCTCCGCCTATCACGCCCAGGCCGCCGGCGTTGGACACAGCCGCCGCCAGCTCGGCCCGCGCCACGTCATTCATGCCGGCCTGGATGATGGGGTATTCGATCCCTAACGTCTCTGTCAAAGCTGTCCGGAACATCGTTACCTCCTTGTGCTTGTCTCTCTCTGTGGCGCTATCGCCATTAGTCTCCCTTCCTCCACCTGTATCTCTACCTTTTCGCCCACGGCTAGAGGGAGGAACTCCCCGTCGAGGTAGAAGGGCAGAGCCTCGGGGCTAGCCAGCGTTACTTTCTGGACGCGATAGCGATGGGCCTTGGCCAGGTTGTCCCCCTTGCCGCGGATGATCTGAAGCACGTACCAGGGCCGCTGCCACGTTGGCACATCGCCCAGGACCAGCAGGTGCAGGAAACCGTCGTCGGGCCTGGCGCCGGGCATCAGCCGAAACCCGCCCTCCGTCTGGCAATTGCTCACGCTGGCCTGCAGGCTCTTGCCTCGGTAGATCGGCTCTTCGGCGGCTATCTCCACCTCGACTGGCTGGAAGCGTAGCAGCGCCCGGCACAGGGCCGGGATGTAGGTGATGGGTGAGCCGGTAGCCTTGTCCGCCTCGCCCTGGGCCAGGCTGGCGACGACGGCACTCAGGCCCGCGCCGGCGGTGGTGGCGAAGTAGCGTCGCTCGTCGCCTCGCATCAGCATCCCCAGGTCCACCCGGCGAATATGGCCTGCTCTGGCGATGGCCAGGGCTCGATTCAGGTCGGTAGGGATACCCAGGCTAGCAGCGAAGTCATTGGCCGTGCCCACTGGCAACACGCCCAGGGAAGTCTGGAAGCCTGAAGCGGCGATTCCGTTTATCACCTCGCCAACAGTGCCATCGCCGCCCACCACGGTGATCGCGGAGTGGCCGGCTGCTGCCGCCTCCCGCGCCAGTCGCTCGCAGTCGCCGGGGCCGCGGCTGATGGCCAGTATGTCCCCCGGCGCGAGCACAGATTTGACCCGCTCGAGGGCCTTCCTGCCTCTGCCTCTGCCCGCGGCCGGGTTGACCAGAAAATACATCGCGTTGGCGCTGTCTAGGTGAGCCCCAAGCTTCGGGCCACCTCGCCCAGGGAGGCGTCCAGGGCGTCTAGAACCTCGTCCACTTCCTCTGCCTTGATGATCAGAGGTGGCATGATCTGGAGGGTGGAGGGCCGCAGATGGGCGTGGATAGAGATCACGCCGCGCTCGCCCATGGCCCGCACCATCAGGGGCCCGCACATGCCGTTGGCCATGTCCAGGCCGATCATCAGCCCCCGCTGGCGCACCTCGGAGACGACCCTGGGGTGTTTCTTGTGGAGGGCGGCCAGGCCATCGGCGAAGCGCTGCCCCATCTGCTGCACGTGGGCCAGGAAGCCCGGCTCGTTGATCTGATCCAGCATCGCCAGGCAGGTCACGCAGCCCAGGTCGGCGCCGCCGTAGGTGGAGATGTGGATGAACGGGTCGGCATCGAAGAAGGCCTGGAGCTTGGGCCGGTAGCAGGTGGCCGAGATGGGGTAGATAGCCGCACTCATCCCCTTGCCCAGGAACATGATGTCGGGGACCACCTCGTACTCATCGATAGCCCACAAGCGGCCGGTGCGGCCCAGTCCCGCCTGCACCTCGTCAATGATCAACAGGACGCCCGTCTCATCGCACAGTTCGCGCACCCGGGGGAAGTAGTCTGGCGGTGCGATGAGCATTCCCGCCGTGGCCGGAATGGTTTCCAAGATGACGGCGGCTGTGTCGTCGTCGATGGCCTCCGCTAGGGCCTCGATGTTGCCGAAGGGAACGCGCCTGAAGCCGGGGGCGAGCGGGCCGAACTTGCCAGAGAAGCCGTCGGTGGCGGCCAGGGCCAGGCCGGTGTGGCCGTGATAGGCACCGACAACACAGATGATGCCAGCCTTGCCGCTGTAGCCGCGGGCCAGCTTGATGGCCACGTCCGCTGCCTCGCCGCCGCCCACGCCAAAGACGGTGTAGGTGATGTCGCCGGGGGTCAGCTCGGCCAGGCGTTTGGCCAGGGCCGCCCGATACTGACTGATCAGGATGTGATCGCCGATGTCCAGGTGGTCAAGGGCCTGGCGCAGAGCGGCTATGATGCGGGGCGGCCGATGGCCCAGGTTGAATACGCCACCCGCCGAGCGACAGTCGATCCAGGAGCGCTTGTCGTCCAGGTCCCACACTCGCACGCCCTCGCGGCGGCCGGGAACAAAGTCGACGCCCATCTGCCGATAGGCTGCCACCTTGGAGGGCGAGACGTAGCTGGCGAAATCGTTGATCACCGATTCATTAGTGGGGCGACTATCGGCCATGAGCACCCCCTTCCCGCCTGGCAGCCGACAGGCAGTACATAATGCCAACCGCCGCCAGTATACACCGAAGACAGATAGGCGGCCAGCCACCGTATGGAGGCTGGCTGGCGGTCAGCGGCTTTGCTGGAGGATGGCGCCCGCCGCTGCCCGTCCGTTCATCATGCAGCCCTGGATGCCGTGGCCGAACAGGGTGTTGGCTCCTGCCATCCACAGGCCGGGGATCTCCGTCTGAAGGGGGACACGAGCGGCCATGAACTGGTCGGGAGTGGCCTCGAACCCGTAGCTGGTGCCGCCGCTGGACAGAGTGAAGCGCTCCTGGGTCAGGGGCGTGGCGGATTCCTGCCACACCACCTTGCGGATGAAGCCGGGCATCATCTCTTCCGCCACCCTTAGCATCCTCTCCTCCATCTCTCGTTTGGCGGCCACATAGGCCGGCGTGTGGCGGTACGCCGACCTCGTCGGGGCGCTCGCCGGGCTCTGGGACACGCCCCAGGCCTGCGGCTGGGCGGGCGTCAGGGTCATGAGCTGGAGGTTGGTGTAGCCCTTGGGAGCTATGTTTTCGCTCCGCGGGTCCTTGATGGAGGCGATGGAGAGGAAGACAGTCGGCCTCTCCGGCAGGCGACCCTCGTAGCAGGCGGCGAACTGCTCCTCCATGTCGTAGGCCGGCACCAGGCCGATGTTGGTGCTTGGCAGGCCCAACTCCGAGGGGTCCACCTCCATAGCCATGTAGATGACGAACAGGGGAAGGGCCATGCGGTAGTCCTTGATTCGCTGGGCGAAGGCGGGGCCGAGGTTCTCCTCGCCCACCATCTCCAGGAAGGTGCGCTTGGCGTCGGCGTTGGACAAGATGGTCGGTGCCCGGAGCTGCTCGCCTTTGGCCAGCTCCACCCCCACCGCCTTTCCACCCTCCACGATGATCCGCCTCACCCTGGAGCGCAGGCGCACCTGGCCCCCGCTCTCCTCGATGACCCGCATAAGGCCTTCTATCAGCGGGCGAGCGCCACCCCGAAGGAAGTAGGCCCCGCGCATGTAGGAATCGGTGACCAGGGCATGCATGCCTGCCGAGGCCTTGCTGGGCGGAGCGCCGTAGGTTCCGCACTGAGCGGCCAGCACGTGGCGCAGACGATGGCTCGCCTCCACCGCATCGAAAACCTCGCCCAGGGTGGACTGGCTCCACGGCTTGCTCAGCACCTCCCTGAGGGGATCCCGCCCGCCAGGAGGAGGGTAGCCGGCCACCATCCGCATGAAATCGATGTAGCGGTCGATCGCCTGAGCCTCCTGGGGGAAGGCAGCCTTGAGGCGCTCGCGGTAGCGGTCCCAGCCAGCCGGCACCCGGAATGTGAGGTCGGGGAAGTGGATGGTATCGAAGCCGTCCTGGTCCAGGGGGACAAACTCTACCTGGTCGGCGATGCCTAGCTGCTCCATCACGCTGGCGAAGAAGCCTTTCGGCCCGCAGTCGCCGATGTAGTGGAGGCCGACGTCGAAGTCGAACATCTTCTTGCGGCGGAAGGTCAGGGCATTGCCGCCAGGTAGAAAGTGCTGCTCCAGAACGATGGGGCGCAGGCCGCCCTTGGCCAGGAAGGCGGCGGCCGTCAGCCCGCCGATGCCCGACCCGATAACGATGGCGTCGTATTGCTCAGCCATGGCTGTTCCCCTTTCCGGACGGTGGTGAGGCTCCCCCATATACTATCCTGCCAGTGCGAAGTCCGTCCAGGGCGTCGAGAAGATCCGCAGGCAGACCAGCGGTTGCCTCCGGCTACCGTATCGGCTAGGCTAGCCCCGGCGGTCGGAGTCTGGGCCTCACCGCTTGGCTTTGGCTGCTACCACGTTGGGGAGGGGGAGAACATGGATAGGCAGGTGCTTAAAAGGGCAGAGGAGCACTTCGCCCGGCTGCTCCAAGAGCAGTTGGAGCGGATAGAGCGGATGAAGAAGGATGAGGGGTGGGTTGACTACGAGAAGGTCAAACCCATCGTCATCGGCGTATGCTGGGGAGACGGCATCGGCCCCTACATCTGTCAGCAAGCGCAGAGGGTTCTCGAGTTCCTGCTCAGGCCAGAGCTGGAAAGCGGCAAAGTGGTCTTCAAGACCATCGAGGGCCTGACCATCGAGAATCGGGCCAAGCACAACAAGGCCATCCCCGACGATGTGCTGGCGGAGCTCAAGCAGTGCCACGTGATCCTCAAGGGGCCCACCACAACGCCGCGCCAGGGAGACCCCTGGCCCAACATCGAGAGCGCCAACGTGGCCATGCGGCGCGCCCTCGACCTGTTTGCCAACGTCAGGCCGGTGAAGGTTCCGCAGCAAGGCATCGACTGGATGTTCTTCCGGGAGAACACTGAGGGGGCTTACGTCTTGGGCAGCAGCGGGATCAACGTCACCGACGACCTGGCCATCGACTTCACGGTGACCACCACTCAGGGCGCCGAGCGGATCATCCGCTTGGCCTTCGACTACGCCAGGAGGAACGGCATCAACAAGCTAACCGTGGTCACCAAGGCCAACGTGATCAAGACCTCCGACGGCAAGTTCCTCGATGTGGCTCGGGAGGTCGCCAAGGACTACCCGGAAGTGGAGTGGGACGACTGGTACATCGACATCATGACTGCCAAGCTGGTGGATCCCAAGAGGCGGACGCAGTTCCGTGTCATCGTGCTGCCCAACCTCTACGGCGACATCCTGACCGACGAGGCGGCGGAGCTCCAGGGTGGCGTGGGAACGGCAGGCAGCGCCAACATCGGCAAGCGCTACGCCATGTTCGAGGCCATCCACGGCAGTGCGCCACGCATGGTCGAGGAGGGCCGCGCCGACTACGCCGACCCCAGCAGCGTTGTCCGGGCGGGGGCCATGATGCTGAACCACATCGGCTTCGCCGACCGCGGCAAAAGGCTGGAGATGGCCCTCGATATCTGCGGCGCCTTCGAGAAGAAGCTCGTGGTCACCGGCCGCCCCAGCGGGGCTAAGGGATCCGCGTTCGCCGACTATCTCATGGAGACCCTCCAGGACCCCGAGCTGGGGAAGCGCTGGCAGAGCTACCAGTAGCGGGGGAAAGGCTGGCGGGGTTTGCTCTCAGGCAGACGGAGGGCAGAAGGATGAGGCTGCGCGATAGGACAGTGATCGTGACGGGCGCCTCGATGGGCATCGGTCGGGAGACGGCGCGCGTGTTCGCCCGCGCCGGCGCCAATGTGGTATTGGCGTCGCGGAACGCAGAACGTCTGGCGCGGGTAGCCCAGGAGCTTCAGGCCTACCGCGGACGCTCCCTGGCGGTTCCCACCGACGTAGCGGACGGCCAGGCGGTGGAGGCGATGGTGAAAAGGGCAGCCGAGGAGTTCGGCAGCGTGGACATCCTGGTGAACAATGCTGGCCTGGGCCTGTACGCCACCCTCGCTGAGGGGAGCATGGAGAACATCCGCTACCTGTTCGAGGTGAACGTCTTCGGCGCCCTCAACTGCATTCGGGCGGTCGTACCATACATGAAGCAGCAGCGCCGTGGCCAGATCATCAACGTCTCTTCGCTGGCGGGGAAGATAGCGGCGCCCAATGAAGGGGCCTACGCCGCCACCAAGTTCGCCCTCGCCGCCATCTCCGACGCCCTGCGGCTGGAGCTTCTCGACTACGGGATCACGATCATCACCGTCTACCCCGGGCCAATCGAGACGCCGTTTCGGGAGAACACCATCAAGGAGATGGAGATGCCCGCCGCCTCGTCCTCCCTGGTCATGCGCCGCATACCGGCGGCGCGCGTGGCAGAGGCTATCGTCAAAGCTGCGCGGGACGAACGGGCAGAGGTGTACGTCACCCGCTTCAATCGATTGGCCGCTGCGCTCAAGGGCGTCTCGCCCGGCTTCATCGAGTGGGGGATGCGGCGGTTCTACGTGCGCGGTCGGGCCCGCCGGCAGTAGCTCAACAACGGCCGAGGGCAGTCTTGCGGGGATCGGGCCCCCGGCTAGAGCGCTTCCTCCTCCAGCCGGTACGGGAAGTCGACAACCCCCACCCTGGGCCGCTTCCTCAGGTGGGGCTTAAGGCCGAGGGCGTCCTGGTTGTGCAGGAGTCGCTCCCACCAATGACGCGGGACGAAGTGGGGCAGCACCACCGTTATGCGCGCGTCCGGCTCAGCCCTTTCCAGGGACTCCACGTAGGCCAGCATGGGCGCCACGAACGCTCGGTAAGGGGACTCGACAATCAGTAAGGGGATATCGGGTAGCATCTTCTCCCAGCGGGCGCGATATTCGTCCGCTTCCTCCCTATCGTCCGCCAGGTGGACTGCCGTCACCTTGCCCGAGAGCTCGCGGGCAAAATCCACTGCCGCCAAGGCAATCTTGTCGATCTCCCCCACCGGCATCACCACATGCTGGCGCGCGGCCCGGCGCAGAGTGGGGGCAACCTCCAGCATTCTGGGCCGGAGCTCGTCTTTCTCGACCCGCACCGTCTCTTCAAACCACGCGTAGTGCCGGCGTACGAGCGCGAACGCCAGGATCAGCGTCAGCATCAGCAGGATGGAGATCCAGGCCCCGTGGGTGAACTTCGTGGTGGCGATGATCACCACCACCACCGCCGTCATACTCGCCCCCACGCCGTTAATCACCATGCTCGTGCGCCAGCCCGTCTCTCGCAGCCGCCACCAGTGTTTCACCATACCCGACTGCGACAGCGTGAACGAAAGGAAAACACCCACGGCGTAGAGAGGGATCAGCCTGGTCACCACTCCGCCGAAGGCGATCAGCAGGAGGGAGGCGGCGGCTGCCAGCAGGAAGATGCCGTAGGAGAAGGCCAGGCGGTCTCCCTTGAAAGCGAACTGCCGCGGCATATACTTATCCTTGGCCAGGATCGCTGACACCCGCGGGAAATCGGCGAAGCTGGTATTGGCTCCCATGAACAGCACCAGCGCCGTCGCGGCCTGGTACGCGTAATATAGTACGTTCTTGCCCAGGACCTGCCTCCCCAGCATCGACACGATGGTCTCCTTCTCCGCCGGCACCAGCCCGTAGCGACTGCTCAAGTACGTTACGCCCAGCACCAGGAAGCCCAGGATGCAGGCCATCATCACCAAAGTCGTCCGCGCGTTCTGGCTCTCCGGCGGCTTGAACGCCGGCACGCCGTTGGAGATCGCCTCCACCCCCGTCAGCGCCGCGCTCCCCGATGAGAATGCCCGCAGCACCAAGAACAGAGTGAGCCCCTGGGTGGCCGCCACCGTCTCCCGCGGCGGCGCTCCGTGCAGGAGCGACCCTGGCGCGTCGCCTATCATTACCTTGATCAGGCCCACCACGATCATTGCCCCCATGGCGAGGATGAAGAAATACGTCGGCGCCGCGAATATTGTGCCCGACTCTCGAATCCCCCTCAGGTTGCCCCAGGCGAAAACCGCTACCACCGCCAGCGCGATTGCTACCCTGACATCGTACAAATCGGGCACTGCCGAAGTGATGGCCGCCACTCCAGCCGCGACGCTCACCGCGACGGTGAGGACGTAGTCCACCATTAGCGCCGACGCCGCCGTTAGCCCCGGGCCCTGCCCCAGGTTTTCGTGCGCCACGATGTAGGCCCCGCCGCCGCTGGGATAGGCCCTGATCGTCTGGCGATAGGAAAGCGTCAGGATGAATAGCATGAAGACGATCACCATCGTGATGGGCAGCGCGTTGGATAGCGCCCCCGAGCCCGCCAGCACCAGCATGAGCAGGATCTCCTCCGTCCCGTAGGCGGAGGAGGAGAGCGCGTCGGACGAGAAGATGGGCAGCGCCTTGACCTTAGTCAGGCGTTCGTGGATCGCCTGGGAGGTGGCGAACGGGCTGCCGAGGGCCACCCGCTTGACGTTCGCGACGTAGCGCCCCAGGGTGTCTCTCGGCCGGCTGGCCAGGCGGGTGGCTTCCAGGTAGCCGGGAGCGACCTGCACGAACCGCCGCCGGCGGGGGACAACCCGCAGGTAGGGCCCGCGAGCGGTCGCGCCGTAGCGCACCTCGCGCAGCTCTATGTCCGACTCGGAGGATGGCTCGGGAGCGCCCCGCTCCTGGCGGGGGATGACGACCCGCGTGTGTAGCTCGCCCGGCTCGGGAGGCGCCTCTTCTGGAGGCATCTCGACTTCAGGGGGCAGGTCGGCGCCCTCGGCCTCCGCCGGGCGACGCCCTCGGAGCCGTTTGATGCGGAGGAAGGATGGTCGGTTGCTTCTGTCCATCTAATCAGGGCGCATTTTCTCACGCTGTGCGTCCGCGCGCCATACCGCACATGATACACCGAATCTCCCGAATGGTGGCAGATCGGGTGGGGTCGGTCAGGGGGTGGTGAGAACGGCGCCTTGCTGGGGGGCAGATTCGATTTTGGGGTCCTGGGGCGGGTGACGGGACTCGAACCCGCGACAACCTGCTTGGGAAGCAGGCACTCTACCAACTGAGTTACACCCGCTCGCGAGATGATTCTAGGCTTCCGGCGAATTGTTGTCAACGACTCGAGCAGCCGCGATCGCCCGCTGGCGTATCTCCAGCAGCACCAGCCCGAAGCCCAGCACCACCAGCCACAGCCCCAGAAGGGTGAGGATGGTGTAGTTGCGCAGGGCCAGCCAGGACGCGTCGTTGCCCAGTTCGAGCAGGCGGGCTATCAGGTAGTCGCTCTGGTCCTCGCTGGCGGTGAAAAAGGCGAAGCGAACGGCCACTGCCGCCGTCAGTGACGGCACCGCTGCCCCCAGGAGGCCAGCCCCCAGCGCCACCAGGCGGCCCATCCCCTTGGTCGAAACGAAGACCAATCCCCCCAGAATGAAGGATATGAGGCCCAGGACGATAGCGGCGATGCGCAAGGCGTGATGATTGTCGTCGCTGAGCAACCCCAGGCCGCGCTGCACTCCCCCCTCCGGCGAGAGGAGATCGATGTTCTGCTTGGCCTCGGGGTCGGCCTCGGCCCACACCGACATGCCGTCCTTGTAGATGGCCGCGGCGGCCTCGCTCAGCAGGAGCGAGCGCAGTTCCGCCATCGAGATGGTGGTCGCCTCCTCCCGCGACACGTCCACCGCCATCGGAAAGTGGGGGACGGTGACAGCGTCCTTCTGGCTCGCCTGGGCCTCCTCCGCCAGGTCGGCCTGAATGGTTGGCAACATGGCATCGATCTCCGTCAGGTCGGCCACCGCTCGCGACAGGATACGCTGGGCCGTGCTGGGGGATGTAAGCTGCATCGCGTTGATCACCAGGAAGAAGGCGATAAGGGACAGGGCAAAGAGGGTGCCGAACAGCCACTGGAAGGCGCCGCGCAGAAGGGGCACAGCGGAGATAAGACCCGGGCCCGTCATCTCGGCTCCACCACCAGAGTGTCGGCCAGCCTATCGTGGAGTGCCCGCCGCTGCCGGTCGAACGGGATCATCAGGCAGCCGAGGACCTGAATCGCCACCAGGACGAGCCCCACGATGCCGAGCACCCATATGAGGGTGACGAGTGCATC
>Ga0315291_10009914_pt1 | contig 11670 bp, 11 predicted proteins | sample YL17G12_20_MG_FD_203070 | JGI IMG/M metagenome (GOLD analysis project Ga0315291, IMG submission 203070) | Sediment microbial communities from Yellowstone Lake, YNP, Wyoming, USA - YL17G12_20 | ecosystem: Environmental > Aquatic > Freshwater > Lake > Sediment | place: USA: Wyoming | collected...
GTTTTATTGTCGTCTCAGGCGTAACCATGAGCCAACATAAAACCCAAGCTAAATTCAGAAAGATTCTGAATTTCCGAGCTTGTCCTTTGCCAATCTGTACGAAAAAAAATATAAAGAAATCATGCAATATGAGGATACGTAAGAGGTTAAAAAAAATGGAAAATCAAAAAATATTAGCCCAACAGCCAGAGACACAGCAAGAAACACACAGTACAACAGAGAACCAATACATCAATGAAATGATAACAACAAAAGAAGAAGAAACAACAACTACAAAAGTCTGTGGATGTAAGGCTGGTGCTCTATCCGTACTGAGCTACCCGTCCAACATTTCTTGCTGTTGCGAGATAACTCTAACGCCTATAGATTTTAACTTACTGCCGCACGGTGCAAAAAACTTAAAGTGTACTAGGCTGTGAAGTTAGGTGGTTGGTGCAGGGGTACCCGAGCCAGGTCTAAATAGGCGGCCAGAAAAAGCCTAAGATAAGGGGGAGGACTTAAGATCCTCTGGCTCAGGCCTTCGTGGGTTCGAATCCCACCCCCCGCACCACTGAGCAACATACCGAAGTAAATTTGGTACCTTTGGAATTTGGCTTCTGCAAAGAGGAAATCGAGAATCTACCGTTGAACTGTTTGTTTCCGTTGACGTTTATCCTTAATTTTCAGAATGCTCCATATCTAAACGTGCCTAAGGTGCGATTAACTTTTATGGGTAACTGTTGTAGTTCTTGGATTAACTTTGGTGTTTCGAGTGCCATTTAAGAAAATCTTGCTAGTGAAGCCTTCTGGAAGGAAGGGTTTGAGCTTTGCTTTTGATTTGATACCTACAGGTTTGGAGTACATTGCGGCTTATATCGAGGACACTGTTGATCAAGTTCACATCGTTGACATGGAGATGGACAACAGAAAATTCCAAGACCTCATCAACCTCTACTGCCCAGACTTGGTTGGTATTTCATTATCCGCAACCGAACATAACGAAGGTCTACGTCTCGCGAAGATTGCTAAGAAAAACAGCGTCACCACGGTTATAGGCGGCTATCATCCGACAAGTGTTCCCGACTTGATGCTTTCCTACCCACAAATCGACATCATTATTCGCGGTGAAGGAGAACTTACCATGAGGGAACTCGTGGAGAAGGGCACTCCTGAGAATGTTTCTGGCGCCTCTTACAAGAAGAACGGAATAATAATCCACAATGAGGATAGACCAAGAATTGAAAACCTGGATATTCTTCCCTTTCCAGCACGGCACTTGAGACAATACTCGTATAAGAGCCAAAACCGCACAACGAATTGCGACGTGATAATGATGTCTAGGGGCTGCAATGGACTTTGCAGCTTTTGCTGCGAACCTAGTATGAGCCATGGCTGTTTGAGATGTCGATCACCGGAAAATGTTATGAAAGAGATTCTGGAGATGGCAGAATATCACGGAAAAAGAGCTCTAAGCGTAATCTTTGCCGATCCCAACTTCATGGGTAACCCGAATAGAGTCGACCGTCTTTGCGATTTGTTGATGGAACACGATCTGAAAATGGAATTCTGCGCCCTAGTTAGACCGGACGCGATGGCTAAAAGCCCAGAGATCGTAAAGAAAATGTGCCGAGCAGGCATACTCAAGTTTGAGATGGGCATAGAAAGCCCGAACTCCAAGGATTTGAAGTCAACCAAGAAAGGCATCACCAACAGGGTTCATGGGGAAGCCGTTCGGAACATACGTGAAAACGGCGGCAGAGCAGGGGGCACATTCATGATAGGCCTCCCAGATCAAACGGTGGAGGAAATCAAAGCTTTTCCAACCTACGCAAAGGAGATTGGGCTGACCGCTGCCGCCTTTGGCATTGCAACGCCGTTTCCCGGGACCGAATTCTACAAGGAACTGGATAAACAAGGATTGATCTTCGAGACCAACTGGGACAACTTTGACGAGATGCACTCAGTCTACAGGACTACGCACCTGTCAAAAGAGACGATCGAAGAGATGGCGACATACTGTATGGCAAAGTTCTGGAATATGGACACGTTTATTGATCAAGAGATGGTCTCTCAGAAAGGAACTAGACGAAAAAAGGCGATAGTAGATTTCATTCGAGAACGGACATTGAATTTAGGTTTCATGACAAATAATGGAAATGAATTACAGAAGGACAACTTTGGCCAGCACATAAAGACGTTTCTTGAGGCTTATGTAGACCCTCGTGTGGAAGCGTATACCCGATCGGTGTGGGTTCATGAAGTCTTAGAGATGGCGAGGTTCCTACGAATACTTGGTTCTCAAAATGTTCAATGCACATTAAGCTTCAACGATGTCACTGTTAGTTTTGTGTTCAAGACAACTAGAACGACTGTTGAGTACATACGAGTCATAAATGAAAGACAGGATGATTCGACGATAAATCTCGATGTGGATCTGAAGTGGTTAAGCGAACCAGACCATTCGAATATTCTAGAGAGACTTGCTTTTCTGTTCTCACGTAATTTGAGCACCAAAAGGCTATGGAGCACTTTCAGGCTTCTTGTCGCAATAGGAACAGAGGTCTTGGCGTGGAATCTACGAAAAGTGCGTCCTCAAAAATGAATGTACCCGCAAGATAGCGTTTCATAATTCTGCCAAACAAAAAAGCAATGGCTATAATTAGGACCCCTTTTGGGTATGGGCCCCGGCGGAATAGTTTTTCCGCCTCAACAACACTTATTTTAGCTATTCTTCAATCAGTATTAGTGTCAGTGTTGATCGGACATTTTTGATTGCTCTAACTCGATGGGTCACAAGTTCCCTCAACTTTTCCAAAGAATCAGCCTTGATTTTCATCATTAGGTCGTACACGCCATAACAGATTTGGGCTTCTTCTACACCTTCAATATTTCTTATTCCCCTTAGAACTTCGTCTTCTGAACCTGGGTTAACGTTTAGCAAAACATATGCTCGCGGCATTTCAAATCTCCGCAATATCCATTAAGTGATAATTATATAACCCTTTTACAGTTTTGCCTAAAACGCCTATACTTCTAAGAAAGGGAAGCTGTGGGATATGCTTTCAGTTGTGTTGGAGGTTAATTTAAGCTTACACACTATTTATCTCTGGAAAAGTCTTGCTTTAGGTAAGCGCAATACTTGTCTGCTATGCGGTCATAGTACCCTATCTCCATGCTTTCAGTGCTGAGCAAGCCATATTCCGTACAACCCAGCATCCAAGAAAACATGAGATAATTCAGCCCTCTCATTAGACGCGAAATAGCCTTTTTCGATTAGTTCGATAATCAGCTCACTCATTTTGCTTAGAAGACTGGTAAACTCACAAAGCTTCTCCTGCCCACATTCCTTAATTCTCTTCTCAGGCGACCAAGCAACGTATTGTTCAAGTGGACTTCCCGCACTTGGGTCCACAGCATATGGTTAATAATAATTGAACAGAAAAAGGAAAGAAAAAGGGTGTGATTACTTTTTGCGTCGCATCATAACAGCCGCAATGACTACTATGATAATGATCACTACTACAACTATGGCTACTATGACTTCCATGGATAAGCCGCCTGAAGTTGACTCAGGCGTTGCGGTCGGAGTTGCTGTTACTACTGGAGTAGGTGAAGCTGTTGCCGACGGGGTGGGCGATGCTGTCGGCGAGGGGCTTGGCGATGCCGAGACTGCTGGGGTGAAGACTGCTTGGTATTGGAATGTGTAGCCGTATCCGCATGTTATGTTTGCCGGGTTTGTTGTGAATACAAGGCTGTCTATACCTGTTGGTACCGGTACTCGTGGGATTGTTCCTACTACATCTCCTGTGTCGGGGTCTATGATGTAGTTCGGTATTCCGGGTGCGTGGCCTGGTGTGGCGTTTCCTGAGACAATCCAGTAGTGGAATGCGTAGCCAGCGTCAGGTGTAGCTGTCAGTACAATGTTTGTACCATTAGCGTATGTGTAGGTTCCAGGTGCTGGGTCTGTGGTCCCTCCTGTTGAGGGTTGGATTATCACGGTGGCTACGTTGCTTTGGGCGTTTGCTACAATGATGCTTTGGCAAAAGACTGCTAGCAGCATTGTTGCTAAGAGAGTCAAGGAAACTGTAGTCATGAGTTTACATTTTCTGTTCAAAATAATTTCTCCTTCCAAAATAGCTATGATGTTGAAATCACTATCTTTAACAAAAAAAGACTATGTGGCTGTCATGCAACAGCAACAGCGAGCGAATCTTCTAAAAATGGTGCGCTCCACGCCAGCTTAGGGTGCAGCAGCGGACATCGTTTTCAGTCTTGAATGCTTTTGTATCATGTGCAACCTACTTTTAGTGACGATTAAGCAAGTAGCCAATGTGAAATTTGGAACAAATTCAATTTTGCATATAGATGAAGGACAGCACAAATATTCGGCATGGGTAACCCCCAAAACTATTTTGGAATGTGAACTTTCGCGAGTCAAGCAGCATTTGATAGACCGCCTGCATTGTCAGCGTTGAATTAAAATACGGGTAGGTTTCTCCGTACTCGAAAAGCAGCAAGTACTTCACGTTGCATTTCTCACATAGTCCAATTAACTCATCCACGTTGAAGTTGGGTGTGTACGTGTCAACAGGTACCGCTGGGTACTGCCCTACATAGCTCAATCCTGACCGACTCGAGTGCAGGTAAAACTTCACGCTGTCTTGGCTGAAAACGTTCAAAGCACACAAGACCACTATGGACTCGTTTCCGTTCAATCTTTCTGCAACATAGTTCGTTGCTTGCTCCGAAGGCAAATTAAAAGCGGCATCCTTAACAACCCAATGGTAAGCATCCACACAACTGTAAACAACCGAGAAAGCCGCGATGGCAACTAGAAATCCTGCGGCGACTTTGCCAACGCACTTCCTGTTTAAACTTGGTCCTGCCTGTTTCCATGTTTTTCCAACTTTCCCATAGGCAAATGTCATGAGACTGGCAGCTGAGATGGCTAAGACTGGAAAAATCGGCACTACGTAGCGCCACTGTTTGTTTCCAATTAGGGTGAAGAAAATGTAAACCACGAAGAACCAGACAAGGAGAAACTTGTCTTCCGGTTTCCTTCTCCACAACAGCAATCCCAGTCCGAGCAAGCCAAAGACGTAGATGAAAAGCGAGATTGGATGGACGACTCCGTAGGGCCAAGTCATCTCAATCAAGTAAAAAATTGGGGCGGGAAAGCGCATACTGTACATTAACTTTTGCGGATTGCCTATTTCAAGGGCATATATCCATTGGTCCAGCATTCCCATAGAATAAACTTGGTGAGAAATAACAATCCATGGCAAAACTACGATCACAGCGACTAAAATCAGGAGTGGAAACTTGGCGAGCTTCGTCTTCATGTATCCTCGGCACAGGAGAAAAACGCTTGCCACCATTGCTATGACCGCAATGACAATTTGGTATTTTGTTAGGAAACCTAAGCCTAAGGCTATGCCGCTCAGCGCCAAGTACTTGTTCTCATGATTGCGCATCCATGTGAAAAACAGCATCATTGAAGCTGAAAAGAAGAAAATTAGCATAGTCTCCAGCATTGCCAATCTTGAGAGCCAAACGAAACCGGGCATGGTGGCGAGCAGGATGCCTGAAATCACCGCGGTCTTGGGTCCATATGTCCTGTAGGCAAACTCAAACACGAGCACCACTGATAAGACTGCGAACGTTACGGCGGCAAGTCTCCCAGTGAAAACGCTTGCCCCTCCAATGCTGAAATAACCTGCCAAAATTACATCGTCGAGCGGCGGATAAAACATGCCATGCTCTACGTAGTGGCGCAAGTGTCCGTGAAGCAAAAGAAGCCCACCGTTTAGATGATTTGTCTCATCCCACTGGATGGCCGTGTAACCTAAATCCAGCAACAGAAAAGACACATACACCACTATGAAAACCAAGAAAACGAGTCGCCATCTATCAAATCCACTTTTAAGCCTTGACAAAAGAGAACGCCTTTGCATTCCCATCTTCGCTCCAGGTCATTTTTTAGAGTTGTCGCTTCTTCGTCAATTGATGTGAGTGGAAAATATGGTCCAATCTGTTTTAATTTATTACTATGAAGTTAAAACGTTTCTGCTCTTATAATTTACGGAAAAACCCGATAGACGAAGCTTGCGTTTTGAATGAAATAATCTATGAGCGGGTTAAGTTGAATTCGGAGCGCTTCATTCTTCAATGGTTCTCAAGGCGTGAACAAATTCTCATGTTTTTCATGTTGATTGAACGTGATTTTGGCGGACTGTTTTTATACGAGGCAGGACATGAATGAGAAAAAGGAAGCAATGCCAAGTGACAATCACGGTGGATGATGCTGGCAGCGGAGACTTGCTTTTCGGCGTAGTCATAGGAGCTTACCGCGACGAAACCCAAGAATTCAAGTATGACCTAATAGACGTAAAGTTTTTCCAGTCTGGCCTCTTCCGCAAAAAAGAGTATCTGACCCAGACCTCAAAAATCGTGAGTCAACTAATTAACAGGCTGGAGCTTAAGCCAGAAGAAGAAATTCAAATTTGCCAAGGCTACATCTTCGACGAAGCCGTCGATGAATTACGCAAGATATACGGTGACGACCGCATCCGCAGAATCAAAGTTGTTGGTGAACCGCAGAGGCTCACGGAAATAGCTTACCTCGACGAGATCAGAAATCTGGGCTATGAACCGTTGGCTGAACGGGAAGAGAAACGAGCGAAAAACTTCTTCCACATGATGCGGTGGCTCAAAGAGAATCCGAGCATGATTCAGTACGCTAAGACAGGCTGGCCTCGGCTGGCGAGATACCGCATGTTCAAACCTAACCAGCAGAACATTAAGTACACGGTGGTGTGTGCTGATTGCGGAAAAGAATGCGAAGTTCCCTTCAAACCCGACAAGAACAGGCCAGTCTACTGCCAAGCCTGCTGGGCAACGCGAAAACAAGCCAGATAAAGAAGGTCACATCAGGGTTTTAATGCAAAACTTTTGCTTCCAAGAAATAGAATGAATGGTTGACTTTTTCTCCGCTTAATTCTAATTAAATAAAGAAGGAAAGTTGGGTGTTTTCGAGCGGGCTAGTCTTCTCTCCACTTGAACAGCTTCGCAGCAACTACAAAGACGATAACCGCAATTACCGCGATTACTGCAATGTCTATTAGTGCTTGTGCATAGTTTGCGTATACCATGACTGCGTTTAAGCCTTCAATTATGTAGAACAACGGCAGAACGTGCGCGATGGTTTGCAGGTACTCGGGCATTATGTAGAGGGGGAAGAAGGTGCCTGAGAGGAACATCATGGGGAAGGTTATTACGTTTCCAAGTACACCTGCGGTTTCAGGGTTTTTGGCTAAGGTTCCAACCAGCATGCCTAGTGAAGCGAAAAGCATCGGTCCTAGAATGAGGAAGGGTATAAGCCACACCGTTAACGTGATGTTTGCTTGAAAGCCAACGACACCCACGACGACCATGAGCAGGAAACTAACTGTTGACAGGCAAATGTAGAAGAGCACTTTGGAGGCTAACCACTCCATCTTAGTCAGCGGCGTTAGGGATAGCTGCTTGAACAGTTTAATTTTCTTGTACTGTGAAGATATTTCGACAAGCGAGAACATGGGGTTTACCAGTATGGAGAATCCGACGAGTCCTGGAATTAGGGTGTCTACGTAATTTGGCTGCTGAGTGTTTACCGTGGCTGGTGCGATTTGGATTATTGAGAAAGCGTTCGGGTTGTAGTACACTAGGTTGAAATGATTTATCACGGCGGTGACTGTTCCGCTCACAACACCGCTGGAGCTCGAAGAAGGGTTGCCATAAACTGTTACGTTTACCTTTTGACCCAATAGGTAACTTGCCGAGAAGTTAGCAGGGATAATTATTCCCTCAGATTTCGAATTACTTAACAGGTACTTGGTGAAGTTTTCAGAAGGACTAACCAGTTGTATATTCATTGTGCCTGTGTGGTTAAGTACATCTATCAATTGTGAAGCTATGTCCATTTGCGGCGTAAGGAATGGTCCTGTATCTTGATTCTGAGCGTAAACCGTCAATGTCCCAGACGAATTCCCTGAGAAAATAGCGCCAAAAAGGGCTATCAGTATAACGGGGAATATTAAGCCAAAGAATAATCCGACTTTGTTCCTCAGGTATCCGCGTCCGAACACTTTAAGGTCTGAAAGGATTCGTTTTATGCTAGCCATTCTTAGCGCCTCCGTTGGTTACTGGAAGAATCAGTTTTGTTCTTAGCTTTAATTTCGCCGTGCTCATCTATGGTTCCGCTCACCAATTTAACAAACACATCGTCTAAACTGTCACGGCGCGTCTGAATTTCGCCCCAATCCATTCTCGACTGCTCCACAGCCGCCAACGCTGCCAACGCATCAATTTTCTTCGTAAGCGCGATGCTGATTAAGTCTTTGCCGTCGTGCTCAACTTTCAAATCCGTATTTGATTTAATGTAGGCGGCGAGTTTTTCGGTTCCGTGGATTTCCAGTTTTTCCCCTGAACCGTGCGCAGTGATGATTTCATCAGAGGTTCCTATAGCCACTATGCGTCCGTGGTTCATGATGGCTACGCGGTCGGAGAGCTGCTGTGCCTCATCGAGGTAATGGGTAGTTAAAATTATTGTTCTGCCCTTTTTCTTTAATCCCCGCAAAACTTCCCAAATTGCCCTTCGAGCGGTGGGATCAAGCCCCGTGGTTGGCTCATCAAGGAAAAGGAGTTCGGGTGAATTCACAAGTGAAAGCGCAAGCCCCGTTTTCTGCTTTTGGCCTCCGGAAAGGTTTTCGAAGAGGACGTTTGCTGAATCCTCCAGCAGGACTTCTTTTAAAATTTCCATGGGATCTACTGTGACGTGGAAAAGGTCCGCGTAGTATTTCAGGGCTTCTTTCGGGGTTGTTTTTTCGAAGAAGGTGAAATCTTGTGGTATGACTCCGATTTTTTTGTGGAGTTTAGAGCCGTTTTCCCATGGGTCCAGACCGAGCACTTTTACGGTGCCATCGTCTTTCTTTCGCAAGCCTTCCAGAATTTCTATGGTTGTGGTTTTGCCTGCGCCGTTGGGTCCTAGGAGCCCGAAAACTTCGCCCTCGTTAACTGTGAAGGAAATTCCGTCTACGGCTTTTAGGTCGCCGTAATGTTTCTTTAGAGAAGTTACTTCAACGGGTATCACTTGCATACGTCCTACTTTTTTTCTTTGTTTCTTGGTTGGCACAGCTGCTCAAAGCGATGCTGTTGTTCTTGCATGTATTGGTGTGTTGGAAATATATTTTTCGGAAAACAAACCCTGTGTGCTGGGCTTTTACGCTGGTTTGGCGAGGATTTCTTCTCTTTTGAACACTTTTATGCCCGCGTAAAATACGAGCAGGTCCACGACTGCGAATACTCCAATCATTGCAGCTGTTACGAGTGGTCCAAAGAAGAGCACTCCTGAAACCTGCCCAAACATCATGGCAAGCACGGGCAAAAGCAAGATGACGCTGATTTGTTGGGCTTCGCGGAAGCCTTTGACTTTGGCGGAAATCATAACTGTTAACCCGATGCTGGCTAGCGCTATCAGGGGGGCGAGTCCGAAGACCATTATGAGCCACGTTGCGTTTGGCAACAGGAGTCTGCCGCTGAAAATGCTGAGCCCTAAGATGTCTACTACGGTGCCGTAGATGGCGAAGGAGGCGAATGTGATTAATATGGCTGGGATGAAGGAGACCAGCACTTTGCCTAAGAATAATTCACTGTCCGAAATCGGCGTCGCTAATAGGGCTTCGATTGTTTTTCTTTCTTTTTCTCCTGCGAAGCTGTCTGAGGATATGACGCTTGACGCCATAATTGGGGTTATCAGAAAAAGTGGTGCTAACAAGTAGACTATTAGGATGTAGCTGAATGCTTGTTGGCTTGTCATTCCTGCGGTTTCCATTTTTAAGCTGGTGGGCATGTTTTTGAGTAGTTCTTCGAGTTGTTGTGGGGAAGATGCGGTTTGAGGTGTTATGTTGGGGATGAGCATTATGACTGCTGGCATCACTACGGAAATTATAAGTGGTATAACTATGAGGGGTGCGAGGACTTGCCAGTTTCTTTTTATTTCTCGCCAGTCTTTTCTGAAAACGAGCCATACTTTGTTGGCGTTCATGGTTTTTCCTTCCTTATCAGTTTAAGGTATGCTTCTTCTAGGGTGGGTCGTTGCAGGTTTACTGAGAGTATTTTGCCTTGGGCTTCAACTATTGCACGTACTATTTCGGGTGTAGCTGATGTGGCGTTTTCGACTTTTATCATGAGGCTGGAATCCTGCTGGTTTACCTTGACGTCTACGACTTGGTTTTGTGTTTTTGCGGCTGCTACAATATTTGGGGTGAGTGTTTTTAGGGTAATTTGGATAGTTGGTTGTCCGCTTATCTTTTCGCGTAGTCCGTCTGGTGAGTCTACTATGATGCATTTGCCTTTGTTCATTATCATGACGCGTTGGCACAGTTTTTCTGCGTCCTCCAAGTGGTGGGTGCAGAGTAGAATGGTGCGTTTCTCATGTTGACTTAGGGATTCCATGAGGTCTCGGATTTCTTTTGCTGATTCAGGGTCTAAGCCTGCGGTGGGTTCGTCCAAAAACAGTATTGCGGGCTTATGCACGATTGCGCGGGTTATTGCGAGTTTTTGTTTCATGCCTTTGGAGAATGTGGCTACTTTGTCGTTTCTGCGGTTCCACAAATTGAGGAATTCTAGGACTTCTTTGATTCTGTCGTGTCTTTCCTGCTTGTTTGATATTCCGTAGGCTTCGGCGAAGAAGTCCATGTTTTCGAAAGCTGTTAGCCTTTCGTATAGGCTGGGGTTTTCGGTGAGTATACCTACTGACTGGCGCACTTTTAAGGGGTCTTTGTGGATGTCGTATCCTGCTATAGTGGCTGTGCCTTCTGTTGGGGTGATGAGGCAGGCTAGCATGCGTAGGGTGGTTGTTTTTCCTGCGCCGTTGGGTCCAAGGAGCCCGAAGACTTCGCCTTCGCTTATTTGGAGGTTCAGGTGGTCTACTGCTGTGAATGTGTTGAATTTTCTTGTTAACCCTTCCGCTTCGACGCTGAACATATGGCGTTACTATGGTTTTTTTGGTTTAAATACCTGAAGGCGAATAGCTGCTTTCGGCGTCTGAGTACCGCAAAATTGAAAAACTCCCCCACCCATAACAAAACCAACTACTGTCCTTACAGGATGCATAAACTATGAAACTCAACAAAAACGACGAACTCGTCATAACTGCGTTAAAACCATTGGGAACAGAACTAACCCTGCAAGAAATCGTTGACAAAACAGGTCAACCTACCAAAAAAATCTTCAAATCGCTCAAAAAACTTTTCGAACACGAACTTATCAGCTCTCAAGGCCGCAAATACAGGCTTTTGAAAGAGAAACCCGCCGCAACCGCTGCTGAAGATGAGTCTGCGGAAGAAGAAACCGAATAAGTAAACACGAACCTAACCGTTATCCTCTCTTCTCAAAACGCGTTTTTTAGAACATAAACAGGAAAAAAGGAGCCTCGAGCGGGCCTTGCTCCCGCGGCCTGCTGCTTACAAGGCAGCCGCTCTACTGGGCTGAGCTATCGAGGCGCCTGAAATGCCCAGTTCACACCATGACATGAAAACCTACACAAATAAAAGTTACTACTAAAACGCTATCTGCGTTTTTTAGGACTAACCCCCTTCTCAGAAGAGACAATCCTCTTCCCTTCAAATAAAGTCAATTGCATGGCAGAGT
>Ga0315291_10009915_pt1 | contig 11670 bp, 10 predicted proteins | sample YL17G12_20_MG_FD_203070 | JGI IMG/M metagenome (GOLD analysis project Ga0315291, IMG submission 203070) | Sediment microbial communities from Yellowstone Lake, YNP, Wyoming, USA - YL17G12_20 | ecosystem: Environmental > Aquatic > Freshwater > Lake > Sediment | place: USA: Wyoming | collected...
AAGAAATCAAAATCTGTTTTCCCTATCATTTCCTCTGGTGTTATATTCGAGTGATGAGCTTTTGCTTTATTAACCATCACAAAACGATTTTCTTCGTCCTTGAAATAAATAGAGTCAGGGATGCTGTCCATTAAGGTTTGAAGAAGCTCATGTTCCCTTGCAAGTTTAATCTCAGCTTGTTTTCTATCAGTTATATCTCTTATAACAAGTACAAAGTTATCAACCTCATTATCCTTTTTTATTAAAAAAAATGAGGTAAGTTCAACATTTAGATTTTTTTTATTTTTGATTATTATTTCTGTTTCTGAACTTGTTGATATTTTATTTGATAATAATTCTTGAAACTGTTTTACAACAATTGATAACGCTTTTGGGCTTAGAAGACCCATACCTAGTAGATTTTTTCCAACCATTTCCTGATTTTCAAGACCAAATAATTCTAAGGCTTTACCATTTACATTAAGTATTTCTCCACGGGCATCAAGTACAAGCATTCCATCCGTTGTACTTTCAAATAGACCTTGGTATTTTTCTTCTGATGCACGTAGTTTTTCCTCCACTTGCTTTCTTTCTGTTATATCCCAGATTAGTGTTAATATCACTAATACTCCATCTAAAATAAAAAGTGAAGTGCTTACTTCAGCAGGAAAATGAGAGCCATCTTTTCTTACATTTTCTACTTCAAAATGTAAGCCGCCTTTACCAGAGAGCTCATCGATAATTTGTGACCAGTTTGTAGTTGGAGAAAATATATCTTTCAAAGATAATTTGATTATTTCATCCCAAGAATAACCCAAAAGATCGCAAGATTTTAGATTAGCTTCTAGGATTTTTCCTTCAAATGTTGCTAAAAATGCTGCTGCATTAACTTGTTGAAATAAAGTTTGATACCTACCATCTTTTATTTGATGATCAATATCTTTTTTTGTTGTAATAAAATTTTTATTTTTAGGATATAATTTCATAACACATCACGTGATATACATCCCATTTATTCTATGCAGTATTAGTTGAATACATTGTTGATATTTAAATTTACTTTAGAGTTAAAATAATTTGGTTTATATCTTAGCTAGTTCACTTTTAAGTTGAGTTATTAAATCAACAGGTGTTGGATCAATTCCTCTTAACACAGCTATATAACAACTTGTTAAATCACCAAGGTGCATTGCATAAATCATCTTAGCAAGTCGTTTTTTGCCCTTAATCTGTATTTCTATAATATTACCTGATACTTCTTCAAAAAGTTGCTTCATGAAATTAAGTCGTTTGGTAATATAAATTGATTCGTTGTCACTATCCCTAAATAAAATACATGTAAATTTCTTTGAAACTTCTGGGTTCATTGACCAGCCTACTATATCATTATGATTACATTCTGGCACTTCATCGTATCTACAAATTATTTTACTGTTTTCGTTAAATTGCGTAGCCCATCGTTTTGCAATGGGTGTATAAAATTCAAATCCGTAGATTTGTGGTATTGTGTTTAAAATTTTTTTTGCAAGTTGTTTTGAAATATTTTCTTTTTCAGGAACATCTCTTTTAATGAGAGCAGACAGTTCATTAACTATTGATGCTGTTTCTTCTATTTCTGAATCGATATCGATTTTTAAAATACCAATTTTTTTTAGAGCAAATATTGATGAAAACAAAATGTAACCTGTTGCGGTTCTTGGCGGGAATCCTGGAGGAATTTTTATAAAAGGTATTTCTGATTTTATGCATAAGTCCTGTAGCTTTCCACCAGAAGAAATACCTATAATTTTACATCTTTTCTGGTACCCATTTTTAAAAGTATTAAGAGTTTCTTCTGTATTACCTGAGTAGCTCTGTGATATAAGAAGAGTATTTTTATTTGCCCATTTAGGTAAATGATATTGTCTGTTTACAAAAATAGGTATATCAACTCTGTCAATAAAGAGACTTTGAACAATATCACCTGATATTGAAGATGCACCCATGCCGCTTATTATTATGTTATCTATCTTTAAGTACGACCCAAGAATTGAAGAATTTTCAACATCAAATGAGGTTTTTATTTGTTCAGGAAATCTCTCAAGTATTCCAAACATATCAGATTTATCTATTTTGGATATTTGTTCTAAATCATCAAGCATAATTATTCATCCAAATTCTCTTACTTTTAAGAGTAAATCTTGTAAAAGTAGATTACTATAAAGATATTTTCATTTTAATGCAAATGCTTAAATGTAAAACCTTTATCTAATCCAAATATGATTATTACTAAACAAAAAGATTTTAATAATTTAATCAAAAGTATTGAGGGCGACCCTGTTTTTATTATTGGATGTGATGAATGTGCAACCCTTTGTCATACAGGTGGGGAAGAAGAAATTTTATCAATAAAGAAAGCTTTAGAGAAAAAAGATATTATAACAACTGGTTGGATTGTTTTAGAACCAGCATGTAATCTTCAGAAAGATAAAATTCTATTAAAAAATCATAACAAGGATATAAAGAAAGCAAAGAAAATACTAGTACTAGCCTGTGGTAATGGCGCACAAACTGTTTCAGAAATTATTGATGATATTGATATAGTGCCAGGTTGTGATACATTATTTTTAGGTGAGGTTAAACACGCAAATGATTTTGAAAAAAGATGTGTTTTATGCGGGGAATGTATCCAGGATGAATTTGGTAGTTTTTGCCCAGTTGCTCGCTGTCCAAAAAGTATGTTAAATGGTCCTTGTGGTGGAGCAAAGGATGGCAAATGCGAAATCAGTTCTGATATTGATTGTATCTGGGATATCATCTATAAGGATCTTAAGAAAAAAGGTCAACTTAACAAATTAAAAGAAATCAAAAAACCAAAAGATTGGTCCAAATCCACAGAACAGAGGAGGACTATCTAGTATGAATTTTAAAAGTAATTTAGAAAAGGTACTTTCTGAAAATAAATTCGCTGTTACCGCCGAGATAGGTCCACCTAAAGGCTCTGATCCAAATAAGATAAAAGTAAAAGCAGATATTCTAAGAGGATGTGCAGATGCTTTCAATGTAACTGATAATCAGACTGCAGTTGTGAGATTGTCTAGTTGGGGTGGTTGTTTTATTCTTCTAGGAATGAAATTAGAGCCTATTATGCAGATTACTTGTAGAGATAGAAACAGAATAGCTCTTCAAAGTGATGTGCTTGGTGCTACAGCTAATGGTATCAGAAATATTTTATTTATCACAGGAGATCATCAATCATTTGGTAATCATCCAGATGCAAAAGGTGTTTATGATTTAGATTCTATACAATTGATTCAAGTAGTTAATGATATGAGAAATAAAGGTATTTTTCAAAATAAAGAAAAAATTGTTGCTGGTAAACCTGAAGTTTATATAGGAGGTGCAGCTAACCCTTTTTCAGATCCGTTTGATCTAACAATTGAGCGTCTTGAAAAAAAGATTACAGCTGGTGCAGATTTTATACAGACTCAAAGTGTTTTTAATTTAGATAAATTTAATCTTTGGATGGATGAGGTTAGATCAAGAGGTCTTGATAAAAAGGTTCATATTCTTGCTGGTATAACACCACTAAAATCACTTAAAATGACAGAACGAATGAAGTTTCATGTTCCAGGTGTTGATATACCTGATAATATTTATGAAAGTATGAAGAAAACTAATGATCCTGAAAGCGAAGGATATAATATTTCACTGGAACTGATAAACAATGTTAAAAAAATTAAGGGAGTTCACGGTCTTCATATAACTGCTTTATTTTGGGAGGACATAATTCCACATTTGGTTAAAGAATCTGGTTTGTTTCCTAGACCATAGAGAAATGTCTTAAAATTTCTTTTAAAATTTATTTATTATTTTTTTGCAATATAGTAAAGTATGTATATACATTTTTCATACCGATTTCAATTTAATTTAAAAATAACGGGAGATAATTTATGGCTAAAATTGGCAAGAAAAAAATACTTGTAACTGGGTCAGTAGGTCAAATTGGTTCAGAGCTTACTATGGCTTTAAGAGATAAATATGGTAATGATAATGTTGTTGCTTGTGGAAGAAAAACTAAACCAAGTGAAAAATTACTAAACTCGGGTCCTTTTGAATTCGTTGATATATTAGATAAAGAAGGTATGGAAAAAGTTGTAAAGAAATACGAAATTGATACTATTTATAACATGGCTGCTATACTTTCTGCAGCAGGTGAACAAAACCCTCTTATTTGTTGGAATGTAAATATAGATGGTCTTTATAATGTCCTTGAAATTGCCCGTGAACATAAAATTTCTTCTGTTTTTGTCCCAAGCTCAATTGCTGTTTTTGGTCCTGAAACTCCTAGAAAAAATACTCCACAAGAAACAGTGCTTAAACCAAAAACGATGTATGGTATTACAAAAGTAACAGGTGAATTACTGGGTGATTATTATTTCATGAAATTCGGACTAGATGTTAGAGGAATCAGATATCCTGGTATTATTAGTAGTGAAACGCTACCTGGTGGTGGAACAACTGATTATGCAGTTGAAATATTTTATGAAGCAATTAAAAATAAAAAATATACTTGTTTTTTGAAAAAAGATACAGTTTTACCAATGATGTACATGCCTGATTGTATAAAAGCAACAATTGATTTAATGGAAGCAGACGTCTCTAAACTTAAACACCATTGTGATTTTAATTTAGCCTCAATGAGTTTTTCAGCAGAAGAGCTCGCTGAAGAAATAAAAAAATATATACCAGAGTTTAAATGCGACTATAAACCTGATTTTAGACAGGCAATAGCTGATTCATGGCCTCAATCAATTGATGATACAGCAGCAAGAAAAGAATGGGGTTGGAAAACTTCTTACAACTTATCATCAATGACAAAAGATATGATTGATAAATTAACTAAAAGATATAAACAAGGAAAATTATAAAAAAAAAGAAGGATTTATTTAAAATCCTATTATTTCCTGAACAAATGAGAATCTTTTAGAAATTCTTACAATCAATGGAAATGTTTTCATATAATAAATTAATTTACCACCATTTATTTTTCCAATTTTCATTCCACCAGGATTTAATTGGAATAAAAGTTTTTGTTTGCCATTTTTGCTCTTTAATTTCGACTAAATGCCCCAAAATATCATCCCAGTCCTCACCACCTATCCAAGCCATATAATCCCAATCCCCTGGTATACTTGCACCACTTATTGTCCAATTCCAAGCTTTAAATATATTAAACGCCTGGTTTAATTTATCTTCTCTTAATAAAACCCAAGCACCAACCGGTTTTTCCCACCACCAATTTCCATTTTTAAAGCCATCATAAATCATATGTGAACTAGTATGATCTACCTCATCCCAATCTTTTAGAGCACTCACACAACTATGAACTACATCCCAGTTTTCTGCATCAAACCATACTATTACATCCCATTCTCCATCTACTATCCATGCTCCAATTATATTATTCCAACTTTGAATTCTTTTCCATACATCCTGTGCTTTTCCTTTTTTTGTTTTTATAAAAACATATGCGGATCTATTTTTCCAATCCATTTACATCTCTCCTCTTATCTTTGCTTATGATTGATTATATACTTCATAACAATAAATATCTTTTGGCAGAAAAAATAAATTAATATCAAAACATTTTTGTGTGGATTTATATTTCATTAAAATAATGAGTTGTTTTTAATATAAGAATACTAGGGGATAAATAAAAAATGAATAATAAGATAGATGATATAAGAAAATATCTTGGTAATGAAGCTGAGTATTTGTTAAATTTTTCTGAACCAAAAATAAAAAAAGAACAACTTCATCTGCCTGGCAAGGATTTTATAGATAGAATTTTTATTGATACAGACAGATCTAATAATGTTTTAAAGAATATTAGTTTGATTTTTAATCACGGCAGATTGTCAGGTACAGGTTATCTATCAATACTTCCTGTTGATCAAGGAATTGAACATTCAGCTGCTGCATCTTTTACACCCAATCCAATTTATTTTGATCCAAAAAACATAGTTGAGCTAGCTATAAAAGGTGGTTGCAACGCTGTTGCATCAACCCTTGGTGTACTTGGTGCTGTATCAAGAAAATATGTTCACAAAATTCCATTTATTGTTAAGTTAAATCATAATGAGCTTCTAACCTATCCAAATAAGTTTGATCAGATTATGTTTGGTTCTGTAAAACAGGCATGGGATATGGGTGCTGCAGCAGTTGGTTGCACGATTTATTTTGGTTCTAATGAATCATCTCGTCAAATTCAGGAGGTTAGTCAAGCCTTTAATTATGCTCATGAGCTAGGTCTTGCAACTGTTTTATGGTGTTACTTAAGAAATCCAGCATTTAAGATAGAAGGTAAAGATTATCATACATCTGCGGATTTAACAGGACAGGCAAATCATATAGGTGTCACTATAGAAGCAGATATTTTAAAACAAAAACTCCCTACAATAAACGGTGGATACCTTGCACTGAATCGTACTGGGGTAAAGTATGGTAAAATGAGTGAGCAAGCATATTCCGAACTTTGTTCAGATCATCCTATTGATTTAACTAGATATCAAGTTGCCCACTGTTATATGGGAAGAGTTGGATTAATAAACTCAGGTGGGGCTTCTGGAGAAAATGATTTTGGTCAAGCTGTAAGAACTGCAGTAATTAATAAGCGAGCAGGTGGCATGGGGTTAATATCTGGTAGAAAAGCATTCCAAAAATCCATGGCTGAAGGAATTAAGTTTCTAAATTGTATACAGGATGTTTACCTCTGTGACGAGATAACTGTTGCATAACAAAATTTCTAGAAAATAAAAAAAAGTTGAATTAATTATTACATGTTAATGTTTTGTCACTATTGTGAAATTGCACCTTCTGGGCATCCATCAACACAAGTACCACAGTCTATGCAAGTGTCTTTATCTACAACTGCTTTTTCTGAAAGAGTTATTGCTTGGACTGAGCATGTCTCGACACATGTTCCACAAGCTGTACATTTTTCTTTGTCAATGTTTATCGCCATGGGTTTTGGCATATTCTTAACCTATTTTAATATTTTTCCCAGCAATTTAGGTTATTTTTTTAAAATTATGATTTAGAAATATTTTTGATATGATTGCTAGTTTACCCATTATATAATATGGTGTAAATAATGGATCCTAAAGATGTAGCTATTCAAGTCGTTACTAAGTATTTAAAGAAAAATAAAATGGCAATGTGTCTACGTGATATTTTACCTGGTAGCGGCCTATCACTGGTAGATAGACAAAATGTGGCAGATATTGTTCATGAAGTTGTTCGATGGAAAAGACTATATGACAATATTCTTGAGGAAATCGGGCTTGCCAAAAGCCCTGATGCATATGTAAATCTGGCTCTAGAAAATAAACAAAACAATTGGAGTACAGATGATTTTGAAATAAAATATTCGGTTTCCTCTTATGTAGCTTCTCTTTTAAAAAATAAATTAAAATGGACTGAATATTTAAATGAAAAACCACCAACAAGTCTTTGTATTAATTTCAATAAAAGTGATACCAAAGAAGTTGCTAGTATTCTTGAATCCGAAAAATTACCTGCTGAAAAATCAAATCTTGAAAGTGCTATTCTTACTTCATCGATGGGGCGCTATTCATCAGTTGTTACAAAAAATCTTGCACATGTGCAGGACGAAAGTAGTCAACTTATTGCTTGTATCACAGCCTTTTTAGGTGATAATATTTTAGATTTTTGTGCTGGTAACGGTGGTAAATCACTTGCAATGGCTTCTATTACTAGAAACAGAAAAAAAATTTTTGCATATGATATAAATTCCAAAAAGCGATTGACTTTAGCACGACGATCAAAAGAATACAACGCAGAAATATCAATAGAAGAAAAACTATCTGATAAAAAATTCGATGTAGTGCTTGTTGATGCACCTTGTACAGGAATTGGTGCAGCAAGAAGAAATCCTGAAGCAAAATATGTAGATGGACCAGGAAAATATCCAGAGATACAACAAAACATATTAGTTGAAGCTGAACAAAAAGTAAAACCAAATGGATTTTTATTTTATAGTGTTTGTACTTTTACACCTGATGAAACCCAAGAAGTTGTTAAAAAATTTTCAAAAGAAAAAGATTTAAAAATTTCTAATCTAGAGGATATACCTTATACACAATTTTTAAATAAAACAAATCATGGCGCATATATAATTTTACCAAAGGGAGATATATTTTTTGTATCTTTATTAAAAAAATAAAAGGTTAAACTTATCATTTGGATTTTTCCGAACATTATAATACAGTATATAAACTAAAATTGGAATAACAGTTAATAATTTCGATTATAAAGGTGTAAATATGAAAGAAAAAAATATTGAAATTAAGGCATTTTTTGTTTTAATAGTTGTACTAACTGCAACTATTGCTGGAGCATTTTTAGTCACAAATATTGCAAATGAAAAATATTCTTATTTAGTTAAAACTTTTTCATCATACGATGAATTAATGGGTTTTTTAAAGACAAAAAATGAAAATTCCATCAATTATAATTTATATACAGACACTATATTTGCAAGGGATGAATCAGCTAATGCTGGTTCTAAAACTTCTGACGGAAGCTCTGTTGATTATTCTGAAACAAATGTTCAAGTCGAAGGTGTTGACGAACCAGATATAGTTAAAACAGATGGAACCTACCTTTATGTTTTGGCAGATCAGACCCTGTATATTTTGAAAGCCTATACCCCACAAGATGCAAAACTTTTGTCTAAAATATCTATAAAAGATGATGTTTATGTTAGTGAGTTTTTTGTTAAAAACGATTACTTAATTGTTTTTGGAAGTTCATATAATTATCCTATACTCTATGGAAGCGTAGTTAAGGAAGTTGAAGGTACCGGTGAGGATATAACTGAAGGGGATGGCTCATGGGAAGTTTCCTCCTCAGTTATAAAAATCTATGATATTTCTAACAGATTAAATCCTGAACTAGTAAAAGACATAGAAATTGATGGAACATATTTTAGCTCAAGAATGATCGGTGATTATATTTATGTTGTTTCATCAGAATATTCATATTATATTTACAGAAATTATGATAATAATTATACACTAAATATTCCGGAGCTTACTATTGATAATGATACGACAAAAATATCTTATAATCAAATTTATTATATTGATTCTCCTGAAGTTGTTGATTCAATGACCCATGTTATTTCGATTAATCTTGATGGTTTAAACGTTAATGAAAAAAGCTTTTTAATTGGTGTATCGGAAAACATGTATATGTCAGAAAATAATATATATCTAGTTTACACAAATTACGATTATAATTTGCGTACGTTTTTAGAGGACACTTATACACCTAGCGAGGAGAAAACAACAGTTCACAAAATTAATGTTAATAACGGTGAAATAAATTATATTAACAAGGGCGAAGTTGCGGGTCGCGTATTAAATCAGTTTTCAATGGATGAATATAACAGCTTCTTCAGAATCGCCACAACTAGTGGTTACTCTTGGGATCAAAACAATCCATCTAAAAACAATATATTTGTTCTTAATGAAAACCTAGAGCAGGTGTCTTCTATAGAGGGTATTGCAGAAGGCGAGCAGATATATTCAGCTAGATTTTTGGGTGACAAAGCATATCTTGTAACTTTTAGAAAAACCGATCCATTTTTCACAATAGATATGAGTGACCCTTACAATCCAGAAATCCTTGGTTATCTTAAAATACCAGGTTACTCAAGTTATTTGCATCCTTATGATGAAACACATATAATCGGCATAGGTAAAGAAACAATTGAATCAAGCGATCCTAGTTTTGCTTGGTACCAGGGACTTAAAATCGCGCTTTTTGATGTAAGTGATTTTGAGCACCCTATTGAGGTTGATAAGATAATAATAGGTGACAGAGGTACAGATAGTCCTGCCTTGTATGATCATAAAGCATTTTTATTTTCAAAAGAAAAAGAGTTACTAGTTATACCTGTTGCTCTTTATGAAATTAATGAGGAAACAAAAAATAAATACGATGAATTTCCTGGTCCTGACTATGGTGAGTTTACGTTCCAAGGTGCATATGTTCTTAAGCTGAATCTAGACGGTTTTGAGTACAAGGGCAGAATAACCCATGTGGATGAAAATGAGAAACAAACAGATGAAAACTGGTGGTACTGGGGTGAAGCAAGTTCTTACATTTCTCGCTCGTTGTACATAGAAAACACCCTTTACACAATCTCAAATAAAATGGTGAAACTCAACGCTTTAGATGATCTAAGTGAAATCACAACTCTGGAACTGGATTAAAATTTAACTATATCCTCCAATTTTTAAACTGGGATCACCAAGGATAATCCATTCTTGAACAGTTTTTGCGTCCAGTGATGAGGCACCACCAGCTGGTGTTTCCCAATTAATTTCATAGTTTTCTAGAAAAAGAGTGAGGGCATTTTTCCATAATTTCCCCAATATTTCTGTACCATTAGCATACTCCTTGAAAAATTGTATACTTAACCAGTTTGTTCCACCACCTGCATATTCGGCACCGTACCAACAAAGACCTGTGGGTCCAATTGTTGCAATTGAGCCACCTGTTTTTTTACTAGTTAAAACCCAACTCCAGCATCCTTGAATCTTTGTTTGGATACTCAAAGGAGAAAATCTGCTATCTGAATTGGTTATAAATTCACTATTATGACATCCTTCAACAATGCAAACTGGTAGTTTATTTTTATTAAATAAAAACAACATATTTATTGGAGCGAATCTACCAACCCATGAACCATTAGGGTAATTTGTTTGCCATAATCTTTTATTACCATGACCTGAGAAATAAATAAATCCTGCTCCACTGTTTATTGCTTTAATGATACTACTGCCATATTTTGTTAAGGTTTTTGTTGAAGACCATAGTTTAACTGGTTCAAAACCAGCCATAGCATCTAAAGCCATCTGATTATAAATCTCACCCTCGTATCCTTCGAATTGTGCATATGTGTCTCCTCCAACAACAATCATTTTTTTAAACCAAGATGAATCAGATTGGTTTTTCTCATAATTAATAATTTTTTTTGCAATTGCAGATACTTCTTGTTTGTTTTCACAAGCAAGTCTACCTAAACAAACATCAGGTTTTAGATCTATAGGTTTATCCTCAGCAACTTCACCGACCCATTCACCAAATACTCCATCTTCATCAGAATCCCAGGTTGAAAAATTATATTCTGAGTCATAAATATCTGCATAGTATAGTTCACTAATGAAACTATATTCAGGGTATTTAGAATAATTATCAAAATTATAGCAAAGTCTCATTGGTATTTGATCAGAGCTTCCAACAAAAAGTACGTATGTTATTTCCCAGTTTTCAATTGCGTTTTTAATAAAATATTTTATTTTTTCTTGATCGTCACTACCTTGTACAGAAAAATAAGCACCAGCGTAGATATCTTCAAGTGAAACAAATTTTGTTATAATATTATGATTATTTTTATGTTCAACAAAATCCCCTAAAGTGGAATTATAAGAAGATGGAGCAACAATAATCATATCAAAATTTTCTAAATTTTTTGCAAATAAATTGTTTTTTTCAGTGTAAGCATCTACTATTGAAGGTGCTAAAGTTGTAATTAAAAATAAAACAATTATCCATGTTATTTTTTTATTCATAATTTTACCCCCGATAAACTTGTTTAGATATAGTTTTTAAATCTTA
>Ga0315291_10009916_pt1 | contig 11668 bp, 11 predicted proteins | sample YL17G12_20_MG_FD_203070 | JGI IMG/M metagenome (GOLD analysis project Ga0315291, IMG submission 203070) | Sediment microbial communities from Yellowstone Lake, YNP, Wyoming, USA - YL17G12_20 | ecosystem: Environmental > Aquatic > Freshwater > Lake > Sediment | place: USA: Wyoming | collected...
GCGATGGACTTGCCGTAGCGCGCCTCGATCTCCTCCTGATATTCCAGCGCCACCTCGCTCTGCAATTGCGCCACGAAGCGCTCGTAACTCTCGTTGGCCACCACCGTGAGCACGTTGAAGCGCTCGTCGTGCACCCGCTCGCCCACCTGGTTCACGGCCAGCCGCACCCCGCGCCCCACCTCCTGCCGCTTCTTCACCTCCGAGACCGTCTGGTTCAGTGTGCAAATCTGGAACACGTTGGGGTTGTCCCAGCCTTCGCGCAGCGCAGAGTGGGAGAAGATGAAGGCCACCGGCTCCTCGAACGAGAGCAGCCGCTCCTTGTCCCGCATGATCAACTCGTACGCCTCGCGGTCCCGATCCGCCTCGCCGCTCTTGCTGTCTTCCAGAATGACCTCGCCAGTGCGAGTGCGCCGCTGCGCGAAATAGGCCGCCTGCACCTCCCGCGCCTCCCGCTCCCGCCACTCGGGAAAGCCCTGCTTGACCTCGTCGAAGGCCCGCACGAACAGCCGCCGGACCAGGCCGTCCTCCGGGGCATAGTTGTCCACCCGGTCAATGAAGAACAGAGAGAGGACCTTGAGCCCCGCGCCCCGCAGCCGGGCCTGCCTGCGCAGATGCTCCTCGACGGTGTAGCGGATCTGCGCCTCGAAAATGGCCTCTTTGTCGGCCCCCAGTTCCTGGCCTCGGGCGATTTCGGTGTTGTTGGCGAAGCGCACGAAACCGCTCCCCAGGTTGATCTCGTCTATCTCGTAGCCGGCGTACTCGGTGCGGCCAGTCTTTTCCTGCAACGAGTCGCCCGGGCGGACGGTGACGACCTGTTCCTTGACCGTGCCATCCTTCATCAGTCTGTGGACGGCCAGGCGGGCGGTGAGAGTGTGCTTCTGTGCTTCGATCTTGTCCAGGCGCAGGTAGGGCCGGGCGGTGGCGTCCTCGCGCACGACGGAGGCCACCTCGATGCGCTTGACCAACTTCTGCCGGTAGGCTTCGTACGGCGTGAGCCGGTACACCACGTTGTACGGGTTGCGGTGGGTAGCGCTATAGCGCAATGCGAACAGGGGGTCCAGCAAAGCCAGCGCGGCGATGCTGATCTCGCTTTCCATATTCTGCGGCTCGTCCAGGATGAGGATGGGGCGGGCAGCCTGGATCAGGTGGATGGGGGTCTCCCCTTGCAGCCGGTCGGTCGTCTGGCGGATGACGTTGGAGGCCTTGTTGAAAGCGGCCAGCGTCATGACCATGATCTCGACGCTGTCGGAGAGGGCGAACTGGCGCACCTGGGACAGGTTGGCCGAATCGTAGGCGTAATAGCGGTAAGGCACGTTCTCGTACAGCACCCGCAAGTGTTTCTCGGTCACCTGCAGCGTTTTGATGACCCCCTCGCGGATGGCCACCGACGGGACGACGACGATGTACTTGCGCAGCCCGTAGCGCCGGTACAACTCCAGTGCCGTGCGCAGGTAGACGTACGTCTTGCCGGTGCCCGTCTCCATCTCCACGGAAAAGTTGTAGAAGCGCACGTCCCGCGGCCCGGCCGCCGTCTGGACCCGCTGCTCCAGGCACTCGAGTTCCGCGTCGGGCCTGATCCCGTTCGCCCGCTGGACGGCCCGCAGGTTTTCCAGCAACTCCGCTTCGCTCAGATCCAGCCGATTGGGCACGGCGGCGAAGGAGACGCGGCCCGCAAAGCGCAGGTCCGCCTCGATGCGGGGCTGGCCTTTCAGGAGGTCGGTGACCGCCTCGATGGCCTGCAGTTGAAAGTCCTGACTGGCGTCGAATTTGAGTTCCATCAACCTCGTCCCCAGGTTCTGAGCGTCTCCAGCACCTCCACGCAACGGTACAGGCTGTCCGAACGTTGAACGGCGACCTCGGGCCGCCAGGACTGCTGTGCGGCCATCACGAATTCGATCAAGCGCCCGGCATAGCCTGGCCCCACTCGTCCCCTACTCCCTTCACGTGGCACCATGTCGTCACGAATCACCCTCTTCCGGCTCCGTCGGGCCAGGTTGACCAGTGTGTTCTTGGGATCTGGCTCTGCATCTGGGTTCGAGGGAATATCGGCCGCCCGAATACCCAGAAAGGTCGCCAGTTGCTCTGCATCGGCCATGATCCAGGCCTCAACCGCGCGCACAGCCACGCGAAACCGCATACCAATAGCAGGATCGGGAAGCGCACTGCGCAGAAAAGGGGGCGCGCACTCGGCATCCCGGTCCAGGTCCACCACCACCAGCCAGGGCGCAAAACGGGCAGCCCGGTTGTAGTTGGGGAGACGCTTGAGCAGAGCCCCTTTGCCTTCCTTGCCGTACACAGTACCGCAAGATAGCCCAACGTATTGGAGCAGGCGGCGCACCATGACTTCATCGGTGACACCCTCGACGAGCACGTTAATGGGAGGGAGAACCAGTTCCATGAAGTCTCAGTTTCCGAACAAAGAGAGTTGAATGGCGTCGGCCGGCCCTGTACGAGGGAGGATCACTTCGGCAGCGGTCAGGCCCGCCTCCAGCAATTGCCGGACCTCGTCAATGTCGGCACCGACTTTTACGTCGCTTCCTTCCGGGGAAGGGATAAACAGCAGCACTTCGTCGGCTGCAATGCCTCCGTCGCGCAGCAGGTCACTGCTGTGGGTGCTCAGGATAATCTGCCGCACGCCACGCTTGCGTCCGCGCTGCACGCGCCACATCATCTGCGGGATGTAACGCACGATCTCGGAGTGCAGCGAGAGCTCCGGTTCCTCCAACAAGAGAGGGCCTGTACCATCCAGCAATGCCCAGAGCAGCCCCATCAAGCGCAACGTACCATCGGAAAAGTCCGCTTCCGTCTGCCAGGCCCCCTTAGGGCGCCAGTGCTCGTAATTCCCATACAAGTGAGAGATGCCTCGCTCGTCCTTCTCCAACTTGAGCTCGCTGAGATGAGGGACGGCGACCTTGAGCGCAGCCAGAATGCGCCGAAGCCGTGCCTCTTGTGTGGGCTTTTGGGTGCCAGCGATCTGCTCCAGAAAATCACCTCCGTATGGATCTGCCCGCCGCCCTATCGAACGCTCCGGGTCACGCACTAGTTGTGGAACGATGTGGTAGTAGTGAATCGTGGCGAAGAAATCTGCAATCTCGCGGAACTCGCGGTTGGCGATCGTCTGCTCCAGGTACGTCTGCCGCAGCCGCGCTTCGTCAGTCCGGTCCTCCTCGTTGGGACGATCCAGGATCAGGTCGTCACCGCGCCAGACCTTTTCCTCCCTCAGCACCGGTTGGCCCTGGTTGTCCTGCGCAAATGCAATCCGATAGCGCCAAGCCACCTCTTCCCCCTCTTGCAGCGCGACCTGAACGACGATGTCCGGATAGCGCCGCGCGGCCAGGTTGCGTACGCGTGACACGCCCCCTCGGTCCCTCACCGCCTTCTGGAAGCCACTGCCTGACATCACGATGTCGCGCAAGAAACGGAACGCATCCAGAAAGTTGGACTTGCCCGACGCGTTCGGCCCCACCAGAAAGGCACGGTTCTGGAGCGCCACGTCCACGTGCCCGAAATTCCGCCAGTTCTCCAGCCCGATATGCGAAAACCTCATCTCTTTCACTCCTCATCAAAGAAATATGCACCACGTTTCACGTTTCACGCCCCACGCCTCCTCAAATCGTCCTCAGCCTGCACTGCAGCGCCAGGTTGGCCGCCGCCTCGTCGTCCAGTGCCACGTCCCGGCAGATGAAGGTGTCGTCCTGGGACGGATTCAGGCCATTCAGGTTGGCAAGGTCAATCTGGTTGTCCAGGCAGATGAAGAAGGACTGCTTTTTCCTAGGTGGCATAATTATACCTCTTAGCCCAGTCGTTTCTTCATCTTGGGTGTGTCATAACTTGGGGCAACGGCATAGACGAGATTCGGTTCTCGGCTCCGCATGATCTTCTGCCCTGTCAGCTTTCCTCCAACACCCCTTTGGCTAGCTTCGTCAGTTTGCTAGGAATCGGCGAACACATGATGGTTGCGATATACGTCTGCGACTTGAAGTAATTGGCGAAAGCTAGCCGGTCGCCTTCTACCTTGAGGAATTCGGCGTTTTCCTTATTGTAGTAAGCACGAATGTAGTCAACGCAGGCTTTGGTCAACTGCTGCCAGCGCACATAATGACCAGTCGACCATTCGTCGCTTTCCCATTGCTGCTCCAAGAGCTGCGTGAATTCAGGATCGCCCCACCTGGCGCCAGCCGACTGCAAGACCTTCACCACTACTGCGAACAACGTCAGATTAATGTGCCCTCTGAGGTTTGCAATGTATTGCTTCGACTTTGCAAGCTGCCGATAACATGTGTCGAGATTCCATCCCACCACATAAATCTGGTAGGCCAACTCCGGCGGCGTATGGTGGATGAAGTCATAGGCTTCCTCTTCGAAAAGCTCACCCAGGCTGTGTTTGGCAATGGCCGGTCCTAGCTTCTTGTTGTCCCAGTAAAAGCTGGCGATCAGTTGAGTCATACTCTTGATGCCAGGGCCGCGCTCTATGCCAACACTTTTCAATTCGCGGCTGCGCTGTGACCACTCTCTATCTCGGCGCTCATAGAAGAAGCCCTTTCGGCGAAAATATCTGTATAGCTCAAGTTGGAAATCGTCGCTGGAAACTAGGTCCCACTTTTTGATGGGATTCTGCCGATTGCTGCGAATTGAGATCTTGTTCAGGACATCCTTCCTCGCCTCGATTTGCTTGGGCAGATCGTCCCCTTCGATCGGCGGAATCTCGATGATGCGAACCATAACCCTAGCATCCGGAGATGGATTGGGGACATCCCTGATGCTGTGAAGGGTCTGCGAACCATTCACGATCCGTGGGTTCACCAGGGTCAATTCCTTATTGCCAGGATGGTGATCGTGCTTTTCGCACAGTATCGTAATCCCATTGTTGCTAAAGGCAAATTCTTCTGGATGGTTCCTGAACGTATCCCTGATTTCGCTGTTGACTGAGGACGCTCCCGGATTTATCTGCACGCGGACATTTCTGGCGAAAAGCAAATCGTATGGATCTCTTTCCATATACTTGATAAAGTCAACAAGTGGCGCAAAAACGATGGAAGTAGAGACTCCAGTCTCACTTTTGTCAGGCGACAGTACACTGCGGATGCCAGTCAGGATCAGGTCCGGTGTGCGCGGCATGGTCATATCGAGATCATCAATCAGGTGCTGAATCAGTTCATCCAGATGGAAGATCTGCACACCGAGGTCTTTGACCTGACTGTAGTATGTGTCGTTACGACAGTGGTTTGTGACGAACATCAAGTGGGCGGCCCCGGCATCGTAGCGCGCAAAGAGCAGCCGGTAGCGTGGCCGCAACTCGGCTTTAACCGCCTCTTCAAGATACTCTTCCCGGGCGTTGATATTCGCAAATGCACGCCAAAAGTAGATGATCTCGTTGTAAAACGCTGCCGGCGCTAGCTTATTGTACGCTTTTGTAAACTTGGCGTTTATCACATAGTGGTCAACGCTCTCACCGTTATGAGTCACAAAGAAAGCATCTACCTTGCCATCGTATGCTCCGTCCGAAATGCAAACATCGTGTGGGTTCTGGAAATACATGTCGATGAACCACTGGCCAAAAGCCTGCGGTTCTGCATGTCCGGTCCGATTTCGGGTCTCCTTTACACGTTCGAGAATGACCTCAAAGAGCTCCTTCTTCTCGCGCATGATTATCGTGCCTCCTATCGAAAGCAATCCTTCCAGTTTCAAACCAGCCCTGCGAAGGAAAACTCGACCTTTGCAGGGTTTATACTCCTCTCATTGCAGTCTGAATCGTGTTCTTTGCGTTCCACGGATCAGTGATTTCCAGGAACGCCCATCGCCCAAAGCCGCCGTGATTATTCACAGCCGGCACCCACAGTGTTTGCGCGGCGGCGACCTTGGCGGCCTTGTCCTTTTTCTTTTCGCCGGTCACTTCGAGAATCAGGTTGAGCATATCCTCGCTCCCTCCCTTGCTCGCGGGGGAGGGGAGTCGGATGCGGACGACGTAATCCGGCGTATAGGTGTGCTCCTGGCTGTCGAGCGTGTAGGGGATGGCAAAGCTCAGGTGATGATTCTTGACATAGGCGATCACTTCGCCCATCTCTTCCAACGATTGCGCGAGCTTGGCCTCCCAATTGCTGTCCAGTGGCACATACGAAACGTGGCGCGGGTGGGCATCTGCAACAGCCGGATGGCGTCCCGCTTGCCCGCCCAGGTGAACGTATACCGCTCCGGCCCCTCGTCCACCAGGTCGCCCAGCGTGGCGCGCAGTTTTTCCAGGTCCACGTGCCCTTCGCTGAAGGCTTCGGGGAAGAGTTCCTTGAGCTGGCCGTGCTGTTCTTCCGCGATGCCAGGGGTCTCCGTCCGCACAGGTTCACCATGCTTACGAGTCATTGCCATCGCAAACTCCTACCAAGATCAACCGTGTGCAACACAACGCCCGCCACACCTTGACGGTGGGCGGGCTCCGTGCTATCATGTCCTTACCAGGGTGCCCTACCGCCTTGGTCGCCGCCTCGGGCTGGGCAAAGCCGCGAGGCGTCTTTTATTGTGAGCTTACAGTATAGTGCAACTCTGGACGGAAGTCAACAGCGTACACCCCACATCGAAAGTCGGGGCGCAGTAGGTCAGTAGCAATAGGTGTCAATCAGCGTCCCCGCGCTATCCTGCAGATAGGCGCAATCGCCGCTGTTGTTCCAGATCGCCGAACTGCTGCCGTAACTGAAGCTGCACGATTCCGAGTAGTACGCGTTCGTGTAAACCCGACAGACCTGGCCTGGTTCCATCACGTGGCTGGGGAAAGTGAACACCTGGTTGGCCTCATCGCGCAGCGTCCAGCCACTCAGTTGGATGGATTGGGTGTCATCGTTCCGAATCTCCACGTACTCATCAGGCTCCGCAGGGCCTTGTACCCCGTCGTAGAAGATGGACGTGATGACGATGTTTCCAGGATCTGAATACGGAATTGGGGTCGTACCCATTGGCCTGGAGGTCGGCGTAGGCGTGGGCTCCGATGATGCGGCCTTCGCTACCAGCGGAAGGAACACGACGAAATCCGCCTGGACCTGGTAGGTCTGTCCGTCCGTGGTCACGACAACCGTACCATTCCGGTCAGTCCGCAGCACCCGCGCACCGGCGGCGGTAAGCCTGTCCAACGTCTCTTGGGCTGGGTGTCCATAAGGGTTATCGGCTCCTACCGAGATGACTGCCAGTTCAGCCCTCACCGCGTCGAGGAAGGGGGCGCCGGAACTGTACCGGCTGCCATGGTGGCTTACCTTGAGCACATCCGCTGCTACTGGCGTGCCCAGCCCCACGATGGTTTGCTCGGTGTCAGTTCCGACATCGCCAGGAAAGAGGAACCGCACATCACCATACACAGCCAGGATGACCACCGACTCCTCGTTCTGTTCCCCTGTCGGCACGCTCTGGGGGTTCAGCACAGAGGCGTTGACTGGCCCCCAGGTGGGGTTCTGCCCAACCTGTGCGGGCGTCGGGGTCAGTCCCCATTTCATCGTCTCCGTAAGGAACTGCTGATAGGTCAGGCTCGCGGAGTGCTGGCCGTTGTAGAGCACGGCGTCCACGGGGATGGCCGAGCGCAGCACGTCAATCAGCCCGCCCACGCGGTCGGCATCGCCGTGACTCAGGACCACCACCTCGATGTCGTCTATGGCTTCCTGCTGGAGGTAGGCCACGACGGTGGGGCCGGCGGATCGGGGGCCGCCGTCTATGAGGATGTCGGTCCCGTCCGAGCCGTGCAGCCAGATGCTGTCACCTTGGCCGGCGTTGATGTAGGCAACCTCGAGGAAATTGCTCAGCTGGCCGTGGGCCAGCGAGCTAAAAAGCAGCAATGAGAGGACCAATGTCAGGGTGAGGGTTACGAGAATCTTGCTTCTCAGGAACAGTCCGTCCATCCCTCTGGTCCTTTCCCTGTAGCGTCATACTCCCACCAAAGAAAAACCCGCCGCAACCTTGACGGAGGGCGGGTTTGTGCTACAATCTCCAGCACCAGGGCGCCCTACCGCCTTGGTCGCCGCCTCGGGCTGGGCAGAGCCGCGAGGCGTCTTTTATTGTTCGCTTACAGTATAGTGCAAGTCTGCACAGAAGTCAATCTCCCGAAGGGCTCTAACAGCAGAAAGACAGAGGGGGGCTTTGAGAGCCCCCCCTACCACAACTGGAATCAGTTCTCGCTCATCCACAAAACCGCCCGCTGGTCTCCGATCCGCTCACTGGTGCTCAGTATCTCCTCGCCCACCCAAGAGGGCACAGCCCCAACGAGCGACCAGAGAGGGCACGCCCCCTCTGGATTCCCCCCTCAGATTTCAGAGTTCCAGATTCCAGAGGGGCCAGAGTTCAGAGGCCGGCGGGGGCACATCATCGAAAGCCAGGCCGAGTGATACCGCCCGCTCGTCTCCGGGTTCGAGGTCAGCAGGTTGCCCTCGGTGTCCTGCTGGCCGGTCAGTTGCAGGTACACCCCCAGCGGGTCGGCGTAGTTGTCGGGGTAGATAAAGTCGTTGCCCGTGTTGTAGGGCGGGTCTATGTAGATCATCTTCACCCGCCCAAAGTAGGGCTTGTACAGCAGTTTGAGCACCTCCAGGTTGTCCCCCTCGATGAACACGTGCTGCGTCTCGTCAAAGTTCACCGACTCCTCGCGGCTTGGGACGAGCGTCGAGCGCGTCGGCATCTGCAACAGCCGGATCGCGTCACGCCTCCCCGCCCACGTGAACGTATACCGCTCCGGCCCGTCGTCCACCAAATCGCCCAGCGTCGCACGCAGCCTCTCAAAGTCCACCCGCCCCTCGCTGAACGCTTCGGGAAACAACTCGCGCAGCCGGGCACGCTGCTCTGCGGCGATGTCGGGGGTTTCTGTCTGCACAGGTTCGCCGTGGTTACCGCTCAGTGTCATCGTACGCTCCTACCAAGTTCAATATGAACCTTGTGGGCTTCTCACACCCAATCAAACGAGGATATGCTGCCGCTTGATGCATTCGCCAACCCTTTGAGAGCGACGCGTCTAGGATCAGATATGTAAATCGTTCCATACTTTGGGAACATACCATCGAAATTCCGTTGAAGGTCTTGATCGCCTCTGAGATCTGCGTGGTAGCACTCAATTGCAATCTCGAACCTGTCATGGAGGGTTAAGATGTCTATCCAGTACTTGTCATTCGCCTGCTCTTGCACCAGCGGCCCGTGTGCTGCAGTGAGCATAAACTTGTAGACCCTACCGCTCCTGGTCTCAGAACGGAGGCCAAACGAATGCATCAAGGCATTCCTGAGCTGGTAGATCGTCTCCGCATCATCGAGTGAGATCGGCTTGAAGTACTCCCTCACAAATCTGTTGAAGCGCTCTCCCACTACCGACTGAGCCTTTCCTTTTACCCTCTTAGACCCGTCAACCCCGGCCAGAAACTTCGCGAGCAGATCTATGCCGGCCATGATCGCCATAGTGCCTGGCCACAACGCCTTGCATTCGATCTCCGCACCAGTGTTCGGGTGAATGCCCAAGCAGGTTCTGATGTCTCGTCTCAACAAGTATAGTACACTATATTGCCGGGGGGAACTGTGGTAGACTGCAGGGTCTTCGAAGAACAGATCAATCTCAGCCATAGCGGAATCGTTCACTGTGTGCTCTCCTCCACCTACGTCACGCTGATGACTCGTGCGGTGTTCAAATAGAACGCCCGCCGCTCGGCATACAGATGGATATTGCGGTACCCTGCATCAATTGGCTGAATTCTCGAGATCCAGGGCTGCAACCTCTCATCGTTCCATCCCGGCCACCCGGCCAGTTTCATGACCTCGTAGAAGCGGGGTTCATGTCCCCGTTGATACGTGCGCAATGTATATCCAGGAGGCAACCGCACAGCAGGCGGAGCATTAAGCAGATGCTCCGGCCACACCATCATTCATCTCTTCGATGAGTTCTCTGACCAAGTCCTTGTGCTCGTCTCGTAGCGAGAAATTGTCCTTCTCCCAAGCGTAGGTCGGGTACTCGTAAGACACAACTTGTCGGAGGAAGTCATTCTTCTTCATTCCAAGCTGTACAGACATCGTTGTTAAATAGACCCCAGCCCTTGATGCCTCTATCTTCGGATCGTATTTGACGAGTTCCTGTTTCAGTTGCTCTCTGGTCACAACCCTCTTCTTCAAGAGAACCGGTAATAGGACGTCTCGGATACGTTGGCTGGTAACAGCCTGTCGAGCCAGATACTGCTTCAGAAGGCGCCTCAGGGTCTCTTCGTCGTATTCTCCCGGTTCATCAGACATGGGAATCTGGAACTTTTTCTTCTTCTGAACTCGCTCCTTCTCCAGTTCCTCGGAGATAATCGACGTCTTGGCGAGAAGCTCATCACCACCCGTGGTCTTGATGTAGTTCAGTACGACCGCGTTGATGTTGACGCCGAATCCGTCCGAAAGCCACTCGATCATCCTTTCAAGAGAAGATTCAACGGCGAAGCCTACCAAGATAATTCTCTGAGTGTTGTTCACGTTGAGATTCTCGACATCGCTTTCCGGGAACACATCGCCAAACAGATCCTCCAGTGTCTTTCCGCAGTATTCCGTGGCAATCTCGCTTAGTTTGTCCACGCTCCAATCGGAGGCGTCAGAGGCGTAGTCGATTGCCTGAGCCAAGGCTTCTCTGGGCAAGAGCCCGCGCTTCAGTTCGATAACGACGAGGTTCCCGGACTTGTCGATACCCAGCAGATCAATCAGGCCGGACTTTGAGGTGACTTGACGCCCAATGATGGCTATGTCCGAGCCAATTATATCTGGATTGGACGCAATCCAAGGCTCAAGGTCGTACGGCTCCGTACGTCCCTGCACCTCCAGACTTGTGTCAATCGGCTCCAACTTGCCTTCGACTATCTGCCAAGTCTTTATCTCTGTAGCCATCGCTTTTCCTCTATCATCCGAGCTCGTTATAGCGTATGTTCTATCACTCGCCTACACAGTACTCAATGTCTGAGTATACACCTGTGACCCTCGGCGCGCAACCGAAAGAGACTCCCAAGGCCTAACCAATCCAGGAGACTACTCGACACGCGAGATATTGCCGGGTCCCTACTGTCCAGTTTTCGACCACGCCGCGGCTACGCGATAGGCAGTGCAGATTGTCCTCGGAGCGCTGAAGGTGTTCGTCTCTGAGCGGTTCGCTCATTTGTGCGCCTGCTACGTTGTGCTAAAATAAATGCGCCCCACGGTGTTAACGGCACCCGGAGCGATGCCAGAGCGTTCGTGGCGGGCCGGCGAAGGCAGTGTAGCACACCAGCCCGCCACCACCAAGCGATGGGAGGCGGCCTTTGTCATACCACGAGGCACTCAACACAGGGAACTCAGGATGGCGGTCCATCAGGGAGGAGATAAGGCTCCGCTACGAGCGAGCCGTCATCGCAGCGGCGGGATCTCCTCCCGACCAGGCACAGGTCAGGCAGGCCGCGAAAGATGGCAAGCCCATGCACCACATCTCATGCGCCGTGCGCCTGGAGACTGTGCTCGACATCCTGGCAAAATACCGCAGAACATCGCAAGAGCAATGGCGACGCGCGCAAGAACTCCCCGAATACGTACACCGGAATCAACATGCATGTAATGTTTAGCGGCGCGAGTGACGCCGAATAAGTCAATTCCGCTTTTGTGGTACACTATCCCCGCAAAACGGCGGGGGTGAATGCGAGTGGATATTCGTCTCAATTCGTCTTGTACGTTA
>Ga0315291_10009917_pt1 | contig 11668 bp, 10 predicted proteins | sample YL17G12_20_MG_FD_203070 | JGI IMG/M metagenome (GOLD analysis project Ga0315291, IMG submission 203070) | Sediment microbial communities from Yellowstone Lake, YNP, Wyoming, USA - YL17G12_20 | ecosystem: Environmental > Aquatic > Freshwater > Lake > Sediment | place: USA: Wyoming | collected...
GCCTCCGGCGCCTCGTCGGCATATCCCAGCGGGGTCAGGGCGACGACCCGGATGTCCTTTGGCGCGCCGAGGGCGGCCCTTGCCTTCTGCTCGTCGAACCAGCCGATCCAGCAGGTGGCCAGGCCCTGGTCGGTCGCAGCGAGCACCAGGTGCTCCATCGCGATCCCGATGTCCAGCAAGTAGTAGGCCTGATCCTTCTTCGCGCCGCTCTTCTTCGGGTCGGCGCAGGCGGCGATGATGACTGGCGCGTGCTCGATCCACTCGTTGCCGGCCTCGGCCACCCCGTGCTTGACCTTGGGATCGGTCACCACCACGAAGGTCCAGCACTGGCCGTTGGCCCAGGAGGGGGCCAGCCGCGCCGCCTCCAGCACTTGGTCCAGCTTGGCTTGGGGGACAGGGTCGGGCCGGTACTTGCGAACGCTGCGCCGCTCGCGCACAACATCCATGAAGTCCACTGCTTGCCTCCCTTGCCCCAGCTCTTCCCGTCCCATTGTAGACCTCGCCCAACTGGTGTCAAGCACACCCGTCGCTGTCTCAGTCGGTCGCGCACATACTCCGGACGTCGTGCAGCAAAGACCGCAACGCCTCGCGCTGCTGGCGTAGGACATCAGGGGTTGCGGGCGGCGATGGGAGTAGCAGCGAGGTGATCCGCTCCCCCAACCGCGGCGGCTGGCGAGGCAGGTGGTCGAGGGCCTGGGCAAGCTGCTTGTCCCCGGAGAAGTAGGTCTCGTTCAGCGCAAACAGCACCTGTATCAGGTTGTGGACGACCTGCTGGACGATGCCGCTGGTGTAGATCACGTCCCCCCTCTTGATGGCGCTCATGTAGTGGAAGTTGTCCGGCCAGAAACCGGCTGCGGCAAGGTGCTGGTTGATGATGGTTTCGCGGAGCTTGCCAGGATAGACGGCCACCTGCGACTTCCAGCGAGCGATGATGCCGGAGGGGTCCTCGACTGGAACCATCGCCTTCACATCCGAGAGGCAGCAGTGATTGTAGAAGCCAGTCGTCGTCCAGGTCACGAACCCGCGCTTTACGATGCCCTGCTGGCACTCTGCGATCGTTTGCTCGACCCGCTCGGCATTCCTTAGCCAGCACTCAATCCTACGCCCGCGGAAGTGGAAGTCGGTCCCTGTGTCCGGGAATGGCGCGTCGTCCTGCCAGGAGTAGGCACCCTCCACCTCCGAGGAGAACGCCACCACCATCCGTGTACGCTCCTCGGCGGGCAGCACGGAGTTGGCGAACAGATAGAGATCCACGTCCGATTCGTCGTCCGCGGTCCCTTTCGCGTGGGCGCCGCCCAGGGCGATCGCGTATTCGCCCCGGGCAAAACCACGCACGAGGGGCAGCAGTTCAGCGATAATGCTCGCGATAGCTTCCGGCATCATCATGGCGCCTCTCGTTCTGTGGCGCGCCGCCCCGTCCTCCTGACAGGAGCGCGGGGCCCTGTGGTCGAACCCTCGGTGGCAAGGGTCGCCATGCCAACGCCAGCCGATCTAGCCAATCGTCTCCTTGCGAACATCGAGCGGGTGATCGTGGGCAAGCCCGAGGCCGTTCGGCTTGCCATTGTCGGCCTGCTCGCGGACGGGCATATCCTCATTGAGGACGTGCCGGGCGTCGCCAAGACCATGCTCGCGCGTTCGCTGGCACTCTCCATCGGCGCCACCTTCCGCCGCATCCAGTGCACGCCCGACCTGCTGCCCACCGACATCACCGGCCTCTCGGTCTTCAACCAGAAGACCGGTCAGTTCGAGTACAACCCCGGCCCCGTGATGGCGAACATCGTGCTGTCCGATGAGATCAACCGGGCGCCACCGCGCACCCAGTCGGCGCTGCTCGAAGCGATGGGCGAGCGCCAGGTCACCGTTGACGGCGTCACCCGCAAGCTCGCCCCGCCCTTCTGCGTCATTGCCACGCAGAACCCGATCGAGTACGAGGGCACCTTTCCCCTGCCCGAGGCCCAGCTCGACCGGTTCCTCATCCGCATGACCATTGGCTATCCGTCAGCGCAATCAGAGAGCGAGATGCTGCTGCGCTTGCAGCTCAGCCATCCGGTCGAGCAGGTCGGCCAGGTGCTCACCACGGAGGAGTTGCTCGACGCCCAGGCCCAGGTCAGGCGGATCTTCGTGCACGAGAAGGTGAGAAACTACATTGTGCGCCTCGTGCACGCCACCCGCACCCATCCAGACGTAATGCTGGGCGCAAGCCCGCGGGGATCGCTCGCGCTGCTGCGATGCGCGCAGGCGCAGGCGGCCGCCGACGGGCTGAGCTTCGTGCTCCCCGACCATGCCAAGGCGATGGTCGAGCCCGCGCTCGCCCACCGCCTCATCCTCACCCCCGAGGCCCGTCTCGCCGGACGGCGGCCGACCACCATTCTCAACCAGATCTCCACCCGCGTCGACGCACCGGTGGGAGAGGCGTTCGCGTCGGGCTAGTGCTCGGCACTCAGGGCTTACGGTTTACAGTTGACGGTTGGCCGGCAAGCATACCGCATTCGGCCCCGTAAACCGCAAACTGTACCGCCGCCTTCGCCTCCGGCGGGAACTGGCGCTGCTCCATCGCCTTGTGGTAGTTCCCCCAGACAAACCGGACGACCCAGAAGAGAATGTAGAGCGCAATGAGAATGAGTGCGGCGTACCCGACTCGCCGCACCCATCTTTCCGCCTTCTCCGAAGGGAGCATAGCGCTCTCCCGTCTTCCTAGGGGCGCATGGCCATGCGCCCCCCACCAACGCCCCGCCTATCCGCCCGCAGGCGGCGCGAACTTCTGAATCCGGTTATTGCCCCAGTCGGCGACGTAGACGAAGCCATCGCCATCAACAGCAACGCTGAGCGGCATGTCAAGCTCGCCGTCGCCGCCCCCGCGCTTGTCGAGCGACCAGATCAGCTTGCCCGAGGGCGTGAACTTGTGCACCTTACACCCGCCGAACTCGGCCACGTACACATCGCCCTTGCTGTCAACCGCCACGCCATAGGGACGGTCGAACTCCTCATCGGGCCCGACGAACTTCCCGTCGAAATCCCCCTCGGTGGTGAACGCCTGTATCCGGCCGTTCCCGACATCGGCCACGTAGAGCCGGTCGTTGCTGTCTATCGCCATGCCCGCCGGGTGGCTGAACTGCCCGTCCTGCCGCCCCTCGGTGCCCCACTTCTTCACGAACTTGCCCCGCTGGTCGAACTTCTCGATCCGGTTGTTGTTGAAATCAGCGACGTAGATGTAGCCCTCCGAGTCAACCGCGATCCCGTAGGGATACAGGAACTTCCCGTCCGCCTCATCGTAGCCCCACGGTCCGCCCTTCGCGCCGAAGGTCAGCCGGAACTCGCCGCTGGGCGAGAACTTCTGCACCCGGTGGTTCCAGGAGTCCACCACATAGATGCTCCCCGCCTTGTCCACCGTCACCGACCGCGGGCACTGAAGCTCGCCGCGCTTGGCGCCGAACGCGCCGAACGCGCCCGCCACCTCGCCGTCAGCGCTGGCCATCAGGATGCGGTCGTTCCAGGTGTCGGCCACCAGCAGTTGCCCTTGCTTCCCGATGCCGAGCCCCTCGGGGCGGTTGATCTTGCCCACTCGCGCCCCGCCGGAGTCCCACTTGCCGGCGAAGCTCGGCGGCGTGCCGGCCTTGCCACCGCACCCGCTGAGCGCGGCCGCGACCACCACCGCCACCACCACAATCCAGCCAACCTTGCGTAGGGCCATCCAGGCTCCTCCTGTCACCCATCCGCTTCGCGCGCTCGACGCGCCCACGAGTATAGACCCGACCGTCAGGCGGGGTCAACCGTGGTCACCTCTACCACTCGCACCCCGGTTCTCCTGCACATCGCCGTTTGTCCTCCCGGCCGCTTAGGTCGGCCTCCAGGCAGTTGACGCCACCGATTCCCCGTGATACAAGACCCCCACCTGCCTATGCCATCTTGTGGTCCCGGTCGAGCAGTAGGCAGGCGATGCCGCTGGAGGTGTCGCCATGAGGGCCGATCTGATGCTTCGCCGGGGCGTTCACTGTGCGGTTCGCTTTCTCGTGGCGCTGGCCGTCGTCCTGCCAGCCGCGCTCTCCCTGAGCGGCTGCGGGCCGGTCGCGGAGACCTCCTGGTCGCCGGACGATAGGGGGATCGCCTACCTTGAGAACGGCGCCCTCCGCATCTTCGACGTGGAGACGAAACAGTCGAAGGCGCTCGACACCGGGCCGGGCATCGTGTTCTCCCCGTCCTGGTCTCCCCATGGCAAGACGATTGCCTTCTACTCGGCGGTGCTGGGAAAGGAACCGAGTGTATCCCTGCGCGCCTTTGACCTGGCCTCCGGCCAGGTGCGCACTCTCGCCTCGGACATCTGGCCCCTCCCCACCGAGGCGGCTGGCCACCAGACCCACCCGGACCAGTCGCCGGAGGACGCTCTCGAGGACGCGCAGGGCGAAGCGCTCGTCGGGCTCATCTTGGTTGGCACCATCTCCTGGAGCCCGGACAGCGCGCGCCTCGCCTGCGCGGCGGCCTCCGCCAGCGGCGGCTCGCTGCTTGTCGTTGACAATGCCGCCGCCGCCGCAACCCCTATCATCCAGGACAAGAACGCCCTGGGCATGGCGTCCTGGTCGCCCGATGGCAAGCGCCTTGCGTACCTGCTGTGCTCCGGCCCGCCGGTTGAGAAGCAGGCCGAGCCGGGCGAGCCGCCGGGCAAGAACAGCTTCTGGGTCTATGACCTGGCCACGGGCACTCGTGAGAAGGTGTATGAACTGCCGGAAGATAGCTACATGCCGGGCACGCAACTCCAGTGGTCGGCCGACTCCGCCCGGATCGGCTTCATCATGGGGGACAAGCACCACCAGCAGCAGAACCGGGGGATTGGCTGCACGGTCGCGGCGCAGCCGGAGGCGGCCGTGCATGACGAGCTGTTGGGCATCACTCCCATTGCCGCCTGGTCGCCTGGGCTGACCGGCGTGGTGTTCATGGAGAAGCGGGAGGGCGATCAGTGGGTGCTGATCTACCGCGGCCTCCGGCCTCGCACCCGCCAGGTGCTGGGCGCGCTCCCGCTGCAGTCCAGTGATGAGGACGACTGGTTCTCTCTGCCCCAGTTCTCCCACGACGGCCGCAAAGTCGCCCTCCGCGTCGGCAAGGACCCCACCCCCGTCAATGTAGAGGTGTTCGAGATCAGGTGAGGGCTGTTGCGTCCCGCCGTCTCATCGCTTCCGCGCGACGATCATGTCCTGGAAGCTCAGCGGATGCTCGCGGCCGGACCAGGAGCCGTAGTGGATCGGCTCAATGATGGTCAGCCCTCGCTCCTGATAGGCGGCGCGGATGGCCGCCTCTTCGTAGGCGACGAGCGCCTCCGGCGTCTCCGGGTCGGCGATGCGGCAGCCCTCCCGCTCGTGCGGGAACGACACCGTCCCTTTCCCGGCTTCGAGAAGAGCGCGCGATTCGTTATTGAGCAGGAAGAACGTGATGAGAGATGCGCCACCTGATCTCAGCACCCGCGCGATCTCTGAGAGGTAGTTGTGCATGTCACCGGGCAGCATGTGGGTGAACACGGAGGTGGCGAACACGAAATCGAAGTCGCCATCGGGGAAGGGGAACCGGTAGTCGCTGGCCCTCTGCTTTCCCTCGGGGTGGTAGAACTCGTTGTAGACGTCGGCAAGCTGGAAGCGGAACCTCGGGTGTCTGCGGGTGATGTTCCTCGCGCACCACTCGACCCCGGCGGGGACGATATCGAAGCCCTCGTACCCGCCGCGCTCATCGAGGTATCGCGTCAGCGGCACGGCCATCCGCCCGACCCCCGAGCCGACATCGAGCACGCGGTGATGGGGCTGCAGGCCGCCCAGCTCCACGAAGTAGCGCAGGAAGCTCGCGCCGACCTTCTCGAAGTCACCGTCGCCGACGAACTGTAACCGCTTTGGAGGGATGAGGGGCCGCTGCGGGGGGCGCTGGAGCCGCTCGTGGGTGGCGACGTTCTGCCGCCAGTGCGGGCAGGCGCCAAAGCAGGCGCAGCCGGCCGGGGCCCGCTTTGTTCGCGGCAGCGCCAAGGCCTGCCGCCTGATCTGCGCATAGGCACCTCCCCGCCAAACCTCACGAAAACTGCGGTCGTTGAGGTTCTCAATGGTCAGGTCGCAGCCGCAGCAGAACCGGACCTGCCCGTCAGCGAAGATGAGACAGAACTCGTGACCCACGTAGCAGGGGATGCGCGCGTACACCTCTCTACACTTGCCGGGTTGCTCCAGCGCCAGCAGGTCCGGCGCGTTCGTGGTCATGCCCAACTGGCGCGCTTGCCGATCCGCCTCCCGCATGATCTCCCGCGCCTCCTGCCACTCCTCCGGGTCGAGGGCGAGGTGCTGCGTCTCCGGCGTGGTTCCCATCGGCATGAAGTGAACGTCCGTCGCCTTCACCTCCGCCGCCGATTCGACGAGCCCCGGCAGATCGCGATAGGTCAGCTTGAAGATCACGCACGCCAGCGCGAGCCGCGGTCGCCGGATGCCCTCGCGCTCGCAGTAAGCGTTCATCTCCAGCAGGGCGTCGAGGATTCGCCGCCGCGCGCCCGGGTGCGCGTTGGGATGAACCTCGCGGTAGACCTCCTCGGAACCGGAGTTGATGCTGACGTGGAGCTTCGTGACGCCGAGCGCAGCCAGCCCTTGCACGCGCTCGCCGTCAAGCAGAGAGCCGTTCGTGGCCAGGCCGACCCGGAAGCCTGCGCCCCGCGCCGCCGAGATCATCTCCAGGCAGTCGGGGTGAAGCAATGGCTCCCCGATACCGACGAAGTCTATTTGCTGCGTGCCGCCAAGATGAACTAGGTCGCGGAGCAAGCCGTCGAAGACGCCCCGCTCCATCTGCGGGCGCTCGCCCTCGGGCGGGAATCGGGCGGCAACCAGCGGCGAGTGGGCCGTGCACATGAGGCAGCGGTAGTGGCAGCGGTCGGTGATCCCGATCTGCACCAGCGCGGGCCCGCGGCGCGGCCTCGGCGACCGAAGCCGTCTCCTCTCCCGCCATCTGGCCAGCCAACCCGCGGGGCCATCGGTAGGCGCATCCGGCGTCGAATCCGTTGCTTCGGTTGCCTCGGTCATGCTGTCGCGGGAAGCTGTCGCCACACTTGCAGTATTCCCCCGTTCGCCCCCATCTCCTTGCCCGCGGCGAAGGGCGGCGCGAGGCCCCCGAAATTGACCCTCTCCTCTCGCCAGTGGTATACTTGCTCCGGGAGTCCCGCCAGAGCCAGCCCATGACCGAATTCCTCGAAGTGGTCCGCTACCGCGAGGTGTTGTGGAACCTCGTGCGGCGCAATCTCAAGGTCCGCTATAAGAACTCCGTCCTCGGCTTCGCCTGGTCTCTGCTCAACCCCCTGATGCAGATCGGCGTCTGGTACTTCGTCTTCAAGATCCTCTTCCAGCACGGCGAGGCCAACTTCATGCCGTTCCTCGTCATCGGGTTTCTCCCGTGGCTCTTCTTCTCGCAGACAGTGATGGACAGCACCGCTTGCGTCACCCAGGAGATGGCGCTGGTGAAGAAGGCCTACTTCCCGCGGACCATTCTGCCGCTCTCGTCGCTCATCTCGAACCTGATCCACCTCGCCCTCGCATTCGTCGTGGTGTTCGGCCTCTTCGCCATCTGGGGCGTTGACGTGAACATCTACTACCTCTGGGTCATCCCGGCCACTATCCTGGTCGCGATCTTCGCCTACGGTCTCTCGGCCCTCCTCGCCGCGTGGAGCGTCTTCTACGCCGACGTGAAGTTCATCGTCGGCAACCTGATAGGGCTGTGGTTTTTCCTGACGCCGGTGCTCTACCCGCTGAGCCAGGTGCTGAACAAGACGATCGAGCAGCCCGGCAACTGGCTCGAATCGCTGCTCAAGGAGAAGCTGCCGCTGCTGAAGCAGCTCTTTCTCCTCGATCCGATCAGCATTGCTGTCGAGGGCTACCGGAGCGCGCTGCTCCATGGCGGTGAGAACTTCATCCGAGTCGCGGCCGGGCCGGAGCTGACGGCCGCGCAAGCGGCCGCTCTTCAGGCATCGCTGCGGCAGGAGTACCCGCTCTTGCCCTACGTCATCGGCGCGGTCGCCATCTCCGTCGCCACCGCCATCATCGGACAGATCGTCTTTCGGCGCAAGGCCGACTACTTCGCCGAGCAAGGCTGATAGCGCACGTGACCGCGATCGAGATCCAGAACCTATCGAAGCTCTATCGCCGTCCTCACCTCAGGGCGACAAGCCTGAAGGAGGCGATGCTGGGAGTGCTGCGCGGCCAGCGCGGCCACGACGAGTTCTGGGCACTGCGCGACGTTTCGTTCTCCGTCGAGCCGGGCGAGGCCGTTGGGCTCATCGGCGCCAACGGCTCCGGCAAGAGCACCATGCTCGGCATCATCGCGCGCGTCCTCAAGCCCACTGGCGGCACGGTCGCGGTGCGGGGACGGGTATGCCCTCTGCTCGAGTTGGGCACCGGATTCCATCCCGACCTGAGCGGCCGCGAGAATGTCTTCCTCAATGCCAGCCTGCTCGGCTTGAGCCATCGCGAGACGGCCGCCCGCTACCGCGACATCGTGAGCTTCGCGGAGCTGCGCGACTTCATGGAAGCCCCGGTCAAGTCCTACTCCACCGGCATGGTGATCCGGCTCGCGTTCTCCGTCGCCGCCCACATGGATCCTGAGATCATGCTCATAGACGAGGTGCTCGGTGTGGGAGACGAGCATTTCCAGCACAAGTCGTTCGCGCGGCTGCACGAGCTCAAGGAGCAGGGCAAGACGATCTTCGTGGTCTCCCACAACCTCGAATCCGTCAAGCTCTTCTGCAAGCGCGCCATCTGGCTGGATAGCGGCCGCCTCGTGGGGGACGGCGAGGTCAGCAAGGTGGTCGCCGATTACCGGGCTGCGGTGGCCGTCTACGAGCGCTCCCTGGCGGAGGCGAAGGCCCGCAATGCGGCTGCTTGCTGAGGCAGCAAGGGCGGCCGGCAATGCCCTGCTTGCGCCCACCAGGCTGACCGACATCGGCGCGGCGGGGCAGTGGCGCCGGGCGCTCATCGTTGGCTCGCGCGACCAGCGTATCATTCACAACGTAATCGGCGAGCTGCGCCGCGTCGCGCCCGGCATCGCTGTTGACACTCCCGGCTTGGGATCGAAGGGGCGGTACGATGTCATCTGCCTGATCCTGACCGGCGAGGGGCTGCGCGGCGAGAAGGCGCGGGCGCTCCTCTCGGGCGCGCGGGTGATCCTCGCCTACGGCGCGGACGGCCGCTGTTACCAAGCACACCTGCCTCCCGTGAGAATAGCAAGCCCTAGCTGGTGGGGCAGGCTGTGGCTTGCTGTCGCGATGTCCGGCCTCTATGAGGCAGTCACCGCGACCATACTGCTGTTCGATGTGCTGCTACGGCTCGTCCCAGCAAGTCGCCCGGGCGCGAGCCCCGGCTCACCTGACGGCCGCACCGTCACCTTCATCGTGCCGAACTACAACCAGCGACACCTGATGGACTTCTGCCTTCCTCCGCTGCTGGCGGAGGCCGGCGATCGGCACCGCGTGCTGGTGGTGGATGACGCCAGCACCGATGACACTGTCGCCTACCTTCGCGCCAGCTACCCGCAAGTGCGGGTCGTCGCGCTGAGTCGCAATCAGGGATTCGGGGGCGCGGTCCGGGCCGGCATCGCCGCCTCGGACACGCCGCTCTTCGCGCTCATCAACACCGATGTGCAGGTTCGCCCAGGCTGGCTCGCGGTGATCCTGCCGCACTTCGACCGGCCGGACACCTTCGCCGTCTGCTCGCGCATTGATCTGCCCGGCGGCTCGCAGATGGAGACCGGCAATGTGGCCGCGGCCTGGTCGGGGATACTCGAGCCCTATCACGTGCCACCGGCGCGCCCCGGCCCGATCCTCTACGCAGGAGGCGCTTCCTCGGTTTACGACCGGGCGAAGTACGACGCGCTGGGCGGATTCGAGACGGTTTACCGGCCGATGTACTTCGAGGATATCGAGCTTGGCTACCGCGCCTGGCGGCGCGGCTGGCGGTCGCTGTTCGAGCCGAACGCCTCCGTCTACCACCAGCGCCGCGCCTGGATCGGCGCCCGCTTCAACGACGCCCAGGCCAGCGAAACCTTCCTGAGGAACGGCCTGCTCTTCGTGTGGAAGAACGTGCGCGACCCGGTGATGCTGGCGCAGAACTGCGCCTATGTCTGCACTCGCCTGGTGCGGGAGGTGCTCGGCGGCGAGGGGACGATGGCGCGCGCGTTTCTGCGCGCCCTGCCGCTGCTCGCGCGCATGCTCATGAGACGATGGCATGACCACCGGCGCGGCGACTTGTCGGACCATGACATCCTCATGCTCGCGCGTCCGGCTGCGGCGGCCGAGTCGGTGGAGAGGGGCGCGAGATGAGGATACTCTTCGTCAGCCCCTTCCTCCCCTACCCGCCCGTCGCCGGCGGCCATCGGCAGGTTTGGACGTGGCTGACGCGCCTGTCGCGCGACCACCAGATCGCCTTCGTTGGCTTCCACGAGCGCGAGTCCGAGGCGGCGAACATCGGCGAGGTCGCTCGTCGCTGCGTCGCTGCGCGCACCCGTCTGCGCTGCCCGACACCGCACGCCTACTGCTCCTTCGCGCAGGCTCCTCGCTTCGTGAGCGAGTTCTGGTCAGATGAGCTGGCGCGGGACATCCGCGACCTCGCGGCCAGCTTCCGCCCGGAGGTCGTCCAGTTCCTGCACACCAACATGGGCCAGTACCGCCATTGCGTAAACGGAGCGGCGGTTGTGGTGACCGCGCTCGACATTGCATTCGTAGCACACCGACGGCGGATCGCGGCGGCGAGCAGCCTCGACCGGCTTCACGCCCGGTTCGAATGGCTGCGGATGCTGCGACACGAGGCGGCGCTGTTCCGCCGCGCCGACCACGTGATCGCGGTGTCGGATCGGGACGCCGGCATCGTGCGCGCGGTGGCGAAGCACACCCGCGTCACCGCCGTCCCGCCAGGCGTGGAGCGAGAGCAGCTCGCGCCCAGGGCGCGCAACCCGCAGCCCGGCCGCGTGCTGTACGTCGGGCACATGGAGCACTACCCGAACCTCGACGGGCTGCTCTATCTCTACCGTGACATCTGGCCGGCCTTGCGCAAGGCGATGCCGACCGCGCGGCTCGCCATCGCCGGCAGCGGAACGCGCGAGGAGTTGGCCCGCATCGCCCCGGACACGCTGGCGCAGATGGAGCGCGACGCGAGCGTCGAGATCGCCGGCTTTGTCCCGGACCTCCTCGGGCTGATGGACTCGTGCGCTGCCCTCGCCGCACCCATCCGTCTCGGATCGGGTGTGCGCAACAAGGTGGTCGAGGCGATGGCCGCCGGCTTGCCAGTCCTCACGACATCGCTCGGGGCGGAGGGACTGGCAGTCGAGCACGGGCGCGAGCTGGTCATCGCTGGCGGCGCCGACGGATTGGCACACGAGCTGGTGCGACTGCTCAAGGACGAAGGCCTGCAGGCCCGGCTGACAGCCGCGGGGCGCGAGCTGGTCGCGCGCGATCACGACAACGAGCGCCTCACGAAGAGACTCGAACATGCGCTCATGCGGGCAGTAGGAGAGCGCGCGTGAACGCTCTCTCCTGCCTGGCCGGATACGTGCTCGACTTCCTCCGCGAGCGCGTCACCGCGGCGGATTTCGCCGGCGAGCGCATCAACCGGGTTCTGCTCGCGCCGGGCCTCGATGAGGCGGGCAGGGAAGCAGTCCGCTGGCTCTTCCCGAATGC
>Ga0315291_10009918_pt1 | contig 11666 bp, 7 predicted proteins | sample YL17G12_20_MG_FD_203070 | JGI IMG/M metagenome (GOLD analysis project Ga0315291, IMG submission 203070) | Sediment microbial communities from Yellowstone Lake, YNP, Wyoming, USA - YL17G12_20 | ecosystem: Environmental > Aquatic > Freshwater > Lake > Sediment | place: USA: Wyoming | collected...
TTGACTCTGCTGGTGGTGCCGGTAACCTATGTGGTGGTGGATAATTTTGGAGAGTTTTTAAAAAGGAACATTAAAATCGGTGGATAAAAAATAAGGAGGGAATATGCTGAAGTCCTGTCTGAAAATAACTCTGGTTGTTTTTTTCATTCTCTGGTTTAGCTCTCCTTCCTTTTCTCAGGAGAAACTAATCCTGAACTTGGAGAAAAGCCTTGAAACCGCTTACCAGAATAATAGAACCCTTTTGAGCCAGAAGGAGAAGATCAGGTCTTCAGGGTTTAAGATCTCAGAGGCGAAATCAAGTTTCTACCCTCAGCTTTCATTTCAAGGGACTTATACATATTTAGGGGTAATTCCCAGTATTAGTGTTTCCGTTCCTGGTTTTTTCAAGGGAGAGTTCAAAACCGGTTTTCACGATAATTTCGATTTTGGGCTTTCACTCCAGCAGTCGATTTTCACCTGGGGAAGAATCCAGAACAGTTACTCCCTCTCCAAGTTGAATCTCAAATTGGAGGAGGAGAGTTATAATAAAAATAAGCAGAAAATAACTTATGATGTGACCAGCTCTTTCTATTCGGCTCTTTTAGCCCGGGAGCTTATCCAGGTAAGGGAGGAGGCTCTAAAGAATATTGAAGAACATCTTAAAACCGTAGATTTGAGATACAAAGCTGGTCAAGCCTCAGAATTCGATCTTTTAAGGGCAAAGGTTCAGTTAGCCAATGCCAAACCACCGTTGCTTCAGGCAAAACAAGCATATGATTTAGGTTTAAGCTTTTTTAAGAACGTCACAGGTCTTACCCAGGAATCCCAGATTGAATTAGAGGGGGAGCTTTTTTTCAAGCCGATTGAGGTAGAACTGGAAGATGCAACCCAGCAAGCTCTTTTACAAAGGCCTGAACTGAAATCTTTAGAGCTTCAGAAGACGATAGCACAAAAGGGTCTGGCAATTGCTCGGGCTGGTAACAAGCCTTCACTATTTGGCATCGCTAATTACGATTATGAAAACCCTTTTTACGGCGAGAAGAGATGGGACAGTAACTGGAATATCACCTTCTCTTTGAGTTTCCCCTTGTTTGACGGTTTTGCCACACGCTCTAAGGTTAATCAAGCCAGGTCAGATTTGAAACAATTAGACCTGGGAGAACAGGATTTAAAAGAGGGGATAAAGTTAGAGGTGAAAGGGGCAGTAACCAGTCTGGATTTAGCCAAACAGACAATCCTCTCCCAGCAGGAGACTGTCAATCAGGCAAAGGAAAGCTTGCGCATAGCCAAGGTCCAGTATGCTCAGGGGATAATAACCAGTTTGGAGGAGATGGACGCAGAGTTGGCTTTAACTTTCGCCCAGATCAATTACCTTCAAGCCCTGGCGGATTATCTAAGAGCCCAGGCACAGTATAATAAAGCAGTGGGGAAAGAATAAAAAAAGTGGTCAGTGGTAAGTAATGTAGTTACTCGATTTATCGAGTCCAAATGGACCCAATCAATTGGGCAACTACACAAAGGCATCGGCATTACGAAGTGAAGGTTCCTTCTTAATAACTTCATGAATCTTAATGCTTATAGAAAAAGATGGCAGAGGCAATAAACCGAGCTCCCATCAGTTCAAAAATTAGTTTTACCTTCATTTTCCCCTTGCTTTTTTAAAAATAACCCTTAAATTATTTACAGGTTAAATCTGCTTACTGGATGTCGATAAATAGAAGAGGAAGTTCCACAAAAGCTTATCCCGAGGGGATTAAGCAAAAGCTCTTTGAAATCTTAGGGGAGAATCTTAAAACAGGTGAGCTTTTAGCCTCTCACACAACTTTCAGAATCGGCGGTCCGGCTGACTTCTTCTATCAAGCCTCCACTCCTGAAGAGCTGATCAAAGGAATAAATACAGCAAAAGAGTTTAATCTTCCGTATTTCGTCTTAGGAGGAGGGAGTAATCTTTTAGTCAGCGACTCCGGGTTCCGCGGGCTGATTATAAAGAACTCATGCCGGAAAGTTCTGGTTCAGGAGAACAAGGTCTCAGCTCAATCCGGCACTTTGCTTTCAGAATTGGTTGACCTTTCAGAAGAACTGGGATTGTCGGGTCTGGAATTTGCAGCAGGAATCTATGGTACCCTGGGCGGTGCAGTTTACGGGAATGCTGGTGCCTTCGGAAAGGCGATCTGCGAGGTTCTGGATGAAGGAATAATTTTGACGCCTAAGGGAAAACTGGAAATAGTCAACCGGGATTATTTTGAATTCGATTACCGTCATTCAAAACTGAAAAGCTCCAAGGATGTTCTGCTTTCTGCAACTTTGATTTTGCAAAAGGAGGACAGGGAGAAGATAAGAAAAAAGATAGAGGAGAACCTGAAGGTGAGAAAATCCAGGCTTCCGGAAGAGGAGGGCTCTGCAGGCTCATTTTTCAAAAATGTTAAATCCTCCAAGACCTGCTCATCCGGGGTCTCGGCAGGGTATCTTTTAGAGCAGGTCGGTGCCAAAGAGATGAGGATAGGAGATGCTAAGGTTTTCTCCAAACATGCCAATATAATAATAAATGCAGGGAATGCTACCTCGGAGCAGGTAAGAACCTTAACCAGGATCTTAAAAGAAAAAGTAAAGGAAAGATTCAACATAGAGTTAGAAGAAGAAGTAATCTATTTAGGAAACTAAACTTCAGTAAAGGAGGTAATTATCGATAATATCTAAGGGTTTCTAAAGGTGACCCGATGGTAAGAAAATCTGAAGTACCTCTTTTTGCCGCCAAGGGCGTAAAGTCTCTTTTGAAACTGGCGGTTTTATTTTTGCTTTTGCCGGCTTTAGGCGCAGCCCAGGGTTTGAAATTAGATTTAGACGCGAAAAATAGCAGCTGCTCCTATCATAAGCCGGGCACTCCCGATGTTGGTCTCTCCCTGGCTTTCAAAGAGCTTCCCCTTCTTAAAAACAAGATCTGCTTTGCCCGGACAGTCCAGATAAACTACGAAGATAAAGTGGTCGTGCTTAAGGATAAGCTGGGCTTTTACCCGGTGGATAATGTTTTCCCCCTGAGCCTGGATTCCTATATGAGTTATACTCTTTCCTCTCAATATCAGGAGAACTGGCGAAAAAACGTAAACCTTTCTTTAGTCCAGACCGAGCAGGGAAAACGCAGGAGCTTTTTCCAGTTCGACATCCCGGTTAAATTTCCTTCCATAGTATCCAAATTTATAGGCGAGGGAGGCCCCAGTCTAAAGATCACCGGAAACCGGAAGATCTCCTTTTCCGGAAGGAGTAACTGGAAAGAGGGGCTGGTTAGCACTGCAACTTACAAGCCGTCCAAGTGGCCCTCTTTGAATATGGAGCAGAAATACAGCTTCAGGATCAATGGAAATGTCGGAAGCAAAATCTCCGTGGACGTAGACCAGAACAGCGAGACCACAACTGATCTGGCGAACCGGATTCACTTACGGTATGCGGGAGAGGAAGACGAGGTCCTGCAGAGCATAGAACTGGGGAATACCAACCTGACAGTGGGAAATAGCTTAGTCGGGTACAGCCAGGCAATACGAGGTCTTTTCGGGATTAAAGCCACAGCCAGAGTCGGCAGACTGGGTCTTACTATGATAACCAGCCAGGAGAAATCCTCCACTCAAAGAACCACCTTCAAAGCCGGCGCAGAGAGTGCCGCAAGCTATATCCGGGATTATAGTTATGAAGAAAGGAGATTCTACTATCTGGGAAGAAGTTCTGCGTTGGGTTATTTGTTCGACGATTTTCAGCCAGGGGATAGCTTAGTAAAGTTTGAGCTTTATAAGAGCATCACCAATTCAGATTCGCTTTACGATACTTCGCCTCACGGTTTTGCCTGTATCAACCCAATAAATCGAGAGCAAGATACAAGTGAGTATGAATACAGGGTGTTTAAACATATTGATAAAGAAGACTACTATGTCTATCGTACTATGACAAAGGACGCTACCCATAATACTGTTACTTTGCCATTTGTCGAGTTACTCTTTACCTTGGGAGAAAATGATGTATTAGCTTACTGGGGTGTGATAAAGCATGCAAATGGAACCGAAGAGACTATAGGTGCCCTAAGTTACTCCATTCCTGAAGAAGATAGTCTTCGTTTAGTATCGGATACAACCTTCTTGCTTAAGCTTCTCAAGCCATCTGATTCTCGTGCTGACCAAGTCACTTGGGAATATGAGTGGAGGAATGTCTATTCACTAGGCTCAAGGAATATCGAAAAGGATGGGCTGAAGATAAATATCTATAAAGGGGTCAGCCGGCCAGAATCAGAGTACACCAATAACACTGATCCGGACCAGCAGAATGGGGTAAGATATATTCAGATATTGGGGCTGGATAACATTGATCAATATGGGAAGAAGGATACACCGGATGGGGTTGTGGATTTAGATCGGATAGATTTTAACAAGGGACTGCTTTTCTTCCCGGACCGGCATCCCTTTAATTCCAGTCGGTCATTCACTCTAAATGGAGCTGATACACTAAATGAAAAAATACCTGATATATATAATACCACAGAAAACCCTCAATTCGCTCAGAATTTAACAGAGAAGAGCAAATATTATATCTACATTGAGACCAAAAGCCGCAAGACCGAATTTACCTTAGGTCATTCTCCCATAATCGAAGGCTCGGAAGCAGTGACCCTGAACGGCAAGACTTTAGTCAAAGGCAAGGATTACAACATCGATTACGATATCGGGCAGATCAATTTTCTATCCCAGGAGGCGACAGATCCGACAGCGGAGTTGAAAATAGATTATGCATATGCTCCGTTTCTTATGGCAGAGAAGAAATCGCTTTACGGCTTACAGGCGAATTATCAGGCCGCAAGCGGTTTAACGATCAACAGCGTGGCTCTTTATAAGAGCGACCAAACCTCGGACGACCGCCCCAGGGTCGGCGAGGAGCAGAAAAAAAATTTCGTCTGGGGCACAGACCTTTCCTTTTCCTTAGCCCCCTCGATAATGACTAAGTTAGCAGATGCGCTTCCCCTTTTCGGAACAGAAGAACCATCTAATCTCAAAGTTGACCTGAAAGTGGCTCAAAGCATACCCAATCCTAATTTAATTAACAAAGCCTACATAGACGATTTTGAAAGCTCCCTGGAATATACTGACCTGGGGATCCGCCGGGGTACCTGGACCCTATCCAGTATGCCTCAGGGAAACTGGCAGAGAGCAAGGATGGTCTGGTATAATCCTTATGACCGGGTGCAGATACAAGATATCTGGCCTCACCGTCAGGTTCAGGCAAGAGAAGGCTGGACAGATGTGCTCAATTTAGAGCTTTACCCCAAACAGCCGCATGCGCCAAAAGACACCGTCGCCGTTGATATTGATAGCCTTAACATTCACATTAAGCCCGTCTTCTATTCTGATTCTTCTTATAAGTCCTGCAACGGGGTTATGAGGGCACTCGCTCCGAGTAGCTGGGACCAGACCAGAACCAAGTTCCTAGAAATCTGGGTCAAAGACACAAGCACTACCTTAGGTATTGTTTTAAACATTGACTTGGGAGAGATAAGCGAAGACATAAACGGTGATAAGGTACCGCAAACTGAGGATAGACCCTCCAATGGTCAAAGAGGGAACGGAATATTAGAAGATGATGAAGATACCGGCCTCGATGGGGCATTTGAAGATTCCCAAAATGTTGATTGGAGTGGGGATAACTGGGATTATAATCCGGAACAGAATAAGAACGATTATAGCCACATCAATGGTACTGAGAGGAATACCAATGATCCGGACAGAGGTAGAAGGCCTGATACTGAGGATATCAATGGGAATAACGAGTTAGACAAGCCTAATAACTATTTTGAATTTCCGATAAATCTAAAAGATGCCTCCCTCTGGGTGCCAGGCACCTATAATAACGGCTGGAGGCTTTACCGCATTCCTCTGGAAAATACACAGAACCGAATCAGCGTGGGAAATCCTGATTTCTCCAGCATAAAATTTGCACGAATCTGGCTCTCTTCCTCTGATACTACTGGCAGGGCGGTTTCAGTGCAGATCGCCTCTATCCAGCTGGTGAGTAACCGGTGGAGGGGCATTGGGGTAAAATCGATAAACGATTCGACTTTTGCTCCGGTCGACTCGACTCGCGAATCATTTGAGGTCTTCGTGATCAACACCTTTGATAATAATAACTACAATCCTCCTCCCGGGATAGCCGGGATTTTGGATAGAAGCACCAACGTGCGGGATAAAGAGCAGTCCCTGGCATTTAAGTACCAGAACCTTAAGCCCGGTCATTATGGCTCCGCTTATCGGATACTATACAGATCTGAGAATTATACTAATTATCAGGGGTTAAAGATGTACGTGAGCGGCCCCGAGGATAATTCCGGTGTAAAATTCTTTTACCGGATGGGCACAGATTCTCTGAATTTCTACGAATATCACTGCGACCTTTATCCTGGATGGGATTCAAGAAACGAAGTAAATATGGATTTTAGCCAGATAACTGCTTTGAAAAATTACATGCTGATGAATGCTTCCAAGGATTCCACCGCAGCCCAGGATACGACTGCCGGGAATTACCGGGTCAGAGGGAATCCTACTCTAAGCAGCGTGGTCTGGTTTTCCTCAGGTGTCTACAACGATCCATCCAGCAGTGATTCGGCCGAGATCTCGGGTGAGGTCTGGATTGACGAGCTGCGGGTTACGGACGTGCGCAAGGTGCCGGGCTGGTATTACACTGGAAGCATCTCCACCAAGTTTGCAGATCTTTTTAATCTGGGGATTACCTATTCCCGTAAAGATGCTGATTTCTACGGTTTGACAGATCCAGGAGGATCCGGGGTCGTCTCCAGCGGCCTGGGTATAAGCTTCGCTACTTATTTTGAGAAATTCCTGCCTCCTTCCTGGGGCTTGAGCCTTCCTTTCTCTTTCAATCTTACAAAATCGCTTGACCTGCCAAGGCTAAAGCCAGGCTCAGATATTGTCTTGCCCCAGGAGCTGAGGAGCATGAACAGAAAAGAAACCACAACTAAAAATTTCAGCTTTCAGCCCAGTTTTAACCGGGAGACAAACAATTGGCTATTAAAGCTTACTCTGAAGAGGCTTAAATTGAATCAGTCTATTTATTATACGCGCACGGATTCCAGGAGTTCTGTTACTCCAGTCTTCAATAGTCAGGGGTATGGATTCGGACTACAGTATGATATGACCCCCAGGAAAAATCTAACTTTTTCTCCTTTCAAGGGGTTGAAATCGGTTTTCCTTCTAAAAAAGCTCTCCTCTGAAACTATTAGCCCTCTGCCCACCACCCTGGTGTTCTCTTCCTCGGTCAGAGGTCGTAAGTCTTTTAACCAGAACAGTGCGGGGAACATCACCTCACAATATGCCCGCGATTTCAGCGGCACAATCAATGCTGCTATGGCTCCCTTGAAAACAGTGTCACTGGCTTATACTTTCGAAACTTCGAGGGATATTAGAGATGATAAGAATCTTAAATTCTCATTTTTACCCAAACAGGCTAAACTGGGGATTGAGATAAGCAGATCACAGTCCTTCTCAGCCTCTTACCGGCCAAAGTGGATAGGGATTTTAGACCAGAACTTCAGTTTCAACTCCTCCTACAAAGAGAATGGCGACCCAGTTCAGTTGCATGGAACCAAGTCGGTAGGAAATCAATCCGGAAAATCAGCCAACTTCACCTTTTACTGGCAGAGGATATTGGGGATTCTAAAGCCCAAGGCAGAGGCAAAAAAAGGGATAAGTCCGTTAAATTGGATCAGAGGTTTTGTGGGTAATTTAAGCCAGAACCTGGCAGCGTTAACCATAAACTATCGGATAACCAAGACCTCTACCAAAAGCGGGCTTTTAGAAAGGCCATCCCTTTCCTATCAGTTTGGATTCACAGACAAAGCCAATGTCCCTTTTTCAACTGACCCCCAGACTGCTAGATCTGACGGACTGAGTACCCAGAAAAACCTGGATCTGGGAAGCGCCTTAAGGGTTTCCTCAAATATAAATATCTCGAGTCTAAGGTACTCTAAAGTAGAAAATATTGTCTCCAGTTCTGGAACCCCGACGAAGAATGTGAGCACGACTTTCCCGGATATGGTATTAACCTGGAGCAACTTAGAGAAGATAAAAATTCTTAAAAGGTTTGCCTCCAGTGTGGATTACTCCTTTAATTACAGAAAGAAAGTCGATACAGCCGAAGACGGTCTGACCGGCAAACTGAGCAAAAGGGACATCACCAAGAGTCTTACCCCTTTGTCCCTGAACATGACTTTCAATAACAGAGTCCAGACCAGATGGTCCTGGGACAGGTCAGAGGCAGAAAATCAAGCTTTATCCGAGGTGGCAGGGGGAGGCGGTAAGACCATCAGCACTTCAGATGCTTATGGGGTCAATGCTACCTATTCTTTCAGCGCACCCAAAGGGATGAAACTTCCCTTTCTCAAGAAGATAAAATTCCAGAGCAATTTAAACCTGGGATTGGGCATTTCCATAAAGCATAGCCAGACCAAAAGCTCAGTAGGACAACAGGGGTTCAACATATCCGCAGATAGCAGGGAGTTCTCCTTAACGCCCAGTGCAGGATACAGTTTTTCCTCTCAGGTAACGGGTGGGCTGTCCGGGCGCTGGCTGGATACAACCAATAATATAAGCGGGGAAAAAAGTCATACCAGGGAGTTGAGCGTCTGGGTTCAGGTCACCTTCTGAGTCTAAACTCTGGTTTAGTTGATTAACTCTAATATAAAATACAGAGTTGGATATTAAAAAATCTAAATTGAGTCTGGTTTCTTTATTTTTCTTTTTTTTCATCGGAGCGAACTGCAGCTCTGATCCCACATTGGAATTCAAGGGGGGAAGAGCTTATCAATATCTTAAAGAGGAATGCCAGTTTGGACCCAGAAATCCCGGTTCACCCGGACACCGAGCTTTAAAAAAATATCTGCTTGACTTCTTCTCCACATATAGTAATTTAGTTAAATCTCAGGACTTTGTGTGGGAGGACACGAGCGGGAACTTTAAGTTAGAACTGAGCAACATAATCGTCTCTTTCTATCCTGAAAAAAAAGAAAGAGTTCTTTTGTGCGCCCACTGGGACACCAGGCCCTGGGCAGATAGAGATTCAAACCCGGAAAACCGCTCAACCCCGATCCTGGGTGCAGATGACGGAGCTTCTGGAGTTGCGGTTCTTATGGAATTAGCCCCTATACTGTCTAAGAAAAAGCCCAGATATGGAGTGGATCTGGTCTTTTTTGATGCTGAGGATCTGGGCTCAGATGACCACCCGGAAAGGTGGTGCCTGGGTTCGAATTATTTCTCGCGGAATTTAGGAGGGTATAAGGCTACTTTCGGGATTTTGCTGGATATGGTTGGGGATAAAAATTTGCAGATTTACAAAGAAGGTTATTCCAACCAGTATGCCAAAGAAGTGGTTGACCTGGTCTGGACAAAAGCTGAGAAACTCTCGATTTCGAATTTCAAACCGGAAGTAAAATACAACTTAGTAGATGACCATATTCCCCTGATTAAAGCCGGCATTCCCTGCATTGACATTATCGACTTCGATTATCCCTACTGGCATGCCTTAGGGGATACTCCGGACAAGTGCAGTCCGGAAAGCCTGGAAAAGGTGGGGAAAGTACTCCTTAAAGTTTTATATGACTGAAAAGAGAATCGATTTTTTCAGTTTCACGCCCCAGGAGGCAAAAGCCATAATCTTTCTGATAGTGATTCTTTTAATTGGCAGCGGGGTTACCCTTTACAAAAAATATCATCCGGATTTTGCCCCGGAGCTATTGCTCAAGGGAAACCGTTATATAGAGAAGAAAGTTTTCGAGCCGCCAAAGAGTCCAGTTCCCCCGGAAAACACGGACTCGAGTACCTCAAACAAGAAGATAGATCTCAATACTGCTACTTTGGAGGAGCTTGAATCCTTACCAGGGATAGGTAAGGAATTGGGTAAAAGGATTTTGTCTTACCGGGGAAGTAAGGGCAGATTCCTTTCCACTGATGAGCTTAAAAATGTAAGGGGGATTGGGCAAAAAACCTTCGAGAAGTTAAAGAATCTGGTAACCATTGAATAAGGTATGAGGAAAAGACTTGAGGATCATCTCTGGTGAGAAAAAAGGGACCAGGCTTTTCTCCCTGAAGAAAAGGAAGATCAGGCCTACTTCAGATAAAGTCAAAGGGGCTATTTTTAATATACTTTCATCGGTGGAAGACAAAAAGGTCTTAGACCTTTTTGCAGGAAGCGGTGCTTTAGGAATTGAGGCTCTGTCCAGGGGTGCAAAAGAAGTGGTTTTCGTGGATAATTCTTTTTCCAGTCTGGGCCTTATCCGGAAAAATCTGGAGAAGCTTGGATTTAGGGTGAAAGGCAGGCTCATAAAAAAAAACGTTCTCAGATTTCTTAAATGTGAAACTGAAGGAAAGTTCGATCTCATCCTGGCTGATCCTCCTTATGGAAAAGGGTTCTGTCAGAAAGTCTTAGAAATTTTGTCAGAGAAAGAAATTCTGAACCCAGACGGAGTTTTAGTTTTCGAGCATCATAAAAAGGAAAAAATAGAAAAATTAGTAAATTTCCTGTTATTACAGGAAAGAAAATACGGGGATACTCTGGTATCCTTTTTTAGGAAAATTTCCTAAAGAAAAAGGAGTTTTTATGAAAAAGGCTATCTATGCCGGAACTTTTGATCCGATCACTAACGGGCACCTGGATTTAATTCAGAGAGCAGCGGAATTATTCGACGAGATAATCGTGGCTGTTTCCTCCAGGCCTAACAAGGCTACACTTTTTTCAGCCGGAGACAGGCTGAAAATGGTACAGGAAAGCATCCGGGGTCTAAAAAGGGTTAAGGCGAAGCTTTTTTCCGGGCTTCTGGCTGATCTCGTCTCCAAAACCAGTGCGGTGGCAATAATCCGGGGTTTGAGGGCAGTGTCCGATTTCGAGTATGAGTTCCAGATGGCGCTGATGAACCGCAAATTGGCCCCAGGCACCGAGACCGTTTTTCTGATGCCCAGCGAGAAGTACACTTACCTGAGCTCCACTTTAATTAAAGAGATCTCTCGTAATAAGGGAGAAATTAGCCGTTTTGTGCCGGAGATTGTGGCCAGGAAATTGAAGAAGAAATTTGGAGTAAAAAGATAGCCGGTTTCTGGAGTATAAAGCCTCAAGGTCTTGAGACTTTAGCTTTATCTGGTAAACCTGTCCGAGAAGCGGATCCGTAGGGAAGGTTTACACCCCAGCCACTCCACCAAAAATTTAAAGACAGTTTTACTTTTCGTTTGACAATCTGAAAAGAGGATGGTATTTTATTCAAACTGGAAGGAGCTTAAGGCGAGTTTAGATAACGACGGCAGATATTTGTGGCACTCCTTCTGCAGTAAGGTGCGGGACTTGACTGAATATTTAGGCACATCAAAACTTCAGGGATATTGACGTGGAATTAGATTCGATTCTTTCGCCGGTAAAAGCAGACTTAGATAAGGTAGAACAGAGGTTAGAGGAATACCTTTATTCTGATTCTCCTTTAATCTATCAGGTGGCTCAGTATCTGCTGGAGAGAAAAGGTAAAAGGCTAAGACCAGCTTTAGTCCTTTTAAGCTTCGGGGAAAGCGGCAACTCAGGCAAGGACCAAGCCCTGGATGCGGCTGTAGCAGTTGAGCTTATTCATACCGCTACTTTATTACATGATGATGTAATAGATCAGTCCG
>Ga0315291_10009919_pt1 | contig 11666 bp, 4 predicted proteins | sample YL17G12_20_MG_FD_203070 | JGI IMG/M metagenome (GOLD analysis project Ga0315291, IMG submission 203070) | Sediment microbial communities from Yellowstone Lake, YNP, Wyoming, USA - YL17G12_20 | ecosystem: Environmental > Aquatic > Freshwater > Lake > Sediment | place: USA: Wyoming | collected...
ACCACTTGGCCGCGTACGCCGATGTACCGTTCCGCCGGCTGTTCGCCGCTGCAGCAGCCGATTTCGCGAGGCAGGCCGCAGAAGTGGTTGCCGTTGATTTCCACCGCTTGAGGCAGCCAGCCGGACGCTTCGGTTTCGTGCGCATGGAAGGCGAACCTTTCGGCATAAGGTGCGAGCTTTTTGACCGCTTCGGCCTCTTCGCGCTCCTTTTGACGGCTCAGGATCCAGGCCACGTAGTCCTGTTCATCGCGGAGACGTTTCTCGCGATAGTCGACCTTGGGCGCGTCCTTGGCTTCCTTCATCAGGGCCAGCGTGTGCTTAAGCGGATATGTTCCGCAACCCGGCTCCTTGACGTGCAGGCCGAGGTCGCTGGCGATGATACCGGCGCACCGCCGGCAGACGACCAGGGCAAGCAACTGTTCGGGCTTCAGCTTGCGCGGGTTGCACGGCAGGTTGAACATGTCGTCCGCCGTGCCGATGTTAGGTCTGCCGCTGATGCGGCAAAGTTCATGGTTGCAGGTGAAGGATTCCGGCAAAGAGCTGACACTTTCGTTGTCGCCCCCCGCCTCATCCCTTTCATGAGTCTCTTTCTTCATGACTAACTCCTTAGGGGTTGGGAGCGATCAACGACATGTCGATACTCCATTTGCTGATGGAATCTCTTCCTCCTTTGCTTTTTTTAGGGGTTAAGGTACTTCCTAACGGGCATGATGGCGCCGCGTCAGGGAACAAGCCACCGTAGCAGAAAGCCACGGAGGTGTCAATTAGGTGATGGACGAAGGCATGAGCGGCGGAGGAATGAAGTGACAGAGTCGATGACTGGATGCGCGCTTGGACGTTGTGCGCAAGCCCTAGTTTCGATAGATGTCAAACAGTTGATAATAAGGGCAATTTTCGGCCAGAAAGACCCCGACCCCATTCATGATGAATAAATATCCGACACGAGGTGAGCCTGAAAATCACTAAAATTCGCTAATCTTACATATAAATTTCTTGAATCTTGACAGACATCCCGTTTTGGTCTTGACTGACTTGTCCACATCTGGTATTCTCAGGCAGACCCTTTTTGAGGGAAAAGTGGGTGTGAATAACTCGCTTTCTAAGCGGCGTTGCCATTGTCAACAATGTTCGCCGAGCTCAAATCGTGAATAGATAGATATTTAATCACCTTGCTAGCGGATCGAAAGAAATTACGGATCCGAAAAGGCAAGGCGGTTGTTTTTTATACTTTTTTCTAAAAACCTACTTCGTTGCCGTCCGGACGTGCTGATTAAAGGCCCGATGCCGGCGGAGACTCTGCTGACCACCTCCTCGTCCCCTCATTAATCCTTCGACCTTCGTATATCAACACCACCCGGCGCAAGCCGGTTACGGGGTCCGGAATCGAGTCTTGGGCGCGGAGCCCGGGATGACGTGCGCGGACCGCTGGAAGACGCCCTATGTTTTTCAAGCGCAAACTACCCGAGACGCGTGTACGCAAGTCTTTCACTCCGGTGATCGACGCGATGGAACTGCCCGACCTCATCGAGGTCCAGAAGAAGTCGTACGAGTGGCTGTTCAAGGACGGCATCCGCGAGCTCTTCGAGGAGATTTCGCCGATTAAGGATTTCATCGGACGCGATCTCGAGCTGTACTTCATGGAGTACTATCTCGACGAGCCGAAGTTCGACGAGACCACGACCAAGGCCAAGAACCTCACCTATGAGGCCCCGCTGCGCGTGAAGACGCGCCTCATCAACAAGCGGACGGCCGAGACCAAGGAACAGGAAATATATCTGGGCGATTTCCCCATCATGACCGACAGGGGGACGTTCATCGTGAACGGCATCGAGCGCGTCGTGGTGTCGCAGCTCGTCCGTTCCGCCGGCGTGTTCTTCACGACGGAGAACGTCCGCGGCCGCAAGTATTTCGGAGCCAAGATCATCCCGAACCGCGGCGCGTGGCTGGAACTCGAAACCGACGCGACCAACGTCATCTGGGTGAAGATCGATCGCAAACGCAAAGTGGCCATTTCGGCTCTGTTGCGCGCTTTTGGTTACTCGACTGACGAACAGTTGTTGTCGCTTTTCGCCGACGCGGACGTGCATCCGACCATCAAGTACATGCAGTCGACCGTCGACAAGGATTCCGCCAAGAACGAGGAGGACGGCCTGCGCGAGGTTTACAAGCGCATCCGCCCCGGCGACTTGGCCACGACGGACAATGCCCGTTCGCTGATTTACTCGATGTTCTTCAACTTCGACCGCTATGACCTGGGCAAGGTCGGCCGCTACAAGTTCGCCCAGCGTTTCCGACTGCAGGCCACGCCTGACTACATCGAGAAACCCGAGCACCGCATATTAAAGAAAGAAGATTTGGTGACCATCGTCCGCGAACTCATCCGCCTGAACATCACCCAGGAAGAACCGGATGATGTGGATCACCTCGGCAACCGCCGCATCCGCGCCGTGGGCGAGCTCGTCCAGAACCGCCTGCGCATCGGCCTGTCGCGCATGGAGCGCATCATCAAAGACCGCATGTCCACCATGGACATCACGGCCCTGACGCCGGCCAAGCTCATCAATGCCCGTCCGATCATCGGCGTCATCCGTGAGTTCTTCATGTCCTCGCAGCTGTCGCAGTTCATGGACCAGACCAACCCGCTGGCCGAACTCGAACACAAGCGGCGCCTGTCGGCCATGGGCCCCGGCGGCCTCTCCCGCGAGCGCGCCGGCTTCGACGTGCGCGACGTGCACCAGACCCACTACGGCCGCATCTGCCCCATCGCCACCCCGGAAGGTCCGAACATCGGCCTCGTCGGTCACTTGGCTAGCTACGCCCGCGTCAACGAGTACGGTTTCATCGAGACGCCGTACCGCAAAATCATCAGAGAAATCGCGAACGACGGCAAGACGGCCGTCGGTGAAATCGCCCGGGGCGACATCATGGACCCGAAGGGCAAGAAGGTCATCGTCAAGGGCGGTGAGAAGATCGCCAAGGAAGATGCCGGCGCCTTGGCTAAGTTTAAGGAAGAGATGCCGATGCTGCCGATCAAGTCCCGCGTCTCGCTGGAGGTCATCTACCTGAACGCCTTTGCCGAAGAGAACGCCATCACTACCTCTTCAACGACCAAGCTGGACCACGACGGTTATTTCGTCGAGAACAAGATCGCAGTGCGCAAATTCGGCGAACCGGGCATTGAGGATTCCGACAAAGTGGATTACATGGACGTGTCTTCGCGGCAGATCGTCTCCATCCAGACGTCCTGCGTGCCCTTCCTAGAGCACGACGACGCCAACCGCGCCCTCATGGCGTCCAACATGCAACGTCAGGCGGTCCCGTGCATCAAACCCGACGCCCCGATCATCGGCACGGGCATCGAGCTGCGCGCCGCCATGGACTCCGGCCACGTCATCGTCGCGGAACGCGCCGGCAAGGTTAAGCTCGTCCAATCCAACCGCATCGAACTGGAGACCGACAAGGGGGAAGTCCTCGCTTATCCGCTCAACAAGTTCGTGCGCTCCAACTCGTCTACCTGCATCAACCAGCGGCCCATCGTCATGAAAGGCCAGCGGGTCAGCAAGGGCGACGTCATGGTCGACGGCGCTTCGATCGACCACGGCGAACTGGCCCTCGGCCAGAACCTGCTCGTCGCCTTCCTTTCCTGGGAGGGCTATAACTACGAGGACGCCGTCATTTTGAACGAGCGCCTGGTGCAGAACGACCGTTATACCTCCATCCACATCGAGAATTACCCGATTGACGTCCGCGAGACCAAGCTCGGTCCGGAACAGGTCACTTCGGACATCCCGAATATCAGCGAAGAGAAGCTTAAGAACCTCGACGAGAACGGCATCGTCCGCATCGGCGCCGAGGTCGCTTCCGGCGACATCCTGGTCGGCAAGATCACCCCGAAGGGCGAGACCGAACTGTCCGCGGAAGAGAAGCTCCTGCGCGCCATCTTCGGCGAGAAGGCCCGCGACGTGCGCGACAGCTCCCTGTACCTCGAGCACGGCGGCCACGGCAAAGTCGTGGACATCAAGATCTTCTCCCGTGAGGACGGCGACAAGCTGCCGCCGGGCGTCATCAAGTCCATCCAAATTTCCATCGCCGCGCTGCGCAAGGTGCAGGTCGGCGACAAGGTGGCCGGCCGCCACGGCAACAAGGGCGTCATCTCCAAGATCGTTCCGGTCGAGGATATGCCTTTCCTGGCTGACGGCACGCCGGTCGACGTCATCCTGTCCCCGTTGGGCGTCGTTTCCCGCATGAACCTCGGCCAAATTCTCGAGACGCACCTCGGTCTGGCCGCCAACGCCCTCGGTTACCATGTGGTCACCCCAGTGCTGAACGGCGTCACGGAAGATCAGATCCGCGGCGAACTGACGCGCGCCGGCTTCCCGGAAGACGGGCAGATCACCCTCTTCGACGGCCGGAGCGGCGAGCCTTTCGACAACAAGAGCACGGTCGGCTACATCTACATAATGAAGCTGAACCACATGGTCGAGGACAAGATCCACCAGCGCTCCATCGGTCCGTACTCGCTCATCACGCAGCAGCCGTTGGGCGGCAAGGCTCAGTTCGGCGGCCAACGCTTCGGTGAAATGGAAGTCTGGGCGCTCGAAGCCTACGGCGCGGCCCATATGCTGCAGGAAATCCTGACCATCAAGTCGGACGACGTGCCCGGCCGCTCGAAGGCCTACGAGTCCATCATCAAGGGACAGACCATCAGCAAGATCAACATCCCCGAATCGTTTAACGTGCTCGTCCGCGAGCTCAAGGGCTTGTGCCTGGACGTCGAGCTCCTCAAGGACAATCAGCGCGTAGATACCCTGGAATCAAAGCCGGTCATGCTGCCGCCTTCGTTCAAGCAGCATCTGGAAGCGGAAGCTCCTCATGTGGTCGAAGAGGAGTACCGACCCCGTCACCTCGAAGGCGGCGAGGAAGAGGGAGCTTAATCTGGCTAATGGAATAAACATATGAATCCCATCGCTGAACAGTTCAAGGTACAGGATTTCGATGCCATTCGCCTGAAGCTGGCGTCCCCGGACACCATCCGCAACTGGTCGTACGGCGAAGTGTCCAACCCCGAGACCATCAACTACCGCACGCAGAAGCCCGAGAAGGGCGGCCTCTTCGGTGAGGAAATCTTCGGTCCCGTGAAGGACTGGGAGTGCTACTGCGGCAAATACAAGAAGATCCGCTACAAGGGCATCATCTGCGACAAGTGCGGCGTGGAAGTCACTCACTCGCTCGTGCGCCGCGAGCGCATGGGCCATATCGAGCTGGCTTCGCCGGTGTCGCACATCTGGTTCCTGCGCGGCGTGCCGTCCAAGATCGGCCTCGTGCTCGATTTGTCGGTCCAGAGCCTGGAGAAGGTCATCTATTTCGCCAACTTCATCGTCACCGACGTCCGCGACGACGTGAAGGCGGAGACCATGGAGCAGGTGAAGACCGAGTGGAAGTCCAAGAAGAAGCAGATCGAGAACGAGTACAAGCAGCAGGTCCAGCAGGCCGAGAAGAACCTGCCTGCCGGTCAGGCAGGCGCCAAAAACGATGCCGACCGCGAGAAGCTCATCGCCAAGGCCTTCGACAACAAGGAGAAGAAGATCAAGGAATTGGACCTCGACTATCACACCGTCGAGAAGGAACTCAAGGACCTCAAGCCGCTGTCCATCATTTCCGAGAGCACTTACCAGGATTGGTCGCTCAAGTACGGCCACATCTTCGAGGCGAGCATCGGCGCCGAAGCCATCCGCAAGCTGCTCGAGAAGATCAGCATGGACAAGGATATCAAGCGCCTGCAGGACGAGATCGAGGACGCCCCGGCCGGCTCTCGCTACGAGAAGCTGGTGCGCCGCGTGAAGCTCTTCCATTCGCTTAAGGGCAACAACATCCTGCCTGAATGGATGATACTGACTGCCATCCCCGTCATCCCGCCGGATTTGCGCCCGATGGTCCCCTTGGACGGCGGCCGCTTCGCCGCGTCCGATTTGAACGACCTGTATCGCCGCGTCATCAACCGGAATAACCGCCTGAAGAAGCTGGTCGAACTGAACGCCCCGGAAGTCATCACCCGCAACGAGAAACGCATGCTGCAGGAGGCCGTCGACGCGCTCATCGACAACTCCGCCCGTCAGGCCAAGACCGTCGTGGCCGCCACCGGCAAGAAGCGCCAGCTCAAGTCCCTCGCCGACATCCTGAAGGGCAAGCAGGGACGCTTCCGCCAGAACCTGCTCGGTAAGCGCATCGACTACTCCGGCCGCTCGGTCATCGTCGTCGGTCCGTCCTTGAAGCTCCACCAGTGCGGCATCCCGAAGATGATGGCGCTCGAGCTCTTCAAGCCGTTCGTGATTTCCAAGCTCATCCAGCGCGGCTACGTCCACAACATTCGGAGCGCCAACCGCCTCATCGAGAGCAACCAGAGCGACGTCTGGGACATCTTGGAAGAGGTCACCAAGGACTCGCTCGTGCTTCTGAACCGCGCTCCGACGCTGCACCGCCTCGGCATCCAGGCCTTCCAACCAGTGCTCATCGAAGGCAAGGCCATCCAAATCCATCCGATGGTCTGCCCGGCCTTCAATGCCGACTTCGACGGCGACCAGATGGCCGTCCACGTGCCGCTCACCGAGGAAGCCAAGGACGAGGCCCGCAAGCGGATGCTCTCCACCCAGAACCTGCTCAAGCCCGCGACCGGCATGCCCGTCATGCGTCCCGACAAGGACGTTGCTTGGGGCATCTTCTACATGACCACGCTCCTGCCGCCCAACAAGGGCCGCGAGACGCCGCGCGCTTTCGGCAACCCCAAGGAAGCCACCCTGGCCTACCGCTTGCGCAAGATCGAACTGCGCGAGAAGATCCTGTGCCGCCTGAATCTTGGCGAGAAGCCGATCGAGACCAACATGGGCCGCATCTTCCTGAACCAGGGCCTGCCCGATGGTTATGCCTTCGTCAACCAGCAGCTCGACGCCAAGAAGCTCGGCGAAATCGTGAGGGACATCATGGAGGCCTTCGGCAAGGACCGCGCGGTCATCACGCTCGACAACCTCAAGGAAATCGGTTTCCACTACATCACCAAGTCCGGATATTCCTGGGGCATGGCCGACCTGCCCAGCCTGCCGATGAAGAAAGGACTCGTCATCGAGGGCGACCATAAAGTCGAGGAGATCGAGGAACAGTACAACGAAGGTTTGCTGACGCACTCCGAGCGGCACTCCAAGATCGTCGACGTTTGGACCGAAATCAAGGACCGTGTCACCAAGGAAGCCAAGCTGGCCCTGCCCAAGGGCGGTTCCGCCGCTTCCATGATCGATTCCGGCGCCCGCGGTTCCTGGGGCCAGATGACGCAGATCATCGGCATGAAGGGCCTCGTGGCCAACCCGGCCGGCGACATCATCGAACTGCCGGTCAAAGCCAACTTCAAGGACGGGTTCGACGTGCTGGAATACTTCATCTCCACTCACGGCGCCCGTAAAGGTCTGTCTGATACCGCTCTCCGTACCGCCAATGCCGGTTACCTGACCCGCCGTCTCGTCGACGTCGCCCAGGACACGGTAGTCCGCGCGGATGATTGCGGTGACACCCAGGGCATCCTGATTACCGCTAAAGAAAGCGAAGAAATGAACGAGAAGGTCTCGGCCCGCATCCTCGGGCGCTACCTGCTCACGGACATTAAGGGCAAGAACGGCAAGGTCATCGTCGGCGCCGGCGAATTGGTCACCGAGCCTATCTTCCGCCAGCTGGCCGACGTGCACATCGAGGAAGTCTCAGTGCGCTCCGCGCTCTCCTGCCGCATGGCTAAGGGCGTCTGCAAGAAGTGCTATGGCTTCGACCTGGCCTACAACCGTGAAGTCGAGATGGGCGTGGCCGTCGGCATCATCGCCGCGCAGTCCATCGGCGAACCCGGCACCCAGCTGACGATGCGCACCTTCCACACTGGCGGCGTCGCCGGCTTGGACATCACCCAGGGCCTGCCCCGCGTGGAAGAATTGTTTGAGGCCCGTCCGCCGAAGCGCCGCGCCTTCATGAGCGACGTCGGCGGCAAGGCCGTGGTCGAGGAAATCGAGCGCCGCATGATCGAGGGTCCGCAGGGACAGAAATTGCTAGCGCCGTTCGTCGGCCACAAGATCGTCCGCATCGCCTTCAGCGAAGAGGACGGCGAGACCTACAAGTTCACCGGCCATGACGAAGTTCAGATCAAGGAAGGCAAGAAGGTCACCGAAGGTGAAGTCGTCATCATCAAGGCCGACGGCACGCCGGTGCTGGCCAAGGCCAGTGGCATCGCCAGAGTCAGCAACCGCTCGCTGAAGATCGTCCGCGAGACCGAGAAGATCAAGGAGTACATCATCCCGCCGGGCTACGTGCTGTACGTCAAGAACGGCGATGACGTCGCAGTCGGCCAGCAGCTCACCGAGGGTGACCTCGACCTGCACCAGCTGTATCGCCTGCGCGGCAAGGAAGCCGTCCAGAAGTACATCCTCAAGGACGTGCAGTCCATCTACACCTCCCAGGGCCAAAAGCTCAATGACAAGCACATCGAGGTGATCATCAGGCAGATGTTCTCCCGCGTGCTCGTCCGCGACGCCGGCGACACCGAACTGTTGCCTGGCGAAATCATCGAGAAAGCCCAGTACATGGAGGAGAACGAGGCGGCCAAAGCCAAGGGAGGCAGGGAGTCCCAGGTCGAGGAACTGTTCCTCGGCATCACCAAGGTGGCCTTGTCCACCCAGAGCTTCCTCTCCGCCGCGTCCTTCCAGGAGACGGCCCGCGTGCTCATCAACGCCGCAGTCACTGGAAAGATCGATAGGCTCGAGGGTTTGAAAGAGAACGTCATCATCGGACGCCTCATTCCGGCCGGCACCGGCTTCGGAGTAGTCCGACAGAGGGAGCCGGAGGCGCCCGTCGCCCCAGCCGCCTAAGACGAATCGTCTGAATCAGCAAAAACACCGGTCCAATGCGGGCCGGTGTTTTGGTTCGCCAAAAATTGGCAGGCTGGAAGCTTTTTTTAGCTAGTGGTAGAGTGTTTTTACGTCTACACCGCGCATCGACATTCCTAACTGCACCCCTCCGTTCGCGAACGGAGGGATACAACTCCGATGTCCAAACACTCCAAATGGGCGAAAATCAAGCGGGCTAAGGGCGCCGCGGACAATAAAAGGGCGGCTGTCTTCACCCGATTGGCGCGGGCCATTACCGTGGCCGCCCGCGAAGGCGGGGGAGATACGAACTTCAATTTCAAGTTGCGGACGGCCGTCGACAACGCCTTGGCTGGCAATATGCCGAAGGACAACGTCGAGCGCGCCATCAAGAAAGGCACGGGCGGCGGTGAAGAGGGTAAGATTGAGACAATCATGTATGAGGGCTACGGGTCCGGCGGCATCGCCATCATGGTCGAAGTCCTGACCGACAATCGCAACCGCACGTCCTCGAACATGAAGCACATTTTTTCCGTGCACGGCGGCAACATGGGTGGCGCCGGCGCAGTCCAGTGGATGTTCGAGCGCAAAGGCATCGTCCGCATCGAGAAAGAGGGAATGCTCAACGAGAATGAGGAGATGGCCTTGATTGAGGCCGGGGCGGAAGATATCTCCTCCGAAGACGGGGAGACCATTGTTACGACCGGTCCGGACGGCTTCCTGAACGCGAAACAGACCGCCGAGACGATGGGTTTGAAGGTCGTTTTCGCCGGCAACGAATGGCAACCAAAAGACGAGCCGCTTTCACCTGATCCGGAAACTCGTGGCAAGGTTGAGTCTCTCCTGGACGCGCTGGACGAGGACGAGGATGTCAATAATATTTATTCCAATTTGGCCTAGATAAAGATGCTGAGGTGCTGAGATGCGAAGATGCTAAGTAAATATATTTATCACTCAGCATCTTCGCACCTTAGCATCTCCGCATCTCGTCCACGATTATGCCCATCTACCTCGGCATCGATCCCGGCATCGCTGACATGGGGTTCGGCGTGATTGAGGTCAACGGCCAAAAGGAACGGTGCGTCGCTTACGGGAGTTTGCGCACGCCAGCCGGCATGCCGCTGGAAAAAAGGCTGCAAACGTTATACGACGGGCTGGAAGAACTCATTAGGAAGTATAAGCCGGTCGCCGTCGGTTTGGAGAACATCTACTTCCAGAAGAACGTGAAGACGGCCATCGTTGTCGCTCAAGCCAGGGGGGTCATCTGCCTATGCCTGGCCAAGAACGGTGCCAGCTTTTCCGAATTTAATCCGGCTGACGTTAAAATGGCCGTCTGCGGCTATGGTTTGGCCGACAAGACGCAGGTCCAGCGGATGGTTCAGGCTTTGCTGAAATTGAAGGAAGTACCCAAGCCCGATGACGCGGCTGATGCCCTGGCCATCGCCATCGCCACGGCCCATACGATGCCATTGAAGGCACGAAAAAAAAGATAGGTTACTGTTCCGCCCAGGACAATTATTGAAAAAATGAGGTAATCTAGCGGAAAATGCCCATTCAGGCGTTTTTTCGATTAAGAGGCCGGACCATTGACTATTTCCGTTGAACTTGCCTAACTTATAGTTATACTGGTTACAGATGTTCTTTGACTACCGCAACCGGGTAATATTTCGCTTAGGGAAGCGGAAAAGGAGCAAATCATGGACGAGAAAAAGAGCAACGTCCCGGACGCGTCAGCCTTTACGCTTCATTGCGAGTCTGACCATTTCAGTGCCGAATCCCAGCGCATTTACGACTTCCTCGTGAATCGCGTGATCGGCCAAGACCGTGCTGCCGAACGGCTGGCCCGAGGCCTCGCCATTCACCGCGCCGGCCTCAAGTCGCCAATCAAGCCCATCATCACCGTCGTCTTCTCCGGTCCGACCGGAGTCGGCAAGACGCTGATGGCGGAAGAGTTGGCCAGGTGTCTGATCGCCGACGTGCCCGATGCCCCCCTGACGATGGTGGATTGCACCACCCTCACGGAGCATCATCAGCTGTCGCAGATCATCGGTTCGCCTCCTGGCTACGTCGGGTACAGCGACACACCGCTTCTGGACCAGCTCAAGATCGACGACTTCGCCTTCAAGGCCAAGATGGAGGCCGAGATCCGTCGGAACAGGGAGCTGAGGGAGCGCATCCGTCGCTCGGGCGACCTCAACAAGCTCACGGCTCAGCTGTATGAGGAGTTCGGACCGTTCACGTCCGTGGTCCTGCTCGACGAAATCGAGAAGGCCCATCCGTCCTTCCATACCGCGACCCTCAACATGGTCGACAAAGCGAAGCTGACCATGGGCAACGGGCTCATCACTTCCTTCACGCAGACGATCTTCGTCCTGACCTGCAACATCGGCGGCCAGGACGTCATGAAGATTCTCTCGGGCAAGACCGGCGTCGTCGGTTTCAGCGCCCCGAAGGAGGCCAAGGACGAGGTTGAGGCCAGAGATCGGGCTATCTACCAGCAGACCATCGCGCGCATCCGGCAGTTTTTCCCGCCGGAATTCATCGGCCGCGTCAAGGCGAACATCATCGTCTTCCGTTCGCTCGACCGCCAGAGCTGCGCCAAGGTCTTGGATCTCTTGCTCAACAAGGTCCAGTCCCGCATGATCGGGCCGCATGCCACCAGCATTCCCGTCCGCATCTACTATGAGGATGCGTTCAAGGAGTTCCTGTTGGACGAGGGCGTCAGCCTCGAGTACGGTCTTCGTGAGCTCGAGCAGGTCGTGGAGAAGTACGTCA
>Ga0315291_10009920_pt1 | contig 11663 bp, 9 predicted proteins | sample YL17G12_20_MG_FD_203070 | JGI IMG/M metagenome (GOLD analysis project Ga0315291, IMG submission 203070) | Sediment microbial communities from Yellowstone Lake, YNP, Wyoming, USA - YL17G12_20 | ecosystem: Environmental > Aquatic > Freshwater > Lake > Sediment | place: USA: Wyoming | collected...
TTTTGCGCGTCCATGCCCAACACGTCGGCCCGTCCCCGCGTGGGACGGATGAGGTCGAGCAACATGCGGATGGTGGTGGTCTTCCCGGCACCGTTAGGGCCGAGGTACCCGAAGACCTCCCCCCGCCGTACCTCCAGGTCGAGGTCCACAATACCGCGCTGCTTGCCGTAGAACTTGGTCAGACCCTCGGTCCGGATGACCATGTCGTCCATGCGTATCTCCACTTCCCGGACTCGGCCTTGCTCCCTTTTCCGTTCTATGTAACTTTACCCGAAAAGCACCCGTGGGCCAACGCAGTGGCGTGGTTGGCGTCGCCGTCATACCGATCGTCTCACCCTTTGTCTCCATGCCCGGATGTGGCGGAACTAATATAATATTGCGATGTAGGCATGAGACCGAGATCGATGTGCCTCTTACGAGGATGCGGCCGGTCCCTACCCGGCGGGGTAAGGACGGAAAGACGCTGCGGAGCATGTGAAAAGGGAGGTTGAACTGCGATGAACGGCATCGACGAACACAGGAAGGCGGGGCAGGATCTCTTCGACCGGCTCCACCTGTCCACCTACCCGGTGGCGATAAAGTACGTGAAGGATGAGTCCGAGTTCGAGCTGGGCGTGGTACGGCCGTCGGCGAACGGCCAGCAGTGGAGCCTGTGCCAGGCCATCACCTACGCGCGCCGCTGGGGCACGACGGCGGGCATGGCCCAGGAGGACAACTTCTGCGTCCCGGCCACGGTGTGGCACCGCTGGGTGGACGTACCCTGGGAGGAGTTCATACAGAGCCAGATCCGGCAGGGCTGGCACAAGGACGAGGCGGCAGAGAGAAAGCGCTGCTCGTTCAGCCTCGAGATGGTCGGGGAAGATAACTTCAAGAAGGCGGCCGAGTACATCGGCTTCATCTCCTCACCTTTGCCGTTCACCAAGGTGATACCTGACAGCGTGCTGGTGTACGGTAACGCGGAGAACATCACCCATATCATCCACGCCCTGGCCTACGAGGGAGAGCACTTTCCCACCTCCAGCTTCGAGGGATTCGGCGAGTCGTGTATGAAGGGCGGCCTCATTCCCTTCATCACCGGCGTGCCCCAGATCGTCATACCCGGCATGGGCGACCGCGCTTTCTCCGGAACCTACGACTACGAGATCGCCATCGGGGTGCCCGGCATCCTGCTGCCGTCGGTGATGGAGAACCTCTTCAAGACCGGGGGGCGCCTGAACATGGGGTTGCCGGTGCGCACCCTGCTGGCCACGGGCATCACCGAGAGCATCACCCCCGGCTTCCAGTACCTGCGCGACAGGATCGACGAAAGTAAAACCTGAAAAAGGGAAGGTCAGGGAGTCTCGCGAGAGTTCGCGGCCGGCCGCTTCTCTTCTTCATACGTCTAGAAGTGACCGGGTAAGCCCGTCAGCATCCCCGGTCATGGACTCCGCCGGAATCATAAGCGGCGGGCCTTGATCGTCATCTCTATCTTGCCGCAGGCCCCCAGAGGCCATGCGCCGCCGTAACAGGTGATGGGGATGTCGAAGAGGGACCCGGTGAGGTCCGCCTCGCCGCCTGCGCTCTCCGTCATCCTCTCCAGCATGAGCATCACCCGGAACCAGGCCTTGTGTAAAGCCATGATACAGATGTCCTTATCGTTCTCGGCCAGGACCACCCGGCCCATGGGGTCGAGGACGAACTCATCGCCGGTGGCGTGGCCGGCGATGCAGCCCTCCGACTTCACCACCTCGATGGCGATGCGGTGGTCCTGGAACTTTTCCAGGCCGCGCAGGCGCATGACTCGTGCGGGCGCGGCCAGGAAAGCCTCCAGCACCTCCGCGCTCAGGGGAAGACCACGCATGAAGTCAGTGGGCTCTGGCCCTCCGCTGACCGGCGCCTCCCGGGCAGCGCGGCAGGCCCCCACCTGCCTCTTGTTCCAGACGAACATGTAGGGAGCCAGTGCGAGCTGGGCGCGCAGCGCCTCCAGCAGAGGCATCTTCTCGCGGGTCATGCGGAAGGTGCAGGTGCCCAGACCGCCGCGCTCCAGCCCGGGGTCGGTGCAGGCAACGGTGTCGAAGATCATGCCGTTGGGGTCCTTTCCCTGCATCATGTGGTCGTAATAGGAATAGACGAGGGGAGAGAGCTGGGAGAGGGCGTGGATGCAGATGGCCGGCGGGCACCTGTGGCGGATCAATCCACCCATGGCATCCAGGTAGAAAGCGCGGCCCTCGTAGTTGCTGCCCATGCAATGGCTGGCGCAGAGCGGTTCCACCTTGATCCAGTAACCCAGGTCCTTGAGCTCGATGGCGTCGACCAGCCCGGTGCCCCTGGCCTTCGCGAGTTGCTCGGGCGTGTAGCCCCAGCGGTTCATCACGATGCGCAGGGTGACCTTCTCGATTAGTCTATCCAGCACGATGATCTCCTTCCCCCAGGCCGCAACAAGAGCCGTCCCATCGGAAACCCAGCGGCCAAGACCGCCGTTGTGTGTTGCAAGGTGCCCCGATAAAGCTTGAGACTCGCCGCAAGGATCACGATACCCCTAAGATATTACAATTCGTCATGCAATGCCAAACATATAAAACCGACCCTCCTTATGCGTGCTTCCAGCTCCTTCTGCGCTACTGTCTGGCGGCTCGGCCTGGTTTGACGCTCTATCACCGGCGTGCCTATACTTGCACCGGGGTTTTGCATGGAAGCCGACTCTACAATTGGCTGTTTTCACAAGCCTGTAAACAAGAGGCGGCATCTACCGTAAGGGGGAGGCTATGGCGATCCTTTTCACGCCTACACGGTTGGGCAAAGTAGAGATCAAGAACCGTTTCTTCCATTCCGGCACCACGGAATCCATGGCGCTGGAGAGCGGCGAGGTGACGGATAGCCTGATCGCCAGGTACAAGAACCTTGCAAAGGGCGGCGTCGGCCTGATCGTACCGGGGGCGATGTACGTGCAGCCAGCGGGAAAACACTTCAGGCTGGCAACGGGTATCCACCACGACGACATGGTCCCCGGCCTGCGCGACCTGGTGGAGGTGATACACCAGGAGGGGAGCAAGGTCTTCTTCCAGTTGAACCATGCGGGGAGGCAGACCGTCAAGGCGATCATCGGGCAGCAGCCGCTCGGACCTTCCGCCTACAAGAGGGACCCCGCTTACCTGGTCAAGCCCAGGGAGATGAGCGAAGAGGATATCCGGGAGACCATCCGTGCCTTCGGGATGGCGGCGCATAGGGCCGCCGAGGCGGGGGCCGATGGGGTACAGTTCCTCTCCCCCTTCTTCAACGTGAGGAAAGACCGCTGGGGAGGATCGGACGAGAACCGCTTCCGCTTCCTCGCGGAGGTCTACAAGGAGGTAAAGGCGAACCTGCCCGAGGGCATGCCCGTCCTGGTCAAGTTGAACACCAACGACTTCACCCCCAGGGACGGCATCACGCCGCCGCTTGCCGCCAGGTATGCGGGGTGGCTCGCCGGACTGGGCATCGATGGGGTGGAGGTCAGCCAGGGCTCGATCTACGCCATGATGAACGTCATGCGGGGCGGCATCCCGGTCAAGGAGATGCTGAGATCCCAAGCCGCCTGGAAGAAGCCTGCCGCCTGGTTTCTGCTCAAGGGCATGCAGGGGAAGTTCGACCTCGAGGAGGGGTATAACCTGGCGGCGGCCGAGGTGGTGAAACCGGCCATGGGAGGGGTCCCCCTCATCCTGGTGGGCGGGATGCGGCGCGCCTCCCATATGGAGGAGGTTTTGCAGGAAGGCCACGCCGAGCTCATCTCCCTCTCCCGCCCCTTCATCCGGGAGCCCAACCTGGTGAAGAGGTTCGAGGGAGGCCAGCTGGAGGCGAGCTGCGTCTCCTGCAACAAGTGTTTCGCGGCCATGATCGCTGATAAGCCCATCCGCTGTTACTGCACCGCTTAGAGTACAACTGCCGTACTGTTAATATATGCGGATCCGTCCTGGCGTGGATCGTCACCATGCTGTAACCCAAATCCGCCGGTTTTGCTAATATATAAACGTCTGCGAATACGGGTACCCTGCGGATCGCGATCCGGCCAGCGGAGAACACTCTCCACGCAGAGGAGGTTTTGGATGGGACAGCTCAAGCCCGCAAGGCAGTTCGTAGAGGAGGCTTGCACCCGCTGCGGCCTGTGTTTCAGTGAGTGCCCGGTGATGGGCCTGCCGGTGAAGACGGCGCGCCAGGAGATCAAGCGCCTTATCGCCGGTGAGCCCACCCGGCACGTCCTGCGCCGCTGCGCCAGTTGCTTCGCCTGCAACCATATCTGCCCCGAGGGCTGCAACCCATGCGAGCTGGTGCTCGAGCGCTGGCACGAGCAGTACGAGCGCGACGGCTTGCCCCTGCGGGCGCGATACTTCATCCCCAACGAGGAACTGAACTTCCGTACCTACGTCATCTCCAAGATGCCCGCTGAGGAACGCGAGCTCATCGCCTCCTGGACAAACCTCTCACCCGCGGATGAGATCCTCTACCCCGGATGCAACATCATCACCTCTCCCTTCCTCACCCGCACCCGGGCCCTCGAGGGACTGGACATCCGCGGTTCGCTCGCCTACTGCTGTGGGGAGATGTATTACCGCATGGGCCTCTTCGAGGAGGTGGAAAAGGTCGCCCGGCGCCTGTCCAAGTACTTCAAGACCCTGGGTGTGAAGAGGGTGAATATCCTCTGCACCGCCGGATGTAACATGTTCATGAACGTACTGCCCGCTTATGGCGCGGACTTCGGCTTCGAGGTGCGTCCTTACCTGCCGGTGATCCTGGAGAAGCTGGAGAGCGGGGGGCTGGAGATAAAGAAAAGACTCAGCGGCACCGCTACCATCCAGGAGTCCTGCCACGGCAAGACGCTTGGGGACGCATACATGGATGTGCCGCGCAAGATCCTGGAGCTCATCGGCCTGGAGGTGGTGGAGGAGAAGACGCGGCGCGACTGCTCCCTGTGCTGCGGTATAGCTGGTGGGTTCCCGCCCAGCTCGGGCTACTTCATGATGGATGTGACCATGACCACCATGAAGAACCTCTGGCAGGCCCGCTCCACGGGTGCCGATTACCTTGTCACCTACTGTGCGGGCTGCCTGCAGATGCTCTCCACCGGCAAGCTGCTCTTCCCCCTGGGCATGCCTATCTACCATATATTGGAGATGGTTTCCATGGCCCTGGGCGAAGAGGTGAAGCACCCCATGACCTGGCGGTCGGCGGCCTTCCTGGCCGGCACCCTGCTCAAGCAGGGTCCCCTCACCTTCTCGCGTCAGAGGTACCGCGTGCCGGACATCCCAGAGGAACCCTAGGCGCAGGGGTCGGCCCTGGACTTATGCCTGAGGCACAGGAAAGGTAACGGCTGGTGCCCGGCATATGGAATAATCGGTGACGGATGGATTGCGACATGCTCAGATGCAGAGAGACACGAGTCAGTAAAGGAGGGCTCATTGGTCGAACAAACTTGTAGGTACGACTTCTTCCACAGCGAGGAGTGCGACCTCTGCGGGGACTGCCTGGCCAGGTGCCAGTACATGGACCTCACCCGAGCCGAGGCCGTGGACGAGATGAAGCGCCTCATCGCGGGCGAACCCACCCGCACCGTGCACCGCAAGTGTATAAGCTGTTACGCATGCAACGCTTTCTGCCCCCGCGGCTGTCACCCCTACGAGCTCATCATCGGGACCTGGCACCAGCGTTACAGGGATAAGGGGTTGCCGGTGCGGGCTTCCTACCTCATGCCAGCTTCCTCTCCCAACTTTCGCACCGATATCGTAAAGAACATGTCCGCCGGCGAGAGGGAGCTGTTGCGGCGGTGGAGAGAGACCCCGCCCCAGGGCGAGGTGATCCTCTATCCCGGGTGCAGCGTGCTCACCCTCCCCCATCTCCTTGACGCCGCATTCATGCGAGGCGTCCCGGTGCACGGCGACTTCGACCTCTGCTGCGGTGAGATGTATTTCCGCATGGGACTCTTCGACGTGGTAGAAAAAGTAGCGGAGAATCTCACCGCGTACTACCGGAACAGTGACATCGGCACCATGCTCTTCGTCTGCCCCGCGGGCATTAACATGTTCCGCAACGTACTGCCCCGTGAATTCGGGGCGGAGTTCGGCTTCGAGACGAAATACATCGGGAACTACCTCTTGGAGAAGGTGGAGTCGGGAGAGATCGAGATCAAACGCAAGCTGGACCGCTCGGTGGCGGTGCACGACTCCTGTCACGGCCGCATCCTGGGAGACGAGATCATGGAAACGGCGCGCAAGCTCTATTCCCTCATGGGCCTGGAGATGAGGGAGATGGAGCACAACCGCGAGGAGGGCTACTGCTGCGGCTTCGCGGCGGGCTGCAACAGGTTCAACCCCACAGATATGTTCAAGGCCAGCGCTAAGGAGTTGTGGGAGTCTCAGAAGACGGGCGCGAAGGAGATGGCCATCTACTGCACCGCCTGCCAGACCACCTTCACCATGTACCGCTGGCTCTTTCCCACCCTGCAGCCGGTGCGCCACCTGCTGGAGTACTTCAAGGAGGCTACGGAGGGGACTGCTTACTATCCAGCGCAGAGGCGCTCCCTGCACATGCTTGCGAATATCGCCGTCAAGGCCTTCCCGCAGATCCTCTCCCGCAAGACCTACCGCATCGAGGTCTGACCCCTTGCATCATTACGAAGATCTGACGTCTCTGTCTTAACCGGGAGCGCATGAAACGAAGCGGCCTTCACGTTATCTTTTTCGCATGGTTGATGAAACAGACTACGTCAATTAATACATGAATAACGTCTTAAGGTTGTTGTTCTAACTATCCATTTCTTATGACGTACCAAGTGCACGAGGTCGCCACGTCGCCTTCGGCACCTCGCGATGACGTTCTTGAGTGACCTGAACCGAGGTAAGTTGAACCCTCCTGTGAGCTGGATGATAATTGTGGAGGCGTATTGAAGAAGCCACGGATTAAAGACACGGGTTCAAGTACCACAAGTCCTATCGAGGAGGGAGATGAGGATGGACTTCGCACTCAGCGATGAGCAGAGAGCCCTGAAGCAGACGGTACACGAGTTCGCCGAGAACGAGATCAGGCCGGTGTCCCTGGAGCTGGACGAGAGCGGGGAATTCGACTGGGAGGTCGTACGCAAGGCGGCCAAGCTGGAGCTGACCTTCTCAGGCGTCCCGGAGGAGTATGGCGGCCCCGGCCTGGGCATGCTGGAGAACGTGATCGTCATCGAGGAGTTGGGATGGGGGTGCGTGGGAGTAGCCGCCTGCATCGCCCTCAACCAGATAGCCATCCTCCCCGTCCTGCTGGCGGGCACCGAGGAGCAGAAGAAAGAGTACCTCCCTCGTATCACCGACCCCGACAACCCGCGCCTCTGCGCCTTCGGCCTCACCGAGCCGGAGGCCGGCTCCGATGCCGCCTCCCTCAAGACCCGGGCGGTGCGCGACGGCGACGACTACGTCTTGAGCGGACAGAAGTGTTTCATCACCAACGGCGGCATATCCGACTTCTACACCATCTTCACCACCATCGACCCGGAGCAGAAGTACCAGGGCATCACCGCCTTTATCGTGGAGGCGGACACCCCCGGCTTCTCCACCGGCAAGATCGAGCACAAGATGGGCATGCGCGCCTCCCAGACCGCCGAGCTCATCCTGGAGGACGTGCGGGTACCGGCCTCGAACATCCTGCGCGGCGAGGGGCAGGGCTTCTACGTGGCCATGGAGACGCTGGACAGCTCCCGCCCCGGCGTGGGCGCCATCGGGGTGGGGCTGGCGCGCGCCGCCTTCGAGGAGGCCCTGGCCTACTCCAAGCAGCGGGTGCAGTTCGGCAAGCCCATCTGCCGCCAACAGGCCATCGGCTTCATGCTCGCGGACATGGCCACCAAGGTGGACTACGCCCGCCTGCTCTGCTACCGCGCCGCCTGGATGCTGGACAACGGCATAAACGCCATCAAGGAGTCGTCCATGGCTAAATATATCGGCACCGATGTGGCCATGGAGGTGTGCACCGACGCGGTGCAGATCCACGGCGGCTACGGCTACATGAAGGACTACCTGGTGGAGAAGTTCTTCCGCGATGCCAAGATCCTGCAGATCGTGGAGGGGACCAACCAGATCCAGCGCCTGGTGCTCTCGGCCCAGCTCATCGCGTAAGACTCAGATCTGAGCCCGTAAGCCTTTGAGGACAACTCTTTGTTCTTGGGCCATATGATTAGATGTGGTAGGTGATTGAAGGGTAGGGGTGCGACCCCTTTGTGCCCCGTCAGCTGTACTTATATACCACGCCGGTGCCGCCGGGGGGATAGGCGAAATCGATGGCGCCTGCCTCGCAGGCGATATAGCAGCTCCCGCACTCGGTGCACTTCTTCCTGTAGTCACGGGCCAGCGCCGCCTTCCCCTCGCGCAGTCTCCACAGTTCCATAGGGCAGACGACAACGCAGTCGCCGCAGCCGGTGCATCTCTCTGCGTCCAGGGCGATGAAATCCCTGGTGGCGGGGATCACCTCGGTGAGCTGGAATCTATCTACCTCGCCGCCTTTCTTCTTCGCACTCACGGTCGCGCCTCCTCTTCGGTCGGACCACCGAACATGGCGGCCAGCCCGCCGAGGGCGGCGAACTGCGGGGGAAGTTCCCCACCTGCCTCCAGGATCATCGGCAGGTATATACCGAGCAATCTCATGAGCACGGGGAGGTTCTCCATGAGGATGGGAACGGCGCGGGCCACGCACTCGGCCTTGGGCTCCTGCGCGGACATGAACATGTTCACGCTGAGGTCCACGGCTAACTCCGTCAATCCCTCGCTTGCCTGCGGATCCCCGAGGACCTCGAAGAGCTGTCGTAATGATGCACCGTCGATGAACTCCTGGGCCACCGGGCTATCCTGCAGACGTTCGAGATAGCGGGCGAGTGAGGCGGTGGAGGTGTCACCCTCATCGACGGCCTCTAAGGCTACCTGGGCGGCGAGGCGTCCCGAGTACATGGCCTGCCACACCCCCTCCGCCCACAACGGCTCGGGGAGGCCGGCGGCGTCGCCCACCAGCATCAGCCCGCCCGTATATATATTTGTGCACATATGGTCCATCCACGGGACGCAGTGCACCTGGAATTCCCTGGGAACGGCGTCCACTGCCCGCAGCAGGCGCTGCGTAGGCGGGGCCGCAATGGTGTCAAGCAGCTCCCGGGCAGGCTTGATGCGCGTGCGGGAGAGGCGCGAGATGAGGCTGTTGGTCACCCCGGGCCCCCCGATGTGCACGCCATCGGCATAACACATGAGGTAGTTGCCTCCCATGCCGGGCCCGAAGTAAGCCTGGAAACTCGCCTCGTGCACCACATCGTCCAGGCGTTCCCGGGAGGCGGAGTAATCCACGGCGCAGGCGCTTATCACCTCGTCGGGGCGCCACTTCTCTCGCAATCCCGCCAGGCGTGCGGTCGCCGACATCACGCCATCCGCGCCGATGACCACCGGCGCCCGGTACTCCTCTCCTCCCTCGAGTCGCACGCCCGCCACATTCCCCGACTCCCGCACCAGCCCGTCCACCAGGGTGGCGAACCGCTGCTCCGCACCGGCCGCCCTGGCCTTTTCAGCCAGGAATCCCTCGAACTCCCTTCGAAGCATGGTCACGGTGAAGAAATCGCGTGCTTCCGGATAGCCCATACGGCGCGAGGGGCCGGAGGCGATGCTGAACCTCTCCTCCATCTCCGGCGGGGGCGAGAGGAAGTGGGCGATGCATCGACGTCCCACGCGCATGGACGGGAGTTCCAGGCCATCCATAAAGGGGAAATCCCGCCAGGCCTTGGAGGAAAGGGCGAAACCGCCTACGTTCTTCTCCGCAGGATAACGCGAGCGCTCCAGCACCAGCACCTTCATCCCCGCTTCAGCCGCGGTCATGGCCGCCGTGCTCCCGCCCGCACCCGCTCCTACAACTATGAGGTCGTAATCTTTCATCTCGCGCTTGTCTTTCTTCTATACCATGGCATCCAAGCAGCCGCCCTATTATTTATCGGCGATTCCCGCGTTACGTTGACCGGTCTTGATCCGTTCGCTGAGCGGCGTCTTGGATGTGTTTTTCATCTTCGTCCAGGGAAGAATATGAGCGTGAAGAACCGGTGAATGCCCGTAAAAGGAGGTAGTGGTGACGCCGCTGTTGCCAGCCGTTCACATCATCCCCCAAATACATGACAGGCTGGCCGTTTTATACAAGGCCCGAGTAAGCCCGCGCTTCGGGAGGTGGATCATGGACGATTTGAAGAAGGAAAAAGAAGAGGGTCTGGACTGGGAGTACCTCTGGGAGGTGCCCAAGCACAAGGAGGAGGTGGGAGAAACCTACCAGACGCCGGGGTTCGGCCTGGCCGCCCAGCTCTTCTCGTGCATCGCCAAAACGGTCATCGACAAGCTGGGGCAAGCGGAGGGCGAGGCCCTGCTCAAGGAGGGCATCGAGCTTTTCGGCAGGGAGCGCGGCAGGCACATCGCGGAGAAGGTCACGGCCATGGGGAGGCCTCTCACTATCAAGAACTGGCTCATCTTCACCGACATCGACTCCGGCAATTTCGGAGCTACACCTAAGGTCGAGGACGGAGACATCTGGCTAGATGTGGGCAGCTGCGCCTTCTACGATGCCGCCGTGCAATGGGGCATGGAGGAATACGCCTGCATCTACTGCAAGTATGCGGACTATGCCATCCTCGGGGGGTACAACCCGGATATCAAGCTCATCCTGGAGCCGCGCCAACCCGGCGGAGGCGAGTGCTCCTTCCGTTACATCATCAAGGAGAGCAACAAGTAGAAGCCGGGCACGCCGAGGGCCATGCCTGGGATGTGCACCACAGATGCGTCATCCTCAGGGGAGAGTGGTCGTATATCCACGCAAGCACCTGAAGAGAGGAACGGGCGCGTTGAGGTTGCTTCGCTTACGGTCGCAATGACGTTCCCCCCTACGGCACACTTTAGGGTCAAGCCTGTACATGTGCAAAAAGCTTACTTTTTATAGATGTTGGCGTGGCCGAAGCCGGGGGTGCCGAAGGGCAACGGGAGCAGCGACTTCTCCCTCTCGGTGAGCTTCACCAGGCGGTTCACGCGCTCGACCCCGACCATGCGGACATGTCTCTCCATGCGGTTTACGTTGGGGCGGGTGAAGCGCTTCCATAACTCCTTGATATAGAAGCTGCGGCGGAAACCCGCCAGGAAGCGGTCGAACTCCGCCTGTGCCGCGACTGGGTCGTATACGGCCAGTGCGGCCACCTTGCCGGTCACCAGGGCGCCGCTGATGCCGAAGCCCATAAAGGGGTCTATAGCGCCGGACATGGTCCCGCACATGATCAACCCGTCACGGAAGAGCCGGTAGTTGTCAGGCCTGGCCAGGGGGACTGCACCCACCTGGTAGTCCCATGCGTCGTGCTCCACACCCTCGTTGCGCACCATAAAGTCCTTGTAACGCTCCAGGGTGTCCTCCGCCACCCGCCTCCCGAAGGAGAAGAGCAGGTCGAAGTAGTAGTTGTTAACGGAGGAGAGGTAACCGTACTCGGTGATGCCCTCGTCGAACCACAGCCAGGCATAGTCGGTGAAGCCGATCTCCCCCCGCGAGAGCCACATATGTACCGGCAGGAAGGGAACATCCATCATCTTGTAGGCTGCGGGGATGAGGCCGCAGGCGATGATGGTGCCGGGCTTGAGATGGGGCACATCCTCCGCCCGCAGCGGCGTGGAGAACTCGAACTCCAC
>Ga0315291_10009922_pt1 | contig 11661 bp, 7 predicted proteins | sample YL17G12_20_MG_FD_203070 | JGI IMG/M metagenome (GOLD analysis project Ga0315291, IMG submission 203070) | Sediment microbial communities from Yellowstone Lake, YNP, Wyoming, USA - YL17G12_20 | ecosystem: Environmental > Aquatic > Freshwater > Lake > Sediment | place: USA: Wyoming | collected...
TGGGCCACGAAACAGGAGCTCCACGAACCGCCGGTGTCCCGGCAGGTCCCGATCTCCAGTCCCGGAGTCAGGGGGCCTGCCTGGAAGTTCTCGCACAGGGAGAAATCCCCTCTCCCGCAGGCCGGACAGGGGGGAATGACCTCCCGTGCCGCGCAGGGAAGAAGCGGGTCCGCGACCACCCTGTCCCCTGCCTTGAACCCTTTGACCTCCGCCCCCACCTCCGCGACCGTCCCCGCGTTCTCGTGTCCCACCGTGAAGGGAAAGGAGGCGAAGGGCGAGGTGGAGGGGCTGTCCGCCAGCCGGATGAGCTCTAGGTCGCTCCCGCAGATGCCCCCGTATTTCACCTTGATCTTGACCCAGCGCGGGCCGGGAAGCCTGGGCTCCGGCACGTCCCGCCAGCCCAGACAGGCAAGCGGGCCGGTGTACATTCCGGGGAAGAGCGGGCCCAGGGCACGGGTCAGAAGGTAGCGGGGAATGCTGTCCGTAAACTGGATGGCTTTCAAGAAACTTCGGAGATCTCCTTCAATGGAAGGGATTATTATAGCTCTAAAGGCTCCGGGATGTCAAGGCACCGGGGGACGCACTCTTCAAACCCAAACCCGGGCTCGCTCGGGAAGAGGGGAAGCCAGGAGCTTTTGTGGAAACAGCCCACCCTGAAGCCCCTCGGATGCCGCCGTAAAACCCTCCTACGATGAGAACAAGGCCCAAGAACAAGCCTAACCCCGGCAAACCCTGTTCTACCCTGTCCAGACCTCAAACCTGCCTCCTCAGCTTAAAAGCTCCCCTCCCCCAAAGGGGGAGGGGAGAAGCCCTCGTCTCCCATCTTCAAGTCCGCTTCAAGTAGGCTTCAACTACGCTTCAACTACGCTTGCACGCCCATTAAACGCCCACCCCGGGACCACTCCGGGAGCACCCCTATGGGGGCTCACCCGGACAGGACGAAGGCGACCCGGGAGGGGCGGCTGATCTGACTCTGAGCTAATACCGGCATTTTTTTCCCACCCAATGAAGCCATTTCCCCTTCGTCAGACGATGTTTCCAAATCCACAGTGGCCGAGAGCGGAAAAATATCAAATAGCTTGAGGACTCAACAACTTAAAATATCAACTACTTAAATGATTTCCCCGCTGGGAACTGCGAGAATCCTTAAAAAAGGCCCTTGAGTTGCTATAATAATAGGGTGTTGTAAGGTAAGCGTGTGAGATAAATGGTACGGTTTGCAATAACTTTCGCCATCGTTGTCTTTAACGTTTCGATCCTCTTCTTGGGGCATTGCCCCGGAGATGAGATTACGAAGGGGCGCGGCACGGCCTCAGCTTCGACCCAGGTAACTGTGATCGTCCCGGCGTTCTTGAAAATAGATTTCCCGGTTGAACCCTTAGTGTTCCGCCCCACCCCGGAGGAGAGGGAAAAAGGGTATGTTCAGGTGAATCCAGCTCTTTCGATCCGCATCCTGACCAACATGCCCAGCGGGTTCCAGGTTCTGGCCGAATCCTCGGTCCGGCTGGAGTGCCGAATACGGGAACAGGAGGAGTTCCTGCCCCTTTCAGAGCATCCGCGCTTAATCTACTCGGCCCAAACATTCCAACCCAAGACGGAGCTGTCCCTGGATGTCCGTCTTCCGCTTCCACCCAACGCAAAGGATGACGTCTATGTAGCCGCCCTTCGGTTCACAGCCCTTCCTATTCACTGAGACCTCCGGGATCGACCTCGGCGCTCATCGGACCAGCGTCACAAGGAAGCTCAGGAGAGGAGGGGCTTTTTTATTTACCTTCTTTCTAAAATTTAATCTTCCATCTTGACAAGGCCTCCTCAAAACCACTATAATTAACCACACTCGTCAAATACAACGCTGGTCCGATAAGAGCAAACCCTGAGCAATCGGGGGACGCAAATCCACAGATCCCATTTAAGGGATGGTTGGGTTGCCGAAGGCGAGCTTTTCCCTCTGAAATCAAACCCACCATTCCCTTTTTTCGGGACCGGTGGGTTTCTCCGTGGAGGGAGCGCCATGAGCTGCATCAAATCGGCCAGGAGGAACAGGTTCGCATTGTTCACCCTGGCCCTCGTGATCCCCGTCCTGGGCTGGGCCGCCCCGCTCCGGGCCCAGAGCCGGGCGGAGTTCACCATCGAGGCCGAGGTCCGGCCCGTGATGAGCCTGGAGATGGACCGCACCCAGGTGGGGTTCGGGTTCATCTCCCCGGATGAAATCCGGGCCCACGAGATCCTCGGGGCCGTGTCCCTGACCGTGAAAAGCAATCTTCGTTGGAGCCTGACCGTTTCCGCCTCCGAGGACCTTCGGAATCTCACGGCCGAAGGGACCATCCCCGTGACGTTCCTCGACCTTCGGGCTTCCTCGCCTCCCGCGGGGATAACCAGCCTCCCGGACTATCTCCCCCTTTCCAAAGACAAGACTTTGACCATTGCTCAGGGCGGGCCCACTGCTCCGGAGGGTTCCCGGTTCACCCTGGACGTTCGATTGCGAACCGGATGGAATGCCCCGGCCGGGAAGTATTCCGTCCCCCTGTCCTTGACCTTGAATCCAAGCCCATGAGGAATTATCTTAAAGGAGGTGCCATCATGACGCGCACATTGAAAATTGTCTTCGCCTGCGGAGCGATGGCCTTGCTGGCCTCTCCGCTATCGGCCACGACCTACTTAGGAGGGGACGGGGTCACCACCGTGATCCGCGGGATCGAGGTCCCGGGGACGACCCCCCTGAACCTGAACCTCGTGGACAACGCCTACTACGAGGTGACGAACCGGGGAGGCGCCGCAAACCCCGCGGTCTATCTGACCCATCCGGCCCCCTGCCGGACAGGCGATCCGGCCTACTTCGGAGCCACGTTTCTGAACCCCACGGACACGGCCATCGTCGTCACCCAGGTGGACCTGGTCAGCTCCCCCCGCGAGCTCTTCCGCCTGGGCGGAGGGCTTCCGGCCGGGGTCCGTCCGACCACGGGCTGGGCCTGGATCAGCAATTTCAACCTCCGCTGGACCGGAACGGTGAGCGTCCCGGCCCACGGGGCCTATGATTTCATTGTGAACTCGCAGGCCACGGGTCAGAATAACAACTCCGTGTCCCTCATCGGGACCGTGCTGACGAGCACCGGCCAGCCCTTTGTCAGCGCGGAGTATCCGACCCAAACCTCGGGCACCAATTTCACGGCCAACGTCTACTACTACGAGGGAGCACAGCGAGATTACGTCGAGGGGGTGGACACGCATTTCCCCAAGACCTTCACGGTGCAGCTCAAGGAAACCAGCAACGGCGGGGATATCCCGGAGGGAACCACGCTGACGATCACGATCCCCCGCACCTGGTCCAACGTGAGCGTGCCGTCAGGCCAAATCGGCTGGGGGCCAGCAGCCATCGTCCAGCCCACGGCCACCACCGACGGGAGGATCGTCGTAACCGACACCCTCTGGGTCAAAAAGAACACAGCCCAGTGGAACATCAAGGATCGGGTGAACGCCAACTTCGTGTTCACCGTAACCCCGCCCAATGTCGGAACCCACAGCCTGTATCTTTTCCCCACGGTCCTTTCAGGGAACGGGATCTCCTCCCGCTGCGACGCCGCGGTCCAGGCTTACGTCGCCCCGCCCTCCGGAGGGATCGGCGGGGAGCTGAGCCGCCAGGTCCTGATGGCCGTGCCCAACCCCGGTCAGGCCAACAAGAAGGCCTACTTCGGGGTGGCCACGTTCGTGAACCCGACCGACACCCCGGTGGTGGTAACCCAAGTTGACCTCTTCTCGGACGTGGACTTCTTCAACAAGGTGACCAACCAGATCCGCCCGGGATCCGGGTGGAAACGGATCAACGCCCGCAACATCCGCTGGACCGGTGTCGTCGGGGTGGACGCCCATGGGGCCTTCGACTTCATGGTTGTGGCCTCGCTCACCGGACACGACGACGTCCTGGCCAACATCACCGGCGTGGCCCGGATCTCGGGAGGAGGGAGCTACACCAGCCCGGTCTATCACTCCTCCACGGCCCATGGAAACACTCCTGTGGCCAACGTCTATTACCTGTCCGGCGGGGCTATCCATGCCGCGGTCACGGGCCCGATCTCCGGGATGCCGGCCTCCCTGACCGTGGAGATCCGGGAGTCCGCCAACACCCGGGACATCCCGGCCGGGACGACGCTGAACATCGTGGTCCCCAAGACCTGGGCGGCCATCGTGGTACCGGGAGGACAGGCCGGATGGGGTCCGGCAGCCATCGTCCAGCCCACCCTGACCACGGATGGCCGGATCACGGTGAGCACCACGACTCCGATCCTCCGCAACACGGTGCGCGATTTCAATTATACCGCCACGGCCCCGCTGGGGATCCAGACTAACAGCCTGTACAAGTTTCCGACCTATCTCACCAACGGCTCCACCTCGGTGTGCGACGCCATCGTCCAGGTCCTGCCCCCGCCCACCTGCGGGATCATGGTCCAACACACGTCCCCGGTGGTGACGGATGACACCACCTTAGTGACCAGCCTCTCGGTGGAGCTCCATCTCAAGAGCACGGCGAACACCCTGTACTTCCTGCAGATCTACAACTTCGCCACCGCCTCCTGGGAGAACCTCAACTCCGATACCGTGGGCACGAACGAACAGACCTGGCTGGCTTCGATCACCTCCGACATCCCGTTCTACATGGACCCTGCGAGCCAAAGGATCCGAGTCCGGGTGTTCAGCATGAGCACCCTTTCCCACACCCTGCAGGAGAACTTCCTGGCCTACGAGGTGACCTCGGCCTACTGGGCGGATGCGATCAACGGCTCGGACCTGAACCCCGGGACCCGCTGGCGTCCGTTCCAGACCATCCTGCATGCGGCCGCGGTCATGAGGGGCGGACAAATCTGCTACGTCCGGAACGGGACCTATGACGGGGACATCCCGATCCAGCCCAGGCACACCGGACGGGCCCTGTTTCCCACGATCTTCCAGGCCGAGGACGGGCAGTACCCCGTGGTCTCAAATCCCGGGATGGTGAACGGGTTCTTTGACAGCGCCGGGGCCTATGTGCGCATCCAGGGGTTCACCGTCCGGGGGGCCTCCCAGGTCGGGGTCTATCTCTACAACGCACGCCATTGCGAGGTGCTCGAGAACACGGTCGAGGTTCCCGATTTCGGGTACGGAATCCTGTCCGAGGGTGGCGGGGCACACCGGATTGACGGCAACACCGTGAGCCCGGCGTCCGGCGCGACATTCCCCTTCGAAGGCGTCTGGATCTACCAGAGCGACAGCCTGGAGGTGAGCGGGAACCGGGTGGACCGGATGGCAGACTGCGGGATCCGGGTGGACTTCGGGAGCAACGGCTACTACCACAACAACATCTCCACCGGAAACGTGCAAGGCATGGATTTCGTATACGCGGGGAGCAACCGGGCCTACAACAACACCTGCCACGGCAACCGGGACTGCGGGATCCACGCCAACAACCTCGCGGGCACGATCACCACCCTGAACAACTCCCTGACCAACAACGACTTCGGGTGCGGCCGCTATGACCTCATGGGAAACATCACCAGCGACTTCAACAACCTGTGGGGGAACCGCCGGAGCGACTACGTCTACTACAACGGCTACGGCGTGACCCCCGGGGCCAACGACATCCACTCCGACCCGCTCTACGAACCCGACTACTCCCTGCAGGCGGGAAGCCCGCTGATAGATGCCGGAACGGATGTCGGCCTGCCATTCGTGGGCGCGGCCCCGGACATCGGCGCCGTGGAGTTCGGCCTATTCGGCGCACCCGGGGTTCAGAGCGGAAAAGACCAGCCCTCGCTCCTACCCAAGGCGTTCGGGATCTCGCAAAACTACCCCAACCCCGTCAACCGGGAGACCCGGATCAACTACCAGCTCCCAAAATCCGCAACCGTCTCCCTCAAGATCTACAACATCTCAGGTCAAATCGTAAAAACACTCATGGAGGAGGTGAAGACCCCAGGCTATCACAGCGTCAGGTGGGACCGGAAAGATTCAAACGGAAAGGAGGTGGGCAGCGGAATCTACCTGTACCGCTTCACCGCCGGAGACTATTCCGCGGTGAAGAAACTGCTCGTCGTACGATAGCCGAGCCCCAACCAAGCTCGACCCCAACCCAAGGAGAAGAGTCATGAAACGGAGGTTGTACCTGTTCATAACCGTGGCCGCCGTAGCCCTGCTGGGCGTTTCCAGCGCGGTGGTCTACGGTCTGGGGTATGTTTCCGGGGTGTCACCGCAAACCAACACCTTAAACATCACAGTCACCGTACCCGCGCTGGTCGGGATCTACCTGGAAAGGGATGCATCCATCAACTTAGGATTAGCACCCAACTTAGCGCACTTCCCACCCTCTCCCGCCTGGCCTGGGTATTATGAAGATAATACCCGCCCCATAAGCGGGGGGCCCACTACGAACCTCAGCGCGTTCACTAACAACGCTACGGGATATACGCTAACCGTCCAGGCGGGTGCTGCCAACTACTACGTCGGACTTCCGGTCAGTCAGTCATTTTATGCTGACAAAACCCTGAACGGAGGTCTGGGCCGAACCGCTGACGGGACTCCCGCACCCCCGGCCCCATGGGCAGCTTTCAGCAGTGCGGGAGGAACTCCGGTCGCAAGCAGCATTGGCCCGACCGCCGGTTGGGAGCTTCACAACCAAATTTTCGAGCTCCAGATGTTGGGAACTGAACCAGCCGGCACCGGCGTCGTGACTATGACCTACACCATCGTTTCCAATCCGTAACCCATTCAGCAGTTCGAACGTGAAGGAATCATCGGGGAGCAACCCGAGGGCGAAAAGCAGACTGGTTCTTCTGGGCCTGCTTTCCGGGATGGCATGTTTTATTTCGCCATCCTGGGCCGTGCGCTTTCTGGTTGCTCCCCCGCGTTTCGAGCTGACGATCCCTTCCGGCGGAGCCAGCACCCAGGCCATCGAGGTGACCAACGCCGACGAGAAACCGGTCAAACTCAAAGCCTACCCCTCGGACTGGACGCTCGGCTCTTCCGGAGAAATGAACTATCAAAAGTCGGGAACCCAAACCCATTCCTGCTCCAACTGGCTAACCATCAACCCCATGGAGTTCACGATCCCGGCCCAGGGAACCCAGGTCGTCCGCTTCACGCTCAAGGCCCCCTTAGGGGCCTCCGGGGGCTACTGGACCGTCGTGTTCTTTGAGTCCGCCCCTGAGCCAAGGCCCGGGGAACGGGTCGGGATGCTCTTCAACGCCCGGGTGGGAAGCATCGTGTATGCCACGATCGTGGGCACAGGGACCAAATCCGGAAAGATTGCGGGCCTCAAGGTGGGGAAGCCCTCACCCGAAAAATCCCTGATGGTGACGGCCCTGTTCCAAAACTCGGGAAACGTCCCCCTGAGGCCTAAGGGAAAGTTAGAAGTCTTCGACCCCCAGGGAAAACGCCTCGGGACGGCGGACATCCCGGAGACAGCGGTGCTGCCGGAATCCTCCCGGGAGATCCAGACCCTTTACTCCGGGACGCTGGCCAAAGGAACCCTTCGCATCACCGTGACCCTGGACTACGGGGGAAGCGAGATCCTGGCCGGGGAAACGACATTTGAAAACAAATAACCCCTCCGATCCTTGATGCCTTCAAAATGAATTCCCGCTGGCCGGTCCTGGTCCTCCTTGAGGTCGCAGTGCTCTTAGGTTCAAGCGTTCCCGCCCATCCCCAGGAAGGGCTGACCTTCACGGCGGAGCGCCGGGAGGGCTTCGGGCGCTCATTCACCACCCCCACCCATTCGCTCCAAACGGACTACCGCCTGGGCCTCAACCAGGGAATCGGCAAAGTACGAGTGAAAAGCACCCTTCACTTCTCCCACCTCTACGGCACGACCTTCATCTCGACCTGGAACATGGAATTAGGAGGCACACGGCTCCTCGGCAAGCCCGTCCTTTACCGGGCGGGCGATGCCTATCCCGCGCTTTCCCCCCTGATGGGCAACTACCTTTCGGCCCGGGGAACCCAGGCGATCCTGACACAGGGAAAATTGGAGGCCAGCGTTTTCGCCGGGAAAGCCGCGGACCTCTACAGCACGTCCCTTTCCCCCAGCTTCGCGAACAGCCGCTACCTCGCGGCCCTGGCTCTTCGCCCGGCCCAATCCGGACCAAACAGGCTTTCGGTATACGGCCTGATCCGCTCGGACAAGCCCATCCAGTTTTACAACAGCTCCTCGACCCCGACCCACAATGCGATGTTCGCCCTCGAAGGCCAGCGCGAGGTCATGAGAGGGCTCTTCCTCGTCCCGGAACTCGCCCTGGGGAACGCCAAAGCCCCGGAGCTCTCCGGGAGGCGCTGGGATGTCGCCTGGAAGGCTGCGGCTTTGTATCGCAGCCGGGCGGTCAACTGGGAGACCTCCTACCGCCTCTACGGCCCGGACTTTTTCACCCCGGCCGCGACCTGGGGACCCCGGGACCTGAGGGAGTGGACCAACAGCGGAAGCTACCGCTGGCGCACCCTGGCCACGCTCTCCGCGAACGTCGACCGCACCTGGATGAACCGCCACCATGACCCCCGATGGTCTGAGGGGACATCCCTGCGCTACGGCTGGTCCGCCAGGGTCTCCCCTCCCCGCCTGCCCTCCCTGGGGGTGAGGACGACGCGCACCGGACGCAAGCTCGCCCCCGGCCGGTTTACCGGAAGCAACGACCAAACCACCCAGGTCCAGGCCGAGGCGCTCTTCATCCGGTCCTACGGGCAGTACCGGGTCCGGCATGACCGGGAGCGCTCGTTCGACCGGATCAATTCCTGGGCTTACTGGTCGAGGAGCGGGACGGACCTTTACTGGAATCACCGCTTCGCGGGCAAGACCACCGTGGAGGCCGACCAATCCTGGCGGTACGACCGCCGGGACGGGACGCCGGGGGCTCAACGGACGACGACGACAACCCTGGGAACCGAGATGCGCATCCACCCCAGGCTCTCCCTCACCCTAAACCTCCAGCACAGCCGCTCGCGGAATCCCGAGACCGATTCCCGTTACCACCAGACCGGTTACAGCTTCACGGGAACGGCGTTCCTCGGTCCGAAGACAAGCCTGTACCTCGGGCTCCAAAACAACCAATACCGATCCCTCGAACCCAATTGGGGGAACTCGACCAACACCCTTTTCACCCTGCGGCTGACTCAGGGCATGGGGATCTCGGACCTGGGCTGGAGCACCGTGGAGGGGGAGGTGTTCAACGACCTCAACCACGACGGAGCCTGGGAGACGGGCGAGGAAGGCATCCCGGGGGTGCGCATCGAGCTTCCGGGACGGGGCGAGGCCACCACGGACACTCTGGGCCGATTCAAGTTCTCGGGCCTCGGGGCAGGCCGCCACAAGGTGGTCCTGGACCTGAAGACCGTCCCGGCAGATTTGAACCCAGCCCGGTCCACCGAACAGACCGTTTTAGCTAAGGGGTTGGGCACCTCCACCGTGACATTTCCGATGAAGAGCCTGGGGTCCATCTCCGGCTTCGTTTTCGATGACCAAGACCACGATCAGCGCTGGGATCCCGAAGAACCCGGCGTGGGCGGGGCTCTGGTCCTCCTTTCGGGCGGCCAGCGCACCAGCTACACCGCTTCGGACGGCTCCTATTCATTCGCCAATCTCCCCTCGGGCCAGTACAGGGTGGAGATCGATCCCGCGAACCTGCCGGATGATTTCAGCCCCGCTACGCCCGTCACTCAGACCGTGGCCCTGCCGGAGCGAGGCCGTATCCAGCATCTGGACTTTGGGGTGGCCGAGCGCCAGAGGCCCGTGATCAAGACCATCTTCCCTCCCACACCGGTACCTCCCCCTCAGCCGGTCCGGCCTCGCGCTGCTCCCACTCCTGCCCCTCGCCCTTCGCCGCCTCCGAACCCGGAGGAGGTCAAAAGGCTCAAGAGCCTGGCCCGGAGGCTTTTCCTGGAGGAGAATTATCTCGGCTCCCTGGAAACGTGGACGAAGGTCCTCTCCCTCTCCCCCAACGACTCCGAGGCCCAGGCCCAGGCGGCCAGGGCCCGTGCCCGGATCAAGAAGTTGGGAGAGCGGTAAGGACGCTTTAAACCCAAACAGTCAAAGGCCGCCCGAAAGGGCGGCCTTGGTTCTTGTGGTTCCCTCTTTCAATGCCCGTACCACAGCTCCTTGGCGAACTGGGGGTGCCTCTGCTTTCCCCACAACCGGGGCTCGAAGCAGACCTTCCGGATGAGGATCCAATCCCCGTGCTTGTCGAACTTGCGGGCCGAGGTGACCACGTGGGTGGAGCGGATGAAGGCCAGGCTCTTGCCCACGTGCTTGGCGTAATAGCGCAGGGTCGCCAGGAAGTCCGCGTCCTCCCGGACGTAGTAGTCCTCGTCGTAACCTCCGACATCCTCGAAGGCCTCCCGGGTGCAGAACACGAACCCCCCCCCCCCCCCCACCACCCAGGGCAGCGAGTTGCTCGCGGCCAGGGTCACGGCCAGACCCAGGGACATGCGTTCGAACTTGATCCTCACCGCGCCGCCTACGTACTGTCCGCTGGACATGACCCGGGCGAGTTCTTCGAACATCCGCGAGTCCACCAGGTTGTCGGCATCGCAGAAGGCGATGAGGTCCCCCCGGGCCATCTTCCCGCCCCGGTTCCGGACCGAGGCGATGCAGCGCTTCTCCTCGCCGGCCACGCGGACCGGGTAGCCCCGGGCGACCTCCAGGGTCTTATCCGTACTGCCGTTGTCCACCACGATGACCTCCACCTCGCCGGTGTAACACTTCTTCGCCTCCTCCACCGAATCCAGGAGACGGCCGAGATAGCGCTCCTCGTTGTAGGCCGGGATAACCAAGGTGATGTTGAGCGGGGGCGTCACGAAGATTGGGGCCTCCTGACCTTGACCTTCAGTCCCTCGACAGCCATCACCTCCACCTTGTCCCCAGCCGGGATCTCCCCTTCCTCGGCGGAGGCGTTCCAGTCCTCGCCCTCGACGAGCACGATCCCCTCCTGGCCAACTAAGGTCTTGGCGACTCCCTTCCGCCCCACCAGTCCCTCGGCTCCGCTTCTCACCCTCCGTTTCAGGGCCTTCACTCCAGCCGTCACGATGAGGACGAAGAAGGCCGTGGTGACCGCCACCATCGTGAGGATCAGCCAAATCGAGAGGCGGTAGAAGGACGTGCTGGGATTGAACAGCATGAAGGAGCCCAGGGTGAGGGCCACGATCCCGCCCACGGTCAGGATCCCGTGGGTCGGAGCCTTGATGTCCACCACGAACAGGAGCACCGCGAAAAGGAGCAGGAGCAGACCGGCCAGATTGATGGACAGGGTCTCGAAGGCCACGAAGGCCAGGATGAGCGCGATCCCCCCCGCGACCCCGGGCAGGATCGCCCCGGGGTTGGCCAGCTCATAGATGACCCCGTAAATCCCGATCAGGAACAGGACGTAGGCGATGTTGGGATGGGCGACGGCGTGCAGGAAACTCTCCCGGGCGTTCATGGTGAGGTTGATCAGCGCGCTGCCCTTGGTATGGAGGACCCTCTTCACTCCGGCGGCCTCGACCTCTTTCCCGTCCAGGGAGTCCAGGAGGGCATTCACATCCCCGGCCACGAGGTCGATCACCTGCTTGCTCAGGGCCTCCTGCTCGGTGATCGAGACGCTCCAGCGCACCGCGGAATCCGCCCAGGCCGCGTTTCGTCCCCGGCCCAGGGCGATGGTCTTGATGTAGGCCGCG
>Ga0315291_10009923_pt1 | contig 11661 bp, 5 predicted proteins | sample YL17G12_20_MG_FD_203070 | JGI IMG/M metagenome (GOLD analysis project Ga0315291, IMG submission 203070) | Sediment microbial communities from Yellowstone Lake, YNP, Wyoming, USA - YL17G12_20 | ecosystem: Environmental > Aquatic > Freshwater > Lake > Sediment | place: USA: Wyoming | collected...
TCGGGAAGTACCTGAAGATGACGCCGGGCTGGTCTGTCTTGAAGAACGCGGTGGTGCTGGGCCTGATCGCGCTGGCGTGGTGGGGCGAGGGTGCTAGGAAGGCGGGCGCGGCGGTTAGCAGCGCGGGCCTCAGCCGTTCTTCAGGAGCGGAGAACGCTAGTGCGATCCCGCCTTCCACCCGTTCTTCCGGCATTCCCTGCACGCACACCTGCCTTCTCCGTCCTGCCCTAATCGCGGCGATCTCATTCGTGATGATGGCGGGCGCGGGCCTGAGCGCGATGCTGGACGACGCGGGCAGCGGGCGGATCAAGCGGCACGCGACGCCGCCCGGCCAAGCGGTGGCAGCCTCCACAACACCCGCCGTTTCCACCCCAGAAGCCGCGGCCACATCCCAGACCCTTCGCGCCGCCGCGCTATCACCCAAACCCACCGCCACCACCGGTCCGCGGACCGCCGCGCCACCGCCCAAACCCTCCACTGCCGGCCCGCAGATCGGCGCGGACAAGTTCAGCGGCTACGTTTTCGAGTGGAAGGGCAAACGCTACGACCTCACGCGCGGGCTCTACATCGTCGTCATGATCAGCGACTCGTGCGAGGGTTGTGCTGAGATCGTGCGCTCGCTCAACGCCCTCACCGGCAACAAGGACCTGCCGCCCATCGTCGCGTTCGTCCTGGGCGAGAAAGAGACCCTCGAGAGATTCCGCGAGAACTACGGCCCGGCGTTCCCCACCAACCTGATGACGCCGCTGGACTTCCTCGACCGGATCGGCGAGGCCCCACCGCGGTTCATCCTCGTGCGGGACGGCAAGCAGTTGCGGTACTGGGACACCAAACGCCCTCCCGACGAGATTGCTCTCCTTGAAGCGGTCCTCACGGCTTCGGAGTTCCTCGGTCTCCCAGGTCTCGAATTCTGAGTTCATATCGAGCGGCTCGCCGGGCTGGCAGAACAAGCAGTCGTCTGGCCCCTTGCCGCCGAGGATCAGGAGGAGGTAGCCGCCGGAGCGACCATTCTGGGTGAGACGATACGCCGCCTGCAGGGCGCACGCCTCATCACCGACGCCGACACCCCGATGCTGGCGCCGGTACCGCCGAGCGGCGGACGAGGATCCGGGGCGAACGCCATCTCGAAGACCTGAGCCGCGAGGATGGCCTGGCCAGCCGCTACTTCACCAGCTACGCCACGGCTGGGAACACGGCCGCGTGGTAGGGACTTTGGAGAACTTGACCACGCGCCCATGCAGCCAGATGCAGGACCGGTTCAAACGGACGGGGCAATTCTGGAGTTTGCTTGGCGAGCGGCGTTTGATGGCGCTGGATCTGGCCCGGCGAAATGATGATCGGGACGAAGTGTCACCAAACGACTGGTAGCGGAGCCAAGATGCCCCCTAGGTCCTTGATCCTTCACGGATGTGCGAAAAAAGGCTGAAGAAAAAGATAGCTCCATCGGGAGCCTTGTGTTACTTTGACTTGGCGTAGTTGAGAGAAACACAAAATCATCCCGATGGTGACAGAATTGAAACAGAAACCACCCCACACAATCAAGATCGAATTCTCAGATGAAAACGTGACGGCGTTCGGCGGCCTGATTCTGGCGGAGCGGCTGGCGGCACGCCTGGGTCTGTGGCGCAAAGCCGTTGCGGCGCTGCCGGAACGCGATGGCCTGTACGACTGGCTGACGATCCTGAAGTCGGTGGTGGCCGGGTTGCTGAGCGGCGCGCAAGGAACTTACGCGGTCGAGGAAGTGCGCGAGGACGCATCGCTCCTTTCGCTCCTCGGATTGGAGGGGGTGCCGGAGGAAGCAACCGTTTGGCGCGTTCAGCGGGAGTTGGGGGCGCTGCAAAACGCGGGTAAGTTGCCGAACCTGCAGAGCGAGTGGGTGCGGCAGATTCTGCGTCACGTGCGGCGGCGGGATCTTCTTTTCCACGGTTTTTTCCCGGTGTTCGGCGACGGGACTCTTTTGGAAGGCAGTACGCGCCGCGAAGGGACGAAGTTTATTCCGGACAAGGGAACGGGGATTCTCTGGAGCACGGTGTTTGCGGGGCCTTTGCTGGCCGCGCAACGGGTTGCGGCTGCGGGCGAGGGAGAAGAGACGTGCATTCGGCAGATGCTGGCGTCCGTGATGCGGGATGTGCTGCGCCCGTTGCGTTTTCACAAGAACGCGCTGCTTCTCTTGGATTCGCTGCACGGGGATGGGGTGACGCTGGACGAGGCGGAGAGGCTGGGATTCTTCTACGCGGTTGGCGCCAACAAGCTGGTTTTGACGGCGGCGACGCTGGCGCAGCAGCCGGAGTTCGTATGGCAGGACACGGGCGCGAATGCCGCGCGGGGCTGGTCGGAATCGGGCGTGTGCGTGTGCGCGATCCAGTGCGAGGATCGGGAGACGCAGCGGACGCTGGTGGGCCGGCGCTTCAAGCGCGAGGGCGAGTTTCTTTGGGAGTACTCGGGGGTGATGACGAACCTCGAGGAGCGGGACATTCGGCCCATGCTGCGGGGCGGGCGCAGTTACGCGGAGGCCATTTGGGCGCTCTACAACGGCAAGGCGGGGATGGAAAGCCACTACAAGGATCTTCTGTCGGACCTGGGCCTTCACCATCCGCCGTGCCAGGAGCACGTTCGCAATGCGGGGTTTTACGCGGTGGCTTCTCTGGCGCACACGCTGGGGGTTGCGGTGGATTTGATCGGGGGCAAGAGCGCCGAGCGCGGTTCGGTTGAGCGCCAGGACGGAGGGGAGCTTCGGCGGGCCAAGCCCCGGCGGATGCGGTTGTGGCGGCTGAGGCGGCGGTTGTTCGCGTTGCCAGGACGGGTGGCCTATCACGCACGGGAGCTCAAAGTGACGTTGCTGGGTTTGAGCGCTCGGCTGCGGGAGGAGTTCGAACGGTTTTTCCTGAACGTATGCCGATGTTGAGGGGCGTGCGCCGAAAGCACCCCTAAACATCGGGGCCGGAACCAAGGGGTCTTCGCGTCCCTCGGGGGCGGATGATCGTGCCTTGGCGGGACCGCAAGGCATGAAAACGCGGAAACTGGCGGCGGGGTCTGGTTGACGGCCCTTGCGCGGCGAGAAATCGCCTCCTGGCCCGTCCGGCCTGGCTCGCGTTGTTTCAACCGTGAAGGATCGGGGCCTAGGTACATAGGCATTGACAAGGCCGGCAAATGACTCCTATATAGTATACAGGAGGGCTTGCACCGTCAGGATTCGAGGATAGGTCCGGTCGTATACGTTTCGTTGGGCTTTTTGCGTGTGTTCACAAGACTCATTTGCGCGTTTCACTGGACGGGTCGAAGCCCTTTGTCCCGGAGGTTGCGTCCTCGTCTTCTTGCCTAAAGACGGGGGCAGAGAACACTGGCAGCAGCCACCAGGTGATGAAATGAACGTTGATAAGAACTCCGCAGTTACCCTCTGGGGCATCCACGGCGGAAGGATGGGCGATGCCGACGGCATCTTCCTCAGGAAAGGCAAAGTCGCCTTAAGTTGGGAAAACATGGGCGACCTCGGCATCTTGAAACCGGATCGCGCCACGTTCAGGGAACATCTCGAGAAGACCTATCCTAACCAGAAGCCCGGCTATTACCCAATGGCGACCGGACAGGTCTTCCGATTCGTCCATGAAATGAAAGAAGGAGACCTGATCATCTACCCGTCGAGGATGGACAAACGCGTCCATATCGGCGAGATCGTTGGACCGTACCAATACGTTGAGAGGGATGCTGAAGGTTATCCGCATCGCCGGCCGGTCAAGTGGCTGAAAGATTTCCCACGAACCAACTTCACGCAGGGGGCGCTTTACGAGATCGGCTCCGCCATGACGTTCTTCCAAGTGAAGAATTACGCGGATGAATTCCTCCTCACGCTGGCGGGGCAGAAACCCGAATCGGCTCCGGAGGAAGACGAGACCGTCACCTATGTCGCCGAGGATATCGAGCAGAACACACGGGACTTCGTTCTGAAGAACCTTTCTCAGGAACTGAAGGGACACGCCCTGTCCCATTTTGTGGCGCACCTCCTGGGAACGATGGGGTACAAGACTCGCGTCTCGCCTCCAGGTCCAGACGGCGGGATTGACATTGTTGCCCACAAGGACGATCTGGGGTTTGTCCCTCCCGTCATCAAGGTTCAGGTCAAGAGCGCGGAAAGCAATATCGGGGATCCCGTTGTTTCGCAGCTCATCGGGAAATTGCAGCCCGGCGAATATGGAATGCTAGTCACGCTCGGCTCTTTTACGAGCCAAGCGCGCAACACCGCAAGCAACAAAGCTAATCTACGCCTGATCGACGGTGACGATCTGGTGAAGCTAGTCCTTCAGTACTACGAGCAGTTCGATTCGAAGTACAAGGGCATGATACCCCTCAAGCACGTGTACGTGCCCGAGTCGTTGGAAGGCGCGGATTGATCTTCGGAGGCAGAGAACCGGCGTAAATCGAGTGAATCGAAAACAGGAATCCGCTGCGGGGTCCCTGCCCGTACGTGATTCGTTTCCCCAAACGGGGCTAGCGATTAGGGGGCGGACTTGCCGGTCTGCCATATATAATATTGTAAATAATAGTGTTACACAGCAGCGGTGAGGCCTGTGCCTCTTACTGTTACATGCGCCGGCAAGTGTGCCGGCGAAAAACATCTTGACACGAGGTGGCTCTTTGTGGCAGGCTCGTCTCTGCCGGCACGTTTGCCGGCAGATTTGGAGTCTCAAATGCCAGCAATAAGACTACTTCCTTTGACCCCAGATACCATCCCAGCCGAGAAAGCGGGCTGCCGCTTCGGGGATAAAGGCACACATACCTGTCGCACCATGATGTTGAATGAACTGACGCAGGCCATGGACGCAACCTCTGCGGACGCGAAGCGCACAGACTATGCCGCAGCCATCATCGAGGAGAATTGTCTGAGCAAATCGACTGCCTCCATGCGTCGCCTCAGTAACCAGAGACTCGGTGAACTATACGGCCTCGATCCATCCATCCCGATATTTCGTGTCATGCGCGGACTCTGGGAAAAGGATGAAAAGGCTCGTCCTCTCCTTGCCTTGCTCTGCGCACTCGCCCGCGACCCGCTGCTGGCTTCCACCGCCGACGCGGTGATGCAGCTTGCGCCAGGGGCCGAATTCCTTCGTGAACCGATGCGCGCGGGTATTCGTTCGGCGGTCCGCGAACGTCTCAACGACAGTACCTTGGACAAAGTGGTGCGGAATGCAGCGAGTTCGTGGACCCAATCGGGTCATCTCGAGGGTCGGTCCCTCAAGATTCGGAGGCGTGTGAATCCATCCCCGGCCTGCGCCGCCTTCGCCCTGTATCTCGCTTTCCTAGTTGGATTCCGCGGCGCTGACCTTTTCTCATCCGGCTGGATCGCCGTTCTCGATTGCTCTCCAACCATGGGACAGCACCTCGCCCTTGAAGCCAAGCGACTCGGGCTTCTGGATATTCGGATGGGAGGGGACATCGTTGAGATCAACTTCAGTCGGCTTGAACAGCTCGCATAGGGAGACGACCAATGTCACGTATCGAAGACCTGGCTGAGCACTACGCAAAACACATCTCGACCCCATGGCAACGGACCGTGGCCGGGGCGCAGAGGGTGATCATGATCGTGTACGACAAGGAACTCGAGCGCACCCTGCGCGCGCGCAAACTGGCTTTCGAAAACGCGACTCGGCAGTCCGGGCATGACTGGCACGAGGTGGATGTATCGGACGCATTTTCCAAGTGGCTTGCCACCGATGAGTACCGCGAAGCCTACTTCGAGTCGCCTGAAGACCTTCACATCAAACTCGAAGCCGAGTTCCCAGAGTTCCTCGCCGATCTCCTGCGGGCAACTCTCACTCGTCCCGAGGTTACGGACAAATCGGTCGTCGCCGTTTTCGGACTGGGAGCCCTGTTTGGTTTCACGCGTGTATCCCAGGTTCTGAAAATCATAGAAGGTGACATTCGCGGGCGGTTGGTGCTATTCTTTCCGGGACAGTTGGACGGAAACAACTACCGCCTGTTGGATGCCAGAGACGGATGGAACTACCTGGCCATCCCGATCAGCCTGCATGGAGAAGGAGCATGGGTATGAAGATCAAGGACGTCTTGCAGCGGGACCCAGCCGTGCATGGCTTGGTCAACCAGGGCCAAGCCAGGATCATGGATATCCGAAGTGAGCGCGCGATGGACGAGCTTCGAGGCGAACTCTCGACCTTCGTTTGCGAAGGCCAGTACGCCGAGGGCATCCAGAAGATCATCCGCTCCTTCCTGGATGACCTTGGCCGCACCAGCCAGCGGGCCGCCTGGGTCAGCGGATTCTACGGAAGCGGCAAATCGCACGTCCTCAAGATGCTCTGCCACCTGTGGCAGAACACGGAGTTTCCGGACGGCGCTACAGCCCGCAGCCTGATTCCCTCCATGCCGGATGAACTCAACGCCCTCCTTCGTGAACTTGACACGGCGGGCAAACGCGCTGGCGGTCTTCTTGCCGCGGCGGGATCCCTCCCCAGTGGATCCACGGATAACGTCCGGTTGACGATTCTTGGCATCCTGCTCCAGGCGGTTGGTCTCCCTTCACAGTATCCACAGGCGCAGTTCTGCCTCTGGCTGCATTCCCAGGGTCATTACGATCGCATCAAGGTGGATGTGGAAGCCGCAGGAAAGGTATTCGAACGGGAACTCAACAATCTGTACGTGAGTGGTCCCGTTGCCCGCGCCGTGATTTCCTGCGACGCCCATTTCGCCAAGAGTGAAGCCGAGGCCCGACAGGTTCTGAGGGCCCAGTTTCCGCAGCAACCTACGGACATCACGACAGAAGAGTTCCTGCGGACGGCCAAGGATGCGCTTCGTCTGTCCAGCCGGAATGAGCGACCGCCATGTACACTCCTGATCCTGGACGAGGTCCAGCAGTTCATCGACAAATCAAGCGAGCGTTCGGTCTTGGTCACCGAAGTTGCCGAGGCGGTGTCCAAGCAGCTCGACAGCCACGTCATGGTGGTAGGCGCAGGCCAAAGTGCTCTGACGGATCAGCCTCTGCTTCAGAAGATGCTCGACCGGTTCACTATCCGTGTCCCTCTCTCCGACGCCGAAGTGGAGACCGTTACCCGCAAGGTATTGCTTCAGAAGAAACCGTCGGCGGTTGCCGACGTGCGCAAGGTTCTGGACGACCACGCCGGCGAGATTTCGCGCCAACTCCACGGGACACGCGTCGCCGAGCGCACCGAAGACCACCAGATCATCGTGGAGGACTATCCTCTGCTCCCGGTGCGTCGCCGCTTCTGGGAGCAATGTTTCCGCCAGATTGACGCCGCCGGCACGCAAAGCCAACTGCGGTCCCAACTGCTTATCATCCATGACGCTGTAGCGAAGATGTCCGAAAAACCACTGGGCTCTGTGGTTCCAGCGGACGAACTCTACGAAGCCCTGGCGCCAGCGATGATCAACACCGGCGTGCTCCTGCACGAGATCAACGAGCGCATCATCAAACTTGGCGAGAGCGACGGTCCACTGGCCCGTCGGGTCTGCGGTCTGGTTTTTCTCATCAACAAGGTTCGCCGCGAGGATACGGCGGATATCGGCGTCCGCGCCTCCAAGGACCACATTGCCGACCTGCTGGTTGACGACCTTGCGGGCGACAACGGCAGGTTACGGTCCGATGTCGGAGAGGTGCTCGAGAAATTGACCAACGAGGGCGCGCTGCTCAAGGTTGACGATGAATACCGCCTGCAGACGCGCGAGGGCAGCGAATGGGATGGAGAGTTTCGCAAGCGCCAGGCAAAACTCCGCAATGATGACGCGGCCATCCAATTCCGGCGGGACCAACTTCTGTACGCGGAACTGGATAAGGTCGTCCGGTCCGTGAAGTTGCTCCAGGGAACAGCGAAGGAAGCCCGCACCCTTGCCATTCATCGCGAACAGACCCCGCCTCCGGTGGATGGGCAATCCATTCCCGTCTGGATCCGCGACGGCTGGTCGTGCCAGGAGAAGGAGCACGTTGGGGCGGCGCGCGTTGCCGGCTCAGATAATCCCACGGTGTTCGTATTCATCCCGCGTCAGTCTGCTGATGACCTCCTTCGTCTCATCGTTGACGCCGATGCCGCCCAGCAGACAGCCGACGCAAAGGGCAATCCGACCACGGCGGAGGGCCAGGAGGCGCGCCAGAGCATGGAGAGCCGCCGCGCTCGGGCTGCAGCTGAGCGTGATCGGCTCGTTCAGGAGGTTGTCAGTAACGCCAGAGTATTCCAGGGTGGCGGCAACGAAGTCTTGAGTCTTACGCTGGATCAAAGGCTGCGCGATGCGGCCAGTGATTCGCTTGTGCGGCTGTTTCCGCGCTTCAAAGAAGCCGACTCAAACGCCTGGGGATCAGCCATCAAGCGTGCCCGCGACGGCGCCGAGCATCCCTTCCAGCCGCTCGGCCACACAGACGCCACGGAAAAGCACCCGGTGTGCCAGCAGGTCATTGCCACTGTCGGTTCAGGCTGCACGGGTACCGACGTCCGGAGAGCGCTCAAGAGCGGTCCCTACGGTTGGCCGCAAGATGCCATTGACGCGGCCATTATTGCCCTCCACCGCCTCCAGCATGTCACCGCCACGCTCAACGGCGCGCCGGTGGCGCCGGGCCAACTCGACCAGAACAAGATCGCAAAGGCCGAGCTCCGGGTCGAGCGGACGACGTTATCGGTCCAGGACCGCCTGATTCTGCGCAAGCTTTTCCAGAAAGCCGGCATCGCCTGCAAGAGCGGCGAGGAAGCGGCGAAGGCCACCGAATTCCTGCGCACGCTTCTCGAATTAGCCCAGTCTGCCGGCGGACAGCCTCCGCTTCCACCGACCACGGGGCTGACCGACCTGGAGGACCTCGAGAAACTCGTGGGCAGTGAACAACTCGTCGCCATCAAGGACAAAGTGAAGGACCTTGAGAAACGTATCGAGGCTTGGACGGCCCTGCGCGACCTGGCGGAGAAACGTCAGCCGGTGTGGGACCTGGTGCTGCGCCTTGCGCGGCATGCCGAGCCCTTGGACGCGGCAAAGCCGCATCTGGAGCAGATGCAGGCCATCCGTGACCAGCAACTCCTCCTCGACTCCACCGATCATGTCTCGCCCCTGCGCAAGGCCCTGGCTGACCTTCTTCGGAGCGAGGTGAACCGTCTCCATACAGAAAACGTCCAGGCCTATAAGAAGGCCTCTCAGGCGCTGGCGGCCAATGACGCCTGGACACAGCTTTCGGGCGATGACCAGAAGGCGATCCTGGCCGAGGTGGGGCTGTCCGAGCCGGTCCAGCCCTCGGTGAAGGCCGACGAAGCCCTGACGGCGCATCTCGATTCCCGGTCTCTCTCTGCGGCACGCGCGGAGACAGACGCGATTACCGGCCGCGTAAGCCAGGCCATCCAGCGAGCGGCGAAACAACTGGAGCCCAAGGTGCAAACAGTAACGCTGGAACGCTCAACCCTGCGCACGGAGGCGGATGTTGACGCTTGGCTGGAGCGGCAGAAAAAGCGCCTGCTGAAGGCGGTGAAACAGGGACCCGTTCTGATTGATTGAGGAACGATCAATGGCTTCTTTGGACCGCACACTCCGCAGAAACCTGGAAAACACCGTCAAGCAGGCCCGGCGGGTTGCCGAGGCTGGCGCCCGCAAGGCACTCGAACAACTGGCCGTGCACCACCACGAACCTTGGTCGAGCATGCCACCCGACCTGCGTGATCTCCGGAACCGGCTCCGAGCGCATGGCCGCCAGTTGGGCGATCAGCGTGACGAGCGGCGCGGCACGCAGACCATCCACCGGCTCGCCGGAGAGTGCGCATACGAGCACTGGCATCGCATGCTCTTTGCCCGGTTTCTCGCCGAGAATGACCTCCTCATCGAACCTGAGACCGGCGTCGCGATTACCTTGGCGGAATGTCAGGAACTGGCGCGCGAACAGGCGCTGGACTGGCTGGAACTGGCCAGTAGCTTCGCCGTTCGGATGCTGCCGCAGATATTCCGTTCCGACGATCCGGTTCTTCAGGTTTCACTACCGCCTGAATCACGGTCAGAACTCGAAGACCTCCTTAAGACGCTTCCACGCGAGACCTTTTTGGCCGATGACAGCCTCGGCTGGGTTTACCAGTTCTGGCAGGCGGAAGAAAAAGATGCGATCAACAAGTCGGAAAAGAAGATTGGCGCCGATGAGCTACCGGCGGTCACCCAACTTTTCACCGAGGACTACATGGTGGAGTTCCTTCTCCACAACACTCTCGGTGCATGGTGGGCGGGGAAGAGGTTAACCGAAGGGGACGCGGAGAATACAGAGAATGAAGAAGAGTTGAGGCGGAAGGTGTCATTGCCGGGCGTCGAATGGGAATACCTGCGCTTCGTGCGAGGAGCGGACGGTAAAGGTGGTCCGTGGCGTCCCGCCGCTGGAACGTTCGACGGATGGCCGAAGACAGCCGCGAAACTCAAACTGCTCGACCCCTGTTGTGGGTCCGGCCATTTCATGGTCGCGGGGCTGCATCACCTCGTGCCGATCCGCATGGCCGAGGAAGGTCTCTCGGCTCGCGAAGCCGTGGGTGCGGTTTTGCGCGACAACCTGCACGGTCTTGAGATTGACGAGCGGTGCTGCCAAATCGCCGCTTTCGCCTTGGCGTTTGCTGCCTGGACTTACCCCAGCGCGGGCGGCTACCGTCCGTTGCCGGATCTGCATATTGCCTGCTCGGGCTTGGCGCCGCAGTGTTCCGCAGAGGAATGGATCGAACTGGCCCAGAAATCCGGCATCCCGATTCCCGCAGTTGGGCGGGAGCCGATCAAGAACGGCCTCTTGAACCTTCACCAACTCTTCTCACAGGCCCCGACGCTCGGTTCGCTTATCAATCCGGGTAAGCTTCCCTCCGACATGATCGCCGCCGACTACGAGACTATCCAACCGTATCTAGCGGCGGTCCTCAAGGCCGAGAAGGCCGACGAACAGACCCGCGAGCGCGCGGTTGCCGCCGCCGGGATGGTCAAAGCCGCCGACCTGCTTGTTGGCGAGTATACCCTCGTCATAACTAACGTACCTTATCTGGGTCAGAATAGGCAGAACGATTTTCTCAGAGATCATCTGGCAAAACACTACCCCTCCGGAAAACCTGATCTTGCGACCGCATTCGTGCTCCGTTGTTTAGAAATATGTTCCGCCAACGCCACAACGGCTGTCGTGACACCACAGAATTGGCTTTTCCTGACTACTTACGCGAAGCTTCGCAAACTGCTTCTGGAACAGCGCACGTTGAATGTCATGGTCAAACTGGGCGAAAACGCGTTCGAGAGCGCTGCCGCTGCTGGTGCCTTTGCCGCCATGCTCGTGCTTTCGGTGATCCCTCCAGAAAAATCCACATCTTTCAGCGGAATCGATGTCTCCGCGCCACGCGGCCAGCGGCCCATTCTTGCCGAGGAAAAGGCCGCCATGCTTCGGGGCGATGTGGTTCGCAGAATCGCGGTGGTGCTGCAGGCTGACCAGCTAAAGAACCCAGACTCAAGAATAGGCCTTTCTCGGCCCTCAGATTTGCCGATCCTACGCGAATACGCAGAGAGTTTTTGGGGATTAGGTTCCGGCGATGGCGAAAGATTCTGTAATCGATTCTGGGAGATTTCAGAGCGGTCTCAGGAATGGGAATTCTTGCAGGTGACGTTTGCACCGGGTGGTGTTGCTGTAGGCAAGCAACAGGTCGTCTTCTGGCAGCAAGGGAGAGG
>Ga0315291_10009926_pt1 | contig 11660 bp, 10 predicted proteins | sample YL17G12_20_MG_FD_203070 | JGI IMG/M metagenome (GOLD analysis project Ga0315291, IMG submission 203070) | Sediment microbial communities from Yellowstone Lake, YNP, Wyoming, USA - YL17G12_20 | ecosystem: Environmental > Aquatic > Freshwater > Lake > Sediment | place: USA: Wyoming | collected...
GCCAGGACTTGCGGCCGAAAAGCTCGCTGGCGGACCTGCTCAAAGCTCTCCTGGCCGAGACCTCAGTGCCCTGGCTTCGCCTGCTCTACGGCCATCCCGAGCATCTGGACGACCGGGTGATCGAGCTGCTCGCCACCGAGGACCGGCTCTGCCGCTACCTGGACCTGCCGCTGCAGCATATTTCCAGCAAGATCCTCAAGGCCATGGGCCGGCGGATGAGCGGAGAAGAGACCCGGGCGCTGATCCAAAGGCTCCGGGTGGAGATCCCCGGGCTGGCCTTGCGCACCACCATGCTGGTGGGATTCCCGGGCGAGACCGAAGAAGACTTCCGCGAACTCTTGGACTTTGCGGCCGAGGCGCGTTTCACGCACCTGGGCGCGTTCGCTTTTTCGCCGCAGGATGCGACGCCGGCGGCGAGCTTGGCTGACCCAGTGCCGGCGGAGGCGGCGGAGGAGCGATTGGAGCAGCTCCTTGAAGTTCAGCGCGGAGTAGTGGAGGAATTGAACCAGGCCCGGATCGGGACGATGGAGACCGTGCTGGTGGACGAGGTGCTTCAGGACGAGGAATTCGACGCTATCGGCCGCGCCCGCTGGCAGGCGCATGAAGTGGACAGCATTTTTTGGCTAAAGGGAAAAACAAAAGGGGGAAATTTCCAGAATGTTAAAATATCAGGAAGTATTGAATATGATCTAATCGGATATACTTGGACATCAGGTTCATAACTGAATAACACTTTAATCTCTGCTCAGTAAATCGCCTAAAATATCCTGGATGGAATGATAGAGGACTATTTGATCATCAATAATTTTTGTAATTAAGGTATTTATTTTTGATCTATCAAAGTTCTTAAAAAAACCTTCCTTGGATATATCGTCTCCAAACGCTAGCGTGGACTCTCCACTTGCTTCAGATGCACCTTTGGCTATATCCAAGGTTTTGCCTTTTTGAATTAACAGGTTCAATCCATCCTTGATTATTTCCTCATCAACGTGAAACGCTAACTGGTTACGCAGATTAATGAAATCACCGCAATTCCACCTTTTTCGTATTTCATCTATTTTTGACCACGCGGCCCTTGATTCGATGAGATCCCTTTCAATTTTTGATCGCCGCAAAGAATCCAAAGCTCTGACAATTTCCCGCGTGCATCCCACTGAAAGAATAAATACATGCCACCTGTTTCTCTCTGCCGGTATTTTCGGAATGCTTTTTTCATTTTTTATTTGCAAATGCCACAGATGCCATAAAGACATCATTCTGTTCAGGCCTACCGCTGCCTGGCAAAAAGGTACAGCTCGTTGTCCCAGCTTGGCTTGAAATTTCTTGGCCTTAAAAGTCAATTTCCTAGAACCATCCGGATAGGTTTTAAGCTTTGGCCTATTCTTCTCTGCTTCCATCTTCTGTCCCTCTTTCTTGGGTATTTCGTATCTTTTGTCGCTTCCCTGTCTACTGCCTACTATCTGCTGCCTACTTTGTAAATATCACCTCACTCACCGCTTGCCCTTTAATAACTTTGGTCTCACCGTTGCGGGTGAATTCGACCTCCACCGGCCCGATGGCGCGGTAGTAGAACGGCTCGGCAATGAAGGTGTTGATCAGGAACTTGACCGCCCGGGTGCCGGCGCCCTTGTTCAACTTGTCCAGCACGTCCAGCGCCTCGGCCACGGTCCGCGCATTATAGACCGCCCGCGCCTTGGTCCCGTCGGCGCAGCGGATTTCATAAACGAGCGTCTGCGGGTAAGGCTTCTTCCCCTGCTCCATCACTTTCACATCCCGCTCAATCACGGTCACGTCAGTGGTGACGCAGACGATGCCCTGGTCGTCCAGGATCGAGGCGATGTTGAAAGGCGCATCGTATTTCGGCGGGGTGGTGAAGTTGGAGAGGTTGATCGAGAGCTCCGGGCCAGTAAACTTCCAATTGTGCCAGACGTCCTCAAAGTCGGCGGCGTTGGCATTGTAATAAACATGGTCCACGTAGCCCCAGCCGCGGACCTCTTGCTTCTGGTCGTTCACGGTCACGATCCCGAAAACCGCCGGCCGAGGCGCGGGCAGGTTCTGGTAAAAGAACACGCCCGGGGCCGCGCCGAACTTGGCCTTGCCGTCGCCCAACTGGTAGCCGCGCATCTTGCCGGCAAAGGTTAGGTCCAGGCCCAGGCCCTGGTTATAGAGTTTCAAGTGGACGGTCTGGTCATCGCCTTCGAGCAGGTTCTCGCCGATCTGGAGCGCAAACCGGTCCTGACTCCATTTCAAGTCCTCGGGCGCGAACTCGGCTTCGGTGGTGTAGCGGGTGCGGTCGGGCGCCACGATGGTGAAGCTCAAGGCCGGTTGGTGCTTTTTCAGCCCCAGGTTGGAGAGCATCAGGTTGACGTAGGCGAGGTGGCCGTCGTCGCAGATGGCGATGAAGAACCAGTTCTCGGTATACCAGAAAACGTCCATCAGGTGCGGGTTCATGTCCGCCACGGTGAGGGCGCGGACCCGGCCGGGCGAGCCGTCGGCCTCGCGGAACAAGGTCACCGGCTCGCCGGCCAGCGCCGGGGCCGCGGCCAGGACGAGACCCAGAGCCAAGACCGTTTTCGCCATCCGCATTTTCAAGCCTCCACCGGCGCGATCGGCTCTTCGAAATAGCGGTGCAGTTCGGCCGGCAGTTTTTTATAATCCGCGTTCTCGGCCATTAGCGGCGTCAGGTCGCGGCTGTTGTGGGTGTTAACGAAGAGCAGCACCTTGTCGGCCAGGTTCTCGCGGCGGGCGAAAGCGATCAAGCCGGCCAGGGTTTTGCCGGTGTAGGTGCCCTCGAGCTTGAGGCCCTCAAACTCTTTGGCCATATTGACCGCTTCCACCCCGAGCTTGGTGAAATGGGCATAACCCTTGCCGAAGAAGTCATCGAGGAACACGAAGTCGCGGCGGCTGACGCGGACGTTGGGGAAAGAGGGGTCGTAGCGGCGGAGCAGGCGGACGCAGGCGCGGGCCTGGTAAGTGACCATGTAAGGGTTGGCGCCCAGCTTGTCATAGACGCGCACGCCCACGCCGCGGGTGCGGAGGCAAGCGAGCTTGAGGCCCAGGACCAGGCCGGCGAAGGTGCCGCAGGAGCCGACCGAGGTGAAGACGAAGTCCGGCTCGGGGATCAGGCCCTCGGTCACCTGGCGGGCGAGTTCCAGGCCGGCGTTCACGTAGCCGAGGACGCCGGTGGGCGAAGAGCCGCCGGCCCAGATCAGGTAGGGCCGGGCGATGGTTTCCGGACTGCGGTGGCTGAGCCAGACCCGGAGCATGCGCCAGGGCACCAGGAGCTCGTTCGTCAGGTAGTGCATCTCCAGGCCGAGGTTAGAGTTGCAGAGCAGGTTCTGGCGGGCGTATTCCTGGACCGGCTGGGGCACGAACACGGCAAAGCTTTTGAGGCCGAGTCCCTGGGCGTAGAGAGTGGTGGCGAGCACGTGGTTGGAGCCGGCCGCGCCCACGGTGAGGACCGCATCGCGGCCCTGGGCCTGGGCATCGGCTAAGAGAAACTCGAGCTTGCGCACCTTGTTGCCGCCGTAGCGGACGCCGGAGAGGTCATCGCGCTTGACCCAGAGGCGCTTGAAGCCGAGGTATTCGCCCAGCTTGGCCATCGGCTCCACCGGGGTGGGGAACTGGCCCAGCGAGACCCAGGGAAGCATCTTCAGTCCCGGGTAATGTTGCACGAGCAGCGGGATATTCTTCACCATCGTCACTCCTCTGCTTTTCAATCTATCAAAACCGTGCGAATTGGCAAGCTTGCTTAATCTAATATTTGGGGTCTGACCCTAAATGTTAGATTAAGGGGTTGGCTTGCGTTTAGGGAGGGGTTTGCCTAGGATGTTTTATAGGGCACCGGTTCCAAACCGGTGGCACAAAGGAAAAGTCATGAAATACACGTTGGCGGAATTGGCACAAAAGATCGGTGGCCGCGTGGTCGGAGACGGCTCGGTGGAAATCAGCGGGGTAGGCTCCTTGACCGGGGCCGAGCCGGGGCAGGTGAGCTTCGTGACAAACGCGGGCTACCTGGAGCGCGCCCGCCAGACCCGGGCCGCGGCCCTGATCGCGGCGAACGAGGATCTGGCGGACTTGAAGCCGCTGATCGTGACGCCGGAGCCTTACCGGGCCTTCGTGAAAGCGGCGGAGCTGTTCACAGAAACGGAGACCATCGTCCGCGGAGTGCACGCGAGCGCGGCCGTCCACGCCCAGGCCTTGCTGGGGAGAGAGGTCAGCATCGGCCCGGCCGCGGTGGTGGAGAAAGGGGCGCGGATCGGGGACCGGGTGATCATCGGCGCCGGCTGTTACGTGGGAACGGGCGTGGAGGTGGGAGAGGATTCCCGGCTTTACCCGGGCGTGGTGATCTACCCGGGCACGCGCCTGGGCCGGCGGGTGGCGGTGCATGCCGGGACGGTGATCGGGTCGGACGGGTTCGGCTACCTGCTGGGGCCGAAGGGCCACACCAAGAAGCCGCAGTTGGGCCGGGTGGTGATCGAGGACGACGTGGAGATCGGGGCCAATTGCGCGATTGACCGGGCGGCGCTGGACGCGACGGTGATCGGCGCCGGGAGCAAGCTGGACAACCTGGTGCACGTTGCCCACGGGGTGGTGCTGGGCAAGAACTGCGTGATCCTGGCGCTGGTGGCGATCGGGGGCAGCGCCCGGATGGGGGACAACGTGATCATCTCCGCCCAGTGCATGATCAAGGACAACGTGACCATCGGCAGCAACGTCATGATCGCGGCCGGGAGCGGGATCCCGGACGACGTGGAAGACGGCGCGGTGGTGTGGGGCTTCCCGGCGGTGCCGTTCGCCCGGGCGCAGCGCATCTACGCCCGGTGGAAGCAGTTGCCGGAACTTTTCACCCGGGTGCGGGAGCTGGAGAAGAAAGTATGGGAAATGGAAAAAGGACGCGTTCCGGCCCCGGCGATCCCCAAGCGCAAGCTGACCAAAGCCAAGAAGTCACCCGCCCGGCAAAGAAAAAGGCGGGCTCTGAAGAAAGCCTGACCAGCCCGAAATACCCTAGGAGATTTCTTCTCTCTGTGCTCTCCGGGTCTCTGTGGTTCATCTTCCTTCAACGGAGCCAGGCGATGGTCTGGAGCCAGAAGAGGTAAGTAAAGAGGCTCATGGTCCGGTAGTAAAAGGTGAAGTCGGACATTACCGGCAGGGTGTTGACGCCGAACGCTTCGATGCGGTCTTGCAGGCCAAGCCGCTCCAACACCTGGAGCCACTTTTTCCTTTGCCAGCCGCGGACCAGCACCGGCCGAAAGCCGAGGCGGAGGTAATGCTTGATCGCGGGCAGGCGGAAGGACTCGGTCTGGAGAAGCGCGCTCTGGAAGGTGCCTTCCTCGCGGAAGCGGTGCAGGCAGGCGAGCGACAGGGCGTGGCCCAGGCCCTGGCCGCAGTGGGACTGGAGCACCCCAAGCATGTGGATGAAGCCGACGGAGGGGAGCAGGCCGGGCCAGTTGAAAGCACAGGCCGACCCGACCGGCCGCTCGCGGTGGCAGACGAAGATGACCCGCTCGGGCCGAAAACCGAAGTGGGGCTGGATCAGGGTGCGGAAGCGCTGCAGGTTCCAGTAAGGACTGAAGGCCGGCGTCATGATTTCGCCCCAGGCCACCTCGTCGCCGGGACGGTAAGTGCGCAGTGTGTAGCCCGGAGGCAAGGAGATGGGAGGCAGGTCGTCGAGAGAGGGCCGGCAGAGCTCGAGCTGGGGAAACTCGATCTCGGTGCGGCCGTGGACAGGCTCACGGGCTGGAGCACCGGTTGAAATCCGGTGGCACGAATCAAATGGCATCTTCGCCGGTCTCGCCGGTGCGGATGCGGACCGCCTCATCCACCGGCAAGACGAAAATTTTACCGTCACCCACGCGGCCGGAATGGGCCGCCTCTTGAATCGCCTTAACCACGTCCGAGACCAAGGCATCGGGCACGACCACTTCGAGCTTGATCTTGGGCAGGAAGTCCACCACGTACTCGGCGCCCCGGTAAAGCTCGGAGTGGCCTTTCTGCCGGCCGTAGCCCTTGACCTCGCTGACCGTGATTCCCTGGACGCCCACCGTGGTCAGGGCTTCCTTGACCTCTTCCAGCTTGAACGGCTTGATGATCGCTTCGACTTTTTTCATCGCCGGGTTAGCTCCTCAAACCGATCCTACTCTACGCTGATGCCCTCCTGCCGGGCCCATTCCAGGATCGGCGAGACATCGTCTTCGGCAAATACTTTTTCGCCGACCCCGATCGGCTCGATATGCTCGTCCGCTTCCAGAGCCGCGAGCCATAAATCCGCGCCCCGGGCACGCGAGTCTTGATCGAAGAGCGGGGAAATGACTAAAACGTCAATGTCGCTCTCGGGCCCGGCCTCGCCCCGGGCGTGGCTCCCAAAAATCACGCCCCTGGTTACGGGAATCCCGCGAGCGCGAAGTAGTTCCAAGTATTTTTTAACTACGCGGATAACTTGCTCACTAGCCATTTTTGGATTTCCTGGGTTTTAGAAAGGAGTTGTTGGCAACGAGCCAGGCTCGGAACTTCCTTGAAAGGGATCGGGTATCGGGCCTCGATGGCAAACTCGTTCATTTCCGCTAAAAACGCTACGAGAGATTCGTCTAATGTGATATCCGCAAGTTCTTGCAACCGAAGTAAATTGTGATGCTTGGGAGGCAAAGCTCGGGTTTTCTTGATCGCATGAGCTTTGAGAATCTTCTCCACGGCCAAATGGCAGAAGAAGAGGCTTTCCAGTCGCTTGCCCTTGGCGAGGAGGATTTCCGCGCTTTCCAGATTGCTGACCGCGCCATCCTTCCAAAAAGCGATCTGCTTTTCCAGATTCATAGTTCCTTTATTTTAGCACCATCAGGCTAAGAAGCGGAGATCTTCTCCGCTAGGTTGTTAAGACCCAGGTTTTTGCACCGCTCCGGAGAGGGCCTTCCCCTTTCGTCCAATCCCCGGAGCACATAATATTCCCGTTTCATCAGGTCCAGATCAATTTGCGACTTGGCATGCGGCCCTTCCGCCGGAGGGTTGAGGAGTTTTGGCGGAAGCCGGTCGTGCTCGGCGGAGATCCCTTGCAGGTTGGTGATGCCCCGCAGGAGCGTCCAGATCCGCCGGCCGATGTTCAGCATTTCCGGGAGGTCGTAATCAAACCCGGTCGCGCCGCGGAGCATGGCCAGGTAGCTCTCGGGCTTGATGCTGACCTGGACGAAAATGCAGATCACGGCCGCATCGGCCTGCGCGCCCAGGTCTTCGGCAATAGCCGCGAGCCGGGCCGCGTCTTCGGAGCTCTGGGCCTTGATCTTGGTTGATACGCCCACCGAGGCGTGGAGGTAAAGGTTCGAGAACAATTGCACACCCAGGTGCTTGATGTGGCAGGCGCCGCGGGGCGACATGGCGTAAAGGATGCCGAGGCCGTGAAAGGCGCGCGGGTCGTGGGCCGGCGCCTCCAGGCCCTTGACCGTGGTGAGATATTTTCCCGCCTCGGATCCAAAACGCCTGGCCATCCGCTCCGAGCCTTCGGCCAAAAGCTCGCCGAAGCCCTGGCGTCGGGCGATTGGGGGCAAGAGTTCGAGCACCGCTTCGATGTTGCCCCACTCGAGCTTGAGCCCGCCGGTGTCTTTCACGCCGATGATCTCGTTCTCCCACAGGTCCATGGCAAAGGCGATGGAAGCTCCGCAGGAGATGGTGTCCAGGCCCAGTTGATTGCAAAGCGTGTTCACCCGGATGACGGCTTCGAGGTCATGGTTCATCAGCATGGTGCCGAAGTTGGCCACGGTCTCGTATTCCGGGCCTGGGACCTCCCCGGTTTGGTATTTCCCTTCCTTGACCGCGACGTTGCGCTTGCAGGCGATGGGGCAGGCGTAACAAGCCGAGCCACGGGTGAGATATTTTTCGGTATAAGGCTTGGCGCCGATGGTGTCGGCGGCCTGAGGGTCCAAGCCCAAGCTCCAGTTCTTGATGGGCACGTCGCCGGTGTGCAGCCCGAAGGCCAGGCCCACGTTGGTCCCCATGGCTTTCAGGCTGTTGGCCACTATCGCCTTTTTCAGCTCCTCGCGCACCTGCTCGCCGGCGGCTTTGCTTTCCTCGGCTTGAGCCGGCTCCACTTTCTTCGTCCCCCGTACCGCCACGGCCTTGAGGTTCTTGGAACCCATGACCGCGCCCAGGCCGCAGCGGCCGATAAAGTCCCCGCGATCGTGGGCAATGGCGGCGAAGCGCACGCGGTTCTCTCCGGCCGGGCCAATCGAGCAGACCTGCACTTTGCGGCCCTCGCGGTATTTCTCCTGGAGCCGGGCCTCGGTCTCCCAGGTGGTCCGGCCCCAGAGCTCGCGGGCGTCCTCGATCCGGATCTGATCCTGATCCACGTAAAGGTAAACCGGCTGGGAAGCTTGGCCCTCGATGATGATTCCGTCCAGGCCGGTCCATTTCAGCTCCGGCCCGAAACGGCCGCCGCAGTTGCCGAATCCCCAGATGCCGGTGAGGGGCGAGCGGGCGCAAACCGTGAAGCGGCCCGAGCCGGGGAGATTCGTGCCGTTCAAGGGTCCGGCCAGGAACATGAGAGGGTTTTCGGGAGAGAAGGGATCCGCGGCCAGGTCGTAATGGTCGAGGTAAATCTGACTCCCGATCCCGACCCCACCCAAGAGCGCGCGCACCATGCCTTCCTCCACGGAGAGGTGATCCACCTTGCCCGTGGTCAGGTTGACCCTGGCGATTTTTCCCCAATAGCTCGGCATGGTCGTCTCCTTCCCGGCCGCTCGGGCCGCGGCGCTTAGAGCGGAATGTTCCCGTGCTTCTTGGGCGGGTTCTGGTCGCGCTTGTTTTGGAGGAGCTTGAGGCCCGCGATCAGCTTGGGCCGGGTGTCCTCGGGCAGGATCACCTCGTCAATGTAACCCAACTCCGCCGCCTTGTAAGGGCTGGCAAACTTGGCCCGGTATTCGGCCACCAGCTTCTCCTTGGTCGCGGCCTTGTCCGCCGCTTCCTTGATCTCGTTGCGGAAGACGATGTTGACCGCGCCGTCCGGACCCATCACCGCGATCTCGGCCGTCGGGTAAGCGTAGTTGAGGTCGCCCCGAATGTGCTTGCTGTTCATCACGCAATAGGCCCCGCCGTAAGCTTTGCGGGTGATCACCGTGATCTTGGGCACGGTGGCCTCGCTGAAGGCGTAGATGAGCTTAGCCCCGTGTAAGATGATCCCGGCGTATTCCTGGGCCGAGCCGGGCAGGAACCCGGGCACGTCTTCGAAAATAATCAGGGGGATGTTGAAGCAGTCGCAGAAGCGGACAAAGCGGGCGCCCTTCTTGCTCGCTTCGGTGTCGAGCGCGCCGGCCTGCCAGTCCGGCTGGTTGGCGACAATGCCCACCGAGTAGCCGCCGAGGTGGGCGAAGCCCACCACCAGGTTGCGGGCGTAGCCCTGGTGCACCTCGAAAAAGTGACCGTTGTCCACCACGGCGGTGATGACGTCCTTGATGTCGTAGCTCTTGTTGGGGTTGTCCGGCACCACGGTCTTGAGCGATTCCTCCCGCCGGTCGGCCGGATCCGCGGTGGGCTTGAAAGGCGGGTCTTCGGTGTTGTTCTGGGGGATGAACTCCATCAGTTGGCGGATCAACTCCAGGCAGTTTAAGTCGTTCTCGGCCACGAAGTGGCAGACCCCGGAGCGGGTGGCGTGAGAGTCGGCGCCGCCCAGGTCCTCGTGGCTGATCTCCTCGCGGGTCACGGTCTTGATCACTTCCGGCCCGGTGATATACATATAAGAACTCTTGCGCACCATGAAAATGAAGTCGGTAATGGCCGGCGAATAGACCGCGCCGCCGGCGCAGGGTCCCATGATCGCCGAGATCTGGGGGACCACCCCGGAGAAGAGGGTGTTGCGCAGGAAGATGTCGGCGTAGCCGGCCAGGCTTTCGACTCCTTCCTGGATGCGGGCGCCGCCGGAGTCGTCGAGCCCGATCACCGGGCAGCCGGTCTTGGCGGCCAGGTCCATGACCTTGCAGACCTTCTTGGCAAACGTGCCGGAGAGCGAGCCGCCGAACACGGTGAAGTCCTGGGAGAAAAGGTAGACCGGCCGGCCGTGGATCAAGCCGTAGCCGGTGACCACGCCGTCGCCCAGGAACTTCTTCTTGTCCATGTCGAAGTCGGTGCACCGGTGCACCACGAACTTGTCAATTTCGACAAAGCTGCCGGGGTCGCACAAGCGCTGGGCGCGCTCGCGCGCGGTCAGCTTGCCTTGCTCGTGCTGCTTTTTGATCCGGTCTTCGCCGCCGGCCAGGTCGGCCTCGGCGTGTTTGGCCTGAAGCAACTGCAACTGTTCTTCCCGAGTCATGGTTACTCCTTCCGGTTTCTACTGAGGTTGGGTGGGTGCTCGCTCATCGGCATCGGGCCTTAAAGATGGATTTTTTCAGGCATAACTCCGGTGTCCCATGGCGCATCTCAAAGCAGGCCCCCAGCCGAATCTGGGGCCGGGGGCCCACGGCCCCTTGGGCGCACCGTCGGCCTGGATATCCCTTGTCGGTTGCGTCGCCGGCAGGGCCGGACTCTATTTCTCCAGGCGGTCTGATTTTATCCGAGCCGACCTCGATTTTCAACTCCCTTGGGCCACCGGAGTCATGCCTGGAAAATCCCAGGGGGTTCGGACTTCGGTAAGCTCAGTCGAACCGGGGACTGGTCCCCCGAAACAGTAACCCCTGGCTGCGAAAGATTTTCCTCATTTCCATGGTAAGCGGGGCCAAGGAAAAAAAGAAAGTATATGGATCAAATATGTGTCCAGGCACTGATTGATTCTTAGGACCAGCCTTCCTTATCGATGGACGGCGATCTCGCGGGTAATGAAGCGCTTCAGCCGCATCTCCGCCGTCTTCTCGTCCAGGGGCAGGTCTTGCAGCTCGGCCCGGTTGCCGAGGTGGCCGAGAGTGGTCTCCACAAAGATCTTGAAGAACTTGGACTCCATCTTGAAGCGGTCGAGCCGGTCCATGAGGTGGAGGTCGTCGGGGGAAAGCGATTGGATAAAGTCAAAATATTTCCGGAACTCGATCAAGTCGCCGTAACGGAGCAGGGGCAGGGTCTCCCGCTCCAGATAGCGGATGTAGGTCTTCTGCAGGTGGAGATACTTGATGTAGGTGGAGAGGGTGGCGCCCTGGATGGAGGTCTCGGTGATTTCCTCGAACTTGTCCATCAAGGCGCGGAGCACCCAGAGGTCCTCCCGGATCTTCAGCGACTGCTGGCGCTTGGAGACAAAGGAGGTGAAGATATCCTCGCCCTGCAATTCCGGCGCGAACAGGCGGACGAGCAGGACGATGCTCTGCTGGAAAAAGTTCTGCAGGACGCCGTGGCTGTTCTCGATGGCGGTGCGCAGGGCATCGGGATCCGCGGGCTGAGCGGTCTTTTGCAGCTCGGTCTGGTAGATCTTTTTCATCTCCATACCGATCTGGAAGGCGAGGGAATCCGCCAGCCCGAGGAACTCGGGGGTCAGGGGATGGGAGTTCCGCTTCAGATTCTGGGCCAGATTGCGCTCCATGAATTCGGTGAGGTGCCGGGCTTCCGAGGCGATCAGGGCGAAAAAGAGCAGCGAGCTCTTCAAGGTTTCCGGCTGGTCGGTTTGGGGGTCAATGAAATGGAGGTAGTGGAGCAGCCGGTAAAAGGCGAGGAGCACCACGCTGAAGCCTTTTTGCAGGTCGGGATCGGAAATGGATTTGACG
>Ga0315291_10009928_pt1 | contig 11659 bp, 16 predicted proteins | sample YL17G12_20_MG_FD_203070 | JGI IMG/M metagenome (GOLD analysis project Ga0315291, IMG submission 203070) | Sediment microbial communities from Yellowstone Lake, YNP, Wyoming, USA - YL17G12_20 | ecosystem: Environmental > Aquatic > Freshwater > Lake > Sediment | place: USA: Wyoming | collected...
CATCCCCCGGAGCCCGAGCAGAGCTTGGCAGTCGTGACAGATCGCCGTGGCGAGTGTGATGACCCGGCGGCAGCCAGCGGCCTGCTGCACACCCTGCGCGCTGGCCACCTCGATGCGCCGATACTGGCTCCTGCGGAGCCGCGCTGGGCGCAGTTGCGGTTTGCGGCGGCACCGGGCCTCGACCTTCGGGACCGGTTCCGTGGCGCGCTGATCGGTGGCGCGATCGGCGATGCGATGGGCCGGTAATGCGGGACGTTGTTTCCTACGTTGACTTACACCGACCCAGTCAGAGGGGCCGGTGCGGCTCCAGTGGCCTTTTGCCGCATCCCCCGGAGCCATACGAGGGGCCGTAGCGCAGTTATCGCAGTTGTTTTGAAAGGAAGGGCCGGCGGGGGGCTGGGTTCCTGAAGAACCGGGAGCCGGGATCTGCTTTCGGGCTTCCAACACGGAAGTGAGGTGCGTATGGGGCAAGGCAAGCCAGGTCCCGGTGAGAGGATATCAACTTGCCAGTAGGGCCTCTGGTGGCTGGATGAGCACCTGCGGCAGTCTGGAGCAAGACAGCAGGAGTGACGAAAACGGCTATACACGATCTGGTGGAAGCCAGAGTTCCATCCGTTGATTCCGGGCTTGTGGGATCTGCGCCACTGGCGGCGCAGCTGGTACTCCACAGGACAGGGAGGGCCGAATTGGCTGGGAGTGAATTCGATCACGGATCGCTCGAGGCGCTAGTCAACCGAATGATACGGGTTGAGGGACTGCCACGGAACGATGACCTCGACCTCAAGATTGCCGTTCTGGGTTTGGCCCTTGAGAAACTGCAGCGGCTTCGCCGTTCGACGACTCAGCCAATCGAGTTCGAAAAGTTTGAACAATGCCGGCTTGTCGTTGATGGCGACCGAATCGTGCTCACCGCGCCCGGTGAGTTTCGCCGGATGGGTACTGGTACACCTCCGATTCAGCTCCAGGCGCCACTCCTGCTGTTTCTCCTACTGCATCATCGCGAGCGATACTCGGTCCTGGACATTATTCGGCTTTTCGTCGAACGGATATGGGATGAGTTGACCGATCTGGACTTTAAGAAGACCAAGACCGGCGTTACTCGCTGCTTCACGAATACTCGGTTCGCTGCGGGAACCCTGCGGGGGTATGGCCTGTTGAAATACACCCAGAGGGAGGCTTTCAAGACATGGGAACTGTCACTGAGCGGCTTCCTCGTAGCCGCCCGGATACTGAAGCAGAGGACCGCGGCGAAGAGACCGTGGGGGATGGACACTCGCTGTCCAGATTCTGGGCTTGACCTGTCATCGGAGATTCGGGAGGCGCGGAACGAGCTGGCATCTTTCGACGCCTTCGCTAAATGCCTTGCATCAATATGCACACCAAACGCCGACGTGTTCAAGACGTTCAGGCCAGCACTTGAGAAAGCCTTCCAGCTCCTGAAAGGGTACTGGAATGTCCTGAACGACTTGAGCAAATCTCGTCGGGAGAGGCAGGCAGCGAGTCTGGAATGCATCAATCGGCTGGAACGCGAGGGAATTAGCGACGACTTCTATGCGGACTTTTCGCGGTGTGTCCATATCGATGAGCTGTTGGCCAGAGTATTTGAATAATGTGAGTAATGCGGGACGTTGTTTCCTACGTTGACTTACACCGACCCAGTCAGAGGGGCCGTTGCGGCTCCAGTGGCTTTCTGCCGCATCCCCCGGAGCCAGAGCAGAGCTTGGCAGTCGTGACAGATCGCCGTGGCGAGTGTGGTAATGGGGGACGTTGCAGTCTTTGTCGTCTTATAAAGCGGTACGTAGGGAGGTTTTGAAGGTTATCGGCAAGGCCCGCCCTCGGCGCGTTGCAAGCTGAGACGATGCCGGCTCGAAGTGCGAGGCTCAAGGTGCGGCGGGCCGATCAAAGCTGGTATAATTAAGGACGTGGCAGCTTTATTAGCCTTTTCGGCTCTGGGAGAACCGCGTTGCGCAGTCTCCCACCGCAGATTTGTGCAGATGCCTTGCAGGCGGCGTCGAGGGATTACAGGTCGTCCGGGGTGAGGCCGGTGTGCTTGGCGATGCGGGCCAGCATGCGGGGGCCGATCTCTTCGCTATCGTGGAACGAGAAGACGAGGTCAGGCCGGTCGGGATGGGAGAGAATCCGGTGCGAGCCGGCGGTGTCCCGTTTGACGCGCCAGCCAATTCGGAGAAGGGCCGCCAGGACCTGGCGGGCTTTTCGTGAGGGCCACTGGGTCATGCGGCGACGGAGAAGACCGTCTCGATCCCCGGGGCGGCCTCGCCATGCTCCAGGCGTTCCGCGATGACGCGCAAGGCGAGGGCCTGGGCTCGGGCGATTGCCTCCTCGCGGCTCTGCCCGTACGCCAGTACGCCCGGAAGCTGGGGAACCTCGGCAATCCAGCGACCATCTTCCTCGCGCTCAATCTCAACGCTAAGACCCATCCCGATCCCCCTGGCAATCCAGCGGAGGTGGGCGGCCTGCTCCGCCAGCATTGTGCCGGACCATGTGGCAAATCAACGCCGCCACCGACACCGCGAATCGCAACGCTCACCGTCGTGATCAAGCTTGCGCGAGTGGCCGCACATTGTCAAGGCGAAACTGGGCGTTTGCACTTGCGGCGAGGGATCCCACTGACTGATTGCTCCCGGCGGTCGAGATGTAATGGGGAACGGGGCTGCCTTCGTTGACTTACACCGACCCAGTCAGAGGGGCCGTTGCGGCTCCCGTGGCGTTCTGCCGCATCCCCCGGCGCCAGAGCAGAGCTTGGCAGTCGTGACAGATCGCCGTGGCGAGTGTGATGACCCGGCGGCAGCCAGCGGCCTGCTGTACACCCTGCGCGCGGGCCGCCTCGATGCGCCAATGCTGGCTCCTGCGGAGCCGCGCTGGGCGCAGTTGCGGTTTGCGGCGGCACCGGGCCTCAACCTCCGGGACCGGTTCCGTGGGGCGCTGATCGGTGGCGCGATCGGCGATGCGATGGGCCGGGCCAACGAAGGGGTACGGCCGAGCGAGGCGCGAAAGCGGCAGATCCGGGACTATCAGGCCTGGCATGGCCGGCGGAGGCGATCCTCGAGGCGGGCCACGAGCCACAAGCCGTGAGCCGCGGACCGAGGGAGCGCGCAGAGGGGCAAAGGAGCGCGGGAGCGGGGGGGGCCAGAGGTCAGAGGACAGCGGTCAGCGAGAACGGGAACCGTGGGGGAGCCAACTTGCCTACCATCCGGGACGTTGCTTCCCAAGTATCCTTGCTCGGGATCCCGCCGGGGCAAGCCGGTCTCTGCGGCTCAGGGTGGACGTTCTCTCGTATCGGGGTCAGCGCTTCTTCGCCAGACCGAGCGCCTCGCTGAGGGCCCGGTCAATAGCGATCATCTCGCCGGCGGGCACCGACCCCAGGCGCCGGTGAATCATGGCGGCCTTGATCGTGCGCAGTATGCCGGTCACGATGGACGGGAAGAGTAATCCCGCTTCCTTCCACCCCGCCAGGGCATGATCGCCGATGAGCACGCGGGAGACATTACCGGTAACGGCGGCGACGATGACCTCCTGCCGGCTGCGATGATAGGCCGACGAACTGACCACCACGGCAGGCCGATGCTTCCAGCCGGATTCGTCAGCAAACAGGAAGCCGACCAGGACCACATCGCCCCGCTTACAGCCGGTCATAGGCGGCATCCCGCTCGTTGTCCCAAAGGGCGGCCAGAACGGGATCCGCCTTGGCGGTCAACGCCACGAGCCCTTTGCCGTCGTCCCCGAGGTCTTCCCGCAGCCGTTCCTCCAACGCATCCCTCACGTACTGTCGGACGCTCACATCGCGCTTGGCGGCGGCGAGTCGGACGAGGCGGCGCACTCCAGGATCCACGTCCAGGCTGATGCGCGGTCGCTTCGCAGTCTGTTTCATGGTCCTCGGCATAGGCCCTAACCTCCATCGTGAGCATGCCACAGAGCATCACTGGTGTCAATGACACCATGACGATTGCTCGCCTTCTCATCCCCCGGTGCGTAAAGGAGACCCGGCCGTTTTTTCGTTGTCAAGAGAGAATCCTCCCTGTGGGTGACGGCGACGCGTCCTGGCAAAAAAAGGTACCGGACACCTTTTGCGAGCTAAGTGCTTGAATTCCTGGGTGGGTGATTTCAATTCTTGGCGATCAATGCGGCAGGTGGGAATGCCGTGAAGCCGTCTCCACTGGTTGAGGATCTCGTGCGCCCAGCGCTGCGGGTTGGGATGCCGCGCGCTCCGAGGGTCGTCGCCCCAGGCGGCACCGTACACGTGGCCGCCCGGTGCAATAATCGGGAGTTCTATTTCACCACGGCAGAAGATTTCGACCTCCTGCTCGCCCATCTGCGTGAGCTGGTCCGGACGTATGAGGTCACGGTGTACGCCTACACACTGATGTCGAATCATGTGCACCTGCTGATGCAGGCCCCTACCCACGATGCGCTCGGACGCCCGCTCCGGTGGTTTATGACCGAAACGGCCCGGGCGTTCCACAAGGCCCGCGGACGGCGGGGGCACTTCTGGGAGCGGCGCTACCGGTCGGGAAAAGGGGACGTAGGTTCGAAAGCAACTTTCCAAGAAGAGGCACCTCGAACGAAACCTGCGAGGATTCCCCCCGTGCCCGGACAAGCCTGCTTGTGAGCAGGGAACGGGACAGCCGCCCCCGCTGCGGGCGCAAGCCGGAGGGGAGGCGGCGGTTGCTCCCGGGGCCGAATGATGGTATGTCTTCCGGGGTAGAGGGGGCCCAATCCTGAGGGGGGCCGACCTCGTCGGTGGCTCGGTGGCTGGTTGCAGGGCAACGCCCACCGTTCAGGAGATCGCTTAATGCGCTTTAGAACCTACGTCCCCCATTACTCTCGGCGATCGCCCTCCTCCGGAGGATTACCGCGTCGCTGGTCGTGGGGACGTGAAGCGTTGCTATCTTTGAGTACCGGTGGCGGAGAACGGGTTCATGCCATTTTCGCGTAAGAAGACCCCCCAAGGGGGCGGAGCACTGCGGTTCGTGGTCCACGAGCACAGGGCGACGCGGTTGCACTACGACTTTCGGCTGGAGATGGGCGGCGTGCTGAAATCATGGGCGGTGCCCAAGGGGCCGTCCCTGAATTCGGCGGACAAGCGGCTGGCGGTGATGGTCGAGGACCATCCGGTCGAGTACATTGACTTCGAGGGCATCATCCCGGAGGGAAGCTACGGGGCGGGGGCCGTCGTGGTGTGGGACGCTGGAACCTACGAGGCCATCGAGCCGGGCGATCCCGAAGCGCAGCTCCGATCAGGGAAGTTTGCTTTCATTTTGGATGGGAAGAAGCTGAAGGGCGCTTTTGCTCTCGCCCGATTCGCCAGGGGCCAGACCGGCAAGGAATGGCTCCTCATGAAGAAGAAGGACGAATACGCCGATCCTTCCTGGACGCTGAAGAGTGACCTCACCCCCCGGCGGCTCAAGGAGCTGGCGGTCAAGATCCCGCCCTGCGAAACATCATAAGCCCGATCAAACCGCCATGACGCCAAGAACGCCATGGGGAGGCAATCGGGCGACCCGGCAATCTGGCAATCAGGGATGGTTGTTGCTCCTGCCACGCGCGCGATGCCAAGCGCCGGCTCGGGCTCCTCTCGCCGGAGACCGCGCAACCCTTGATTTTCCCTTGACTTCTCCCTTGGCAAGTGCATGCTAATCATATTGGGGGCTGTTCCCGTAACGATACGACCTCACCACAGAAGACCTCCCATTTGGGACGACCCGAACGCTCTGCTATGGGCAGCAATTCCAGGGCAACTGCGGAGAGAACGCGGGATGAGAATCCAGTTTGATCGGCATACCCTGGAACGTGCGGAGGAACGGGGAACAAGCGAAGAGGAAATCAGAGATGTGATCAATACAGGTTTCCCTGTTCCCGCGAAGTACGGTCGGATGGGTAGAGCCAAGATCTTTGATTTCAGGCAGAACCGCCACGGGACATACTATGAGCAAAAGAGGGTGGAGGTGTTCTACGCCATGGAAAGGGATGTCGTGATCACCGTGACGGTCTACGTTTTTTACGGAAAATGGGAGGGCTGAGAATGCAGATTCTATACGATTCAAAGAAAGACCTGCTCTACCTTAGGCTGGATGATCGGAAGCAGCAGGTCATCAACAAACGACTCTCCGAGGACATCGTGCTGGATCTTGGGGAACACGATAGGATTGTGGGTATTGAATTCCTCGATGCTTCCAAGCATCTGAATCTCGAACGTCTCCTGCCAGTAAAATATGAGGCCTCGACAGAGGCGGCATGACACAGACCCCGTCGATCAATAGCGGCCGCTCACCTAGCGCAGACGGGTACCCTCTGGAAACGGTTAAGACGGCAGCTCCCATGGAAGAAATAGTCAGGCGAACCATTGAGCACCTGCAGCAGAAGGTGCGCGTCCAGCAGGCGATCCTTTTCGGGTCGCACGCCCAGGGGGAAGCCGATGCTTAGAGCGATGTGGACCTGGCCGTGATCTCTCCTGACTTTGCACGGATGAGCCATCGAAGGATTATGGATCTCCTGGTCGAGGTGGTCCTGACGCTGGACCTGCCTATCGAGATCCGGCCGTATACACCCAAGGATCTGCGGAACGCTCGGCCGACCAACTTCCTCGGCCACATCCTCGCCGAGGGGAAAGTGGTGTACAAAGACGGGCAGTTCCTGCTGTAGGTAGAGGAGGTAAGACAGCAGCAAGTGGCGAATGGCCCGTGAGGGTCGCGGGTGACCGGGCAAGGTCAATGCTCGGCCCGGAATCCCAGATGTCCCTTGGCGTCTTGGCGGTTCGTAGTGACTCCGGTGGCTAGCCCAGCACCCGACCGCCATCCACGACCATCACATCGCCCGTCATGAAGTCACCGCGGGTCGCGAGGAAGAGGGCGGCGTCCGCGATGTCCTCCGGCTTTCCTGCCCGCTTGAGCGGCGCAGCCTGGGTCACCTTCTGGATCGTCGCATCGAGATTCGGCCGGCCGACGTTCCACCGGGTATCCGCGATGAAGCCGGGGGCGATCACGTTCACCAAGATCTCCGGCCCGAGGGTCTTCGCCAGGCACTTGCTGATGTGAATCACGGCCGCCTTGGAGGCGCAGTAGGCGATGGAGCTGCCCTGCGCATTGATGCCGGCGACCGAGGCGATGTTGATGATCCGCCCGTGGCCTTGCTTTCGCATCGGCGCCACGACGGCGCGGCAGCAGAAGAAGGTTCCCTTCACGTTGACGTTGTACAGGCGATCCCAGACCTCGTCGGTCAGCCCCTCCAGGTCGGGGAAGTCCACGAAGGCCGTGATCCCGGCATTGTTCACCAGGATGTCAATGCGGCCGAACCGCTCCAGGATCTCCGCGACCATGGCCCGGACCTGCCGATCCTGGGCGACATCCGCCTGGATCAGCAGGGGCTCGCCTCCGGCCTGCTTCACCAGCTTAGCCGTCTCCTCGGCCTCTTGCCTGGACTTCGAGTAGTTCACGACGACCTTGGCCCCCTCGCGTCCATACGCCACCGCGATGGCCCGGCCGATGCCCACGGCGGCACCGGTTACCAGAGCAACCTTTCCTGACAACTGTGCCATGGTGCCTCCTTCAGGTTAGGGGGAATTCAACGTAGGATGCTGAGTCTGAAGTTCATCCCACATGGCGGCGCCCCGGGGACCACCCCTGCGGATGCAGGCCCGCGACGGTGTCTCCTCGGGTCTCCGAGCATTGCTGCGGATTTCTGACTCGTCAGAGTAGCCTTTCGCCGTACGATCACCTCTTCCAGGGCGGGACTGCCGGCAAGAGCTTCTCGAACTCCGCGATGAGCCCCGATTCATAGGAGCCTGCAAACTCGCCGGCAAAGAACTTCCCAAGGCCTTCCTTGCAAAAGCGTTCCCAGGACCTTTCCTCGTGGCCGGGGTTGATGGGGAAGAACAGGGCCCCGTTGGCGCGCGCGGCCTCCATGTCACCGGGGGCGTCGCCGATCATCAGGATCCGGTCGGATGGATACTTCCCCTTCGCCGCCAGGGCCAGGTGTTGCTTCTTGGTTCCCATCTCCTGCCCGGCGATGACCCGCGCGTACCGGGCAATGTCATGCTCTTCCCACTCGCGGGTCAGCGCCTCGCCGGGCGTGGCGCTGACCACGACCACATCGGCCTGTTTCTGCAAGAGCTCCAGGCTCTCGAGCACGTACGGGAAGGGCGGCACGCCATGCACCATGTCCGCGATGGCCGCGTTCACGCCCTTCGTCCAGGCCATGGCCCGGTCCAGCTCGGGATCGGGATGCTCGGCCATGTATGCCTTCAGGCCGTCATTGCTCAACGGCTTGCCGGACTTCATGAATTCCCGGAGCTTGGGAGCCTGGGTCACCTCCACCTTTCTTGCCTGGACCTCGGGCCGCTCGCGCAACAGGTCGAATACCATGACCAGCGCCGGCCAGCGATTGATGCCGCGCCACTTGGAGTAGAGATTGACGAACTCGACCGCCTCCCGCGCATACTTGGACACGGGCTGCAGGTCCCAGTGTTTGATCGTGTTGGGGCAGAAGCACTCCTTGTGCTTGATCTCCATGGTGTCGAACGCGCAGCCGTCCGAATCAATGCCTACGAAGAACTTGTACCTGGGTTGCATCTCGACCAGCGGCCGAGCCGCTTCTGGATAGGTGCTCATCAGGCGCTCTCCTTGTGGAAGTGAACGTATAAGAGCCCCCGGGCGTGATCAGGACGCCCCTGTAAATGGACTGAAGAAGTGTTTCCCTTGTATCAAAACCGACATGGGGACGCAAGGCCCGCGCATGAATGGTAGCCTAGCATGGACCAATTTTTCTGAACGAGGCCGTTGAAATTTCTTGACCGTGGGTTTGTGCTGGACAGATGATTCTCCAGTGAGGTGCTGGGCTGGTCCTGCGCTGCGGGATCCAGACTGCTTGATAAGGAGCTTCCATGGAACTCAGACAATGCGGCAAGTCGAACCTGAAGCTGTCGGCGCTGGGTCTAGGTTGCTGGTCCTTCGGCGGCGGCGCGTACTGGGGCGACTGTAACCAACAGGATGTGGACGCGGTGGTGCGCCGGTCGGTCCAACTGGGGATCAACTATTTCGACGCCGCCGAGGCGTACAACGACGGCCGTAGCGAGGAGTCGCTGGGTCAGGCGGTCAAGGGCCTCCCCCGGGAGAAGCTGGTGATCGGCACGAAGGTGTCGCCGTCGAACTGCTACGCGAAGACGCTGCCGCAGCACTGCGACGCCTCGCTCAGGCGCCTGGGTCTCGACCACGTGGACCTCTACATGATCCACTGGCCGATCCACCCGCACTCGATTCGCCACTTCACCAAGGACGAGGCGATCATCAACAATCCACCGACAGTCGAGGAAGCCTTTGGCGCTCTCGCAAGACTGAACGAACAGGGGAAGATCCGCTATATCGGTGTCAGCAATTTCGGCCCGGCGCGCCTGGAGGAAGCCTTCAGGATGTGCCCGGACATCGTGGTGAACCAACTGCCCTACAGCCTCTTGACTCGCGCCATCGAGCTGGAGAGTTTGCCACAGTGTCGCAGCCTGGGTGTGAGCGTGATCGGCTACATGCCGCTGCTCCAGGGACTCCTGGCGGATCTCTACCCCACTCTGACTGATGTCCCACCGTACCAGGCGCGCACGCGGCATTTCCACTGGAAGCGGAGTCAATTGACGCGCCACGGTGAGGAGGGCGTGGAGGAGGAGACTAACGCCGCGCTTGCTGGTATTCGCACGATCATGAAGGCACGCGGCATGACGATGGCGGAGATCGCCACCAAGTGGGCGCTGGCGGGGCAGGGCATCACCTGCTGCCTCATCGGGGCGAGAAGCGTCCAGAAGCTCGAGGACAACGTGCGCGCAGCAGCGCAACCGCTGCCCGCCGAGATCATTGAAAAGCTCAACCGCGTCACGCAGCCGGTCTTGGACAAGCTCGGCAACAGCTTCGACTACTACGAGAGCTTCGAAAACAACCGGACGCGGTGACAATCGGACTACGCTAACGGAGGCCGGCGGCCTACCACCACACAGACGTCAGCGGCTTCTTGATGATGAGCGGGCGCAGGAAGGCGATGGCCTTTTCGCAGCCGTCCTCGGGAGACATCACCGGATCCTCGTGCTCGAAGGAAAGCACGTAGTCATATCCGACCGCGGCCAGGGCACTGATCACCCGACGCCAGTCCACATCCCCCCAGCCAGGCACCCGAAAACGGAAGCCGCGATCCGGCCGGGTCCACGATCCTCCCGAAAGGACGCCGCTCCTTCTCACCTCGTCCTGCTGCACCTCGCCGTCCTTGGCATGAGCGTGATAGAGGCGCTTCCCCAGGCGCTTGATGAACACCACGGGATCGATCCCCTGCCAGGTGAGGTGGCTGGGGTCGAAATTGAATCCGAACTCGCTGCGGTTGCCCAGGACCTCCAGGGCGTGCTCGGCCGTCTCCAGGTTGTAAGCGATCTCCGTCGGGTGGACCTCGAAGGCGAATCGCACCCCGCAGCGCGCGAACTCGTCGAGGATGGGATTGACCCGTTCGGCAAACAGCTCCCACGCCAGCTCGTACGCCCGCTCGTTTGTGGAGGGGTAGTTGTACCACTTGTCCCAGACCGGGGAGCCCACGAAGCCGGTGACCACCGGCACCTCCAGGGCGGCGGCCGCCTGGGCGGCGCGCTTGAGGCGGTCCGTCCCGTACTTGATCCGTTCGGCCAGGCCCTGGACCGGGGCCCACTTGTCCATGGTCCAGTCCTGCGGACCGAGCACCAGCTGTCCCTCCCGGCCGTCATTGAGCGCCGAGATCTCAAGCCCATACTCTTTCACTAGATTGCGGAGACCCCGACCACCGTCATCGAGCACTGCATCCAGATCCAGGTGCCGGCTGCCGCGCCATGCCGGCAGCTCCACCGTCTCATACCCGAGGTCGGCCACAACACGCAGCACCTCCGAGAGCAGCCTGTCCTGAAACAGTGTGGTCAAGATTCCGAGCTTCATCGGGTTCCCTCCGCCCCAGCGTATTCAATCCTGACCCTGGAGCCGCTCTGCGCCGAGGCCGCGATGGCATCGCAGATCATCGCGGCGCGGTAACCATCCTCGAAGGTCGCGCCGTAGGGGGCGATGGCGCCGTTGCCCGCGATGGCGTCCAGCATGTGCGCCAGCTCGTGAACGAAGGTCTGATCCCAGCCGAGCGGGTGCCGGGGCCACCACCGGGTGGCGAACGGATGCCCGGTATTTGTGACGTCCACCTGGCGGAATCCCGCCAGAGACGACTTCTCGTCCTCTCGCAGGTAGACCTGCAGCTCGTTCATCTTCTCCAGGCTGTACCGGAGGCTCCCCTCGGACCCGTTCACCTCCAGCTCCAGCCGGTTCTGGCTGCCGAGACTTACCTTAGACGCTTCCAGCACGCCCGTGGCCCCGCCGGAAAATTCCACGAGAGCCTGGAACGCGTCGTCGGTCCTCACCCGCTCGAAGCGCGTTGGGTCTTCCTCCAGGGGACGGCGGTCGAAGAAGGTGGCCATCCGACCCATGATGCTGACCGGCTCTCCGACCAGGAACCTCGCCAGATCAATGATGTGGGAGCCCAGATCGCCCAGCACTCCGGAGCCGGCCAGATCACGGTCCAATCTCCATCGAAAAGGAAAGGCCGGATCGGCCAGCGACGACTGCAGATAGCGGGCCCGGAACTGCAGGATCCTGCCCAGCCGGCC
>Ga0315291_10009929_pt1 | contig 11659 bp, 10 predicted proteins | sample YL17G12_20_MG_FD_203070 | JGI IMG/M metagenome (GOLD analysis project Ga0315291, IMG submission 203070) | Sediment microbial communities from Yellowstone Lake, YNP, Wyoming, USA - YL17G12_20 | ecosystem: Environmental > Aquatic > Freshwater > Lake > Sediment | place: USA: Wyoming | collected...
GCATTCGCTCGTTCCTTGAGAAACGCAAACCCCAGTTCAAAGGTAAGTGACATTACGGCGGAACATCCCTTCGAGGAGGTCAGCAATGTCGCTCGTCTTAACAGAAGTAGATGACAACATCGGAACGATTACCCTCAACAGTTCTGACAAGCTCAATGCTCTCAGCCATGCCCTGATTGCCGACTTCATGGCAGCCCTGGAGGAAATGAAGGCCTCCGATGTCCGAGTAGTCATACTCCGTGCACCAGAAGGGTCGCGAATTTGGTCCGCAGGCCATGACATCCGCGAACTCGAATCAGGCGGACACGACCCTCAGTCCTACGGCGCCCCGCTACGGAGTGCAGTCCGCGCAATCGAACGATTTCCGCACCCCATTATCGCATTGATTGAGGGAGGTGTCTGGGGTGAAGCCTGCGAAATCGCTGTAAGCTGTGACCTGCTGGTCGCAACGCCCAACAGCACTTTCGCGATCACCCCGGCCAAGCTCGCTGTCGCTTACAGTCTCGGTGGCGTCCTCAACTTCATGAAGTCCGTTGGCTTGCCGTTCCTGAGGGAGATGCTTTTCACCGCGGGCCCCGTCACCGCTGAGCGCGCCCTGCATTTCGGCCTGATCAACTACGTAGTGCCCGCTGAAGAAATCGAGCGGTTCACCGTCAAGCTTGCACAACAGATCGCCCAGAACTCGCCACTGGGAGTCTCACTTCTCAAAGAAGAGTTGCGCATCCTGGCAGAAGCCTATCCTCTTACTCCCGAAGCATTTGAAAGAGTGCAGCAGCTCCGCCGTGCGTTGTACGGCAGCGAAGACTACCAGGAAGGTATTCGTTCGTTCTTTGAGAAACGCAAACCCCAGTTTGAAGGGAAATGACGTCCGAGCGGTACAGCACAAGGACGCACACGCCCTGGGCCTGTCGAGACGAGGAAGCGCACAGCTGGCCGATCTCCGATCATGGGCGAACTGCGCAGAAGTCCGGCGACGTCATTCTGTCATTGCTACGAAAAGGCCCTTCTGGCCGTTCGCCCTGAGCTTGTCGAAGGGCCCGTTCATGGTTCGACAGGCTCACCACGAACGGGCTTCCACGCGACGCCGTTTCGGGAATACCGTTTTCATCCGCTATGGTGCCATTGGCGATAGGCATAGTGATTCTGAACGAGGCGGAGAATCTCGCGAATTCGTCGTCGCCCTTCCGCGGAAGGGTGCCTCGGAACGATACAGCCAGTCAACATCGAGCTACCTCGGTTTACACGGGCTCAGCCCCTATGTTATAATACCGCCTGTTAGAGAAAACGGAGTGACTGAATGATAGAGAAGGAAAGGAAAAACGCTATCGTCCAGCAGTTTCAGCCACGCGATGGAGATAGCGGCTCCACAGAGGTCCAGGTCGCGCTAATCACGGAGAGGATTAACCACCTGACCGGACACCTCAAAACCCACACACACGACCACCACTCGCGACGAGGTCTCCTGAAGCTCGTCGGGCAAAGACGCCGTCTCCTGGCATACCTGAGCAGGAACGACGTCGGTCGCTATCGCCAGCTAATAGCAGGCCTTGGTCTCCGAAAGTAGCAGCCGCGTAGGTGGGGAGCTGGAGCTTGGTCAACACCCTATGACTAATACATTTCATACCACTATTGGCGGAAGAACCCTGACCATCGAGACGGGCAAACTGGCCGAGCAGGCCAACGGCGCAGTCACGGTCCGCTATGGCGACACCGTGGTGCTGGTCACAGCCTGCGCCAGCGCGGAGCCGAGAGAGGGCGTGGACTTCGTGCCACTCACGGTCGATTACGAAGAGAGACTCTACGCCGCGGGGAAGATCCCAGGGAGCTTCTTCAGGCGCGAAGGCCGACCCAGCCAGGAAGCCACTCTGACAAGCAGGCTCACCGACCGGCCCTTGCGTCCTCTTTTCCCCAAGGAGCTGCGCCACGACGTTCAGGTGGTGGTGACTGTTGTTTCGGCCGACCAGGAGAACGACCCTGATATCCTGGCCATCATCGGCGCTTCAGCGGCACTGGGCATCTCCGACATACCCTTTGCAGGGCCGGTAGCCGCTTCGCGAGTCGGCTACTTGGACGGGGCCTACGTCCTCAATCCCACTTTCACCCAGCTTGCTGAAGGCAAGCTCGATGTGGTGGTTGCAGGCACCAGAGACGGGGTCAGCATGGTGGAGGCTCAGGGAAGGGAGATATCGGAAGACATCGTTCTCCAGGGAATCAAACTCGCCCAGGCTGCGAACCTGGAAGTTGTCGCACTTCAGGAGAAGTTCATTCAGGCTCACGGCAGGCCAAAGAGAGAGTTCCGGGCAAGGGAGCTGGACGCAGAATTCCGCAGGGACGTCTCGACGATCGTTCAGAGCAAGTTCGGACGGAAGCCCATCTGGAAAGACCGCCCGGAGCGCGAAGCCCTGCTGGGCCAACTCAAACAAGAAATCTCCGCAAAGTGGGGAAGCACCCATTCAGCACAAGACATAGACGCAGCGTTCAACCTCGGGTTGAAGGAAAGAGTGAGAGCGCTGATCCTTGAGACCGGGACCAGACCTGACGGAAGAAGCCTGACCGATGTCCGCCCCATCAGTTGCGAGGTGGGCACCTTCCCTCGCACTCACGGCTCCGGTCTCTTCACGAGGGGCCAAACGCAGGTGCTGACCATCGCAACCCTGGGCTCGCCCGGGGAGGAGCAGCGGATCGACGGCATTGGCCAGGAAGAGACCAAGCGTTTCATGCACCACTACAACTTCCCGCCGTTCAGCACGGGCGAGGTCAAACGTATGGGTTCCCCGGGACGCCGCGAGATCGGACACGGTGCCCTGGCAGAGCGAGCGCTCGCTCCGGTGCTACCGAGCGAAGAGACCTTCCCGTACACTATCCGCCTCGTCTCCGAGGTGCTGAGTTCGAATGGCAGCACCTCGATGGCAAGCGTCTGCGGCAGCAGTCTCTCGCTGATGGACGCCGGCGTCCCCATCAAGACGCCCGTCGCGGGCGTTGCCATGGGCCTGGTAACCGGTGCGGACGGAAGATCCGCCGTTCTCACCGATATCGAAGGGCTGGAGGACGCCCTGGGCGACATGGACTTCAAGGTTGCGGGCACGGCTGAAGGGATAACAGCGCTCCAGATGGACGTGAAGGTGAAGAGCGTAACCTATGATATTATGGAGCGCGGGCTGAGGCAGGCGAGAGACGCTCGCCTCTTCATTCTGGACCGGATGAAAGAGACAATCAGCGGCAGCAGGCCTGAGATAAGCAAGTACGCGCCCCGCTTGACCAAGATAACGGTTGACCCGGAGAAGATCCGCCACGTGATCGGGCCCGGCGGCAAGACTATCAGGGCCATAACAAGTGAAGCCAAGGTAACCATCGACATAGAGAACGACGGCACAATCCTTATCGGCTCACCGAGCGATGAGGCAACTCAAAAGGCGATCAAGATCATCAGGGACTTGACACGGGATGTTGAGGTCAACGAGACATACAGCGGCAAAGTCACGCGGACAACGAACTTCGGAGCCTTCGTCGAGATTCTCCCCGGCAAAGAGGGCCTGGTACACATCAGCGAACTCGCCGACTACCGAGCCCCCAGCGTTGAGGACGTGGTCAAGGTAGGGGACGAGATAACCGTCATGGTTACGGAAATCGACCGTATGGGCAGGATAAACCTCTCTCGCCGCGCCGTGCTCCAGAAGCTGGCGCAGGTGCCAGGAGCCCGAGTGGGAGGGGAACCCAAGGAGCCCCAAGCCTATCCCTTCAAGAAGAGGGCAGAACCCCGGTATCCACCACCACGCCCGCCCCGCGAAGGCGGCGCCCCCCATGGACCCGGAAGGCGCACCGGCGAACGGCCCTAGAGGCCCTGGCCCGAAGGCTGCTCTTCCCCAAACAATGAGTGGCGCAGACAAGAGATGAATTGAGGAGCGATGGAGCGGCTGAGGGTTTTGGTGCATGGTGCGCTGGGCAGGATGGGGCAGGAAGTGTTCAGAGCCCTCTGTCGTGACCCGGAGCTTCAAGCAGTTGCCGGTGTAGACATCGCAACCGCCGAGAGAGACCTTCCTCTACCGGACGGGTCCGGCTCAATTCCATTGTCCGCTGACCTTGAGCGCACGATTGCGCGCTCCAGCCCGCATGTCCTCGTGGACTTCACTACGCCGGAGGCGACCATGCCTGCGGTGCGGGTTGCGGCAAAGCACAATGTCAGGATGGTCATCGGAACCACAGGGCTAACACCGGCAAACCTCGATGAGATCGGAAGGCTGTGCCAGGAGCACAAGGTTGGGGCAGTGGTCGCCCCCAACTTCTCGGTAGCGGCCACAGTGATGATTCACCTGGCAAGAACAGCTGCCATGTTCTTCGACTATGCTGAGATCATTGAGCTGCACCACGAGCAGAAGGCCGATGCTCCCTCGGGCACTGCGCTGACAACTGCCAGAGAGATGGTTAAGTCGAGAGGCAAAGCGTTCCGCCACACCTATGCATCGAAAGAGCCAGTCGCTGGAACTCGCGGGGGCGAACTTGACGGGATCGCCCTCCACAGTGTGCGTCTGCCAGGTTTGCTTGCCCACCAGGAAGTCATTCTGGGAGCACCAGGGCAGACACTCAAGATCCGGCTGGACCAGATAAACCGAGAGGCCTTCATGCCCGGGGTGACCCTGGCCATAAAGAAGGTGGGGGAACTTAAGGAAGCGGTCTTTGGTCTGGACAGGATTCTAGGGCTTGAGGGGTAGGATTGCTGGGCTCAGTTGTAATAAGGAAGTACCATACTGCCATCGTCGGCGCCACTGGGCTCCTCGGCCAGGAGTTCATCAAGGTCCTGGAACAGAGAGAGTTTCCCATGGCATCCGTTCATCTGCTCACCTCGGATAGGTCGGCGGGGAGGAAGATGTTTGTCAACCACCGAGAGGTGGAGGTCAAAGAGGTTACCCGCAATTCATTCGACCCAGTGGACATAGCGTTGTTCGCAGCGGGCTCAGAGGTCAGCAAGCACTTCGCCCCCATTGCCGCAAAGAGAGGCGCCGTAGTCATCGACAGCAGCGCGACCTTCCGAATGAATGCAAGGATCCCTCTTGTTGTCCCCGAGGTCAACCCCGAGGACCTGGAGCGCCATCGAGGTATCATTGCCAACCCCAGTTGTGCAACAATCGAGCTGGCCGTGATGCTCTATCCTCTCCACAAAGTCAACCCGGTCAAGCGGGTTGTGATCGATACGTACCAGGCAGTGTCAAGCACGGGCTCGGCCGCCGTCGACGAACTCAACAGTCAGACCAAATTGGTGCTCGAGGGGAGGAGTGTCGTTCCACACGTCTACCCACACCAGATAGCGTTCAACGTGCTGCCCGAAATCGACGTATTCCTCGATGACGGGTACACAAAAGAGGAGCGGAGCATCGTCCGCGAAACGAGGCGGATTCTCCACGATGACAGCATCGCCATGTCCGCAACCTGCGTGCGCGTCCCCGTCGTCGCAGGCCACAGCCTCGCAGTTCACGTGGAATTCGCCAACCCCATCAGCCCCGAGGAGGCCAGGAATGTCCTTGCCAGCGCCCCCGGGGTGAAAGTGCTTGATGACCCATCCGTGAGTCTCTATCCTCACCCCTGGGGGACGGCGGGCATGGACCTGGTATTTGTTGGGCGCATTCGCAGCGATGCCTCCCACCCCAACGGGCTGGTGCTATGGGTCGTTGCCGACAACCTGCGAAAGGGGGCAGCCCTGAACGCAGTCCAGATCGGCGAACAACTGATCTCAAACGGCTGGGTGTAGCCCACCGGAAGGAGAAGGGCAAATTGGCGAAACTCGGTCGTGTTATCACAGCGATGGTGACTCCCTTCGATGAGAAGGGAGAGGTCGACTACGCACAGTCCAGGAGCCTGGCCCTAGCGCTGCTGAAGTCCGGAAGCGACGGCTTGTTGCTTTCCGGCAGCACCGGTGAGTCGCCCGCTCTCAGCCATGACGAGAAGCTGCGGCTGTTCGCCGAGGTGAAGGCGGCGGTGGGTAAGAAGGGAGCGGTAGTAGCCGGCACTGGAACCTACAATACGAGAGAGAGCATTGAACTCACCAGGGAGGCGGAGAGAATCGGCGTCGATGCAGCATTGCTGGTCGTGCCCTACTACAACAAACCCACTCAGCAGGGACTGCGTGAGCACTTCCGGGCAATTGCCGAAAGTACGAAGCTTCCGTGCATACTGTACAACGTGCCCAGCCGCACCGTCACCAACATGGCGCCAGAGACCGTCATCGAACTCAGCAGCATCGATAACATCGTCGGGCTCAAGGAGGCAAGCGGTGACCTCAGCCAGGCGGTGAAGGTTCTAGAGGGCGTGAAGAAGGATTTCTTGCTGTACAGCGGCAATGATGGCGACACTTTCCCGCTGCTGTCGCTGGGTGGCTACGGTGTCATAAGCGTCGTTTCGCATCTCGTTGGCGTGCAATTCCGCGAGATGGTCTCCAAGGCCGTCGGCGGCAACATGGCCGAGGCAGCCGCTATTCATCGCAGGTTGATGCCTCTGGTCAATGCCATGTTTGTACTCTCCAACCCCATCCCCATCAAGCATGCGTTGAACGTCGTTGGCTTCCCGGTAGGGAAGCCGCGCCTGCCTCTTACGTCCCCCGATGAGAAGTCGGCCGCGGTAATTGAGAACGTCCTGAAGAAGTACCGCATCGACCTTCGCCTGAAGTAAGAACAGCGCGAGGTGGCCCCCGCTTCGACCGCCTATGCTGCTGATTCTAGCTGTCCCTGCAATGACCAGGGGCTGGTCTTGCGAACTGCCACGTTCACGAGTTGGCCCAGGCGGTCCGCTTCGTCGTCGAAAAAGACCAGCTTGTTCGTGCGGGTGCGTCCCCACCACCTACCACCCTTTGTCCCCTCCACCAACACTTCCACCTTCTGACCAGCCAGACCCGCGTTGATTTCTGAGGCAATCACTTTCTCCAAATCCTCCACCTGCCTCATCCGCCTCTTCTTGTCCGGCAATGATACGTTATCGCTGAGATCTTTAGATGCCGTCGTCCCGGGCCGCGGCGAGTAGACCGCCACGTGTACGGTGTCGAACCTCAACTCCGAGAGCAGTTCTAGCGTCTCACTAAACTGCTCCTCCGTCTCGCCAGGGAAACCCACGATGACATCGGTTGACAGAGCCACACGCTGCACGGCTGCGCGTATACGCTCGACAAGGTTCCGGTAGTCTCGAACGGCATAGCCCCGGCGCATCGCCCGGAGAATCCCGTCGTCGCCAGCCTGCACAGGAAGGCTGATGTGCTCGCACACCTTGTCAAGCGCTGCCACAGCCCCGATTAACTTCTGACTCATGTCCTTGGGATGCGAAGTCAGGAAACGAATGCGGGCCAGTCCACCGACGGCATTCAATTCGTGCAGCAGATCAGCCAGGTCAGGATTGCCGGGGAGATCGTGCCCGTACGAATCGACGTTCTGTCCCAGCAGGGTTACCTCTTTCACGCCGCGCTCGACGAGGGCCTCGACCTGGCGGCACACTTCGGCAACCGGATAGCTTCTTTCCCTGCCGCGCCGATATGGGACGATGCAGTACGAGCAGAAGTTGTCACAGCCCTCTATGATGTTGACGAAAGCAGTCGGCGGAACCGCCGAGGCAACGGGACCCCTCGATCCGGCCAGAGCCCTGACTCCCGCAATGTCGAGGAGTCCGTCGAGCTCCCCAGGTCTGAGGAAGATGTCCACGTGAGGAAAGCGGGCTTTCAGCTCACCAGCCCCCGAGTCAACCATGCACCCGGTCAGGGCCAGTATCGCATCCGGTCTGCGCCTCTTCAGGTCTCTCAGAGAGTGCAGTCTGGACACCACGCGGTTCTCAGCGCTTTGACGCACCACACAACTGTTGAGGACGATGATGTCGGCGTCCTCGGCATCGGCCGTCGGGGCGTACCCCAGCCCCTCCAGGCTGGCAGCCAGCCTCTCGGAGTCTGCCCTATTCATCTGGCAGCCGATGGTCCAGATATGATGCCGTGGCATTCTAGGCCTTCCTACCACAACATTCCAGAAGGGTCGCTGACCTAGCTGATGTCAAATCCGCCATCCGCGACGGAAACTGGAGGCCACCGCCGTCCAGACTGTGTGGCATCTGCCTGATCTTGTGATTACCGTGGCTCCGTATTCTGAGGCTGTGACACCGCAGCAGCCCCTGTAGCTGAGAAGCGCAACTGACCAATGTGGAGCAACGCGGAGGGTGAAGCGACAGACACGCCCCGCAGGAGCGCGTCACATTCTCAGTGGCGGAGGGAATGGGATTCGAACCCATGAGGGAGGTTTCCCCCCCTAACCGCTTAGCAGGCGGCCGCACTAGACCACTATGCGATCCCTCCCACGCCCATTATGCCACAAATCCCTCGTTTTTCAACCAAGGTTACCGCAACCGGGACCGGCCACTTGGAGAATCGGTCTGCGGCTCCACAATCGAAGCAGCGGGGGATTCTCAAGAGATGACTTTGAGCTCAGCCAGGCGAGCGATCTCCTCTGCAGGGAAGCCCAGCAATTCGCCAAACACGTAGTCATTGTGCTGGCCCAGCACCGGTGAAGCTCGGTAGATGCTTGCGGGGGTCCCGCTGAGCTTCCAGGGAGCAGAGACCGCCGTCTGTTTGCCGATAACCGGATGCTCCACCTCAACCCAGACGCCACGTTCCTCAAGGTGGGGGTCCGTGCACAGCTCTTCGCTGCTAAACGACGGGACCGCGGCGACGCCAGCCTGCTGCAGCAGATGCATCACCTCATAGTCATCATGTTGTACCGTCCATTGCTCGACCAGCCGGTCCAGTTCCTCTCGGTTCTGCCAGCGGCCGCAGATATCGGAGAACCTCCCATCCCCAGCCCACTCAGGGCCCCCGACCGCGCTGCGCAGCGCCTGCCACTCCTCGTCGTTGGCGACAGCTATGCTCACCCACCTGTCATCGCCTTTGCAGCGATAGCAGTTGTGAGGAGCCATGAACAGGTCCTCATTCCCACGTCTCGTCTGAATCCTGCCGTTCATGACATAGTCTATGAGCACATCCCCGATGAGTACGCTAACGGCATCCGACGAAGAGACGTCTATGCATTGACCCTCACCGGTCTGCCACCGATAATTCAGTGCCGCCAGCAGCCCGAAGGCGGCGGTTGTGGCACTCACCAGGTCCACCTCACCCATGAAGCCGGCAGGCAAGTCGTCAGCATAGCCGGTCACATAGGCCAAGCCAGCCACGGCGGCGAAGTTTGGAGCATAGCCTCCGTACGCACGCTCGGGCCCGTTGCCCCCACGCATCGAGGAGGAGAGATAGATGATGTCGGGTTTGACCCGACAAAGCTGTTCGTAGCCGAGGCCCAGCCTCTCCATGACGCCGGGCCGCATGTTCTGAACGACCACGTCGCTGACCCCTACCAGCCTCCGCGCCAGTTCGATGCCCTGTTGCTGACTGAGGTCGATGGTAACCCCCAGCTTGTTGAGGTTCAAGTCATTGAACACGGGCGAGCGATCCAAGTCGTCGAAGACGCCACCTGTGGTGATCGAGAACCTCCGCGTGTGGTCCGCCTTCTTCCTGCTTTCGATCTTGATGACCTCGGCACCCAGGTAGGCAAGCAGAGCCGTGCTGTACGCGCCAGCCCAGGCCCAGGAGAAGTCTGCAACCCTCACGCCGGCCAGTGCATCCGAATTCATATCAGAACCCCAATGCCCCTAGATAACGCCCATCGCCGCCATCTCCGCCAGTTCCTCCCGCGAAAACCCCAGCCGACCGACGAGTATCTCCTCGTTGTGCTCGCCAAGACACGGTGCCGGTCGTTCCAGCGTCCAGGGTGTCCTCGAGAACAGGAACGGGCTTGTCGGGTACCTGAACCCGCCCGCCTCCGGATGCTCGATCTCTCGAATGAAGCCGCGCGCCTTAGCCTGCTGCGAATTGACCACGTCCTCAGCGGTCATCACAGGCGTAACCGTGGAACTGAGGCGCTGCGCCGGGTGATATATCTCCTCCTTGGTGTGAGAACTCGCCCACTCGCGTATACGCGGCATCACCTCGTTCAAGTGTAGCATCCGCCCGGCCGTCGTCTTGTATCTCTCATCCGTCGCCCACTCGGGAAATCCCATGATCTCCACCAACCCTGCCCATTGGTGATTCTCGGGGATGTGGACACAAACGTGACCATCGCGGCAGGGGATCATCCCACCCCGCCCTGACAGCCGGACGGTCCTGGAGGGGCAGCGGACCCCATTGGCGAAAGATGCCGCGTTCATGCGTCCGAGGCCTACAAGAGCCTCCTGCTTTGAGACGTCCACATGCTGGCCGTGGCCGCTCACTTGCCGGGCATACGAAGCACCCAAGGTGGCCACCGCAGCAACCAGGCCACAGGCGAACTCGCCCAGCAGCCCTCCGCTCTTCAAGGGCTCCCGGTCGGGGAGAGACGAGCCGACAGGCGTAATGTGGCCCAACATGCCACTGTGGTAGGTGTTGAGGTAGTAGCCCTTGTAGCCAGCGTAGGGGCCCTTCTGCCCGAATGGAGTAATGGAAACCATGACAAGCGCAGGATTCGCCTCGCTGAGAGCCTGGTAGCCAAGCCCGAGCTCCTCCATCACGCCTGGAGGGCTGTCCTCAATGACAATATGAGACGCTGCAGCCAGCCTGAGGAACACCTCACGGCCCGTGGCGAGCCTTGGGTTCAGCGTCATGCCGAGCTTGTTGGTGTTGAGGTACAAGAACAGGCCGCTCTTCTCAGGATGAGGCGCATCCCCACGGAAGGGCCCCCACCGTCTTGCGTCATCCCCAGCAGCGGGCTCCTCGACTTTGACGACTTCAGCCCCCATGTCAGCGAGGAGCTTCGCGCAGTAGGGTCCGGCCACGAACCCGGCATACTCGACGACCCGGAGTCCTGCCAGCGCCTTTTTGCTGCGGTTCCTCATTACCGGGGCAGGGCAAACATGGTAGTCGTTACTCACATCCATCAGAAAGCGTGCACGAGCGGTGACGCCCACGGCGGCAAGAGGCGGACCGGAATCCAGTTTCCGCCTTCGCTGAGTGCTGAGGTGTGGGGCCTGGAGGATACCTGTCGTTGTGACCGCTGCGCCCTCGGCCGCAGTGGTGGTCAGAGGCCCACGCCACGGAAGGAGGAGTGCGCAAACCCAGCAAGGTGTTCACGACTGCGGACCCGCGGCCTGCGTGGGAGCTCGACCTCGCGAAATGGGGCCGAACCTCGCAGGTGTGGGGCAGAGCAGGTCAGCCTGTCGCTTCCGTCTTCTTTCTCTTGAATATCGAGACAACCCACATAAACACCTTCATTTCCGCAGTCAGTATCTTGATGACGATAGGCATGCTGAATATCTTGATGATCACCCTGTTGCTCATGGCCTTCATCATCAGTCTGTCTTTCCAGCTCATGATCGTCACTCCTTCCTGGATAGCTTGCTGCGAGCCCGCCTCATGTCTTCGAAGAACTCGCTTCTGAGTTCATCGAACTTCTCCTTCAGGCCCATCTCCTTCTTCCCCTGCTTCTTCGCGTACAGCTTGCCTCTGGCCTGACCAAGGTCGCCGGTGAACTCCCGCCTCATAACCTCGACCTTCTCCTTGAGGCCCATCTCTTTCTTCGGCTTCAGTGCCACCTTCTTCTTTGGCGCGACGGCCGCTGGCCTCCTCACAGCAACAACTTCCGAAGGCTGCTTCCCGACTGCGGCCGCCGGCGGCCCTTTC
>Ga0315291_10009930_pt1 | contig 11659 bp, 19 predicted proteins | sample YL17G12_20_MG_FD_203070 | JGI IMG/M metagenome (GOLD analysis project Ga0315291, IMG submission 203070) | Sediment microbial communities from Yellowstone Lake, YNP, Wyoming, USA - YL17G12_20 | ecosystem: Environmental > Aquatic > Freshwater > Lake > Sediment | place: USA: Wyoming | collected...
ACATGCGAGATTGCATTTAGTTAGTCGGATGAATAACGCAGGCTTACCTGCATATGGGCCTTCGCCTTGTAAAGTGAAGAACATGCTCGTAACGAAGAGGCTATCCTTAGGGGCATCTTTAAAATATTTCTGACCGACGATTTCATTTGTTCCGAACATTAATTGCCCCCTTTTAATTTTTCTACTATTTTAGACGCTTCTAATAGATAAGTCAAGTCCTCTGCTGTCAAGGAACCTTTCTCCTTAGCTATGTTGATTAAATCTTCAAACACGCTATCGCGCATTCTTAATTTAACTGCCTTACTAACACCTGCTCTCATTTCTGCACCCATTTGTAAAGATTGTCCAAATGACTCTGCGGCTGCATCAATGTTGACTCCGTTTGCCCATGTAACCGAACCATCAAGATTCAATCTAACAATTTCTTGATTATTTGACGAAAGTGTAATAATATGATTAGGCGGAGTTATTGTGAAGCTACCCATAGCAGTTCCTGCTATTCCGGAATTCATTGTAATCCAAGAGGAGGGATTCGCTGCGGCAGCAGTAATGTTTCCGACAGTAACCTGCCCGGCGCCGCCTGCACCGACAACACCTGTCGAATATGAATAACTTTGAGGAATTGTGGTCGCCGGCGGCAATGTTATAGTATATGTACTTGAAGCTGTATTAAGCACAGTCGCAGGTGCTGTTGGAGTTGTAATTCTCTTAAATAGTTTCTTGAACATTTTGTGCCTCTGATGATTCGTTCCAGGTATGCATGTATTTAGATAGTCGCAGCATCTTATTAACACGGGCTTTTTCAATTCCCTCTTCAGTGACACCTAGCCCCGATCCCTTTAACAAATCAACTAATGCTAATACGTCACCCAATTCCATTTCTAAACTCTCCCTATTAGTGAGAGTTGTATTTATTGGCTTGCCAATTAATCCAAACCGTTTAATTTTAGAAGCGGCCTGTATTACTTCTGCGCATTCTTCTTGTAGAATATTTAGACATTCTTCTTGATGTTCATTAACTTGCTTCAAATTTTTTCTCCCAGTTCCATGCATGCAGAATTGCATCTCTGATATTGTATTCGGGTATCCAATTTAAGAGCTCTTCGGCCTTTGTGATATCTGCGGTAAGAATGGCAGGATCTCCTGCCCGCCGTGGCTTCTTTATAACAATGGGTTCCTTGCCTACTATTTCGCCCGCGTGTCTCACTAAATCTTTAACGCTAACACCGCCGCTTCCACAACCTATATTAAATGTACGGTTAGACTCGTGCTTGTCAAATAGATCGAGTGCCAGTGTATGAGCTCTCGCTAAATCTGCAACGTGTACATAATCACGAACACAAGTTCCGTCAGGTGTAGGATAGTCTGTACCATAGATTTCAAATGTTTCCCCATTCAGGATCTTATTGCATAGAATTGGAATAACATGTGTGGCAGGACGCTGCACATAACCGAATCGGCATTGCGGATCGGCACCAGCAGCATTGAAGTATCTAAATGTAACATACTTCAATCCGTATGCCTTTGAATAATCTTTTATAAGAAGTTCACCTGTAACTTTAGTTGATGCATATGGATTTTCGGGATCGTAATATAATCCAGCTTCTCTAAGAGGACCCTGCTGGCCTTGTCGGCCGTATGTATTTCCACTAGAACTAAAGACAATATTTTTGATCTTACGTGCGACCATAATGTCGAGCATTGCCTTCATTTTTACCACGTTATTGTCGTAATATTTGGCTGGTTCTGACACACTCTGTTCTACTAAGTGTTCTGCCGCAAGGTGTATTACTGTGTCAAATTTAGTCTCATCATTGTTGAAGAAATCTAAATAATCTGCAACACGATAAATTCCGGGAAAATTATGTACTGGTGTATTCCTATCAACAATTGTGATATCGTGCCCGGCGGTCGCTAATTCCCACGCCACCTGTGTCCCGATAAACCCGCCACCACCTGTAATTAGTATTTTATGTTTGATCATTGCCTAGTGTAAGCCTTTCAATAAGTTTGTACTCTCGGTATGCTTCGGCGAGTGCTGGGTACTTAGCAAGGACTTCATTAGATGGGGCAATAATTAACAAACGCTTCTCAACCGCCCTTAATCTCTCTTCTAGTTCCATGACAGGGTACTTATTGTTTGCGCCAACATATGCCTTGGACCAGCTAAGTGTTTCCTCGGAAAATTCACTATCATGTATTTTTGGACTGGTCATTTACTAGTTTCTCAATAAGTTTATAGTGATCATATGCTTCTTGTAAAGCAGGAAATCTTGCCTGCAATTCTGTATTAGGAATTACAATAGCAAGACGCTTTTCTATACTCTCGATACGTTCTTTTAATTCTTTGAAATCTTTATTATCCGGGAGATTAAGATCTAACGATCCCCACGTTGGATTACTTGAAATAGTGATACCATTCCCGGCCACTAAATATTGACCCGATTGCCCGAATACTGAAGGATCACCTGTGCTCATACTGAATACTTTATTTTAAAGATAAGTGCATCATCTGGATCTTCAAATGCCACATCTATAATAACATTGCCTAAAAGAACAGGAGCGTTGAACCAGACATCAACGGCTCCATGACTATTAAGGTTTACCCAATCTAACATTTCTAGGTAGTCAGGCCTAGATTTTACACTGATTACAACCTTGTATTTCTTATCAAAGGTGTGTTTAGGTTTTTCTTCTATCGACGATACCATCGAAGGTGTCTTCCGGAACAAAGACCAGAGTCGCTCCATTTTCCCCATCTTCGCTTACCTCTACAGAAATCTTACGCTCTGGATACTTCGAAGAAATGTATTCGATAAGACTTTCCGCAAGCATTTCACAACTCTGGTAATCCATTTGCAATGTACCATTTCCATATAGAGCTTCAAGTTCACGCTTAAACATAATGAACTCGACATCTCGATCATTATGAAAAACATCTAATGTTACACGAAAATGAAAAATATGTCTATGTGGTACACCAAGGAAGCTAACAGATTCTAATTTAGGATCAGTAGCTGCCGCTGGATACTTATGAATGCCTTCCTTTTGGAAAGTAACAAAGATAGTTCTACTTTTTATCATTTCTTGGCCTTTGCCTTCTTCTCAGGTTCCTTTGCGGCGAGCGGGTCAGTTGTAGTACCTTCCGCATATGCTTCAGCTGCGCCAACAGGGCTCGTAATAGCAACGACTGTCGGGATCTTTTCTTCTTCATTTTCCGGTTTTAGTTGTGATGGTGCATCTGGATCCAACCCTGCTTCAACAATGTTCTTTACAGCTTCCATATTTAGTGCTGGTTTGTTGATGTCTGCATAAACTGGTTCTGGTACCTTCAATGACTTTACTTCGTTATTTGGAGTAGCAACCTTTAACACAGGATTTGGTACCGGACCCGAAAGTGGTTCAACAACCTGATCTGTCGTGTAATCTTGCCAAGGCGTGAAGCGATTACTATCTGTAACTTCGTGATGATTTAAACACCATACGCCCTCGTTTGTTGCCTTGAAATCAATGTCATCAAACTTAATTGTAAGATTTGGACTCGATGTTTGCAAATTCGGAATTCGGACACTCAGCATTGGAATAAACAGGCGTGATTGCCAAATTCCCTTATTGAGCATAAGCAACACAGATTGATGTTCGTGTGCTTGATAATCCAATGTTACCCAGAATCCCTTATCGAGCAATGCAGTAATTGTCTTGTCCCAATATAATGTGCCATCTTTCGGGTCTACACTAAAAGAATGATTTGCACCTAGAAAAATATGTGGTGTCCTGTATTCCCGTGCCATGCGTTCAATTTGAGCCACATCCTGCTTTCCAACAACAAACAGTGTCCTTTTGTCAGCAGCCGGCGTCTTTTCGACTTCGGGTCCGATAAAATACGTTACGTCTTTGTGTCCATCTCTATTCATAATAATTCCTTTTATTTGTCTGTATATTCCATGAGTCTTACTTCCGAATCACCTAGCCCTGTGCCTTCAAGACATTCGGTAATCATAGTATGCAGATCACTGATACCATTACCCGGGTCTTGCTCGACACCTTCCCAGAATTCGTCGTTACCTTCTTCGATTATAATTTGGAATACATAGCGTTTCATTAGAACTTCTCCCATGCCACATATTTTCTATAATCGTTTGTATTTCTTGCCCATTTGATACCGTAACCTTCTAGAATGTCAAGTGTACGATCAATAGTTCCATTCTGCCAATCACTAACTGCACCGGTTTCATAACTCTCCGGATTTCTAAACATTGCTGCTAATCTGTCAGCAGCATCCTCTACACTCCAAGGAATATACATATTTTTGGCATTGTTAGCGAATACCTCTGGAAAACTTCTATACGCCGGGTATAGTGTTAGAGTTCCAAATGTGTCAGCCTCACTCACTGTATTACTTACCCAGTCTTGAAGTGCGCAGTTAAATAAAACGGTAGAATCAGCCAATAAAGTGTAATAATCATTCTTCTTTAGGCCTGTATATACCTTAAAGTTGGCAGTTTTACCGTTTTCGAGACGTTTTGCACGATCGACGTATTTTGGATTATTACTCTTCAGCTCTGGGTGGCCACAGAATACTGCAAACTCAATACTCGGATCTCTCTCATATATTAACTCGGCCAAATCCATATAAAAATTGGGTTGTTTCTCATCATCCCAACGCGCAGCAAATCCCACCCTGCGTGTACGATCCATGATTGGTTTAACATCTGGAATACGGCTTCTAACTTCATCCTTGCCAAATGGTAATCCAGTGACGTAAATGGGAGCCTTCATTCCTGCAATGCGTAGATGTGCTACCATTTCTTCGCTTGCTACAAGAATACCTGTTACAAACTCGTCGACCATCTTTTCAAAATGGCGCATCCAGTGTGCCATACCTTCGCGATTTACAAAGTCATCGGGATCAATACTCTGTGCCAGACACCGAACATAAACCTTTGGTCTAAATTCTCCCGGAACCTGTTCAAGTATGTATGGCAAACTTTCGATGCCCGGAGTAAACATGTCCTCATAGAAAATAACATCATCAGATGTTACCATGCCTTCCTTCATTAACTTAATAAGGTTGGCAGTTTGCATCATACTGTAAAATGTGCGACCGTGAGCATCAAGAACACTACCTGTAACAATCTTCTTGTCTGTTGTCAATTCGGAACCTGTAATAAGTTCGTAATTAATTCCTCGTAGCTTGAACACACGTTCGTTCCAATCTTGCAATTGCAGAGTGTAACGTGCTTCATAAGACTCGAGTCCCATGTAAAATAATTTTCTCATCTTAACTCCCTGAATATTTTAATATGTATACCAATGCATCTGGGCCCGATAGCAAAACTGAGTTTTGCGAATAAATTAACCAACCATCCCCTCCACTGCCATATCCATGGACTGCCGCGGCCCGCATCATCTTCGGGGTAATTTTCTTTATTTGACAAATATACATAGAGTTGCCGCGAGAAATAGCAACATAGTTACCTTCCGCTAATGGTTGACCCAATATATCAACGTGTTCGATTTTCTCTTTGGCCATAATTAATCAATAATTCTCTATCTATTTCTTCTGCAATCTGCTTTGCAAGTTTCGCTAATATTTCGTCTTCTTGCGGAGTTATAGAAGGACGTAACTCTGTAACATAATCAACTATGTAAAACATCTGCCGAGGTTTAATTTCAAAAACTCTCCATTTAATCGGCGGCCGTTGCAATCGGCTAACAATCTCGTCAGCCTGTTCAACATTATCGGAATCTATATTAACGGTCATAGTCAATCTTGCGAATTAACTTTTCTCCCATCCAATGCGAACCTGTACCCTTATGTTCCATCTCTTCGAGTAATTTTTTAAAATCTTTCTTCGAAATTTCTCTACCATCAAGTATAGTTTCGCCCATGTATTCTTGTTCAGCTGATTCAAATGAATCAGCTTCGAGACCCGAGTCAACCATTGTTACTTCATCGAATGCATGTTCGAGTTCATCAGCTTCGATAACATAACGATGTCTAAATGTTACAATGGTATCGACAATAAATAATTTCTTCTTTGTTGGTTTAGTCATTTTCTGTGTCCCTTTAGGTAATTGTTTATCAGACTTTTCTGGTGGAAAAGGAAATGCGTCATAGAATGGTTGCATATCTTTGGCAACTTTTTCTCTAATATATTGCTGTGAAACAGATTCCTTATTTGCAACCTTTTCCGCCATCATTCTATTATAGAACTCTAGCTGTGCTATTGCAGCCTTTCGGGCATTCTTCACCGATTCGAAATCTTTAGTTTTCATATACCTGCCAGTTTATTGAGTGTCAATTGTTCTTCGGCCCATCTATGTTCTTGTTCAATACGCACCTTTAGATAATTTCTAATTGTGTCCTTTTCGGCCCAGATGAATTTCTCGTACCTTGTTAGCCCATTGCACGGACAATCCAGTACAAACATAATGCCGTTCATTTCTTGTGCGCTTATACCATCGCAATCATAGTGTAATACAATCTTATCTGGATATTTCTTAAACTCTTCTTCGCAATATAATCGATATCTGGCCTTTGATTCTTCGGCCGTACACTCATCATCGTCATAGTGATTGTAATCGGTATCGGGACATAAGTGTTCTCTTCCGCACCAGCCACATTCTAAATTATCCGACCCTACTCCGTAGCCAGAAAGAGCATTTATAAACATCTCGGATGGTTTCTCATCATCCTTACGATACTTCTTTTCAGTCATAGACCCAGCTTTTCTAAATCCTCGTATTTTACTCTGAACCCTGCTGCATGAAAATGGCCGCCGCCGCCATATTGCACTGCAATAGCCGACACATCAATACCTTCCTTTGACGAACGCAAACTAAATTCGCGAGCTTCGGGTTTATCAAAATAACACGCTGCAAATGGTTCTCTGATAGCCATAATATGTCCGGCCTCCGAACTCATTGTATAGGGTAGATTACATACAGGAACATCGTATCCAGCAATAACCATTCTCTTCTTCATCACGCCGATCAATTCACGAATGTCTTTAAGGTGCTTGCGATCAATTGCCTTACCTTCTGTAATCAATTCCTGCAAATTAGCTTCCATCAGCATATCCCAGTTTTCAAATGTATATGCATAGCTGAAAATAGATGCTTGAATTTCTTTGGTGAATGGAATTTCAAACTTCCAACGGTCTCTGTCATCCACATGCTTGATAATTTGCGGCACTTCCTGATCTGGGAAAAAGAACATCCAAGTAAGCATTGCTCCACTTGCTGTATTTTCTGGACTATAGAGTGTTGTCATAAACTTTTCTAGACCTGCGCAATCGGCAATTGCTGTTGCGTGGTGATCAATGTGAGTAACACTGTTCGCCTTGGCAATAATCTCCAGCATTACATCTCGTTTATACGCAAAATCCACAATGTAAACATCCGCCCCTGTTACATCGGGTGGTGGAGTTTGATAAACGCCGGCAACAAATTCTACATTGTTACCCAATGCTCTGCGAACAACCCATGCAGCGGTAAATCCGTCAGCACAATTGCCGTGATAGATACAAATTTTCTTATTCATCTTTTCTTTACTTTTATCTGTCTAGATTTATGTCTAATGTTTATTCTATTTGGTTTCCGGCGCGGAACATCAACAAATTTTGGATCATCTCCGGATATTGCTGAATAGGCACAAATAAGACCATTTAGCATTCCGTGCATATAGCCACGCTCCAGACAATCTTTCTGGATAGCAATCATGTTCTCTATATCAGATAGTGCTTTTTGTAACTTCTCATTCATCGATTTGAATTAAGTCTTCTTGATCCAAGCTTGCAATATCTTGTGCTTCAATTTTCTTCTTAGCATCTACTACACTATGATCGAACAAGGAGTGATATGTATCAACAATCTTATTTTCCTTAAAGCTAATTGCCTTAAGGTGACTCTTGTAGTTTTCTAATAATTCACGTGCTCCGGCAGCATCCCTAGAAAATAATTCTTCCACAAAGCTATTGAAGAAAAGAATATTATTCGGGACAAAATCACTAATAGGGCCAAGATGCTTTTTCTTAGCCCAATCACTATAATGGATTTCTCTAGTAGCGTATTCAATATCAGCTAATCTATTGATTTCCTGTACAGCCTGAATGTGATTATAGACATTGTGTGCCATAACAATTGCATAGGTAGTAGTATCCCAACTGGTCTTACCTTCCTTACCGTGCTTATTAAGGTCTCCTGGGCCCATGACACAAATATCACCAACACGGCAGCGTTCCATAATCGGGCCTTGAAATGGCATTGCCATCTTACTACCCTTTAATCTCTTATCGTCGAGCCCGCGTCCCATGGCATATGTTAATTGATCGTGGCTGAAATAGTTATAGTTATAAGACAATGCATATCCACCAGCTGCCACAAAAGGTGATGCAGCGTCAAAGCTGATGTTGATATTAGGATTGTATTTCTTAAGTTGGCGTTCAATGGATGTAAGATAACATGCCCAATCTAACCTACCGATACCCAAGAAGTGAATCCAGTCCTTGCCTTCTAATAAACCATCTTCTCGTAGATCAATCATTCTTTCAAGAACGGTCCTCATTTCGCGCATGTTTACACCAGCAAAAGCCCAGCCTTCTAATGTATGGCTTTTAGGATAGCCCATTAATTCAACAGCTTCGGGTACACTGTAGGGAATAACTCTATCATACCAGGCCCTTGATGTTTCATCTGAACTACCTGAAAGTACATTAAGAAACTTAGTTGCACCGGCTACACGATTTTTCATGAAATACTTCAAATTGTATTCTGTGACATCCAGACAATCCTCAAATTTTGTAAGGCCAGTCTTTTCGCTCAATGGAGGAAGTGCTGCAAATGCAGGTACATCCAATGTCATTGACCAATCAGCAGTGTGCTCGAGATAGCGTAGAATTTCTTCTCTTAATGGATCGCCCTTAGGAGTCATTACTGTTGTCCAATCGAGCTTAATGACTCCTGTTGCAATTTGAAATCCACCCGAGTCGCCAACAAGAATTGTATCCTTGCTACGCTTGTGAATCATTGGTTCTCTATCATCACACTTGTCTAACTTTCTTTCAGCGTGTCCTGCAGAATATAGACCATACCTGTAACTAAAATATGACTCTTCCGGCGATTTAAGAAAATCCAATCCTTGCAAGCCAAGTTCGAACTCTTCCGGAATACGAGATTCGGGCACAAATTCAGGATCTGCTAATGCTTTTCCTAAATGTGTTGTATAAAATCCACTGATAGCAGGAAGGTATTTCGCCCAACCTGCTTCGTCGATGTTTTTGCTAAAGTCTACTCTATTATGGCTCATATTGTTTTTTCAATTCTTTATTTAATTCGTCAAGAGTCCACCCGTGTGCTATACATATAGGTTCTGCCCATCTTGTATATTCTATTTCGAATGTAACGGGATTCACTACACGTCCGGTTGGTATCTTGGATACTAATGTATTATAATCCAGCTTCTTTAACCTAGCGAACGTTCTGTCAAGATCGTCCATATATTTAGATCTTAGACTTTGCCTGCTGGAAGAATATAGGAATACTTGCCGATGCCACTGTCGATGTCAATCTTCAATGCACCCATGTCGGAAAAATTCATAACCGTTGTTGAGGCAGTTTCGCTCAACTTCAGAATACCCAGTACCTGTGCCAGTGGCCAAGACCATTGATGCTTTAATGTACCGGATACATTATCAGCAAAAGGAACTGTATTTCTGTTTGTTGGCCCATCACCCACACTAAAGTTTAGTGTACCGTTGTTGACACTTACGACAAAACGCTTTTCAAATCCACCCATCACACCCTGGAAGTATGCAAGCTCTGCAATCTTCTTCTTTTCCGGGGAAACAGTTAGATTCCAAGTTGCACCCTTGAATGGTGGGACCTTAATTTGTTCGTTTACCATTGTTTCGCTCATGAAGCGATAGTTTGCTACGTGTCCGAATCCACTGTCAAACTTAATTTCTGTTGGTACTGTTGCACCAGCACGAATCTCAGTAACAATGTCAGTCTTTGCCTTATCTCCCGAGAACAATGGAAAATCCATAAATCCCTTTAAGACTGCAATCTGCGATAGACCTACAGTTGTGTCAATGCCTGCGATAGGCTGATACATGCTTCCGAAAATAACAACAGTCTTGTCTGCGTCGATTGCTTCAATCTTTGCATCTGCTGCTGTACCAATAATTTTTACCATATCGATAAAGCCCAGCGAATTTGTGTGCTTTACAATATCCTTAAATGAATCTAATAACATAATTGATCTCCTTTGCTTATTATATAGATATTCTTACTTAATGTCAATATTTCACATAGCACTGAAGTCAAATAGTGTCTCCAAATGTGCATGTTCCTTGTTGGTTCTACTTAGGTCCCAGTTTAGCACGCCGACCAGGTTCTCAACTTTCTTATCCACAATACCGGCCATCATATCATCGCTATCAAATGGTAGGCTTAAGAACCATTCGGGCAAGTGAACTTCATCAACAGGATATGCAATGCTTGTGAGTTTGTTTTCGGTTGTTTGTTTTAATTTGCATACAATAACCTTCTGTCCATCAATAATACGCATTGCATGTTGATCGTGATGTATTTCTTTCAATCTATTCCAAGCGAGACTTGCTGTCACGTGCCCCGGTACATGCAAGTTACCCATATCGATGCCTTTTAATTTCTTGAATCCGGCATCTTCGAGTTTATCTCTATAATGGCTTAACTTATTAACTGCTCGCGGAGTACCCTGCTGCCAAGGCTTCATCTCCTCAAACTTTTCCTTAAACAGTCTAATCTTTTCAATGACTGCATTCTCTCCCTTACCGCAAAGTGTGTCAAGCAAAATCTCTGATAAGAATGTTTGGACAAATTTCGGAGTATCAGCACGCTTCAAGTCCAGGCCCATGGCCTTAACCTTACCCGGCTTGCCGCCTACATCGAGCCTAATTCCGTCCTTGTCATACATTAAACAAGCATAACGCTTCTTAACAATCCAGATACCACTCTCAGATACCGTTTCGCGTGAACTTGCAATTACTCCAGTTGAGCGTTTAATAGGGACATTAAGTTTTGTGTGTAAGAATTCAGGAAACGTGGCGGACACTGCTTTAGCAAGGGCGTTATAAGTATCAATGATACTTTCCTTTGTCCATTCGACTTCACCAGCTTCAATCTCCTGTCTAAGAACAGGGTATGCCGAAAAGTAGCACGAGTCTGTATCTCCGTAGACGATAGATTCTCCATAATGATCATATTCCCCAGTCATCATCTCGTTTGTTTTTGCTGCCATGTGCTTGGTAATGGTTCTGCCTGTCAGAGTAGTGGACTGGCCCAGACGCTGATCAAAGAATCGACTGCCAGCATTCAACAAAGCGCCATAGGCCGAGTTCAAGTTAATCTTCTTAACCAATTGTCTCTTATCCCAGAATCCTACAATACGCTTTAAATCCTTCTGATCCCTGTGGATTACCTTGCTATCCTTGACCATTAGATTGTGCTGATTCATGTATTGCACGACGCGCTTTTTATGCCCTTCTGCGATAAGTTCCTTTAGCTTTTTAGGCTTATATGCTTCCGATTCGTGGTAGGGATTAGCCTTAGACTCTACATCACTAATATCTGCGTTTATGAACAAACTTTCCGGCATCTTTATGCCTTCAATTTT
>Ga0315291_10009931_pt1 | contig 11657 bp, 12 predicted proteins | sample YL17G12_20_MG_FD_203070 | JGI IMG/M metagenome (GOLD analysis project Ga0315291, IMG submission 203070) | Sediment microbial communities from Yellowstone Lake, YNP, Wyoming, USA - YL17G12_20 | ecosystem: Environmental > Aquatic > Freshwater > Lake > Sediment | place: USA: Wyoming | collected...
TTATTATAGGATTTTCTAGGATTTCTAAGAATTTCGAGGAGAATTATTTATTATAGGATTTTCTAGGATTTCTAAGAATTTCGAGGAGAATTATTTATTCGATATATTGAAATTTACGGATCCGTAAATTTATTTTAGTTTTTTAATGAGCGTACATGTAATGTAAAACTTCCGCACATCCAGTTATGGTACCTAAAACTGCATTAACTTCCTGTATTGTCGAATTACCTATTTCATCTGTTAAATTTTTAATCGACATTCTCTTGCCAAAAATAATTGAAAAAGCAAAAACCATAGTAGCGCAGTAAATGTTTATTTTTTTATTATCGAGTTCTCCTATTCTTGCAAGGATAGAAAGTACGCAATTTCTGCATTTTAAGCTTCTTCGAATTTCGTATTTATCGCACAGTTTTCGAATTCTTTTGGATATTTTTTTCGTCGTGGCTGGTTCTAATAAATCCACATATTCTATCCGATAAGCGGGCGGACTTGGTATTTCTTTTTTGTAGAGGTACTTTAGAACGTCAGATGCTTTAACCGTTTTTAGCGGATTTTCGGGAATCATTCTCAGTAAACATTTTTTGATTTTTTGATTCTTAACTATTTTCTCCACCTCGCCTTTTAAAGTTTCGCGGGATGGTCGATAAGTAACTCTATAATCGTAGAATAACTGAAGCGCAATCAGAACCAAAGAAAACATATCGTGACTCCTATGATAATAAACAATTTCAGTAGAACAATAACCATCGGTAGTTAAATCTACCCTAGCTCGATGTGCAATCGATGCAAGACCCAAATCGCTTAATACTGCTTGTGTACGTGCTTTGTTTACCAATATATTTCCCGGTTTTAGATCTGCATGGACCAAAGATCTTTCATGTAAATCAGAAATACCAGATAGAACATCTTTAAATATTTTATGCTTTTGTTGTTCATTAAGTTTTTCAATCCCGGCCACGCTTCTTAATAAAATCGCATCTAAACTACAATTCCAGATATCCATTCTCATTTCCAACTTATCGTAGTTGCATTTTCTAATTTTTACGATATATTTCGAATCTTTCATGTAAGCGGTGGCAAAAACTTCTCTTAACATTAGACGATGTTCTTCGAATTTTTTAATAGCATGAGTTCCGTCAGAAACCACGACGCCGTATCCGCCCTTTCCTAAAACTTTCATTCTTTTAATCGGGAAGATTTTCGATCATAATTTCTTTTTTAGATTTTAGAAGATTCGTCATTAATTTTGTATAACAATCCGCCATTGCTTCTCGGCTGGGTCCGTTGTGTCGAATTTTGCCTTTTGGATAGAAAGTGAATTGCTGAAGATCTACGTCGGAATCTTTATCTCTACGGTGTATAGTATCAGAATTAACTTTTATTTTGCTTTTAGTTTCCACCAGCACGCAATGTGACCACTTTTTGTTGTAAGAAGGATCGTAACCTTTTCTAGCTAATACGTTCTCCAAAGCATTTCTATCAGGAAGAAATCCCATACTATAAAAATAAATATAGTCGGATATCTTAATGTTTTTAATTGCGTAACCGGGAGTCACTATATCTTCAAAAGTCGAAAAAGATTCGACTCGTTCGACCAAATCGCTATATATTACGTCTTCTCCAAGAAGAATCAAATCGTCGGACCGAGCTAGAAATTCTTCAATATCTTCTTTATATGCTTCCGGATAGCTGCTTTCTTTCGGCCAGACTATTTTATAATCGGAAAACTCTTCGCATATTTCGATTGTTCCTAATTCTTTCTTTTTAATGGTACTGTATTTAGTAAATTCTATTGGGTCGCCTCGAGCGTTGTCTAAAAGCCATTTTGTTGCAAGTCTAAACGCTTTGGTTCTGGTATATTGTAAATATTTCTGAGCAGCCTTTATATTAGTCACTATTGCATCTAAAATTCTTTGCGCCGCCGCTTCGGATTTCATTCCGCATAGCTGTATTTTATTTTTCTTGGATATTTTAGTATGTCTTGGTCTCCCAGAATCCCAAATATCAAACATCACGGTTTGAGGATTAAAGAATCCGCCATTCCTTCCTTTAATACATCCTCTCCACCGGATCGAGTCGATTTTTCCTTGATTGGATGTAATTGACGGCTCTAATAAGCTACATCTAGAGCAACAATAGAGCGCTGCCAAATCATTAATACCTTCGGTAGTTTCTACAACATAAACAATGGAAGAAGGAGGTACTTCATCGTGTTTTTTAAGGGTGCCGTTTTCGAAGATTAAATTCATCTTTTTCGTTTTTTCCTTCTATATAAATGGATATTCCTGAAATAAACTTAGAAATTTCTAAGAAAATCCAAAGGCTTTCGAATCTCTACGACGTCGAAATACAGGTTCTCGGAAGAGAAGGCGCTTCTAAAGAAAGACTCGACGAAGCAAGAATTCGAAAGGAAGCTTTCGCAAAAGCTAGTAAAGCGTTGGCTAATTATCCACTGCCTTTAAAAGACATTAAGCCTGCAGGGATTCCGGGAGTAGGTAAAAGCAGTGTTGAAATTATTAAACAGTACTTGAAAAAAGGTTCTTCGGATCGTATTGATGAAATGGAAGAAAAATATGGTGTAATGTTGGATAAAACCGCAGAGTTTAAGAAGTATTACGGAATGGGACCCAAGAAAGCTTTCGACATGGCATCAGAATTTTCTGATTTGAAATCGGTTCCGAAAGAACGACTAACTACTCAAATGAAAACATCGATGAAGCAAGAGGATCCGGAGGGTAAAATTATAACCCGAGACGTAGCGGAAGAAATCGAAACTAAAATCCAAGATTCTCTGGAAGGTTGCACTTGGAAACTCAGTGGTTCTTATCGAAGAGGTGCGCAAGAAATGGGAGATTTAGATTTGATCGTGGCGGACTGTGATTTACCAAAAGTAATTAAAAAGCTAAAATGGCTCTTGGGCGATCAATTGTCACAAGGTGCGGCCGAATACAAGGGGTACACAAAGGAAGGCTATAGAATTGATATTTCAACAGTTTCAGAAGGATCTTATTACTATGCTTTACTTCATTCAACGGGAAGCGGTGATTTCAATAAATTGATGAGAGAAAAAGCTATTAGTTTCGGATTACTTCTTAGCCAGCATGGATTGTACGATAGAAATGATAAAGAAAGATTATTCAGCGTGAAAGTAGAATCCGAGAAGGAAATATTCTACGCTTTAGATTTAAAATATCTTCCACCCAGTAAGAGAGTTAAAGGTATCGCAAAACTAGAAGGATATTAAAATATTTTGACTAAAATATTATTTCTTAAAAGAAATGGAAATAATTGTGTCGAATTTGCTCGGATCGGGTAATAATACTGATCCTAATTTAATCAATCCCAGAGCTATTCTAAAAGTCTGTAGTAAAATATGGGTAGCTGTTTACGGTAAATCCCAAGTAGTTATTTACAGCAAGTGCGGGAAAGTTGAAAAAACTATTAGCGTTCCATCTCCAGTTGGGTTAGCGCATTGGAAAATGAACAAAGAGAAAGTCATTTTAGTTTCATCAGAAAATGGCAATGTTTACGGATTAACCAAAAGCGGAAATCCTTCTAACAATACTACCAATCCAACAACTGTAATTTCGGGAGTGGGAACATTAGGAGGAATCGCCACTACCAAATGTAATATTTATTTGGCAGTAATCGGAAGCCAACAAGTTAACATATACAACAATTCTTTAACCTTGGAAAAAGTTATTAAAGATTCTGATTTAGCCAAATTTTCCTATACTCCAGTGGCTTTGTACGCGAAAGAGCATAAGATTTTTATTTTATACACTAATCTTTCATCTATTACAATTGGTAACGGTTATGTAAATTCCTATAACGCTAAGAAAGGAACGCTAAAAAGAAAAGTTAATCGAAGTAATCTTTGGACTCCGACTAGCGTCGTTGCAACAGAAAGCTTTATTTTAGTCGGGAATGCTGGTTCGGGACTAATTAGTATTTTTGATAAAAAGAATGGTCAATTATGCGATGTGAAAAATGATTATGTTCAGGATGGAACTTCTGGATTTTATTTAGAAGATAGTTTATTGTATTTTACAGCAGCGAACGATTCAGGAAAGATGGGAACTGTGGGATATGTTTCAGTTTAAAATATTTTGATCAAAATATTGCAGATTTGAAACTTTTAGGAAGGTCCAGAAAAACAGAAAAATTACGGATAGGATTTCTAAGAATTTCGAGAGGAATATTTTTTAGAGATTTTTGTAGGATTTCTAAGAATTTCTAGAGGAAGATTTTTTAGAGAGTTTCGAGTAAAAACTAGTCGAATATTTTTTAGAGAATTTTATAGGATTTCTAAGAATTTCTAGAGGAATATTTTTTAGAGAGTTTCGAGTAAAAACTAGTCGAATATTTTTTAGAGAATTTCGAGTAAAAACTAGTCGAATATTTTTAGAGAATTTTGTAGGATTTCTAAGAATTTCTAGAGGAATATTTTTTAGAGAGTTTCGAGTAAAAACTAGTCGAATATTTTTAGAGATTTTTTAGGGATTTCTAAGAATTTCTAGAGGAATATTTTTTGTAGATTTTTTATAATTTTTTTAGATAGTAACACTCGTCGAAAAAATCTTCTAGCTTAGAAAAACTATAAAATTTGACTAACGATTTGCTCTGAATCTACGGTGATAAAGTTTTTAGGGTTTTATTCTATTTTTAATGTTTGTTATTTTGATATTGCAGAGATAAAGTAAATGATGTTTTAGATCTAAAACTTAGAGAAACTTAAACACTGCGCAGAATTTAAAGATAAAATCTTATAATCCGAATTTGAGAAAAATTTACCGAACCTATTCATAGCGTCGAATCGGAGCTCAAAAATAGGGTTGGCGGGAAGCTTTCTGGGATTTCTCCTAGAATTTTTAGATTTTTCTAAGAGCTCAGAAATTTTACAGTTTTAAATAATTTGTTTTTGAAACTTTTTAAGTTCTCTCTCGGTTAATTCACTTTTAACACGAGGATCTTTCAACAACAATTTAATTATATTTTTCTTTTTAGTATTTCTAATCGCAGCATTATCATCAGCAGAAGGATCTACTTTTGGATCTTCTAATAACAATTTAACGATTTTGGTATGTCCATTCTCTGCAGCCATTCGAATTGGATAATTGTTATCGACACTCGGATCTGCCCTACCATCTTCTAATAATAATTTAACCACTTCGGTTCTTCCATGTTGCGAAGCCATTCGAATCGCAAAGTTGTCGTTACTTGTCGGATCTACTTTCGGCTGGTTCAATAATAATTCAACTATCTCGACAAAACCGTACTGCGAAGCATACCCAAGTGCAAAATTTCCCTCGGCTGGATTAACTCGCGAATCTTCTAGCAATACTTTAACTACATCGAGATGATTTTCTCTCATTGCTAAGGTGAACGGACTTATCAGACCGGGGTTAGGATCGACTCTTTTATCGGTCAATAATAATTTAACCACATCTGCATGACCTTGCACTGATGCCGATTGGATTGCATAATTATCTAGATCAGCAGGATTTACTCTTGGATCTGACATCAACAATTTAACCATGGCGGCATGACCTTTATCGGCGGCCCTTCGGATCGCCGCATTGTGAGTCCGACTTGGACTCACACCTTGTTTGATTAAACCGTCGACTATTTCAAGATAATTTAAATCGGCCAAACACACTAGTGCTTTTTCATACTTTAGAACTTTTTCGTATATTTTCCTCCAAGTCTTACCAACTCTTTGAAAAACTTCGAAACCTAAATGACGACTCAACTTTTTCCTCCAATATTCTTCGTCTTTTTCAACTTCTTCTATGAAATACTGCATTTCGTAAGTGGTCGATTTGAAAGACTTAATATCTATCGGGTCCAATCTTAGTATAATTTCGCTTAATACTTCCATTTTTTATCTATCGATAAAAAATTAGTTAATTTGTTTTTTAAGCTAACCCTGCAGTTTTTAAATAAACCAAAGAAGCTTGATCTATAATAGTTAGTACTTCTTCGCTTGAGATGAAATTAGTAAAAATAAAGGCCATAGTTTTGCTGGTTTTACGAGCTCTAACCAATATCGAATTATAGAACAGTGCGCTCAAAATAAAAAATAACAAGCTTAAAATTGCAAATATTATTAATCCGATGTTAAGAGTAATTATATCGTAAATTACTAAGATTACTATTATCAACAATAATATTAATAATATTGGTAATAGAATACTGATGGTTAGATAAAAAGCCGACTCTCTAAAAGTTGCATTTAAATTTTGCTCAACTCCAACGGATGCCACGTCTATTTCGTCTAGAATGTCATTTTTTGATTCTTCTGCTATTGTCTGCGAATAGCTCATTTATTTAGTAGCGATATTTTAATAAGATTTTTACCTTAGAAGGGCGGAATATATAAAATCGCGAAATATCGAATTAAAAGAATACAATGTTAAATCTGAAGTTTCTTTTTCAAAATCTCTTGCTAGGATTGCTAAAGATTCCTTGAGAAAAGTAGCGTTAATCGCCCAGAAAACTACCAAAAATACCAAGGACAAAACTATAACACCAAGCGCAATTTCCCAGTTAATATACCTTAAATACATTATGATAAAAACTACAATAACTATTAGAAGAAACAATAGAAAAATTACAAAAAAATATATTCCATTAACTATGCTGCTAAAGGTTCCTTCATACGCGATAGCTATAGTGTTATCGGCGGGTGTTTCTGCCGTAACTATATAATCAACGAACTTTTTATATTTTGCAGGATCGACCCCGAAGAAATCTATACTTGCGATCATTTTTTCGAAGGGTGTGGGCGTGGACATTTTTATGTTTTTCTTTTAGTTCCCGACAATCTATAAAAATAAATCAAAAACTTGATTTAGTAATTAGAATTCTACAATAACTTTGTTTTTCATCGTCACATATTTGCCGGATAGGTCGAGTTTTTGCCATTTTCCAAAAACCAACAAACTAAAAGTAACTCCTGTAAAAGAAAAGCTAAGAGTAAAATTCTTCATTTTGGTTCTTTGATCGTCAAAGTTGATTCCCATAGGAATATAACTAACTTCCAAATTTCCTTTATAAGAGAATAAACCGCAACTTCTATGACAGTTAGTTATATCTACCGTGCCGTATTTTATTTTCTTTGACTTCTCTGAGAAGTTTCACCAGACACTCTATGTTTTCTGAGTCGCCTTTAATAATTGCAATGTTGCTTTCAATATTAAAGCTAAGTTGTCCGTCGGATAAACGATCCATTTAAATTTTCTAAATCTAAAAAAGTATTATAAAATAACTAGCTTGTTTTCGAGCGCCATCTTTAATCTAGTGCGACTTGTCTCGTAGATTTTGTCGTCAGTACAAGGCAATTCTCCTTCAATACTTCCAAACACATCTGCAGTGTTAAAGTATCTCCATTCGACCATTTCTACATGAGATTTACCTACAGTGCTTGCTTCGAAGGTTGACGGAGCTGGCTTATGATTGATATTTACAAGATACATTCGATAAAAGACGTCTGTTTTAGGATTATGGTAATCAACATATCTACCGTTTCTTTATGCTTCCAGTACTTGATCCAAAATAATACCTAATACTTCTGCGGTTTCTGCTAAAGTTTCGTCCTTTTCGTGTTATAGCGCTTACGGAATTCTCTTCCAAGTAGGACCGTTTTTCCTTCGTCGAAAAAGGGCAAAACGCCCACTGCTATGTGTTTGTAGTCCATTTTTTAAAATTTTTGGGTCTGAAAAAACTAAGAAATTTATAATAGCGCTGGGCGGTAACGGACGGCTCCCAACGCAGCCATTCGAATTCTCTGATCGATTTCTTTGTAAAACATTTTATCTTTTTAGATTTGAGTGATTCGTCAAACTATATTTCTAACTTTCTCCTAGAATTTTTAATATTTCCTAGTAGCTATCTCAAAAACCAAGATCTTGGTTTTATTTAATTTTATTTATTTTCTACCAGAAGTGAATTTCATCCCTCTTCCTCTGCCTCCGCGGCTACTAGTTCCGCCAGAATTAACGCTTTTGGAGTTATTATAAGTACCTCGACCCACGTACGGAGACGGTTTCGGTTTTTCGTGATTCTCGTAGGGTTTTTGTGGGTCGTATTCTTTAATTTCTCCTTTTTGAAGATACAAGGCGGATAATTTGGTCATAATTACGTGATAAACTGGATGAGGAACTATAATCTGTTCTTGAAACGGTACTTCGCAAAAGTCTTGATTGACTGCAACGCCTGCTCCTGGCATCATGTATCCAATACTACTGTTTTTACTGTAGTAAACATGCAGCAACTTCGGTACATAACGAAGAGATTGCGGCGGCATTACCATTAAAAGCTGATGAATTGGAGTATGTCGTATTTCGTTTTCTACAGGGCTTACATCTATTACGTCATCATATTTACGAAGCTTCTTATTATTAATTGCGCGATAAACTGCTGCCATGTCTCGGAATAAAGGCGCGCGGTAGTAAGGATAATGCCACAACCAAGTGACCGAATCTTGTCCTAATAAGTAATACTGGATAGTCCAAAATAATCCACGAATATAAGAGGTACACATTCCTAGAACATCTTCCAATTGTTCTTCTTCAAATTCTCCGAATTCTTCCCGATACCACAAAGTTCGAAAAACATCGCCATTTACTTTTTTAGCTTTAGTCATGGCGCGAAAGATTCTAGAATCGTACTTAAGAAATTTGGTCGCGGAATCTTTCTCTTTTGCTAAATGATTTTGATACAATCCTAATAGACTAAAGTTGCTTAGTTCACTTTCTTCGAAAGATTCCAAAGTGGCAAGAAATTCCATCACTTCGTCCAATTTATTTCCGATTTTGCCCATCGTGGATAAAATTTTCATAATTAATTCGACGCCCTGATCTACGTTACAGAAGAGTGGATGTCTCGGAAGAAAATCATTTCCCAGCAAACTACATAGCATAATGAAATCAAAATAGTCGGCAGGTTCGTCTCCTTCGCCAATAAATCGGTTAGTTAATTCAGTATTTAGAGCTTTATGAAGCTGATCGATATCAAGAACCGAGCCGCGCTTTTTAAGCATATTCCTGCCTTTATCATCACGAGGATCGAAAGATTCCTTGCAAACATACAGGTTTTTAGTATCCAAAGCCAATCCTAATAAAATTAGATCGGAATCGTTTCCGTAGAGAACCTGGGCGAATTTAGGCGTCCCATATTCCCCCAGATATTCTCTAGCATGTTGCATAATTTTATGTTCCCCTTCTCCGGGGGTCATATGAGAACTGTAAATTACATGTTCGATTCCGATTTCATCTTTCAACGCATCAACCATTTTTCGGAGTTCCAGATCTAACGAAAACATAAATTCGGTTCCCGGAGTAATAAGACTGCTATCGTAATCATTTTCTTCTAAATTCATTGCATTCTTGTATCTTCGTTTCTTTTGTTCAGCTACTTTAGCCATCGGAGTTACGCCATCGACTGCAAGTACTAGTAACTTTTTCGGATTGAAATGACGAATGTGCTGTTCAAAGACTTTTCGAATCAGTCTAATTACATCCTTATATTCCGACTCTTTAATAAAGGTTTTCCTTTCATAGCTAGTTGGAAGATGGATGATGGAGTTTGCGTCTAAATACAAGATGTCCACCTTGCCAATACTTCCCGATTCTTTTTCTATTTTCTTTCTATGCTGCGATAGACTGTTCAGTAGCGCTCTCGTAAATAGCGGAATTCCCATTTTCTTGCTCGGGATAAACTTGATTAGTTTTTTTATCAGCTCGCCATGTTATAAAATATGCAATTATAAAAATTCCGACTGCCCCTAACGAAGCTACAGCCGCTTGAATGCAATCAGCATAGGCAGTGGTAAAATTCTCTTTCTCGGCGCTAATACCGATATGATAGGCCGCGATTGAGGAAATTACTCCTACAACCACTACACCAACAACCAAAAGAAAGAACACTAAATAGAAGATCGATTTGCCGAAGGTTGGAAGAAATTCTGGACCAAAAATAAAGAGCGCGACAATCCCGAAAATTATTGCACCAATAACGATCCAAAGAATCGATACTGTCCAGGTAATATAAGTAAACGCTGTATCAATATTGCCATCATGAGTGTCTTTATCTAAATCCGCGCTGGCTTCGGTAGCTTTTATCAAAGAATAGATTAAGATTATGATAACTATGACAAAAAGAATTATCATCCATAAGTCATGCATTTTAGAAAAGGCGAAAAGAAAAAATTAAAATTTCCCGGAGAAAGAAATGAACAGGAGTTATTCGGATGTTTCGGTCGAAACTGTAAAAAGTTTGGATCTAGAAAAGTACAAAGGTGCTTGGTATACTATCGCCTATCTCCCAAACGGTTACCAAGATGATTGTTTGTCATCCATAGCTTTCTACATTCTATTAGACGGAAAGATGGCAATCAGAAATTACTGTGTCGCTGATAATAAAGTTATCAGGGAAATTAGAGGAGAAATAGATCCTAAGAAATCAAGAGAACCTGGCAAACTGAAAGTTAAATTCGACGGATTTTTCTTCAATCGCGAAGGTGATTACTGGATTCATGATACTGATTATACTAGATATAGTTTAGTAGGCGACGGTAGAGGCGAGAATTTCTGGATTTTAGCGCGGACTGAATCGATCGATATTAAGTTGTATCGAGTATTAATAAATCGTGCAAGAGAGTTAGGTTATAATACTAGTTTGTTTAGGGTAGGACCGCATGCAATCTTGGGATAAAAACCAAAAATTAAAATTAAAAATCTTTTTTAATGCGTTTTTCTTGCTTAAGAAAAATCAAAAAATGAGCAGCAATAAACCACGCAGCCCTCCTGAATCTCCGAGAGGTCGAGTTCCTGTGACAAGGCCCTTTGGTGATACGGAGAAAATGTCAATAGTTGAAAGGACAATTATTGCGAGAGATGGAAGGTTCGGTGTTATAGACGGATATCGAGTGATCAAAGAAAGTGAGGGAAAATATAGGGTTCGTGGTGAAAAAATCGAAGCATCGAGCTCTGAAGAAGCTGTGAAAGAATATAAAAGAAGACGCGGTATTACTTCTAAATCCAGAGGTACGTCGCCAGCGAGATCAAGAAGTGCTTCGCCTGCTGCAGAGAAACCATCGGATTCGGAGGAAAGTTCTGAAAGTTCTGAAAGTATAGTAGAGGAAAAGAAAAAGGATGTCGGTGACACTAAGGGCGGTGGATCTTTAATGAAGCTCCTCGCCAAGAAATCAGAAACAGCTGTTCCACCGACTAAACCGCCACCCAAACCGGCCGCGGAAGAAATTAGAAGAAAGCGTTTGGAAGAACTTAAAAAAACTCGTCAATCAGAAAGTTCTTCGAGCGAAGAAGATAAGCCGCCAGTAAAAGTCGACAAACTCCCTCCGCCCTCCATATCGACTGCCGCCGAAAGAATTGCTGCCAGAAAGGCCCAAACTGCTAAGAAAGTCGAGGAAGACGTCAAAAAAGAAGTTAGAGAACCAGCTACTTCGGCCACTATGACCGCAGCGGAACGAGCAGCCGCTAGAAAGGCCCAAGCTGCTAAGAAAGTTGAGGAAGACGTCAAAAAAGAAGTTAGAGAACCAGCTACTTCGGCCACTATGACCGCAGCGGAACGAGCAGCCGCTAGAAAGGCCCAAGCTGCTAAGAAAGTTGAGGAAGACGTCAAAAAAGAAGTTA
>Ga0315291_10009933_pt1 | contig 11656 bp, 7 predicted proteins | sample YL17G12_20_MG_FD_203070 | JGI IMG/M metagenome (GOLD analysis project Ga0315291, IMG submission 203070) | Sediment microbial communities from Yellowstone Lake, YNP, Wyoming, USA - YL17G12_20 | ecosystem: Environmental > Aquatic > Freshwater > Lake > Sediment | place: USA: Wyoming | collected...
GTCCCAGATCTTCCTTTCCAAATCCCAGGTGATTTGATTTTCCTCCCAGGTAAAAATCAGCCCTCAGTTTTGTCCTTGGATCGTTCTGTATCAGTTCGCAGAGGGTGGATCTGCCATCACCAACTACAAATGGGAAATATCGCAATGTGATTGAATAGATATGTCCTTTTTCTTCACCCGGTAGTCTGACATAAAAGATACCGGCCTCTCCGTCGTGATGTACAGGACGTTGCAGAAGCATTTTCTCACCGGATGGGAACGAAGTAATATATTTATGTAAATGAACACAATCTTCCACGAGCCTTACTCCGTATCCATTCCATCCGATATCAGGTTTGGCTACAATTGGAAAACTCAGACCCTTTTCCTCCATAAGTGATACTGCTCTTCCAACGTCTGAATCCGTATTCATGCCATTCCGGTGAAGGGTTACAAATTCAGCTACCCAGGATCTCTGATCTTCCCCGACCTGATTCATCACTGCCCCTTTTGACTCACCCATAAATCCCCCGGTTTCAATCATAGGGTTCGATACTGAGGGTAGAGTAAGACTCCGATAACGGATAGCAAGAAGAAACCAGCGTAGTACTACGGGAATATACAGAATATTGTTGGGAATGCGTTCAGCAGACGAGACCACTTTTTTTAAACCATCAAGTGATGGCATACCGCTGAATCTATGTTTCAGGGTCGGCATGTGTTTTTTGATCACTTCAAAGAAGGATGGGGGAATATCACCCAAAGCATGTTCTGTTGCTTTGCTCCACCTCGATTTAAATGAGTTTCTGATAGCAAAGGCTATTACCATTAAAGCCAGTATGCCCCATGCCCAGTATCCCAGGTGGAAAAGAACCATATTACCAAATAATATAATGATAGTCAGAACTATAGAAGAATAAACAGCACCTGCTATGATTGAAACTGAAGCAAATCTCCAGAACGGAATTTTAAACCAGCCACATGCTACAAAGGTTGGAAACAGAAAACCTGGTGTCAGACGGCAAACCACAAGCACACGGACAAGATGAGTTTCAAGCCAAAGCTTTACACGCTCAACTTTGGGACCGATAATTTTTGATCTAAGCCACTTGTTTGTCTGGGCCATTCTTCCTAACCCATAAATCAAAATATCTCCGGCAACAATACCAAGATATACCGGGATAAATGCAAAAAGAAGCGGAAGACCATTCTCAACCTTTGAGAAACCTGCTGCAAGAATAGCCGCGTCCTCATGTATAAAAGTAAGGAAGAAAATAACAATACTCTCTTTAAGCCAAAATATTGTATCGGGATCAAACATGATAAAGAAATAAATATTTTCCCTTCTGTATCTGATTACGAAGTTTCAAATATAGTGGGTTTTAAATTCAATACAACAGGAAACTAAGTATTTTAACCTATTATTCCCCTTTTTATTTTCTTACAGCATACAGCAAATTGATCTGTCGTGTACGCCAGTTATATCCTAGTGTAAATGGCACAGGTTTAATGGAAGGATCGGCATATGCTTTTGCAAGATCAGTTTCATTGATCCATGAAAAATCCTTTCCCGGCCTGACATATTTCCCGTAGAGATGGATATTCCAGATGTTTTTATCAAAGAATCTGTAAGCAATTCCGGAGTCATCCTGTAAAATACTCCTGCTTTTTTCAAAGATAACATTACGGATTATCGAGAAATCATTTGCGTGCATCAGATACGATGCAGCTTTCAGGTAAGTATAACTTTCAGGTAGCAGCGAAAGGTATTTCTTAAATCCGGGGTTTTTCTTCAGCCCCTCATCTGAGAGATCTGTCTGGAAATAGAATACAGTTTGAATTCTTCTTCCTGTATCTGCCGCAAAATCAATTTTGATGCCATGGGTCAGATTTTTAACATTCTTAAGGCTATCTCCAATATGGCATGTGCCGGTACTGTCAATTCCTGCATGATTTATTGATACAATATTATATCCGGTTCTATCGATAGAAAGAGTAATAACCGGAACAGCTCCATTTATACTACTCTTTTTAAGGGCGCTAATCATATTGCCGGTAATAAAATAACTGCGTTTAAAAATATCTTTGAGTGAGAATCTGATATCCTCAAGATATTTATTAATCTGATCAACAGACATATTGCACAGATCAGGCAAACCACCAACTGGTTCAAGTCCTATAAGAATATATTTACCGGCGTTCGGATAAAAAATATTAGCATTAAGAAAGTCAGGCCCTCCGAAAGGATAGAAAACGGGCATACTGCCATTCCGGTCTATCAGTTCACTGTCAGCCCATTTTTCCATTTTGGCAAATCGTGATGTGTCAAGATCTAAAAAGCCACTATCGATTCTTATAGAAAACTGTTTCCATTTAGTAATGGAATCAAGTCTGGTAAGGCATCCTGATTTCCCATGTACCATTCCTGATATGAATGAAACAACATCGTCAGTCAAAGTATCATAAGGTATCGAATATACTTTTGGCACAACATTTTCGGTAACCTTTTTGGGCTTCTGATTGCATGACAGTACCAATAATGCGATAAACAAAAACCAGATTAAATTCTTATAAACCAACATTTCTTTTTGATTGTATCAATAATAAGTAAATTATTAAACCGATAAAGGTGATTCCTATTCCGATCAATGACTGAACAGGTCTGTTTGCAAACACGTAAACCATCATACATCCTTCGACCAGGATGAAAAAGATCGGGATAAAAGGGTATCCAAAGGTATGATAGAAATCTTCACCGTTCTTTTTCATCTTATAACGCAGTACAAAAACTCCGGTCACCGACATTATAGTAAAAAGACTAAGGGTGAAGCCAATAAGTGTCATGATCTGTTCAAAGGTGGAGGTCCAGATAAGTGCCAGTGCAACAACTGTAAGCAAAATTGTAGCATAAAAAGGTGAACCATTCTTATTTTCAATACCGAGGAATCTTAAAAGGGTATAATCTTCAGCAATAGCTTGAGTAACACGGGGTCCCAGAATAAGCAGAGAATTAATAGAAGCAATTAATCCGATCGAGATAAGCACTGCAACAAATTTTCCTCCCAGCGGACCAAAAATATTCTGAGCTGAGAGGAAAGCAACATCAACTTTCCCCTCAAGATCCACAAGCGGGACAGTATATAAAAACACAAAATTAAGCAGGGTATATAAGGTCATCACAATAAGAGTTCCGGATATCAGGATGACCGGCAGGTTTTTTACCGGATTTTTGACCTGGTGTGTTATATAAGCAGCAGAGTTCCATCCGGAATAAGCAAACGAAACATAAACGAGCGACACTGCAAATGCAGGATTAATTATCTGTTTAAAGTCTGATTGCAGTAAAGTAAAAGAGAAGCCTGAATGATGACCTTTTATGAATCCCATAATACAAAGAGTCAGAATCAGCAGTACATTAATGTTTGTGGCCACAAAATTGAAATTAGCACCGGTCCTGAAACTGCTGGAATTCAGTACAGTAAGAATAATAATTACAGAAATGGCAATAACTATTGGTGCTACCGGAATAAGATTACCTGCATATGTACCCAGAGCAATTGCCGCAATAGCCATAGGTGCGGCAAAACCAATTGTCATTGAAATAAACCCTGAAAGAAAACCAAACAATGGATGGAAGATCCTGGAGAGGAATACATATTCACCTCCTGATTTCGGGATCCTGGCTGCAAGCTCACCGTAGGTAAGGGCACCGCAGAGCGCCACCAGTCCACCTGTAATCCAGATAAAAATAAGTGCTAAAACCGAATGTACTCCTGCTGCCTGCAGGCCCAGGCTGGTATAGACACCTGTGCCTATCATGTTTGAAACAACTATAGCAATGGCTCGTGAGGGATTAATAAGCTTAACTGTTTCCAAAAAATTTCCATTTTAAAACCGAATAAAAGTACTAAACAAATTGAAATCGCAGGTGTCTGTTTATCATTTTAAAGAAAAATACCATATTGAATTAAAATTTCGAACAAAATGGGCAGGGTTAATAAAGCAGACTTTTATATAATGAAATTTTGCAGTAATTTGTTCGATAATAAATATATTAACAATATGGATAAACGATATCTGTTTTTTTCAGCAATTCTTCTCTTCTTATGTTGCTGCAACTACATGAATTCACAGACACAGGATGAATTTATGAAAAGAAGATTAACTGTAATTGATCAGCTTGAACCTGGAAGCATCATGATAGTAAGAACTCCCGACCCTTCCGCTATGTTTGATTACGGAAGACGAGGTGGCTATTTTTATTATCTGACCGGAATCGATGAGCCAAGTTGCACCTTGATTCTTTTGTCGAAGGATATCAGAATTCAGCTAAAACCAGAGGCACGTGAAAAGGAAATCCTGTTTATTCGACCCGTTAATTCTGGCCGGGCAAATTGGGACCAGCAAACAATAGGAATTGAGAATGCCAGATCAAAATATGGATTTAAAGATGTAAGACCAGATTATGAAGCAAATGAATTTATTGCACGTCTTCTGACCCAGAATCTGTCAACCATATATATGGACTTTAAAAAGTCAGCCTCCATTAATAGCCCTTTAACCGAAGATGAACAATTATTAATGAAAGCAAAAGATCATGGAGCCACATTTGTAATCCAGAACCCGGGGAAAATCATTAATCCTATGGCTTCTAAAAAGTCTGCCGCTGAAATTGAACTTATCAGAAAAGCAATAAACATAACAGCAGAGGCTCAGCGTGAAGCAATGAGGTCAATGACTTCCGGGTTATATGAATATCAACTTGATGCAATTATCAGGTACGTTTTTACCATTAATGGTTCCGGGTCGGCATCTTTTCCCGGCATCATAGGTTCGGGAATTAATTCAGTAGTTCTTCATTGGATGGAAAATTCACGCAAGATGGAAAATGGAGATATCGTCGTTATTGATTGCGGAGCTGAATATCAGATGTATTGTGCAGATATTACCAGGACCATCCCCGTCTCTGGAAAATATACTGAAAGACAAAAAGCTATTTATGAAATTGTTCTTAAGGCAAATGAAGATGCTATCAAGGCTATTGGTCCGGGAGTTAAGTTCCAGACAGTAAGCAATAAAGCAGATTCAGTATTGGCTGATGGGATGGTTAAAATAGGGCTTATCAAAAACAAAACAGAATTTAAAAAATACTACTACCACTCCCTCAGTCATAATATTGGCCTTAAGGGAGCATTCGGTAATTCACTCGACATACTGGAACCCGGGATGATTATAACAATTGAGCCCGGAATATATGTGAGGGAAGAAAAAACGGGAGTACGTATTGAGGATGATGTTCTTGTAACAGAAACCGGTTATGAAGTTCTGTCGAAAAACGCACCCAAACAAATAGCTGAAATAGAGAAGCTTATGAAAGAGGAAGGGATGAATATACCCCGGAATATTATTAAGTGATCCCTGAATTTCTGAACAGATTGCATGATTCTTCAGAGTTGATTCTAAAAAAGTAAGTTAAATTACCTTAAGAATCTTCAATGCTTCATCAACATGACGTTCTGCCTGTACCTGTGAGTTGAAGATATAAACCACTTTCCCTTCCCTGTCTGCTACATATGTAACACGTCCGGGGAGTAATCCGAATGCATTTGTGGGAACACCGAACAGCTTCCGGATCTTATTCCCCTTGTCACTGAGAAGGGTAAAGGAAAGCCTGTGTTTTTCAGCGAATTTTCTGTGACTTTCGACCGATTGTCCACTGATTCCGATTATAACGGCATCAGCTTCATTAAAAACTTCGAAGAGATCGCGGAAATGGCAAGCTTCTTTAGTACAGCCCGGGCTGTCATCTTTCGGATAAAAGTAGATAACCAGCTTTCTATTCCCTCGGACATTTTTAATATCAAAAAGAACCCCGTTCTGGTCGGGGAGAGAAAATTCGGGTATTTTATCTCCGACTTTTATTGAATCCATATTGTTATGTTTTTGATTTGAATCATTTTGGAAGAAATTGAAATATACAGCTATTACCCCCAGAACAACCAATGGAATTATCCATTTCTTAAAATTAATTTTCATTAAATCAACTGATTAATATAGATCCGAGTTTATTTTTTAGGAAACCATGGGATAAAAGCACTGGTTTTTTCAATATACTCTTTGTACTGTGGTTTTTGCTCAACGAGTGATTTTTCAAGCAAGGCAACACCTGATACTTTTATGATCAACGCTGTCATTAATACTGAACCAAGAACCGGAAAATAACTTCCGGCAGCAAAACAGATTAATCCATAGCCCCACCACACTGATGAATCGCCGAAATAATTAGGATGCCGGGTATATCGCCAAAGTCCTTTATTCAAAACCTTTCCTCTGTTTTCAGGGTCGGCTTTAAATCTCGTAAGTTGAACATCACCTCCGGCTTCAAAAATAAGTCCGATAACCCATAATAAAATTCCAATGAAATCGAGGATCCCCAATGAAGCTTTCCCGGCATAATATTGAGCTCCCAGAAGAGGTGCAGAGATCAGCCACATTAGCACACCCTGAAGAAGGAAGGTATGGAAAAAGCTGATCCACCAGTAACGGTTTTCTCCGTATTTTCTCCGGAATTCCAAGTATCTGAAATCTTCACCCTTTAAGAAGTTTCGCCAGGCAAGGTATCCCGACAGACGTAATCCCCAGATTGTGACCATTACCAGAAGGATAAATTTCCTTAATTCATATCCGTCAGTTCTAGAGTAATAGAATCCACATGTCACCACGAATCCCAGGCCCCAGAAGAAGTCGACGATGCTTACATTTTTAACAATTATGCTTATTATCCAAAGGATTGACATCAGGATAATGATTAAAAGCAAAGCCTGAATATAGATTTGAAAGAAAGACATGTTTTAGGTTATTCATTCATGAATGCCACAGCGGAGGCGCCAACACCTGCATTAGCTCCGATAATAGGAGATATATTCATTACAGAAACCGGTTTTTTACCGGTGAGCGATTCCATTTTAGCAACATACCACTCCGCAGCTTCAGTATTATTAGCATGCATCACAATATAATTCCAGACAGGTCTGTCTTTTGTCTGGCGTTTGATATGGTTAATTATCTTTTCCATGTTAGCCTTACGGTTAAAAGCCTTGTCGTATACAATTGCTTTTCCGTTTTCATCGAGTGAGATAATAGGACTCACGTTCAAAAGTCTCGCAATCAGCCCTTTTGTAAAAGAGAGCCGCCCACCGCGGATTAGATATTTAACTGTAATTACAGTAACATAAATCTTTGTATCATTCACCCATTTCTCTGCCATAACAACTATCTGGTCGTGAGAATAGCCTTTTTCGATAGCTTCCGCAATTCGCAAAACAATCAGACCAATTGATCCGGAAATACCTTTAGAATTAATTACGCTGATGGGTTTATTGAATTCTTTGCTTACAATCTGAGCAGCTTTCTGACTGCTATGGAAGGTGCCGCTGAGCTTATCCGACAGGTTTACAGCGATCACAGAATCGTAATGAGAGGCAAGATGAGAATAGAGATCGATAAATGTTTTCTCGTTAATCTGTGATGATTTCGGATAATCGGGAGAGTCGTCCAGCATTTTATAAAACTGCTCTGGTCTTATGGTTATCTTATCCAGAAAATGGTTGTCGCCGAAACTGATATTTACAGGGATGACATGAATCTGGTAATTATCGATTATCTTTTCATCGAGATCGCAGGTTGAATCAACAGCAATTGCAATTTTATATTTCCTTTTAAAGACAGATTCGCTCTGTCGTATCATATCATCTGCTTTCTGGAAAGCCAATGTTCCAAAATCCTTAAGGGAATAAAAAAGATCAGCCGGATTGTTTGTATGAACATGTATACGTCTCATTTTATCAGAACCGGCTACTACCCCGGAGTCACCATACTGCCGGAGCAGAGCCATAAGGTCATGCTGACTTATCGAGGTGTCTTTAAGAATTGCTTCGGTACAATATCTGTATTCAACATTTTCTGAAATAACTTCTTCAGTTTTTGGAAGAGCGAGTGATTCAGCTTTAGATTTGATGAGTTCCTTGAAATTCCTTGTATGAATGTATTCAATTATACCTTCAACAAAAAGAACAAATCCTTTGGCCCCGGCATCAACAACATTGTTTTTTGCAAGAATTTTAAGCTTTATTTTGGTTTCGATCAATGATTTTTTCAAAACTTCATGAGAACATAACAACAACTGATTGAAATCCGCAAATTTATGCCAGCTCTCATAAATATAATCTGCCCATTCTTTAATGACAGTAAGCATTGTTCCTTCCACAGGATTTGCCACTGCTTCATAAATGTATTTTACAGATTTCTGAATGCTCTCTGCAAATTGTTTCAGATTAACAGAATGACAATCAGCAGTTTCATTGCTAAGACCATAAAAAAACTGGGCAAATATTATACCTGAGTTACCCCTTGCATTCATTAATGTTGCCTCAGCAATTCTGTCGGCAGTTATTTTATATGATCGGTGAGGGTGAAGAGATTCAATTACCGATCTGATAGTGGAAGCCAGATTAGTGCCTGTGTCACCATCGTTCACCGGGAATACATTTATCTTATTCAGCTCAATCTGATTTGCAATAACTTTCCTGGCACCTGCTATAAATGTATAATACAAATTGCGGCCATCCAGTTCTATAAGAGGTTCAATAGTCGTTATTGACATTCTTTACTTTCTTCAGAAATGTTTTGCAAAGATAATGATTATTAACTATTTCTTAATGATGAGTACCATACAGGCTTTCCTGTCAGAATTCATATATTAATTATTTTAGAAAACAAATAGCAGAAAGATGATGATCTCTTCCGGTCATTTTTTATTATAACAATAATCTTCATCCGATTGTTCCACGGGAACAAGGTTTATCCGTGAACATTATCAGAAAGATTTATCAATTAAATGATATAGACATTCCACCGCCACCGCTGTTTCCGAATCTTGGATTTACCACATTATTATATATTGAACCAAAAGTATAGGAGAAGCCGAACATTGTAAAATATTGAAATTGAGTGGCAAGCTCTTTCCTTCTGAGGAGAACCTCTTCGGTTGTGGCACCGCCCTTGACGAGTCCGAGCTGGTCGTGAATCAAGGATGCTCCTCCTCCGAAGTTAACTGATAGCCCTTTTGCAATTCTAAGATCAATAAACCCATAAAGTGAAAGATTATTTTTTGACCAGTCATGAAAATAATTGCTGTAACCCAAACTGACATTAATTGAACCCCATTTCTGAACAACCTCGTAGGCAGCTACAAGAGAATGGAGCCATAAATTTTCTTTTGTTTTATCATAAATGGTTGTATCAAAATAATTTACATAATTATATCCGACTTTGTAAAGGAGTCTGAGCTGCCTTCTGGTGGATTCCGAGTAGGGATAGATATCATATTCAATACCCGGCATAAAGCTTGAGGAGATCTGTAGATTACTGTAACTTGATGATCCGATGTAGAATGATCCACCATATGACCAATGGTCAGTAATACTCTTTACAATCAAAGCATTAAATGATTTGGAGTTATTATCACTTGAATAAGTTTCATCCTCTATGTCAAATTTATCTATACTATAGCTGTATCGTGCACTCAGATTTATTTTCCAGTCTTTTGTTATCCTGTTAGCGGAAAAATTCCCATTGAGATAGCTTGATTTATAAGTTTTCTGAGCGTCCAGATATCCGTTAAATGAAGTCCTGAATACCCAGTTGTCCCAATTATCCGTTGATACTGTTTCGGACAATGGTTCAGAAAAACTGATCTTCACATATTTTGATAATGGTGTTTTTGCCACATATCGTATAAGTCCCATTCTTAGAGTGCTTACCTGTTTTTCCCGTATCCCGTCTTCTGTTTCGTCAGGTGTTGTAACAAAAGTCAGAGTATCGCGCATTCCACTAAATTCATGTTGCCCGACAAGAAAATAGGAATATTCCCAACCGCCTGAGCCTGTTCTCTGGTATGTTGAAATAATATAGAGCCCGGCATCCTTTATGTCTCTTACGTAATTTATATAAGGGATCTCTTTTCTGATATAATCGCTGGCTTCCATAAACACATTCAGGGCATCTTTACGTAAGGTGTCTGATTTTGTCGGAGTCTCCTGTGAGAATGTTTGAAAACAGATAAATACAAAAAGAATACTAATTGCAATTCTTCTCATGGCTGTTATAGTTAGTTTAAGGAAATTATTAATTGACAAAAGTATCATTACAGCGGAAATTGAGCAAAGAAATTTTACTGATTAACAAAAGATTAACGTAAAGTTAATACAAGTATTATTTCTTGTCAGTGAAAATGTTAAAAAAGCAGGAATAAAAAAAATCCGGCCCCGAAAAACGGGTGCCGGATGTCAATGAAAGATATCAGGAATGAAAAATCAGGAACTATTTTGAGTTGACCGGGACTTTTTCTTCAAGACCTTCTTCAGTCCAAATCCAGTATTTTCCCCCGAGCTCCCAGGAATAAATACCATTGCTGACATTATCGTGAAAGAGATCTTCAGAATCTTTGTCGAACCAGATCACTTTTCCTTCTGGTATCAATATATTAATATCAACATCAGCTCCTGTCCATTTATACATTGAGGGAATTTTATAATATTCATTTACATAAATTGTATCATTTGAAATCTTATAGCTGTAAATGAGTGATTCAGCCTTTTCAACGGCTTCCCTTCTTGTTCTGCCATTGGAGTACTTATTGACCTCAATTTTTGCACTATGGTCTTCAGAGTCTCTTATTCTGATCTGCGGACGACCATATAACTCATTATCAGTTTCATTAATATACAGAGAGTAACCATCCCCGGGAAGTGATATCTCTTTTTCAAATTTCAGATCAGAGAACTTCCTGTCGACCTTCAGATAAAGAGTATCAGAAGGTGTTTGCACAATGATCTGTTCAGTTTTCCTACCAGCTTCTGCAAAGCTGATACCCTGATTGAAAAGAAGTATTGCCAGAGCTGAAATACTGAGCACCCACAGAACAAGTGCAGAAAGACTTAAAACCCTGTCTCTTACATGGAACCAGAATATCATCTTAAGCCCCCAGTAAACCATTGCAAGTAAAGGTAAAATGACAATTATTGAAGTCAGGATCATTACCCAGGGAGTAAGTGCCGGACTGATGAAGAAATTGAGAAAGTCAGGCAGATAAAACAGACCTGTATCAACCGATTCATTAAAGAAGAATCCGGGATACCTGAAGAAAAAAGCCATTATGAAGACCAGCAGAGAAGCAAAACCAGCAAGAACAAATGCTATCCCGATTATTATAAGTATTATACGGGTAAGGATAAAGAAGAATTCTCCTATTGCCCTGAATATCTCATTAAAGGCATTTCCTGCAGCATTGATCTTCTCATTACCCTGTTGATAATGAGGTGCAGAAGCTGAATCATTTTTCTGTTCCCTGGTTTTACGATATGTTCTTGTATTGAAATATTCACCGTAAAGTTCCCTTTTTTGAGCATCATTATTTGCATTTGGAAGAGCTATCCAGAGAGCTATATAAACAATAAACCCAATACCAAAAGAAATAGTGAATAATATGAATAATAATCTGATCCATACAGAATGGATATTCAGATAAGCCCCTATCCCTCCACATACACCACTTATTATTGTGTCATCAGGATTTCTGTAGAGATGTCTCCTGTGAGGACCAAATCCAGTTGATTCT
>Ga0315291_10009934_pt1 | contig 11655 bp, 7 predicted proteins | sample YL17G12_20_MG_FD_203070 | JGI IMG/M metagenome (GOLD analysis project Ga0315291, IMG submission 203070) | Sediment microbial communities from Yellowstone Lake, YNP, Wyoming, USA - YL17G12_20 | ecosystem: Environmental > Aquatic > Freshwater > Lake > Sediment | place: USA: Wyoming | collected...
CCGCTTTCGAGGGCTCGCCTCACGAGCTCATCCGAGAAAGCTCCGGGAGCGGTCACGGCCGTGTCTGCAACCTGTGCTCTCAGATGCCAGGTGTTGTCCCTCTCCTCGTATACTTGCAGGAAATCGACGGCAAGGGGTTCAAGCTCATCGGCCAGAAGGTACTCTGCGTCCTTCCACCGTTGAGCTTTGAGAAGCGGCACGAGGCGACGGTCGCCAGCTAATCGAGGCGAGAGCGCGCGCAGATCCGCCTCATACTTGCTCAAGGACTTTCTTGCAAGCACGAGAGAGCTTTCGAGAGCTCTCTTTGTACCCGGACTCTGCCAAACGTCTATGCTCTGACTAAGCCTTCTCGAGGCAACGATAGTTAGCCCGAGAAAAGGTAATAGCGAAGCCGCAAGAAATAGTAAAGTGAGTTTTTCGCGAAAACTTGGGGGACGTCCGAAGATAGCAGTCTACCTCTCTTCTGAATCAGAGCCAGGCTGAATGACAGTTTCGAGGCTCTTAGCCCCCGCATTGGCAACTTCTACCCCGGCATCATTAGTAATTATAACTCACCGCCGGAGGGTCATTCAAGAGAAAGATTCGCATTCCGGGTCGAGGTTGATGTACACCGAAGTGTGGGCTTTGGGTTTTTTGAGGGGTTGGGGAGGTCCTTTTCATACGATACTGGTTCGTATGGCGCTGGCTCCGGTTGGCTCTCTCCTTTGGCCCACGCCTCAAATAATTCTGCCCATCGGGCGGTGCGCAGCGTGAATTATTGAGGGGGCTTCCTGCTCGGAAGCCCCCTTCTGTGATGTCCTATTCCCGCCTCCGCGCTCGAACGAGAGTCACGGGCGCGTGCGACGCGTAGAAGCGACGCTCCACGGTCGAGACCAGGCTGTGTCCAGACGATGCTTGGGATCGATGCATTTCGGTCGACACAAGGCTCAGACCGGGCGACTTATTGAGTGGGTAGCGCCTTTCTTCTCCTTACCAGCAAGGCTGCGGTGGTTGCTACAACCAATGCCAACACCAGTATTCCCCAAGTTCCGAGTGCGGGCAGACCCTCATCAAGGACCAGTGTCTCTTCGTGGCCGTTCTGGAAGAAACGAACCTCAAGCGTGTCCGTCTTGTATTGTTTCATCGCGTAGGCGTAGATGTAGCTTGGAGGATCTCTCCTGGGGGTGATTGGCGTAGGCACGCTGAGGGGTATGTCTAGAGAATCGCCCGGCCCCAAAACTACTGGACCCGGTATTACCCCGACAGGCATACCCAAGGAGTCGGTCCAGTTTTCGGGTGCAGTCCAAACCGTGTCCCGAAAGATACGTATGTTGCAGAGAGTGAGACTATCTGTCGAATCAACCAGGGCTCCGAGAGGGGACTCGAAGTTCCGGAATCTGAGGTTTGTCGAATGGTTCGTCCCGGGTTTCACACGGATCGGGTACGGGGGCCAGTAGTCGAACCCGAAGGCCGGGCTGGCTTTCTTGGGAGGTCTGTCGGGATAAGTAAAGCGTAGGCTGTCCACCACGAGGGAGTTCCGCTTGCTCAGAGTAGCTTCCACATCAATTCTCACTCTCGCGCAATACGGAACAGTGATGTCGCTGTAGTCAACCACCACCGCATAAACACAACCGACACCATCAACCTTGGGCGTATAGGTTGGAGCGACTCCCAAAGGAGGCGTGGTCTTCACAGAATAGCTTTCGAAGCAGACCATGTACGGAGGCCCAAGCCTCTTATTCTCTGACGTCGTCAGATAGAAGTGCAGATCGGTCGCGATCTTCTTTTCTGAGTTATGTATCTCGGTAGACGTGCTTACCTTGGCGCTTGCGTGTGCTGGGCTGGACACGATTGACAGGGCCGCAATACAAACCAGGGCCACGCACGCGACACTCAGCAAAAACATTGTGCGCTTCATTTCTGGTGTCCTCCTGTACCAATGAACGGAAATGAATGTCTATTTTTGTGACGAGAATCGCGGCCACACACTGTGGGGCCACGGGGGAAACGCGTCTCATAAAAGCCCGGGAATCACCTCCCCGTATGATATGTCGACCAGTTCGAAAGCTGGCCGACTTTTTTGTACCGCCACGTACCGGCATTCGCGGCAGTGGTAACCCCTGCCAGAGGCAGGCGGTGCGGCGAAAGCGGTTGCCACTGCCGCTGTAGACCGAGCGAGCCAACGATGTTGTCTTGGTCTCGAGAAAATCAGGCGGTCACACGGTCACACGCCACTGGTGGCACGCCGTCTTCTCGCAATGAACATCAATCCCGTGCTTAGAAGAATCAAAAGGAGCCCGGCCACTCCCCACGGAGAGAGGGCCGGTACCGCTACGCACTGGCATTCTTCGCAGTGATAGATACTCCCAGGGACGCTCCCACCGTTTTCCGGGCCCCAGCATGGATAGCCTATATCACACTGTTCTCCAAGGTCCAGGACGCCATTGCCGCAAAGCAGAACAGGATCGTGGTAAGTTCCACCTGTTGAGTCGGCCAGATCTTTAAAGAAGTATTCATCGGAGCCGGTAAGAGAAGCATCTGCGATTGCCTCTGGCCCCATCTTGAGAGGCCCTATGCCGCCGAAATAACCAATGTCCACCACCATATCGTCCAGAAGCTCGTTCCACACTTTGCAGTGCCAGCTCGCTGGGTTATCACACCAGGGTGGATTGGGTGTGGTATCCTCTGGACCGGCGCAAGCTCCGCTGCTATAATTCTCACCGCCGTCGGTCAGAAAAACGAGCCGGCGAAACTGGGGCGACGGAACGCCAGTCCTCAGTTTTTCAGCAGCCAGGCAAAACGCGTCAGCTAGGGGAGTCAAGCCCCCTGCAGAGAGAGGGTTGATGAGATCGATGAGAGCCTGCTCATCGCGTGTCCAATCCTTAAGTACCGTGAACGGAGAGCCCCCAGCAAAGGTCGCCAGTGCAATCTCGTCGTTTGGATCCTTCAGAATCGACCTAACCTGGTAGGTTGCCCAACTCTTTGCTCTGTCCAGCCTGTCAGCAGTTGACATAGAACCAGTTATATCAATGACTATGAGCCAATAGTAGACTTCATGAGTGTCCTCGAGAGGAACAGCCAGCGAGGGATCTCCTAGCCAGAGGTACATCTCCGCGTTTTCAATGCCCTCCCAGCCGTGGTTCTGGATGATTCTGATCGCAGCAACGTTTGAGGCATTCCCGATGTTCTTGGTTCCCTCGTCGAAGACACTGGCAAACAACTGCTTGTCATAGGTGTGATTGGCGTCGGTCCACGAAGGGCGTGTGGCCCCCAGAAACGCAACAGCGGCGTCGTCGGACTGAGTGAAGGCTTCGCCCAGGCAATCACCAGCAACGTCCAGCTCATTATTCTGACACGCGATACTGAAAACCACAGGAGTCTGGCTGCCGTTGTTTAGAGCTCCGACGTCCGCAGTCGTAAAGGATTCGTTCGATGTGTTCCACTCCCACCACTCCGTTGACGACCCATGGCCTCGATAATTCACCACAACGCGTCCATTATTGATCTCATCAATGACATCTTGGTTGGTGGCGCCCGCTGCTCCGTAGGCACGGGTAAAGAAGGGATACTTGACTCGATAGGTCCCTGACTGGGTGTCTGTGGCCCGCCTTATGTCTTCCTTACACCCTTGGTACTTCTCAGGTGCGTCCTCTTTGTGAGCTACCAGGAGGGCATCATCGATCCAACCTCCCAATGGATTGTCCTCAAAAGCTTTGCTCTTGTTCACCATTGAAGTCACTTCGGACGCAACCGTAGTTGAGAAGCGCCCGACTGCGATTTCCGGCAAGGCGTCGTTACCCGTAAGGAGGGCGTACCAGTAGTCGCTCGGGATGCCGCTAATAGGCCATGTGTAAATCGGCAGTTCGGCGATATCGCCGACTAGCAGCACCCACTTGATATTATGGGTATTGTATTCCTGCGTGATGTACGTCTTGATCTCTGTGGCATCGGGGTCGCCGTCGCCAATGTAAGATAGCTTCGTGACCTGAGTAACTATGCCCTGTTCCTCCTTCCAGGCTGCCAAAACATCTGCCTGCGCGTCAAACGCATCAACCGTAATGATCAAAAGATCGATGTTCACCCTCGGTGCGTTTGTCCCCGGAGGACTTTCCACACTCTTGGGGAAACGCAGGAAGTCAGCGTTCAGAATGAGGCTACGGTACATCTGTTCGTAATCAGGTGATACCGGCCGTACTGAAGGAGGAAGTACGTTGATGTTGCTCTTTCCGAAGCACTCGAGCCTGACCGTGAGTTTCTGATAGACTTTGAGTTCGCCGGTGACTGGGTTGTGTTGCACAGGATAAACCCGCAGGTTTACGGCTCGTACATCCCGCCATATGACTGGCTTGTCAAGCTCGACTATCCTGCCCGGATAGAAGGCGTCCCGCGCATACAGCTCTCTGTCAATGTCAAACTTGAGTCTCTTCTCCTCCTCCCTGAGGGGGGTCTGAAACGGATATACCTTGTACCCTTTCAAGATCACCGACGAGGAATCAACGATACTTACCCTTACGTCGGCACTACCGGGAATCCCAATCATTTCAGTTATTACCGGCACTTGAGGCTTGCCTATCTCCAGGCTCGTGTAGTAGTAAGGGAATCTCAAAGTCTGAAAAGTCTCACCGTTCTCGACTACTTGATCGGAGACCATTCCTCGCAATTGACATTCAATCACGGTTTCAGTTGCGTCCGACCGCTGGACTACAACCGAGGGTTTCTCCTCGGTAGTGGCTCCCCCGAAGGAGATCCAGGTCGGCTGAGAGAGTGCCGGAGCTGTCGCTGCAACGACGGTCACTAGAACAAGAAGAAACAGGGTGAGCATTCTTGTGTGCCGCATCTCGGGCTCCTTTCAATTGAGTGAAGTTTTTGGATGGTTAGCCTTGGCTGTCAACTCTCCCGTCGTCCTGTCAGCAAAGTTGTGAGAATCGGTCTCGGAGGAGCTCTATGACGAGTGACTCAGTTCCGTAACAGGGCAAGTTCCGTGCCGGTATCAGCGAAATTGGGTAACCAATTGCTACGCAATTTGTTATGTGTTGGGTACTCGGCGAGTGCTTCCGTGGCTCCGGTACGGACTGCTGCAATCCGCCCAGGCAAAATCGTGCATCACTTTGTTAGAAAATAGAATGGAAGGATTGCTGCATTCTGCCACGATGGTGCGTAGTACCGCAGTCATTCCCCGTAGGAAGGTGGCCGTCAGGGAGCGCCGCACTTTAGTAGAACAACCGTACCAGCTTCTGGGGTCAGCGTGGGCACTCTGGTCGATAGCCGCGCGGTCTGCGCACTCTATCCAAAGAACGGCGCAAGTTTTTCTTTGGATTGCCGAGGCGTTCTGAAAGAAACGCCGACCAAGAGCACCAGCGAAATGACGATCGCAGGTAGCACCGCGTCGATTCCCGTAGTTCTCTCAAGGCCGGTTGCCCCCCAGAGAAGCATTGCACCGGTCCCGCCTGCAATTGAAGCGATCGCCCTCGCCGTGGTCGCACGTTTCCAGACGAGCGCTGCAACAAGCGCAGGGGTTACGCCCGCCCCGTAGATCGTGTAGGCGTAGAGCGCGACAGAAAGGAATTCGTTTGAGAGCTTTGAGATTCCAAACGCCGTGACACCAAGGATGCACACGAGGGCTCGCGAGAGCCACACTATTCTTCTTCCAGAAGCCTTCGGGTTTATAAATCTCTGGTATATGTCGCGCATTATCACGGTGGCTGGAACCAGGAGGTAACCTATTGCAGTTGATATAATTATGGCCAGAATCGTCGTGAGCATTATCGCGCCAAGCACACGTGGAAGCTCATATCGCGCGGCCACGGCGATTATCCTGCCTTCGATCCCGCCTATCTCGCGCTTCTGCCGGCTCCCTTATGGCTCGCTTATGCGCGAGGTCGCGTCACTTGCACGCCTCTGCGCCAAGCTGGCCGCAAGCGGCCATGATGTCGCTTCCCTTGCTCTTCCTCAGGGTGACGGCGGGTGCGCGCGGGTAGAGTATCTGCATGAACTGCTGAACGGCCTCCGGGGATGGTTTCGTGAACTTTGTTCCCCGCGAGGCGTTGAATTCGATAAGATTGATCTTGCAGGGTAATGCTGAAGCAATAGAGGCGAGTCTCTTGGCGTCGGCGGGCTTGTCGTTCACTCCTCCAATGAGAACGTACTCGAGTGTGATACGCCTGCCCGATTTTTCGGCAAAGTATTCGACGGCAGCTAGAACGTCTTTCATGCGAAAAGTCTTGCCCGCCGGTACGAGCTTGGCCCTCAGCTCGTCCGTCGTGGCATTAAGGGACAAGGCCAATCCCACTCCCAGCTCTTCCCGGGCGAGCCTCTTTATTCGGTCCGGGATTCCGCACGTCGAAACGGTGATTCTTCTGCCGCCGACGGCTAGCCCATCCGGATGCTCCATTATCCGAATCGCCTTGACGGTGTGCTCGTAGTTGTCCAGCGGCTCTCCCATTCCCATGAAGACAACGTTGAACGCGCGCAAGGTCTCGTCGGGAGGTTTCGGCGCGCCTTCCGTGGCCTGCTTCAGCGAAAGGCCTTGTTGACCCTGAGGGGTCATCTTCCGCGACAGCCCGTACCTATCCCGCGCGGTCTGACCGGCGGGGTTCGAAACCGAACGTAGGAAGAGGACCTGCCCGAGAATTTCGGCGGCGCTCAAGTTTCTTTTCAACCCCATTCTACCCGTCACACAGAAAGCGCAATGAAAACGACAGCCAACCTGAGTGGAAACGCAGAAGGTGTCCTTGTCTCGCATGCCTATGAGCACGCACTCTATTTTCATCCCGTCCGCGAGGGACAGGACGTACTTGAACACTATGGCCTCTTCGGAGACGACGCACTTAAGGGGTTTCGGTATTTCTATGACGAACCTGGCACCGAGGGCTTTTCTAAGGTCCCTGGAGAGATTGTGCATTGAGTTGAAATCGAAGACCCCTTTCGCGTAGATCCATCCAAAAATCTGCTTTGCTCTGTACCTCTGGGTTCCCGTGACTGGTTCGATAAGCTTGGTCAGCTCCTCGGGGTCAAGGCCCAGGACGTTATGGCGGTCATCAATCCGGCTCAAATGGCCGCGGGTGTCGCCTTTGCGCTCCGGCATGCTATGTCTTCCTTGTTTGAAAAATTGCCTGATGTCACGCGCTCTCTGATTCTCGGGGTCTCCTGATGTGAGGGCCTGGGCTCCCCTTTGGGTTCGGCCGCCAATCATGCACGGCCACGCTTCGCCCGCACTTCCGTGGTTGCAACACTTGAAACTTGCAGCAATTGCAAGGCATGTTAACCCGTCTGAAAGCAAACGTCAAGAGTAGCTTCATGTTCCACATATGCGAATATGAGCATATTTCTGTTGACAGGTCGGGCCGTTTCGGGGTATATGGATGTCGTCCAGGCAGCGCCGGCTTCTTGGCAGAACGCGAGCATGATTCGCACCATAGAGTTGAAACGCCAGAACCCTTAGAAAAGGTGGAGACGCGAGAACACGTAGAAAGGGTATAAACACCAGAAACGACAGAAACGCCCGAGACGGCAGAACTGGAGCAGGGCAGGAGTAGCAATTGAAGGTTTCCTCGAGAGATGCGGTCAAAGTCTTCAGGGCGCTTTCCGATGTCACGAGAGTTGAAATCGTTCAATTCCTTGGGAAGTCTCCGAGAAATGTGACCGAGTTGACATCCCTTGTTGGGGTTTCTCAACCAAAGGTCTCGAGGCACTTAAGGATTTTGAGAGACGCGGGCCTCCTACGAGATGTGAGAAAAGGCAAGTGGGTTTGGTATGAGCTTGCCCTGCCTGGAAAGGGTGAGGCAAACAGTGTTGCCGTTATCGCGCTCGACTCGCTTTTTTTGGGCAAGGAGTTTCGAAGCACACGCCCGGAAGGCGAAGAAGTAACCCGAGGCGCGTTAGAAGGGGCTTTGAGAGTGAGGGCGTCTGGCGGACGGGCATCGAAAGCGCAAACTCACCCCGCGGACGAGTCCAGCGCGGCGCACATTGTCAGTATCAGAGGCAAGACCGCTCGCAAGGGTGGGGCGCGTGGCACGGGAAGAGCGCCGCGGAAAGGCAGGGTGCACGTCGACAAGGAAAGCCCTGAGAAACGTGTCGAGAAGGAAAGCTCTAAGAAAAAAGAGTTAGAGGACTTTCTTCTTTAGGGATCTTTTTAGGGGTCTTGTTTATCTGGGGATCTACTCAGAAGGTTCTGTTCGATGAGAGCCCTTCTCCGTTCAGAGGCCTTCTTCCAAGGTTTTCTTCGATTAGGGGCCTTGTCCCTTTAGGGATCTTCTCAGAAAGTTCTTTTCGATGGATAAATGGATGGGCGGTTTGGTTTCAGAAGGGCGATTTATGTTCAAGATTCAGGTTCGATAAGGGGGGCTGGTGGCTTCGATCCAGCGAGTAGCGGGATTTGACATCGGCACAAATTCGCTTCGCGTTCTCATTGCCGATGTTGACAGTCTAAGTCGAATCGTAGCCGGTTTGAGATTGGGCTTCGCGGTGCGGCTTGGGGAGGGACTTTCCGAGACAGGCAGAGTGTCCGAAACCGCGCTCGAAAGAACCTCGAGGGTTCTTGGCAAATCTACACTTCTCGCGCGAAGACTCGGTACCTCCAGGATGCTGGCCGGGGCAACGCACGCCCTGCGTGTGGCCACGAATTCGGCTGAAGTCGTCAACGACCTGGAAAAGGCAGCAGGGTTGCCGATAAACATTCTTACGCCCGAAGAAGAGGCGTACTACATCTACACGGGCGTCCTTTCAGATTCCTTTTTTACCGCGCTTCCCAACGCATTTCGCAGCGCGTCTCCCGGGACCTCTCCCGGCGGGTCTCGACCTGCATCCCCCGGTGGCGTCGCGGGTGTCGCTTCGACCGGTGCCGGCGCCACTGTTGGCGAAGGGGCGTTTGAGGGTGGTTTCGTGATTGATGTTGGAGGGGGGAGCACGACCCTCATCGAGGGGTCCGGCACAGGGATAGTCCGTTCTTCCACGTTGCCTCTGGGGTGCGTCACTTTGACCGAGAGATTCTTGAAACACGACCCACCCGCTTCAGAGGAGCTCCGAGCCCTCGGAGATCACATAATGACTGAACTCTCGCAGGCGCAGTCGGTCCCACTCTCGCAGGTCCGGCCGCTTCTACTCCCGGAGGCACAAGTGCCCGTCACCGGAGTGGGAGGGGCAGTGACTTCGATTGCGGCAGTCTCGCTCGGGCTTCCTTACTATGAATCAAGACGAGTTGAAGGGCACATCCTCACTCGCGATGAGATTGAGCACTGCGCTCAACAGCTTTCCAGGCTTCCTCTTGAGGAAAGAGAGAAAATCAGGGCCCTCGGGAGACGAAGAGCAGAAATCGCCGTCGCGGGGGCTTTCATCCTTTCGCTTCTTACCTGTCATCTCAACGTACGACGAGTCACGGTTTCCACGAGGGGTCTACGCTACGGCCTGGCATTGGAAGCCGCAGCTCATCCAGCAGGCTGAGCCGCTGAGCGGTGCGTTTCTTCATTGCTTGATCGCCTTCACCCAAAGATATTGTGTCCCTTCTCCACTCGTATTGAGTATCTTCAAGCCCCCTGAATCGCAGGCACCCCTGATTTGTTTGATCGACACGCGCGAACCCTGCCATGCAGTATGGTCCAGCTCTGTCGGCCCGCTCGGGGCCGGACTCGTTGCCTCATGGCTTTTATGGAATCGCCCCATGAACGATCTGAACCTTGAACGCAACCTGAGCCGGTAACGGAAGCCAACAGGCATGTTGTTCACCTGAAAATAGAAGAATCCTCCCGTTTTCAGGACACGACCCGCCTCCCGAATATATTCTAGAGTGATATACGCACGAGGTATGTGCTGAAACGTGATGTAGGAAAATACAAAGTCAAAAGAACCATCGGGGAAACAGTTGAGGTCGTGCCCGCTGCCGACGTGAAAGCTGACGTTCTTAAGCTCACTCAAGTTCTCCTTCGCCCGCAATATCATTTCAGAGGACACATCAATCCCGTGGACCTCACTGAACCGTCGAGCGAAGTATCTTGACATACGGCCGATTCCGCATCCTATCTCGAGGATTTTTTCTGCACCGCTGAAGGGAATTTCCGATTCGTTGAGAAACCTCTCCACTAGTATCTCGCCCGATTTCCAGAATTCTTCCCAATTCTGGTCGTTGTATGGTCGGTACGACGAGACGTAATACGTCGCGTTCTCCCGGGCTTTGCTGTCCCAGAAGGTTTTCATGAGTTCACTATCTCGTCTCATATCTAGCCTTCGTTGAAAGGGCGCGACGCAGCCCATATTGGGCGCCGAAAGCGAGCATTAGCCGGGCCTCGGCTAAGGGGCCAGCTGTATTACCCAAGCGCGGAGCGGGTTCCGCCCGTTGTTTTCGCCCGATGCGGTGCCGAGTCTATCAAAGAATTTCTCCAATCCCAACTTCAATGTCTCGTATGCAAATTAGTTTGCAGGAATTCACTCTCCTGTTATAGAATCTTAGGGCCTTTTCTATGAGACGGCTTTGTAAAATCACGTTGCACCGTCAGGGTCAGCGGCATGGCGATAGTCCCGCTGTGGCATCCAAAGTGGGTGGTGCGCGGGGAATCACGTTGCACCTTTCGCGTTAGCGGCGTGAGCAGAAAGCACCCGCGTGGTCAGAGCGAACTCGCGCGATCGGAAGAAGGCAACCTGAATGCGGTGCCGCAGCGGCGCGAGCCAGTAGCGTGAGCCCGCGGGGCGACACGGCCAATCAGAGCCACGTTTCCTGTTTGTCAGGAAGGAGGAGTAAACATGTACACTGCTCTTAAGGAATCGCTTCGCACTGAGCTCCAGAAAATTCGCGATGCAGGCCTCTACAAAGAGGAGAGGGTGATAATGACCCCGCAGGGGGCCGATATCAAGGTTAAGGACGGCGACGTGATCAACTTCTGCGCCAATAATTACCTTGGTCTCGCAAATCATCCGCGGCTTATCAAAGCCGCAAAGGAGGCGCTTGATAAGAGAGGATATGGCATGTCCTCCGTGCGCTTCATATGCGGGACGCAGGACATTCACAAGGAGCTCGAGCGCCAGATATCTACATTCCTCGAAACGGACGACACGATACTTTACTCCTCTTGCTTTGACGCCAACGGCGGGCTATTCGAGACTTTGTTGGGCGAAGATTGCGCGGTCATAAGCGACACGCTCAACCACGCCAGCATCATAGACGGCATCAGGCTCTGCAAGGCCGAGAGATTCCGCTTCATACACAACGACATGAGCGACCTGGAGAAGTACCTCAAAGACACGCAGAAGAACAGATTAAGATTGGTCGCGACGGACGGCGTCTTCAGCATGGACGGCGATATCGCGAAGGTGGACGAGATATGCGCTCTGGCGGAGAAATACGACGCCCTCGTGATGGTCGACGACTCGCACGCCACCGGCTTCGTGGGCAAAAGAGGCAGGGGAAGCCCCGAGTTCCGCGGCGTCATGGACAAAGTCGATATCATCACGAGCACGATGGGCAAGGCGCTGGGCGGAGCTTCTGGCGGCTTCACAAGCGGTCGCAAGGAAATAGTCGAAATCCTTAGGCAGCGTTCGAGACCTTATCTGTTCTCCAACACCCTGCCTCCCGTCATCGCTTACACTGCTATCGAAGCGTTCAAGATGCTGAAAGAGACCACTGAGTTGAGGGATAGGCTTGAGAAGAACACGATGTACTTCCGCAAGGAAATGACGGACAAGGGCTTC
>Ga0315291_10009936_pt1 | contig 11655 bp, 11 predicted proteins | sample YL17G12_20_MG_FD_203070 | JGI IMG/M metagenome (GOLD analysis project Ga0315291, IMG submission 203070) | Sediment microbial communities from Yellowstone Lake, YNP, Wyoming, USA - YL17G12_20 | ecosystem: Environmental > Aquatic > Freshwater > Lake > Sediment | place: USA: Wyoming | collected...
GAGCGGCCAACTTTATAACGAGGCCACGGCCGCCGCTTTCGGGAAAGTGTATTGCTTCTCCCCGGCGTTCCGCGCCGAAAAATCGAAGACCCGGCGCCACCTCATCGAGTTCTGGATGGTCGAGCCCGAAGTCGCCTTCGCCGTCCTCGAGGACACGATCGAACTGGGGACCGACCTCATCCTCTTTATCATCGACCGGGTCCTGACCCGCCGCCGAGCCGATCTCGAAGAGATCGAGCGCGACCCGCGGCCCCTGGAAGCGATCGCCAAGCCTTTCCCCCGTTTTACCTACGACGACATCCTCCCCAAGCTCCAGGAACGGGGCTCGGGGATGGCCTACGGAGACGATTTCGGCGCCCCCGAGGAATCTCTGATCGCCGAGCTTTCGACGAATCCCGTCTGCATCACCCACTTTCCGGCCAAGATCAAGGCCTTCTATATGCAGCCCGACGCCGCTCGGCCCGACCTCGCCCTGGGGGTCGACTTCATGGCCCCCGAAAGCTACGGCGAAATCATCGGAGGCGGCCAGCGCATCCACGACCTGGAGCTTTTGAAGCGGCGGATCCGCGAACATAACTTGCCGCGCGAGCCCTACGAGTGGTATTTCGACCTCCGCAAGTACGGCTCCTGCCCCCACAGCGGGTTCGGCCTGGGGGTCGAACGGACCGTGTCCTGGATGTGCGGGATCAAGCACATCCGCGAGACGATCCCCTTCCCCCGCCTCCTCTACCGGATCTATCCTTGAAGCGCCGAACGGTCGCCCTGATCACCTACGGCTGCGCGAAAAACCTGGTCGACAGCGAAGTCATGGCCGGCCATCTCCTCCAGGCCGGCTACGCGATGACCGGGGACCCGGCGAAAGCCGACATCCTCCTCCTCAACACCTGCGGGTTCATCCAGCCCGCGAAGGACGAAGCCGTCCAGGGCATCGCCGAGGCGCTGGCCGTCAAGAAGAAAAATCCGCGCGCCCGGGTCGTCGTCGCCGGGTGCTATGCCGAGCGGGCCCGGGAAGAGCTTACCGCCCGGTTTCCGAACGTCGATCTCTGGACCGGAGTCAAGGATTTCGACAAGATCGTTCCGCTCCTCAGCGGCAAGGACGTCCGGCCGTCGACCGACACGTTTCTCTATAGCCATCGCTCGCCCCGGGCCGTGTCGACGCCGGCCGGATGGGCTTATCTCAAAGTCTCCGAAGGCTGTTCCCATGGGTGCGCCTTCTGCGCCATCCCTTCGATAAAGGGACGTTACCGCTCGCGTCCGGTCTCGTCCATCGTTCAAGAAGCCCGAACCTTAGCCGCCCGCGGCGTTCGCGAAATCAACCTCATCTCCCAAGACACGACCTTTTTTGGGCGGGACAAAGGGCGGCCGGACGGCCTGGCGAGGCTCCTGGGAGCCCTGATCGACGTCAAAGGGATTTCTTGGATCCGAGTGCTTTATGGATACCCCGAGGAGATCACCGACGGGCTTCTCGAGGTCATGCGCGACCCCAAGATCTGCCCGTATTTCGATATCCCTTTCCAGCATGCCGATCGGAGCATTCTCCGGGCGATGAAACGCTCCCTGGACGCCGGTCGAGCCCTCAAGCTCCTCGATAAAATCAGAAAAACGGTTCCTGAAACGGCGATCCGGACGTCCTTGATCGTCGGATTTCCCGGGGAGGGCAGGGGGGCGTTCAAAGCCTTAGCCGCGTTCGTCCGCGAAGCCCTCTTCGATCATCTCGGTGTTTTCACCTACTCCTCCGAGGACGGCACGTCAGCCGCCGCCTTAGGCGATCCCGTTCCCGGAAACATCAAGGAGGCCCGGCGGAACGAGATCCTCGAAATTCAAGCGGGAATTTCGGCCTCAAAACTCCAATCCTATATCGGAAAAACGTTGGACGTCCTCATCGAAGGGCGTTCGGACACCTCCCGGCGGACTTGGCGCGGCCGGACGCGATTTCAAGCTCCCGAGGTGGACGGGGCGGTCGTGGTCGAAGCCTCCTGGGATCGTTTGGAAAACCTTATCCGGCGTGTTAAAATCACTTCCTCTGACGTGTACGACCTGCGCGGGATTCCGGGATGAAATCGCTCGCCAAGATCGTATCCATCTTTTTTGGAGCGGGAAAATTTCCCGTCGCGCCGGGAACGTTCGCCAGCCTCATCGCCGCTCTGGGCTATCATTTCGCCCTCCGAACGCTCCGGCCTCTCCCCTATTCCCTTCTCGTTTTCGGCCTCTTCGTCCTCGGTGTCCTCGCCGCCGGCGCTTACGCCCGGGAGCTGAATCGAAAAGATCCGGGCCCGATCGTCATCGACGAGGTCGTCGGCCAACTCATCGCCCTTTTCCTGGCGCCCGCGGGCTGGCTGTGGACGGGCGTCGGATTCCTCCTGTTTCGAATCTTCGACGTCCTTAAGCCCTTTCCCATCCGCCGGATGGAGCGTTTTCCCTGGGGTTGGGGGATCATGGCCGACGATGTCCTGGCCGGCGTTTTTTCCGCCCTCATCCTCCAGGCCACCCTCTGGCTCCGATGAACGTCCATATCCTCGCCGTCGGCTCGGAGCTCCTGACGCCTTTTTTCCGGGACACCAACTCTCTTTATCTGACCGAGCGTCTGAACGACCTGGGCTTGGATGTCGCTTTCAAGGGCCTCGTCGGCGACGAACGCCCCTCTCTTATCTGGGCTTTCCGCCAATCGCTGGCCGCGGCCGATCTTGTTATTCTGACGGGAGGATTGGGCCCGACCGACGACGACCGGACGCGCGAGGCCGTCGCCGAGACATTGAATCGCGAACTTGTCTTCCGGGAGGACATCCTCCGGAATATCGAGGAGCGGTTCCGGGGACGGGGAAAAGCGATGCCCTCGACGAATCGGAAACAAGCCTTGATCGTCGCCGGAGCCGAGGTCTTGAACAACGCGCATGGCACCGCGCCCGGACTCTGGATCTCAGCGGAGGAAAAGGCGATCGTCCTTCTTCCGGGGCCGCCCCAGGAGATGCGGGGGATGTTCGAAACCTCGGTCTGGCCCCGCCTCGCCCTCGGGCGGACGGGGAAGATGGCCAGGATCGTGTTTAAGACGACGGGATTGACCGAGTCCGAGATCGAAGTCCGGATCGCCGGGCTTTATCCAAAAGGCGAGGGACGGCGCCTCACCATTCTGGCTTCTCCCGGGCAGATCGAGCTTCATATTGCGGTTTACACGGAAACGGACGGCCGGGACGTTTCGAGGGAGGCCGCGGAACTCGCGGACAGTCTCCGGTCCCGTCTCGGCCTCCATGTTTTTTCGGAGGACGGCGCCGAGCTCGAAGAGGTCGTCGGCCGACTTCTCCGCGAGAAAGGAAAAACCCTGGCCGCGGCCGAATCGTGCACCGGAGGCCTGATCGGACACCGGATCACTTCGGTCGCCGGTAGCTCCTCCTATTTTCTGGAAGGATTCGTCACCTACGGCAACCGGGCCAAAACGGGAAGGCTGGGGGTCTCCGAGGACCTTCTGGCCGCCCATGGGGCGGTCAGCCCCGAAGTAGCGTTGGCGATGGCCGAGGGCGCCCGGCGGACAGCCGGCGCGGATTATGGATTAGGCGTCACCGGGATCGCCGGACCGGACGGAGGCACGCCGGACAAGCCCGTCGGCCTGGTTTATACCGCCCTGGCCTGGGAAGGCGGCCGGGAGGTCGAGAAAAATCTCTTCCTCGGTCCCCGGGACCGGGTCAAGTTCCAGTCCTCGCAGAAGATCCTCGATCTGCTCCGTCGGCGGCTTCTTCAAGAGGAGAAACGATGAGAACCTTCATCGCCATCGAGCTCGAAGCGAACCTCAAAAAAAACCTCTTCGATTTCCAAAGAAAACTCCGGAAGCTCGGCCCGCCGACGATCTCCTGGACTCGGGAGAGCGGGATGCATTTGACCCTGAAATTTCTAGGGGAAATCGACGAAACGGAGTCGGTTCGTCTCAAGGAGCCGCTGGCCGCGGTTTGTGCCGCTGTGATCTCCTTCCCGATCTCGGTCCGCGGGACCGGGAGTTTTCCACCCCACCGGCCGCCGCGCGTGCTTTGGGTCGGCGTGGAAGGCCCGCCGGCTCTCGCCGACCTTCAGGCGGGGGTCGAAGCGGCGGCTGAGGAGATTGGCGTCCCCCGCGAGGAGCGTCCGTTCCATCCCCATCTGACTCTAGGCCGGGTCAAGGCTCCCGGCGGGCTTCAAGCCCTCATGGCCGATCTCGACCGTGCCCGGGCTCTTGAATTCGGCTCCATGACCGTCCGGAGTTTGACGTTCTTTCAAAGCGTCCTCAAACCGTCGGGCGCGGAATACCATCCGCTCGCCGTCTTCAACCTGCCATGACCAAGCTTCTTTTCATTGCCGGATCATACCTCCTCGGCGCTTTCCCTACGGGTTACCTTCTCTTCAAGCTGAGCGAGCGCCAGGATATCCGCGGCTTTGGGAGCGGAGCTACGGGGGCCGCCAATGTCCTCCGCCTGAAAGGCTGGCGACTGGCCCTCCCCGTCGCCCTTGTGGACCTCGCCAAGGGCGCCGCGCCGGCGCTCGTCGCCCAGGGCGTTTTTCGCGACGCCGGATTCTCGGCCCTTTGCGCCTCGGCGGCCGTTCTCGGACATTGTTACCCCGTCTACATCGGCTTCAAGGGAGGCAAAGGGGTCGCCACCGCGGCCGGGGCGATGTTCGCCCTGGCCTGGTTTCCGGCTTTGCTGTGCCTGGGAGTCTTTGTCGCGGCCGTTGCGGCGACCCGATGGGTCTCTCTCGGATCGATCCTGGCAGCGGTGTTGTTTCCCGGATTCGCCGCCCTTCTCGGGGCCCCGCGACCGCTCGTCCTCTTGAGTCTTCCCCTTGTTTCGATTATTCTGGTCAGGCACGCGGGCAACCTCGGCCGGCTGCTTCGGGGGACCGAACGGAAATTCGGCCGGGCCGCGAAAACCGAACCATGAACGCGAGCGTGATCGGCGGCGGGAGTTGGGGATCGGCCTTCGCCCTCTACCTGGGCCGGATCGGGATCCGGACGAAGCTTTGGATCCGCGAACCCGAGATTTTCACGGCCGCCGTCCGCGACCGCGAGAATCCGGTCTTTCTTCCCGGCTACCGGTTCCCCTCCTCCGTCACGTTCCATGACGACCTCGGCGAAGCCCTGGATCGGTCCGATACCGTCTTCGTCGCCGTTCCTTCGCAATTCAGCCGCCGGATCTTTGTCCGCATGACGCCCTTCTTAAAGGACGACCAGGCCGTCATCAGCCTGACCAAAGGGATCGAAAAAAGGACGCTCCTTCGGATGAGCGAAATCATGGAGGAGGTCTTCGAGCCGGAGGCGCGGCCCGAGATCGGCGTGCTTTCGGGGCCGAGCTTCGCCAAGGAAGTCGCCGAAGGATTTCCCACGGCGGTCGTCCTGGCGTCCCGCGAACGGGATATGGCCCGGCGCCTCCAGCACCGGCTCTCCAGTCAATGGCTCCGGGTCTACACGACCCGGGATGTGATCGGGGTCGAGTTGGCGGGGGCGCTTAAAAACGTCATCGCCGTAGCCTCCGGGATCTCCGACGCCATGGAATTCGGATACAATTCCCTGGCCGCGCTCATCACCCGGGGTCTTGCGGAGATCGCCCGGCTGGGACTCAAGCTGGGGGCCCGGCGCGAGACGTTTGCCGGGCTCGCGGGCATGGGGGATCTTCTCTTGACCTGCACCGGACCTCTCAGCCGCAACCGGAACGTCGGCCGGGAGCTCGGGAAAGGCCGGAAGCTGGGCGACGTCGTGGCCGGCATGCGGATGGTCGCCGAAGGCATCCCCACGACCGTCTCGGCCCGGATGCTGGCCCGCCGGGAAAGCGTCGAAATGCCCATCGCCGAACAGGTTTATCAGGTCCTTTACCGGAAAAAAGATCCCCGCCGAGCCCTGGCCGACCTGATGGCCCGGGAGTTGAGAGACGAATACGAGGGCCTGGAGTACAAACTCCAAAGCTTCATGCTGCGTCTGCGAGGCGGGCGGAAGCCTTCCGGAGAGGACGTCCTCTGAGGAAACAAGGATGATCATGAGAAAAGAACGGGCGATACGCTGGGGAATCTTTGTCGTGAGCGGATTCCTCCTCGCGGCCTGCGCCTCGTCCCCCAAGCGCCAGGCCGCGGAGCGGGAAAGGGATCCGCAATACCAATACGAAAAAGCCGTGGTTTGCATGCAGTACGGGATGGTGGACGAGGCCTTCAAGTATTTGGGGGCCGCCTTAGCCCTCAATCCCCGCCACGCCCTGGCCCTCAACCTCCGGGGGTTGGCCTTCATGATGAAGGGAAAGGCGGATGAGGCCATCCCCTCCTTCGAAGGCGCCATCGCCGTCGATCCGAATTTCTCCGAAGCCCACAACAATAACGGCACGGCCCTCCAGGAGAAAGGCCGCCTCGACGAGGCCGAAGCGGCCTTTCGGAAGGCCTTCGCTCTCGACGAGAACTACAACGCGAGTTACAACCTCGCCAAAATTTTTTACGGCCGGCAGAAACTGGACGAAGCTTTAACCTGGGTCCAAAAATCGATCGCCAAATACAGCCGCTCGGTCCTCGCTTTCAATCTCCAAGGCTTAGTTCTGGAGGGGATGGACCGCTTCGACGAGGCCGTCGCCAGCTACCAGCAGGCCCTCCGCCTCGTTCCCGGGGAACTGAACGTCCAGTACAACCTCGGGGTGGCGTATTTCAAGAAGAAAGACTTCGCCCAGGCCAAGGAAATCATGACCCGGATCCTCGACGAGCTGGTCAAGAAGCCCCAGGCCGGAAACGAAGATTTGCGGGTTCGGGTCCTAGACGTTTTAAAAAAGATTGAAAATCGTTAGGTTCCCTCTTCCCAGTCGGCGAGATACTTCTTCTGCTCGGGGGTCAGCTTGTCGATCTTGATCCCCATGCTCCGGAGCTTCAGCCGGGCGATCGCGGCGTCGATGTCCTTCGGAACCGGATAGACCCTCGGCTCGAGCGAAGCGGCGTTGCGGATCATGTGGACGACGCTCAGAGCCTGGTTGGCGAAGCTCATATCCATGACCATGGCCGGATGCCCTTCGGCGGCGGCGAGGTTGATCAGCCGCCCTTCGCCGAGGAGGTAAATCTTCCGGCCGTTTCGGAGGGTGTACTCGTCGACGAACTCGCGGATCCGCTTCTTGGCCTTAGCCAGGGCCTCGAGGGCCGGGATATCGATCTCGACGTTGAAATGGCCCGAGTTGGCCACGATCGCCCCGTCCTTCATCGCCTCGAAGTGTTTTTTAGCGATAATGGTCTTGTTGCCCGTGACCGTGACGAAGATGTCGCCGATCCGGGCCGCTTCGGCCATCGGCAGGACGTCGAAGCCGTCCATGACGGCCTCGATGGCCTTGATCGGATCGACCTCGGTGACGATGACCCTCGCCCCCCCGCCCCGGGCCCGGGTGGCGAGTCCGCGGCCGCACCAGCCGTAGCCGGCGATGACGAAGTTCGAGCCGGCGAGCAGGACGTTGGTGGCCCGGAGGATGCCGTCGAGCGTGCTCTGGCCCGTGCCGTAGCGGTTGTCGAAGAAGTGCTTGGTCTGGGCGTCGTTGACGGCGATGATCGGGTAGCGGAGGATCTTGTTCCGGGCCATGCTTTTGAGGCGGATGACGCCGGTCGTCGTCTCTTCGGTTCCGCCGATGACTTGGGCGAGGAGGTCCCGGAGCTTGGTGTGGAGGACGCTGACGAGATCGGCGCCGTCGTCCATGGTGACCTGGGGCTTATGTCCCAGGGCGCTTAGAATGTGGTTGTAGTATGTCTTGTTGTCTTCGCCTTTGACGGCGAAAACGGGGATGCCGTAATCCTTCACCAGCGAAGCCGCCAGATCGTCCTGGGTGCTCAAAGGATTGGACGCGCAGACGCGGATGTCGGCGCCGCCGAGCTTGAGAGTTTCCATGAGATTTCCGGTCTCGGTCGTGACATGGAGGCAGGCCGCGATCCGGATGCCTTGGAGGGGCTTTTCCTTGGCGAAGTCCGCCTTGATCGAGTTCAGGACGGGCATGAACCGGCCCGACCACTCCATCCGGAGGCGGCCTTTCGCGGCCAGCTTGAGGTCTTTGACGTCGTGCTTCACGATGCTCATGGCCGTCGCCGTCCGATCACAACCCGGCTTCGCGCCGCAGGACTTCGGCTTTATCCGTCTTCTCCCAAGTGAACTCGGGCTCGGTCCGGCCGAAATGCCCGAACGCCGCGGTTTTTTTATAGATCGGCCTCATCAGGTCGAGATACTTAATCATCCCCTTCGGGGTCAGGGGGAAGTGGGCCCGGATGAGCTCCTTGATCTTGTCCTCGGAGACCCGAGCCGTGCCGAACGTTTCGACCATGAGCGAGACCGGCTGGGCGACGCCGATGGCGTAGGCGATCTGAACCTCGATCTTATCGGCCAAGCCGGCCGCGATCAGGTTCTTGGCCACGTAGCGGGCCATATACGATCCCGAGCGGTCGACCTTGGAGGGGTCCTTGCCCGAGAAGCAGCCGCCGCCGTGGCTGCCCACGCCGCCGTAGGTGTCGACGATGATTTTACGTCCGGTCAGCCCCGAATCCGCCAGCGGGCCGCCCTGTTCGAACCGGCCCGTGCCGTTGATGAAGATCTTGGTCTGGGCGTCGAGCATCCCGGCCGGGATGACATCGCCGATGACGATCCGCCGGATATCGTCGCGCAGGTCGGCCATCTTGACCGCGCCGTCGTGCTGGGCGGCGATGACGATGGCCTCGACGCGCTTCGGCGTATCGCCGTCGTATTCGACCGTGACCTGGGATTTACCGTCGGGCCGGAGGTAGGGCAGGATGTGGGCCCGGCGGACTTCGGTCAGGCGCCGGACGAGTTTGTGGGCCATCATGATCGGGAGGGGCATGAGCTCCTCGGTCTCCCGGCAGGCGTAGCCGAACATCAAGCCCTGGTCGCCGGCCCCCTGCTCTTTTCCCTCCCCTTCGTCCACGCCCTGGGCGATATCGGGCGACTGTTCATGGATCGAGCTCAGGACGCAGCACGTCTCGAAGTCGAATCCGTATTCGGCGTGGGTGTACCCGATCTCCCGGACCGTCTCGCGGACGATCTTCTGAAAATCGCAGTATCCGAGGGTCGTGATTTCGCCGGCGATGAGGACGAGGCCCGTCGTCGCGAGCGTTTCGCAAGCGACCCGGCTTTTCGGATCCTGGGCCAGCAGGTCGTCGAGAATGGCGTCGGAGACCTGATCGCAGACTTTATCGGGGTGGCCGACTGTCACCGATTCCGAGGTGAAAAGATGTTTTCCTTCTTGACTCATGGCGAATCCCTCCGCTCAGAAAATTAAAAGTAACGGACAAATTAGCACAAGCGCCCCCCCATTGCAATAAAATTCTATGGCCCGCAATCGTCATTTGGGGTCTTTTTCACTCTATTGCAATCGGGGGGATAAAAGAATAAAAGGAAGGCAAAGGAGGACGGAATGAACCGATCCTACGGCTGCCCGGATGAGGACCTGGTCCATTATACCTGCCTAAGGACGAAACAACCGCCGGCCGTCGACGGCCGCCTGGACGATCCCTGCTGGCGGCCGGCGCCGCGCTCGACCCGGTTCGTCGATCTTGTGACCGGAGAGCCCGGATTTCTCGAAACCCGGATGTCCGCCCTCTGGGACGACGAAGCGTTTTACGCCGCTTTTTGGATCGAGGAGCCGAACGTCCGGGCCCGCCTCACCGAGAGAGATTCCTTCATCTGGACAGAGAACGATGTCGAGCTGTTCATCGCCGGCCCCGACGGCTACTACGAATTCCAGGTCAATGCCCTGGGGACGATCTACGAGGTCTTTTATATCTGGCAGGAAGCCTATCGCCGGAACCGCCATTTCGAACGGCCCGAATTCGATCTGTCCGGCCATACCGTCGACGTCCTGGGCGGTTTTCAGGATTCGTCCCGCTTCGGGAAACATCCTCGGGGCCGGCGTTGGGCTTTCATGAATTGGGACTTTCCGGGACTTCGCTGGGGCGTCCATGTCGACGGCACCCTCAATGACGGCCGGGATATCGACCGCGGCTGGACCGTCGAACTCGCTTTCCCCTGGAAAGGCATGGAAACCCTCGCCCAAGGCCGCCCGCTTCCCCCCCGCGACGGCGATATCTGGCGGATGGATTTCTCGAGGTTCGAAGCCCTCTCCTTCGCCGGCGGGCGGGCCGTCCCCGATCCGGGATGGGCCTTGAACCGTCACGGTGTTTACGATTCGCACATCCCCGAGTGCTTCTCTTTTATCCATTTTTCCAGCCTTGACGTCGAAAGCGAGCGAACGTAAGGCCGTTTGACCCCTTCCTCCGAATTTGGTATTTTGGGCGCGTCTCCATTTCCTCATGAGATCAAAGACATCGGCCCGATCGAAAGCCTTCGGGGCCTGGGCGTGCATCGCGCTCCTCGCTCTCGCCGGCGGGACGGAAGCTTCCCAGAACCTCCCCGGCCCCCCGCCGACGAGGTCCAAGCTCAAGAACGGACTGGAAGTCATCCTCTCCCCCGACCCCGCCTTGCCCGTCGTCGCCGTTGTCGTCGCCTACCAAGCCGGCTCGGTCCAGGAACCGCCCGGAAAAACGGGGCTGGCCTATTTGATCGAACGGCTCATGATGGACGCCGGTACGGAATACGTCGCCCCCTTCCAGCACATCAACGATATCAGCCGGTCCGGAGGGACGCTCAATGCCGACGCCTACGAGGACCGGACGCTGTTCTATCAGACCATCCCCTCGAACCAGCTCGCCCGCGTCCTCTGGCTCGAATCCGAGCGGATGCGGGGCCTCCAGATCACGGAGGCCAATTTTGAGCGGGCCCGCGGACTTCTCCTCGAGGATTTGCGCCGGCGGCGCTCGGGCGAACCGTACCTGGCCAGCTTGTTCGCCTTCGATCAGCTCATTTATTCCGAGTTCGCCTTCAGCCATCCCCTTCTCGGTTCCGAAGACGATATCCGGGACTTGACCCTGGAGGACGTGAAATCCTTTTACGCCTCCGCCTACACCCCCAACAACGCCGTCCTCGCCATCGCCGGAAACCTCAATCGGGCCAAGACATTGGACTTCGCGGCCCGATTCTTCGAATCGATCCCGCGCGGCCGGGACATCCCCCCGTCGACCGAGAATTGGACCTACGGCCGCCAACCCATCGAACGGTCCTTCGAAGAGCCGCAGGCCTCGTCGCCGGCCTTGTTTATCGGATTCCGGATCGGATCGCCGTTCTCCAACGACTTCTACACCCTGACCCTTTTGGATTACATTCTTCTCCGGGGCCGGAGCGCGCGCCTCCCCCGCCGTCTTCTCGATCGGGACGCGAAGATCGCCTATCAGCTCAGCGGGGGGATCGAGCGGCGCCAAGACCGGGCCGTCTACAAGATTTTCGTCACGGCCAGCGCCCCCAATATCCCCGCCTGCCGGAACGTCATCTTCAACGAACTCGAGAAGCTCCAGCGCAATTTCGTCTCCGCCGACGAGCTCGGACGGGCCAAAACCCGCTACCGCCAAAACCTGGTTCTTCGGACCTCCTCGGCGATGGATCGGGCGATCCACCTCGCCGAATCGGCCCTGTCTCTTCGTCCCATCGGCCGGACGATCGACGACCTCCCGGCCGAATTCGCCAAACACATGGCCGTGACGGACAAGGACATCGTTGCGATCGTCAACCGGCATTTCTCCCCCGAGACCCGCATCGTCCTTGATATCCGGCGCAGATGAAGAACGCGGCGGCGG
>Ga0315291_10009937_pt1 | contig 11654 bp, 10 predicted proteins | sample YL17G12_20_MG_FD_203070 | JGI IMG/M metagenome (GOLD analysis project Ga0315291, IMG submission 203070) | Sediment microbial communities from Yellowstone Lake, YNP, Wyoming, USA - YL17G12_20 | ecosystem: Environmental > Aquatic > Freshwater > Lake > Sediment | place: USA: Wyoming | collected...
AACAAGATCATCGCGACATTGAACGAGGTCGGTGTCGAGAAGATGTCCTCGTTCGCGCTCTTGAAGGCCATCGAGAAGAAGCATCCCGAACTCGTGAAGGAGTTCCAGGAATTCCTCTGATGGTCCAGCAGAATCAATAAGTCCCTCGTGCGATACCCAGTGCAGGAGCGAGAGATATTGGGGGTCCTGGACAGAATCGTCAATGACAAGAAACTGCTCCTGGGGACAGTCGTTCTCATACTCCTGCTCGCGACTTTCGTGAGGTTCTATCACATAGAGTGGAGCTTCTCCAACAACGGGATCGACGAAGGCATAATGATAGAGAGGACGAAGCTCGTAGGAGAAGGATATGCCCTGTACTCCGAGCTGCCTTGCGACCAAGCGCCGCTAGCGTTCTATCTCGGCGCGCCCTTCGGAGGCGATGTCGTCTCCCTGAGGTCGTTGTCCGCGGCGATTTCGATATTGGCGATAGTCGCTGTCATGGAGGCCGCGCGGAGGGTCAAGGGCAATCTGGCGATGATCGCTGCTGGCCTCCTCATCTCGTTCGACTTCGCGTTCCTCAGAGAATCGAGGCTGTTCTCGCTCGACGCGATCTCGACGAGCTTCCTCGCATTCTCTCTCCTCGCGTTCGTCATTTACCTTCAGAGGAAGAGCCGATTGATGCTCTCAGCCGCTGGATTCCTTGTTGGCCTCTCGGCCGCGGCGAAGCTGTTCGGCGTGCTCGGCCTCCTGGGGATGATCATCTTCATCCTAGTAGAGAGGCGAAAACAGAAGAGCGGATCCAGGGGAACTCTGCTTGATGTCATCCTCGTAGTCGTTGCGTCAGCTATCCCACTGGCTGCGTTCATGTTCTATCTCGGCCCGGGCGACATGATCCAGGGGATGGTACTCAACCAAGGGGGGCGATCGTTCGAGCCTTGGCTGAAGCTTTCCCTCGTTGCCTACTTCGGCCTGAACCTCGCCTACTTGCTCCCGCTCGCGTACGCGAAGAAGACTTGGTCGATTAGCAGGGAAGCGAGATTCCTGCTGTGCGCGTCCTTCGTGATCCTAGCATTCATGGTCTTCCAGCCGTTGGTCTTCTTCCATCACCTGCCTTTGATGAGTCCTTCCTTGGCGATCCTCGCAGGATCATTCCTCTCTGAATCAATTGGATTCAAAAAAGAGAACGCCGATATAGATACCTCTAAAGCTTTGACCAAGAAATGGAATACAACGCCAGCCGTGGCAGCGGCTCTGTTCTTAGTCACGATCCTTGTCTCCAGCGGGCTCGCGGGCTACGGGCTCTTGCGTCAGAACGAACCTCCGCAGGTTCAAATCGCGCGCGACCTTCGAGGGATCTCGGACCCGACGGACTGGATCATATGTGGGGATCCGCTGATCTGCGCGTATGCTGATAGGAACATCCCCCCTGAAGTCGTGAACGTCGCATACCGCCAGCACCAGGACCTGACCCTCGACGATATCGAACGGGCGATAGACGAATACGATGTCACCGTTGTCGTGCTCAGCTGGCGGCTCTTGAAGATGGATGGCATCCAAGACATGCTCAGGGAGCACAACTTCACGATAGTACTGCCACTCCAGAACCCTCTCTGGAATGTTGGCTGGGAAGACTACCATGCAGCATTGGACTTCTTCCAGGATGACATGGGCCAGGTCTACGTCTTCTGGCGCGGGGCCGAATGATCGGCGCTCCGCATCAACTGTCTCTCTTGGTCTCCGCTCTGAAAGTCCACAAGGAATTGACCGCGAAGTTGAACAGGCTCACCAGGAAGATGGACAGGACCTGGGCGACGACGAGGTAGACGCTTGCCTTGTCCTCGCCGATGCCGAAGGAGGGCATAAAATCCTCCACGATTGTCTTCATGAGTATCTCGTTAAGCATGAGGCCGTCAACGCTGACCACCAGGAACTGAACATATTGCGGGGCCAAGCTCCTCTTGGACTTGAAGGTCCAGAGCCTGTTCCAGATGAAGTTGTTAGTGTCAGCAACGACGAACGCGAGTGCGACGGCCCAGAGATAGTGAACATGGAAGAACTCGACGGATGTCCAGAAAATGGCCAAGTTGATGATCGTTCCGATGCCGCCAATGATCGCGAACTTGAGGTACTTGGCCAGCCAGAAGCGCTTGTGTTCGTAGAGCATCGTGACATGATCGAGATACTTCAGCACCTCTGTCCCGCCGAGTTTGCTCGTGCCAGCCTTTCTGTTCGCAAAATGTATCGGTATCTCGGCTACTTTGGAATACTTGCCTTTCACGAGTATCTCGAGCCCGATCTTGTAGCCGACTGGGTTCAGATCCACGCCCTCGATCACAGACTTCTTCAGAGCGAAGAATCCGGACATCGGATCCTTGACCTTCGTGAGCCACCTGGCCAGCAGCGTCGCGCTTTTCGAGATCATCTTTCGCGTGAGCGGCCAATTCTCGACGCTACCGCCCTTGACGTACCTGCTCCCGACCACCATCTCGGCCTCGCCGGACTCGACCTTGGAGACCATCTCAGGTATCTTCTCGGGAGGGTGGCTCAGGTCGCCGTCCATGACAACGAGGACGGAACCGGATGCCGCCTTGAAACCCTCGAGTACCGCAGAGGACAGGCCCAGCTTGCCCGCCCTATGGACGACCTTGATCCTGCGGGTCTTCCCGAGCTCCTCAGCGTACGCGCCAGTGCCGTCCGGACTGTTGTCGTCCACGATGACCAGCTCGGCCTCTATCTTTGCCTTCTGGCAGGCATCGAAGACTCTCGTCACTAGCCCCTGGAGGTTGTCCTTCTCGTTGTAGGTCGGCACAATCACTGAGATCGTACGGGTTCCTCCTTCGGCAGCCTGCGCTTCTTGTACACGAACGAAACGATGATGCTTGAGACGAGCAAGATGATGACCACCGCGAGCGACACGAACGGCGCGATCTCCTCCTTCACGCTCTCGAAGCTCGCCCACGATATGAGCACGATGATCGAGAACTTGGCGAGCGCACTAACGAATATGTACAACGCGGATTTCTTCACGTTCCAGTTACACACCGCGATGAACGCGCCTGTGTACGGCACTATCGGCGCGAGCCTGTTCAGAAGCAGGAGCTTCTCATCCTTGACGATGAGGAAGTTCGTGTACTGCTTCATCTTCTTCTGGACCCACTTGGGCAGCTTCGCAACTTTGACCAGTGAGTAGAGCGTGAAGTTCCCGAGCAAGCTAGCCGCACTCGCAGTGATGACAATGGCGGCTCCCCAAGCAAAGGATTCCGGATGAACGCCATACAAGAAGACCATCCAGACTTCGGGGAGTGTCGGGAAGGCAGTCCCGTCGATCCAGATGATGATTGTAATCGCCAACAGCATGCCTATGTCGCCGAGCGACGCGAACGTGTTGATGATGTCCTCGCCGATCATCTGGCCTGACCTCCGGAAGCCAGGGACTCGTAGAGTTCCTTGAGCATCAACGCAGTCTTCTTCATGTCCTGCTCGCTCGCCAACAGCCTAGCCCCTTCGATCATTCTGGCCCTCAGGGCGTTGTCGTCCAGCAGCGACCGCAGCTTCTCGACGAACTCCTGGTCGCTCCTCGCCTTCATGCAATGCTTGCCGTCATGCACCCATTCTTCATAGACCGGAATATCTCTTATCAGCAACGGACAACCGCAGCTCGCAGCCTCGAGCATGACATTCCCGTAGCTCTCGGCCCTTGTCGGGAACACGAAGACGTCGGCTGCGGAGTAGACGCCTATGATATCCTCGAACGGCACGTGGCCAGGGAACAAGACATTGCCAGTCCGAATCCCGTCGAGGGCATCCTGAAGAAGAGCCTCTGAGGCGCCGACCCAGACGAACTTCACGTCTGGCCTGTCCTTGAAAGCGTTCGACACGTTTACGAAGGTATCAACGCCTTTCCTCGGGATTCTGAGCCCCACGCTCAAGACTAGCTTGTCGGACCTCGATATGCCCAGCCGCTCTCTGAACTTCGCACCTAGGGACTCATCCCTGACGAACACCTCTCGATTGATGCCGTTCGGAATGACCTTGAACGGACCGCGGACGCCGTCCTTGGCCAGCGATTTCGCGACGTACGGAGTAGCTCCGACCACCACCGTGCCGAGGTTGTAGAACTTGACCGAGTAGGCGCGGGCCAGCGGGTACCACAAAGAACCGCCGATGAACCCACCTTTGACCAGCTCAGGAAGGTGCCTTCCGTGAACGATCAACGGTCTTCCGGCCTTTCTCTGCCTAAGGGCCCACAGAAAGGAATCCGGGAGAGGGCTGTGCACGTGGAGGACATCGTACTGACCTTTCGGCTCGTTCATGAGAACCTTGACCCCGGCCTTCTCGAGCTCCTTAACGACCATCGGGACGTTGGTGCCCATCCCGCCGGGATTCTTGAACGGTATGATAGCCCGGTACTTCTCTAGCTCAGTGAGCATGCATACCGAGACCATGATGTCGACCTTCCACGCAAAGAGATGGACGCGTTCCAGGCTTTTCGCGACCATAACCCTGCGCGGATATATAGCTAACCCGCAAGGAGGTTTGCGCCTAGGTCGCCATGGACTGGTGCTTCTCCCAGACGGTCCTGCCATCCTTCATGACGAGAGAGCAGAGATTGGTGCCGAACCTGTACGGAATGTGAGTGTGCCTCGGGACATCCATGATGAGCATGTCCGCCCTCTTGCCGCACTCTAGCGAGCCGATCTTCTTCTCGAGCCCGAGCGCGGCAGCGGAGTTCATGGTCGAGGCGGTGATCGCCTCAGCAGGGGTCATCCTCATCTTGTAGCATGCCAGGCTGACGGTGAATTGCATCGACTCGTTCCAGCAGTTCGGGTTCAGATCTGTCCCGAGAGCGATGGGCACGCCCAGGTCGATCAGCCGCCTGCCATCGGCGTAGTCTTTGGACATCGACGAGTATGGAGTGCCAGGGAGCAGGACGCCGATCACATCCTTCCTCGCCATCGCCATTATCCCGTCATCCGATGTCTTCCCGAGATGGTCCGCAGATACCGCCCCGACATCGGCCGCGAGCTCCGCCCCTCCGGACGAATAGAACTCGTCCGCGTGCACTTTCAGTTTCATCCCCAGCTTCTTGGCCGCGAGGAGGACCTTCCGAGACTGGTCCACGCTGAACACGCCCTTCTCGCAAAACACGTCGCAGAACTCTGCGAGCTTCCTCCTGGACACCTCAGGCAGTACTTCCGAGACGACGAATTCGATGTAGTCGTCGGGCCGGTTCGCGTACTCGGGAGGGACAGCGTGCGCTCCCAGGAAGGTCGGCACGAGATCCACAGGGTAGTCTGAACCAAGTTTCTTGATGGTCTCGAGCATGCGCATCTCCACATGTTTGTCCAGGCCGTAACCGGACTTTGCCTCAATCGTGGTCGAGCCATGATATATCATCGACTGGAGCCGGCCTGCGGACTGCTTGAACAGCTCATCCCAGGAGGCGGACCTTGTGTCCCTGACCGTGCTATAGATACCTCCGCCTTCCTGAAGGATCTCCATGTAGCTCTTGCCCTTGGCCTTGAGCTCCAACTCGAACTCGCGGGAGCCTGCGTAGACCAGGTGAGTGTGCGGGTCGACGAATCCGGGCATCACGACGCGGCCCTTCGCGTCAATCTTATCCACGCCTTTTGCGTCGTGCTCCTTCAGGATCGATGCTGTCTTGCCGACGTCCGTTATGACTCCATCAGATACCGCGACGGCACCGTCTGGGACGATGGACAGCTCGGACATCTCCCTCTTCGCCCTCGCCCTTTCCGGCCCCCTGAGCGTCAGAAGCTCTGAGGCATGAATGACCAGCACGTCTTTCGACATGGTGCACTTCGCACCGCCCTAATCTGACTTGTCTCCTTTAAAAGAATCGAGTCAACTCAGTGGGCCCTCTTCCCTAGCAGCTCGTTGACCACGTATTCGATGGACCCGCGGGGGTTCAGCATGGTCCGGAAATGCCTGTAGTCCGAGGCGTCCGCTTCACCCAGGAGGTACGCGGATATGCCGTAGGAGAAGAACCCGACGACCGCAAGCACGACAAGCGCGATCCAGTCGACAGTCGGGATGAACAGCCAGTCGACAACATACATAGCCGCGACCATCACCATCGCAGCCACCAGATGCTTGAATGACCTTGAGTTGGGCATAATCTGGCCCGTCCTCCATGCCATGTACCTCAGCAGGAAGAAGTAGTAGATGGACCCGACCAGCATGGCGAGGGCCGCGCCCATGCTCTTGAGCCCGAACATGTCTATCCCGAAGAGCTCGTCCGGCACGAGGATGAGCATGAGGACGAACTGCAACAACAGCCCGCCCATCCCGACCCAGAACAGCATCGCAGGCCTGCCTGTGCCCGCGATGATCGACCTGAGAGGGAGCACGAGTGCGAGCACGGTGCTGCTGATCACCAGCACATCCATCGTCCGAACGATCGACGCGAAATCGTCCGTGAGGAACACCTTGAGTATGTCAGTACCGAACAGGAGATAGAACGCGGCCGTCGGGATGACCACGAGGGACACGTATCTCTCGGCCTGGTTCACGATTTCCCAGGTAGCCGCCGAATCCTTCCTGAACATGTATGTGGTGACTGACGGGAGGATCAGCGTGGCAACGGATAGGGAGAATACGCCGACGAATACGGCCATCTTCTGGACGCCGAAGTACAGTCCGAGCTCGTGCGTCCCCCAGAAATAGCCGACGACCGCCTTGTCCAGGTAGAGGTCGAGTATGATGACCATGGAGACCACGAAGACCGGGGCGAGCGACCTGATGTACTTCATCATGACCGCGCGGCCGGGCTTGCTTATCCTGGACTGCGTCATGAACAGGGAGGCGAGAAGCGTGGAAGAGATGATACCCGCCGCGTAGGCCGAGGCGAGCAGCGCAGGCCCTTCCTCCGTTGTGCCGTATGCGGATGTGGCCACGTATATGATGAAAGAGACCCGGACTACGAACTCGAGGATCGATGGAACGTACACAGCCGCGACCTTGTCGAAAGCATCGAACGTGTGCGTCGCGATCTGGCATATCCCCATCAAGAAGTAGTACACAAGGAAGACGTACATCGAGTCGACCATCGAGTTCGATATGGGCATGCTGCCGCCCATCCAGCCGTTCTTCCATATCTCTATGAGCATGAGAGTGATGCCCGCGAATATCGCTAGCAGGACGAGCCGAACGGCCGCGTAGGCGCCCACGCACTTGCCCAAATCCTCCCCGCTCTTGATGTGGAGCACATGGACCGAGCCCATGCCGAAGTCGGAGAAGAAGCTCAGGATGCCGATGGTGGCCATCGCGTATCCAAGGATTCCGAGGACATCAGGGCCCATATTCTTCGCGATGAAAACGAGAGCCGCCGTGCCGAGTACCGCCCCGATGACGCTGTTCGCGACCGAGAGCGCGGCCCTGGGACTCATGAGCCTATGGTTCTGCCCCGCCTTCCCTGTGCCCTCATCGGGCATGTTCCCTTAACATATTGTGCGCAATATAAATCTGCTGGTCGGGCCACATTCATAGCCTGCTGGCGACATCTTTGACGATGTCCAGGCCGCGCGCGATGTTCTCCCTCGAGTTCGCGTAGGAGAACCTGAGATGACCTTCCCCCAAGGTTCCGAACGAGCTCCCCGCGGCGCATATGACGCCGTTCTCGAGTATCTTCAGGGCGAATTTCTCTGAGTGCATCTTCTGAGTGTACTTTGGGAAGAGGTAGAAGGCACCGTTCACCGGAGGGGTCGCGAAGCTCGGTATGTCCGCCATCTTCTTCATTGCGACTTCTCGCCTATCCCTGAACTCGGCGATCATCCCAGCCGCGAATCGGTCCTGAACCTTCAGGCCTTCGAGGATAGCGTACTGGGTCGCTGTCGGAGGACACGCCAGAGTGTAGTACTGCACCTTCGATAGCTGCCTCACAATCTCCTTCGAGGTCGCGACATATCCAATCCTCCAACCGGTCGCTGCAAGCGATTTCGAGAAGGAGTTCACGATGATCGTGTCGTCGTGGAACCTTGCGAACGACCAGTGTTCCCCTTCGTACACGAAATTGTGATAGACCTCATCCGACAGGATGTAGAGCTTCTTGTCCTTGGCGACCTCCGCGAGGGCCTTCACGGTCTCCTTCGGGAAAACGGTCCCCGTCGGATTCGACGGACTGTTCGTTATTATCGCCTTCGTGCGCGGAGTGATCAGCGACTTGATCTCCTCGATGTCGGGAAGGAAGTTGTTCTCTTGCTTGAGCGAATACTCTACCGGCTTTCCTCCCGCAAGCTTTACGTCGGGGCCATAGATGATGAACCCCGGGTTCGGAACGAGCGCCTCATCACCTTGACCGATTATGGTCTCGCTCGCGATCCTCATGCCCTCAGTCGCGCCCGCAGTGACGATGATGTTCTCGTACGAGACATCCTTCCGGTACTTGCGCAAGCTATCGGCGATCGCCTCGCGCAGCTCCATTATGCCCGCGCTAGGGCCGTACTTGTTGTAGCCGTTCTCGAGCGCCTTCTCGAAGGCCAGGATCATCTCACGCGGAGGCTGGATATCTGGCTCCCCAAGCCCGAGGTTGATGGAACCCGGTGGAGCCGACTCGAAGAGCTTCCGAATGCCGGAAACCTTCAGAGACGAGACGCGCTCTGGGAACATCGCCCCTTGAATGCACACTTCCGTACATTAAGCGTTTGCATGTACATTCCCGGCCATGACATCGTGCTAACATCAAGCACGAGAGAAAGTAGCTCAGGGCTCGGTTCAAGGGACTCTCATCTTGCCCGTCATGGATTCGATGTCTATTCTGAATATCACGACCGTCTCCAGAGAACTCTGGTCTATGAATGCCTTCTTCGCCTCCTCCGGGTCCTTCTCGAGCTTCTCGATCATCAGATTGAGGGCTTTCTTCTTCTCTGATAGGGCGGCAACCGTGCTGGCCTTTCCGCTGAAATGCACGGACCTGTAGTCGTAATCGCACTCACCAGCGACGTAGCCTCTGTCCTCAAGCACCTCGCCGCACACCCTCGGATTCGCATTCAGGAAGTCCATCTTCTTCCCGGCCTTGGCGCAATGGAAGTAGATGGCCTTTGCATCTTGATCGCAGACATGGTTGACTGTCACAAGGTAAGGAGTGTTGTCCTTGCACATCGCGATCGTCATGAACTTGGAAGAAGACATGATCGAGAACAGCTCGGACTTGTCGAGGATCTCCCGCTCCTTGCGACGCAGGTGATACACTGGTTCTGCCACCGTATCCGCTCCCGGCGTGATTGACGAATCGGCAGATGAAACCTTCTTATTCCGTAACATCCTAACATAGGAGTTGAGCAAATGACACCAAGACGAGCCATAGTGCGCGAACCAGGCGACAAGTACTCTTCGTGCATCTCCTCGCACCCGCAGCGGCACACCATCGACCTGGCACTCGCGAGAAGGCAGCATGGGGTCTACTGTAGAACCCTCGAGGATCTGGGAATCGAGGTCATAAAGCTCCCAAGGGACGACGAACATCCTGATTCGTGCTTCGTCGAGGACAATGCGGTAGTATTCGGCAACAAGGCGTTGATCTGTCGAATGGCCAAGGAGAGCCGCAGGGGTGAGGAGGTGGAGGTGGAGAAGATCCTGGGCCAATATGTCAGGACCAAGATGGCGACCGAACCTGCCACTGTCGAGGGAGGAGATGTGGTCCACCTCGAGGACCGGCTCATCAGCGGGATCACCCAGAGGACGAACGAAGCCGGGGCGCAGCAGATGAGAGAATGGCTTGAAACCTGGGTTGACACCTTGGTCGACATGTCGATTGTGCATCTGAAGAGCTATGTCAACTACCTTGGTCAAGACAGGATGATATCGACAGCCAAATATGCGAGAAATTCTCTGTTCGAAGGATTCGATGTCATCGTTGTGCGGGACGAGGACTGGTACTCGACGAACAACCTCGTGATCGGGGAGACAGTCATCATGCCTAAGGGATTTCCCAGGACCGAGACAATGCTTGTGAATGCAGGCTTCAAAGTAGTCCCGCTCGAGATGACTGAGTTCCCGAAATGCGAGGGAGCGTTGACCTGCCTATCGATTCTGTTCTAGGGTGCCTTTCCAGATACGAACTCACAGTAGCCATAGCTGATCGGACCGGACTTGATCGTCTCGCACGGGAACTCTTTGCATTCGAAGCAAAGCTTCACGCCCTTGCGAAACGCGCAGGTCGCGATTTCACAGAACTTGTTCTCCTTGGGAACGCATCCCGCGGGGCCATTCGGGCACTTGCCTGAAACCATCCTCGGACACTTCTCACACGCAATGCCGCAGACGCCGATCTTCATCTGATCTACCTCTCGTTCCAGGACATGAGAACATCTGCCCGGCCTTGACAGAGAAGCTTACACCGTCGACCGCCTTTGTGTCCGGGGGATATACCTTCCTGAGTTCGCTGACCTCTACTACTGCTCCACCAGTCACTGCCCACGCCCCGCTCCACCCTGATAGGAAATAGCACGATTAGATACTTTTTCTGGCACGCGCTTATTGCACGGGAATCGGTTGGCTAGACCCACACGATTCTGAGAAAGAATTATCATATGACATCCGCATCTGAGTGCCCGCTCCAAAGAAGGATGACAAAATGGCAGATGAGGAGAAGAAAGGCAAAGCCGAAGAGACGGCGGAGAAGACCGGAGAGCTAGTAGGTAAGGGCCTGAAGAAAGGCTGGGGAATTGCCAAGGGCCTGGGCAAGGGCGCGAAGGACGCGGTCACCGAGAAGAAAGAGGAGAAGAAGTAGGTCCTCTCAACCGGTCGCCACGAAATCGTTTCCGATGCTTGTCAACAACCACTGGAAAGTAGACTAGCCCTGCGAAGCATGTTTATATGCTCCGATGGACATATTAACCAGCGGAGTTGTTCGTTCTGTCCACTACCTGGAAGATTCTAGGAGCAATAGTTGTGGTCCTGATCGTGCTGGTCGGCGTTGTGGTAATCACGAGTCCGAAGAAAGAGAAGGTCGTGACCCAGGAGGACCGGCTCGCTGCGATCCCCTCGACAGCGGTCAAGATGACTCCCTCGAACGATTCGTTCGCACCAGTTATGCACTCACCGCTGTGGAAACAGCCCGTCCCGATGCCCGGGCCCATCAACACCGCCGGCGCAGAGGACAGCCCGTTCATGACCACCAACGGTAGCTGGTTCTTCTTCTTCTTCACGCCTGACGTGAGTGTGCCTCCTGAGAGACAGCTGATCGACGGAGTGACTGGCATCTGGTGGTCCCAGAAGGTCGGTGGCGAATGGACCCCACCCGTGAGAATCGACCTCTGCAATGACGTGTCCCTAGACGGAGCGGAATGCGTCTTTGGCACGACCATGTGGTTTGGATCGGTGAGAGTCGGCAACCTCGGGGAGATAGATGTCTACTCCGCAGAATTCGAAAAAGGCGAGTGGACCGACGTCGAGAACCTAGGGCAACAGCTCAATGTGGAGTACGACATTGGCGAGTTCCACATGATGGCAAACGGGACCACCATGTACTTCCACACGGGCGAGTTCGATGTCGGCGAGAGCATGGATCTATGGGTCACCCACAAGAACGGAGACTCGTGGGACGACCCGCAGCCGTTGACCGAGTTGAACACTCCGGCAAACGAAGGTTTCCCGTACGTGACCCCTGATGGAAACGAGCTCTGGTTCACGCGACTGACGAGCAAGCCAGG
>Ga0315291_10009939_pt1 | contig 11652 bp, 8 predicted proteins | sample YL17G12_20_MG_FD_203070 | JGI IMG/M metagenome (GOLD analysis project Ga0315291, IMG submission 203070) | Sediment microbial communities from Yellowstone Lake, YNP, Wyoming, USA - YL17G12_20 | ecosystem: Environmental > Aquatic > Freshwater > Lake > Sediment | place: USA: Wyoming | collected...
CACGCCGGGCTGCCCGCCGAGGGCGTCCACCTCCAGGCCGGAGTCGTCCGCCAGCGCCCAGGCGCCGGTCAGCCGCGCGTAGCCGATGGCCTTGAGGCGGGCGTTTTCCTCAAACGTGGCCCCCGTCTCGGGCACGGGCGGCAGGTCGCCGAAGTCGGCCGGCGATTTCATCTCGGCGCGGATGCCGCGCAGGAGGGCCGCCATCTCCTCGAACTTCTTGCGGTTGCGGGTTGCGATGACAATCGTGCGTTTCATTGCCGCGTTTTCCGTGGTTCCGTCAACCGCAGTGGCCGCAGAGAGCGCAGAGAAAGGATTGAGCAGAGACAGGATGGTCCTTGTGTGGCGCCGTTGTCCCAGTCCTGCCTCTGCGTTCTCGGCGGTCTCTGCGGTTAAACGAACGGCCGATGCTACCTCGTCGGGAAACTCGTGACCGAGCCCGTGACGACGTAGTCGAAGCCCTGGAGGCCCTTCAGGGGCCGCGGGTCCGCCAGCACGGTGGCCGGCGCCAGGCCCGCGGCGTCCAGCATCTGGCGCGTGCCTTCGGGGCCGACCACGGTCACCTTGCCGGCGCCGACCTTGGCGAGGGCCTTGGGGATGGCCTCGAGGGCCACGGCGTCGGCCTTTGCGCGCGCGGCATCGGCATCGGTGGCGATCACCCCGGCCACGCCCACGCGGGCCGTCGTGCCCGCCGGGAGCGAATCGAGCATCTGCTTCAGGAGGAACTCGACCAGGGCCGGCACTTCCTGCGGGGCCTGGGCCACGCCGGCGGCGCGGCGGCGGCCCTCGGCCTGGCCTGTCCGGGTGTCCACGAGCGCGAGCGACACGCGGTAAAGGACGTGCGGCAGGAGCCGGGCGGGCGCGACGGGCGCCTCGCGGCCGGGGATGATGATCGGCTGCGCCGTCAGGCGGGCCTCGGGCGGCGCCACTTCGCCTTCCAGGCGTACGCTGGGGAACTTCTTCTGGAGTTCCAGGATCTTGGGGCTGACGATCTTGGGCTTCGTCCCTGGCCGTCCCACGGCCGAGGGATCGTCGTAAATCTCGGGGCCGAAGGAATCGAGCGTCACGATGCTCAATCGCAGCCCGTGATAGACGTAGGCTTCGTACCCTTGCTGCCGCAGTTCGGCGGCGTAGGCCTGGGCCTTGATCATGCGGCCGGGGGCTTCCCAACTGGCCACGTGGAGCGAGAAGATGCCCTTGGCCTTCTCGAGCGGCCAGGGGTTCGCCGGGACCGGTTCGGGGATGGGCACCAGCATGACGCTCGCAAAGGGGTACTGGCCGGCGGCGTCGCGGATCTGACGGACGGACTTCAGGGCCTCGTCGGCATCCTTGTCCTTCCAGGAGCCAAAGCGGCCCACGCACAGGCTGGCCTGGTCGGCGCCCACGACGATGAAGACGTTGGGCATGCCCTTGTCCGAGAGTTCCTTGCCCACGCGCCACGCGCTGGCGGTGGCCTCGGGGCCGCGGTACTCGACCAGGAGGACCGTGAGTTGCCGCTGCTGCGTGGCCATGGCCTGGCAGCCGATCGAGGCAAGGGCCGGCGCCAGTCCGGCCAGCACGAGCGCCGCCGCGCTGAAACGCATGCGATGGTCATGGCCCGTTCGCATCGTGCACCTCCAAAGCCGCTGACGGAAACCGCCCGGCGCCTCCCCCTGCCGGCGGGTTGCGGCAGTCGCCGACGCGCCATAGCCGCTTTGGCGACGGCGCGGCCCCGACGGCGCTACTTGGCCGCAGGCTTCATCGACCGCAGCGTTTCGGCCAGGATCGCGAGCGCCTCGTCGAGAATCTCGCGCGTAATGTTCAGCGGCGGCATCACGCGCAGGACCGTGTCGTGCGTGCAGTTGACGTAGAGGCCCTTGGCGAGGCACTGGCTGACGAGTTCCGTGCCGTTCTGCGCCAGTTCAACGCCGATCATGAGGCCTGCCCCGCGCACCTCGGTAATCATAGGCGTTTCCTGCTTGAGTTCCAAGAGGCGCTGGCGCAGGTAAGCGCCCATCTTCTGGGCGTTCTCCAGGAGCCCCTCATCGCGGATGATCTGGAAGACGGCGCAGCCGGCGGCGGCCGCCAGCGGATTGCCGCCGAAGGTGCTGGCGTGCGTGCCGGGGCCGAGGTTGGCGGCCACCTCCGGCTTGGCGCACATGGCGCCGATGGCCGTCCCGCCGCCCAGTTGCTTGGCCAGGGTCATGATGTCCGGGACGACGCCCGGCACCTGGTATCCCCACCACGTGCCGCAGCGTCCGACGCCGGTCTGGACCTCGTCGAACATCAGGAGCATGCCGCGCTGCGTGCACAGGTCGCGGAGAGCCTTGAGGAACCCGGTCTCGGCGATATTCACGCCGCCTTCGCCCTGGATAGGCTCAATCAGGATGGCGCAGGTCTCCTCGTCCACCAGGCGTTCGACCTCCGCCAGGTCGTTCAGCGGCGCGTACATGAAGCCCGGCACCAGGGGGCGGAAACCTTCGTGGTACTTCGGCTGGGCGGTGGCGGTGATGGCGGCAAAGGTGCGGCCGTGGAACCCGTTCTCGAAGGTGATGATCTTGTATCGTCCCTTGCCGCTGGTGGAGGCGTGGATGCGGGCCAGTTTGATGGCCGCCTCGTTCGCCTCGGCCCCCGAGTTGCAGAAGAACGTCTTGCCGCCGAAACCGGTCGTGGCGATCCACTCGGCGAGGCGCCCTTGCGGCTCGGTGTGCCAGGTGTTCGGCATGAAGATGAGCGTGGCGGCCTGCCGGGCGATGGCCTCGACCAGGCGCGGATGGCAGTGGCCCACGCCCGTCACGGCCCAGCCCGCGAAGAGGTCGATGTAGCGCTTGCCGTCGGCGTCCCAGAGGTACGCGCCTTGGCCGCGCACGGCCACCAGCGGCATGCGCTTATAGTTGGCGATGACGTACTTATTATACAGTTCGATGACTTCACTGGTTGTTGCCATTGACGGCTGCCTTTCGTTGTTCTTACGGTTGATTGCTGTAGCGCGGGGGTTTATCCCCCGCGCCTTTTTGCGCGGGGCACAAGGCCCCGCGCTACGGCTGCACGGTAACGCGGTCGCCCAGGCGACCGGACGCGCGCCCATCAAGTCGAAGATCCGCCGTGGCGGAATGGGCGGCTAACCAAACTACTTGGTCGCCGCGACGACTTTCGCGCAGCGCTGGCAGACGTCGGCGGGCTGGGCGTGGCCGACGCTCGGCCGCCAGTTCCAGCACCGCTCGCAGCGCCGGTACGTTTGCTCCAGCAGGGTGGCCGAGGCGAAACGTTTGACCTGGGCCTCGTCGCCCTTGACGGTCTCGCCCGCCAGGGCCGAGGCCTCCTCGGGCGTGGCGAGCACCAGTTCGCTCACCATGAGGAGGTCCGCCAGCCGGCCCGCGCCCGCCTCCTTCATCTTCGCCAGTTCCCCGGCATCGGCCACGGCCAGGGCCACGCGGGCCTCGGTGTACTTGTCGAACCGGCCGCGCTGCCTGAAGATCTCCAGGACCGCGTAGGCGTCGCGCCGGACGTCCTCCAGCCACTCCCACCTGGCCAGCAGGTTGGAGTCGAGGACCGCCGGGTCGGCCTGCGGCCAGCGGGCCAGGTGGACGCTGAGTTCGCGCTCGCCCTCGGCCGGCGCGGGCAGGTGTCCCCACGTCTCCTCGGCCGTGTGCACCAGGATGGGCGCCAGGAGCCTCACCAGCGCATCGGCCGTCGCCTGCATCGCGGTCTGGGCGCTGCGGCGGCGGCGCGAATCGCGCGGCTCGCAGTACATCGCGTCCTTCTGCACGTCCAGGTAAAAGGCGCTCAGGTCGTTCACGCAGAAAACGTGGACCAACTGGTACACCCGGTGGAACTGGAACGAGTCCATCTGGGCCGTCACGTCGGCCACCAGTCGCGCCAGGCGCGCGAGCAGCCAGCGGTCGATCTCCTCCATCTCCTGCAACGGGACCGCGTGTTTCCCGGCGTCGAAGTCGCCCAGGTTCCCCAGGAGGTACCGCAGGGTGTTGCGGATCTTGCGGTACGCATCCTGGAGGCTGGAGATGAGCGTATCGGACGCCCGGACGTCCACGCTGTAATCGACGCTGGAGGCCCAGAGGCGCAGCACGTCGGCCCCCAGGCGCTGACAAGCGTCCAGGACGCTCACCACGTTGCCCAGGCTCTTGGACATCTTGCGGCCCTGCCCGTCCATGACCCAGCCGTGGGTGATGCACGTGCGGAAGGGCGGCTGGCCGCGCGCCACCACGCCCAGGATGAGGCTCGACTGGAACCACCCGCGGTGCTGGTCGGAACCCTCGAAGTAGAGGTCCACCGGCATGCCGAGGCCCTCGGCCTCCGAGACGCTGCGCCACGAGACGCCCGAGTCCAGCCAGACGTCGAAGACGTCGGTCTCCTTGCGCCACTTCGTGCCGCCGCACTTCGGGCACGCGGGTACCTGGCCGAAGAGGTCCTTGAGCGAGTACTTGTCGTCCTCGTACCACGCGCCCGAGCCGTGCCGGCCGTAGAACTTGCCGGCCGCGCGCATCATGTCGCCCGTCAAGAGCGCCTCGCCGCAGCCCTCGCAGTAGAGGGCCGGGATGGGCACGTCCCAGACCTTCTGGCGGCTGATGCACCAGTCGGGCCGCGTCTCGATCATGGCGCGGATGCGGGCCTCGCTGGAGGCCGGGACCCACTGGACGCCGCCCACGGCGTCCAGGGCGCGCTCGCGCAGGCTCTTGCCCGTCTCGCCGCGGTCCAGTTCCACGAACCACTGCTCGGTGGCCCGGAAGATGACGGGCTTGCGGCAGCGCCAGCAGTGCGGGTAGCGGTGGGCCATGCGGTCCTCGGCCACCAGGTGGCCGGACGCCTTCAGGTGTTCCGTGATGATGGGGTTGGCATTCCACACGGTCTGGCCGCGGATCCAGTCGGGCACGCTTGAGTCCATGCGGCCGGCGGCATCGACGGGGCTGTACGCGGGCAGGCCGAACCGCAGGCCCATCACGTTGTCTTCCCGCCCGTGGCCCGGGGCCGAGTGCACCAGGCCCGTGCCTTCTTCCAGCGTGACCATCGCCGGGTCGGCGCACACGCGGCGGAACTCGGCGCCCGGCGGCGGACCCATGAACGGATGCGTATACGTCAGGCCGTCAAGTTCCTTGCCTGCGAGCACGGCCAGCGTCCCGGTGGCGCCGAGCCCGGCGCCCTGGGCGGCCGCGGCCACGAGGTCTTCCGCCACAAGCGCTACGCAATCCTGGCCGTCCTTGGTGAACCGCACGGCGGCGTACTTGAAGTCGGGACGCACCGCCACCGCCAGGTTCGCGGGCAGCGTCCACGGTGTCGTGGTCCAGATCATGAGGTGGACGCGCTTGCCGGTAAGGGGCGCGGGCAACTTTGCGCTTGCCTCATCCGTCAGCGGGAAGAGGACGTAGATGCTCGGCCCCTCATCGTCCTGGTACTCGATTTCGGCCTCGGCCAGGGCCGTGCCGCAGTGCATGCACCAGTGGATGGCCCGCAACTCGCGGTGAATCAGGCCCTCGTCGGCCAGTTTGGCGAGGACCTCCATCTGGCCCTCCTCGTAGGCGGGCGTCATCGTCAGGTACGGCTTCTCCCACCGGCCCAGGACGCCGAGGAGTTGGAACTGCTCGCCCTGCTGCTTGGCGTACTTGGCGGCGTACGCTTCGCAGTGCTTACGGATCTCCACCTTGCTCATCCCGGCGGCCTTGGGGCCCAGTTCCTGCCGCACCTTGTGCTCGATGGGCTGCCCGTGGCAGTCCCAGCCGGGGATGTAAGGCGAGTCGTACCCCTGCATCGTCTTGTACTTGACGACGATGTCCTTGAGGATCTTGTTGATGCCGGTGCCGATGTGGATGTCGCCGTTGGCGTAGGGCGGCCCGTCGTGGAGGACGTAGCGGCCCTTGGGGTGCGGCCGGGTGCGGATCATGTAGTAGAGGTTCATCTCGGCCCAGCGTTTGCGGATGTCGGGCTCGCGGCGCACGAGGTCCGCCTTCATCGGGAACTTCGTCTCGGGAAGGTTGAGCGTATCTTTGTATGGGCTGGCCATGTGCACCTCGATTGGTTCCAAGTTCCAGGTTGCGGCAGGTCAGGCTGTGGCAGTTCACTTGGAACTTTGAACTTTGAACTTTGAACTTCTGTTAAAGAAGAACCCTGGCGGCGCGTCAACGGCGGGCGTGCCAGGGCCGTGAAAAACCGTAATTCCGGACGATTGCCCTGGGTCGCGCTCCTTTCAGGCAATAGCCGCGCGCAGGGACCTCGTGCGGGCGTTTTCTTCACCCCGCCACGGCGATTCCATGCGCGATGCTCCTTACCGGCGCGGGCCTTCCGCGTAGAGCGGGAAATAGTATCGCCCCCCCGCGCGGGCGTCAATTACATTCTTCCTCGCGCCCGGTTGCCCGCTATAATGCCGGCATGACTCCAGTTGAAGTCCCACAGTCCCGCCAGGCGAAAGCCCCTGCACCGATGGGTCGCAAGCGGGTCACACGCCGCAGGCTCCTCAAGTGTGGTGCCGTGCTGGCAGTCGCCGGCGCGGGCGCCGCCTACGCGCGATGGGTCGAGTTGGAGTGGATCGAGGTCACCCGTCACGATCTGCCGGTGCCGCACCTGCCGGCCGCATGGGACGGGGCGCGCGTTGCCCTCATCGCCGACCTGCACCACTGTGCCCGGGTGCCGCTGGACTACCTGGCCCGCGCGATCGAGCAGGTCAAGGCGCTTGAGCCAGACCTTCTGGCCGTTGCCGGCGACCTCATCCTCTTCAACATTCCCGAGAACGCCGAGCGCGTGGCGGGCCTCTTTGCCGGCCTGCGTCCGCCGCACGGCGTCTTCGCGTGCCTCGGAAACCACGACTACGGCCTCACTCATTCGCTCGCCGAGCCGGCCGTGCGGGACCTCGGCGTAACGGAGAACCTGAAGAAGAACGGCGTGCGCGTGCTCCGGAACGAGGCCGTGCGGCTGACGCGCGGCGGCCAGGACCTTTGGGTCGCGGGTGCCGACGAACTCTGGGCCTGTCGCTGCGAACCGCGCCGCGCGATGCGAGACGTACCTGCGGGCGCGGCCAACCTGATGCTCTGCCACAACCCGGACGCCGCGGACGAACTCGCCGCGGCCGGCTGCGGGCCAATCCTTGCGGGGCATACCCACGGCGGCCAGGTCCGCATCCCCTTTATCGGCCCTATCCTGTTGCCGGTCAAGAACCGCAGCCGTGACCAGGGGCTGCATGTGGTCGGGCGGACGTGCGTTTACGTTACCCGCGGAATCGGATGGACATACAGGGTCCGCTTCGCCTGTCGGCCGGAGATCAGCCTGCTCACGCTTCGCCCCGCGCCGGGGTAGGCCTACCGTGGCTTCACGCTCGCAGTGCCTGTTCGCCGAAATACGGTTCCAGCGCCGGCGGCAGGCGGACCGTGCCGTCGGCCTCCTGGCCGTTCTCCAGCAGGGCCGCCACGAGGTGCGGCAGGGCGACGGCCGCGCCGCCCAGGGTATGTACGAATCTCGCGCGGCCGCCCGCATCGCGATAGCGCGTGTCGGTGCGGCGGGCCTGGTAGTCGGTGAACGTTGAGAGGGCGGCCACGGCGAGCCACTCATTCATCCCCGGCGCCCACACCCCGAGGTCGGTCGTTTTGGCGGCGGCGTGGCTCAAGGCGGGCGCGGGGCGCAGGCTGCGGCGATGCGGCACGCCGAGGCGCTCCAGGATCGTCTCGGCCGCGCGCACGGCCCGCGCGAGTTCTTCCTCTTCCTGCTCGGGTGCGGCGAACGTGTACAGTTCGACCGTGTCGAACTGATGGAGCCGCAGGAGCCCCCGCCCGCCGCCGGCCTCGCGGCGGAAGGCCGGCCCGGCGCAGGCCAGGCGGATCGGCAGGCGCGCGGCGTCCAGGATCTCGCCCGCGTAAAGGTTCGCCAGGTGCGGCTCGGCCCGCGGGGCGAGAAAGAAGTCGGCGAGCGAAGGGGATCGTAGCGCGGGGGCTTGCCCCCCGCGTGTTTCGATGCGCGGGGCACAAGGCCCCGCGCTACAGGCCTCCCCATTGGCCGGCTGTAAGGGCGACGGGCCGGTCGCCCCAACGATGACGTACATCTTGTCTTCAAGCAGCGGCAGGTGGGCCGAGCCCGTCAGGGCCGCGCGGCTCGCCACGGCCGGCGCCCGCACCTCCTCATAGCCGCATTCGCGGGTGTGCACGTCGAGCATGAAATTCACAAGGGCCCGGATGAGCCGCGCGCCGCCGCCGCGCCACGTCACGAAGCCCCGGCCGGCCGGGCCTCCGCCCTTGTGGACCAGGCGAAGCATTTCCAGGAGGTCCCAGTGGGGCAGGGGGGCGAAAGGCTTGGGCCAGGGCGGCGTCGTACGGGGGTAACCCGCCGCTCCCGCGGCGGGTTCGAACGACACGGCGGGCTCGAACGACGCGGCGGGCTCGACTGCTTTGTCGGGCGTATCGGTTGCCGGAAGGTTCGGCAGGGCCGCCAGGGCGTCCGCACGCCGGGCCTCCAGGTCGGCCATCTCGGCCTCGACGGCGGCCAGTTCATCGGCGACCTGGCGGCCGGCGGCCTCGAGTTCGGATGCGTTGCGGCCTTCGGTCCGGGCGCGGGCGACTTCTTCGCTGGCGCGGCGGCGCCTGTGCCGCAGGGCCTCGCGGACGCCGTCGCGCTGGGCCCAGCGCTGGTCGAGTTGCAGGGCGGCGTCCACGGCCTCGGCCGTCACGCCGCGGCGCGCCAGGGCCCGGGCGACCCGCTCCGGCTCGCTTCGGATTAGAGCAAGGTCGAGCATGGTTACACGGGTTGGCAAGCGACCCCCGCCAAGGCGGGCAGGCTGTGGCACGTGGTTACTTTTTGGGCAGGTCGCTTTCGATCTTATCGACGGCCTGGCGGATGAGGTCGGCCAGTTCGACCTCGTTCTTGGCGATCTTGCGGTGGGCCATCATCAGGGCGATGCCGATGACCGCCTGCAGGATGAGTACCGCGGTGACCAGCATACCCACGCGGTCGATGTCCGACATGATTTGCGTCACTTGGTCCGGTGTCATGCACGCCTCCTTTCGACTGATGTGCCCGGGGTTGCGGCCGCAACGTGCGGCGCCTGCTGAGCCATGCGCTCAAGTCTCGCATGCCGCCCGGTGGCGGTCAACCCAAAACGCGGCAAGAGGGGCGGGGGCCGAGTTTTATCGAGCCCGCGGCGGGAGCCGCGGGGTAGCCTGGCCTTGTGTGTAGCCCGTTGCTCCCGTAGCGGGCTCGCAGCATCGGGCCTGTAACCCGCCGCACGCTTGCAACGCCCCGCAGTTTCCACTATCGTGGTGCGGCCATGAGTCACGTGATTCGCATCGGGACGCGCGGCAGCCGCCTGGCGCTGATTCAGACCGGCGGGGTGGCCGAGCGGCTGCGCGCCGCGCATCCGGACCTGGACATCCGCATCGAGACGTTCCGGACGGCCGGCGACCGCGACCGGGCCACGCCGCTGGCGCACTTGCCGGGTATCGGGTTCTTCGTCAAGGAACTCGAGGTGGCGCTGCTGGAAGACCGGATTGACCTGGCCGTCCACTCGATGAAAGACGTGCCGACGAAGGTCCCCGACGGCCTGGAAGTGGGCACCGCGGTGCCGGAGCGGGAAGACCCGCGCGACTGCCTCATCACGCCGCAGGGCCTGCGCCTGGAGGACTTGCCGCAGGGCGCGACGGTGGGATCCTCGAGCCCGCGGCGGCGGGCGATGCTGCTGGCGGCCCGGCCGGACCTTAAGTTCATCGACCTTCGCGGCAACGTTGAGACGCGCTTGAGGAAACTCAGAGAGGGCGTCTGTCACGCCACGGTCCTGGCGCGGGCGGGCCTGGCGCGCCTGGGCCTCCTGGACCGGCGGATGGTGGTCCTGGAGCCCGAGATTCTGATGCCGCCGGCCGGGCAGGGGGCCCTGGGCCTTGAGTTCCGCGCATCCGACGAGCGCATGCGGCGGCTGTTGGCGCCGCTGGACCACCCGCCCACGCGGTGGGCCGTGACGGCCGAGCGGGCGCTGGTGGCGAGCCTGGGGGCCGGCTGCCGCACGCCGCTGGGCGTCCTCGGGCGCGTTGGCCCGGACGGGCGGCTGGCGCTCGAGGCGTACCTCGTCTCGCCCGAGGGCCGCGACGGCATCCGCCGCCGGGCCGACGGGCCAGTACGCCCGCCCGTACTGGGCGGCGGCGCTGCGGAGGCCCCTCGCCTGGGCGCTGCGCTGGCCGAGACGCTTCTGGAGGCGGGCGCCGGGCGGTTCATCCGCCCCGACAGCGAGGGCGATGATGCTTGAGGGGTGGCAGATCGCGGCGCTGGTGGTCTCGGGGCTGGTCGGCGGATTGCTCGGCGGGTTCCTGGGCATCGGCGGCACCATCGTCTTCATGCCGCTCCTGAAGTTGACCTGCGACGCCAACCCTGCGACCCGCATCGACGCCCACACGGCCATCGCCGTCACCCTGGTGCTGAACGTGTGCGTGGGCGCCGCCGCCACCCTCGGCCACGTCCGGGCCGGGCGGGTCATGGGGAGCATCGTCAGGATTCTCGTCCCGGCGAGCGTCGTGGCGTCGCTGGCGGGCGTGTGGGTGGGGAACCTGTTTGCGGGCGACGCGCAGGTGTGGCTGTGGCGGCTGTTCGGCGTGACGATGCTGTACGTGGCGGCCTTCAACGGGTACCGGCTGGTGCGGCCGCTGTCGGCGGTGGACAGGGCGCCGGGCGACTTCGCGGGCCCGTCGCCGAGCCCGTACGCGGTGGGGGCGGTGGGCCTGGCGGCGGGGTTCGCGGCGGGGCTGCTGGGGATCGGGGGCGGGGCCATCGCGGTGCCCGCGCAGCAGATGCTGCTTCGGATGCGGCTGCGGGCGGCCATTGCGAATTCGTCCGTCACGGTGATCTTCTCGTGCCTCGTGGCGGCGGTGGTGAAGCATCTCTCCCTGGGCTGGTACGGCGTGGACCCGGCGCGCCCCTGGGTGCTGGTCGTGCTGATGGCGCCGATGGGCGTGGGCGGCGCGCTGCTGGGCTCGCACCTGGTGCACCGCCTGCCGCGGCTGTGGGTGCGCCTGGTGTTCATCGCTTTTCTCCTCTGGACGGCCTGGGAGATGCTGCGGGCGGCCTGACGGGCGGTCCGTGCGGCGCCGTCATCGCGGCGCGGCGGGGCCAATCTTGAAATAGGCCAATCGTGAAATAGGCAAGTCGCGTGCGGCGATTTCCGATAGAATAAGAGTCGAAACGGCGCAGGGGCCGCCCACCGAGGCTGGTGCGCCGTGCGGCGGGTCGGCGGGGGCGGGGGAGCATTATGCACACACTCATCCACGTGACGCACGAAGCGGTCCAGAAAGTCGGCGGGATCGGGGCGGTCCTTCAGGGGTTCTTCACGGCCAAGGCCTACAACGACCACGTGCCGCGGTCCATCCTGATCGGGCCGGGCGACGCGGGCCAGCAGGAACTCCTGGCGAAGGCCGGCGAGGTGCTGTACTCGAGCCTGAGCGGCGAGGACCAGGGCGGCTGGGGCGCCAAGTTCCGGCCCGTCCAGGAACGTTTCGGCGTGGGCATCATCTACGGGCGGCGGACGTTCAGGGACAAGACGACCGGCGTCCAGTCGAGCCCGGAAGTGGTGCTGCTGGACGTGTCGCACCCGAACCTCGACAGCCTGAACGAGGTCAAGCGCATGCTGTACGAGCGGTTCGGCATCCGCAGCGACCTGTACCACACGTGGGAGTACGAGCAGTACGTGCGGATCGCCGGGCC